>Ga0105107_10001318_pt1 | contig 16017 bp, 13 predicted proteins | sample PPLLaktember2015_6_FD_79335 | JGI IMG/M metagenome (GOLD analysis project Ga0105107, IMG submission 79335) | Freshwater sediment microbial communities from Prairie Pothole Lake near Jamestown, North Dakota, USA - PPLs Lake P8 Core (1) Depth... | ecosystem: Environmental > Aquatic > Freshwater >...
CAGGTAGTCTCTGCACCTTCCGGCGGTGCACCGCCGGCTCGGCTCAGGATTGCCATCAGCCGCCCATGCGCTGGAAGGTTTCCCTGAATTCGTCCCGTCCACCCGGCACCTTCCGGCGCCGGGGCACCTTTTCCGAAGAAAGATGAGTCCCCTGCTCTAACCGCTGAGCTACAGGCCCGGTCGGAGTGTATCAAGGCCCCGGGCTGGCCGCGGCCCGGCGGGCTTCATTCGCGCAAGTAGCCCCAGGCGTGCAGGCGGTCGCTGTCCTCCTCGATCCAGCGGTCGCCGATGTCCTCGCGGTAGTACATGTTCGGGATCATGACGTTCCTGACCCGATTGTAGGCCTGCTTCTGCGCGTGGCGCATGGAGGGCCCGGTGCCGCACACGATCAGCACCACGCCCGAGGTGCCGGTGACGAGCCACTCCCCGTTCACGAGCTTCACGTCCTCGAGGTGGAAACCCTCCCGCGACTTGGTCTTGAACAGGATCACCGCGTCCTTGCTGCTGGTCTCGAAGCGCTTGGGGTCGGTGTACGGAAACGGCGGCACCACGACGCGCACGCCGATCTGGTAGCCGGTGCGCGCCCGCACGCGTGTGAGCGTGCCGGCCGCGAGCCCGTGCAGCAGCTCGCCCATCGGCGTCAGCAGGCCTTCCTGCTGGATGCTGATGGTCGGGTAGCCGAAACGCGCGGTGAACTCGAGCGGGTAGACGCCGTTCGCATTCACGATGCAGTTGACGTCGATGTAGCCGACGTAGCCCTCGCGTGCGAGCGCGGGCTCCATCCTGCGCAGTGTCTGGTTGAAGATCTTGTTGGGCTCGCTCCAGAACATCGCCGTGCCCATCTCGCCGGTGGACGGGCCGATGTCGCCCGGAAACAGCTTCTTGTGCTCGAAGTTGACGCAGATCGGGTAGACGAACTCGCGCCCGTTGAAGAAGGCACCGGTCGCGACTTCGACGCCGAGGACGCGCCGCTGCAGCTGGAAGCTGCGCACCTGGTTCGCCCAGGCGCGCTTGTAATCCTCGAGCACCTCGACGACGTCGCGCCCGTCCTCCTCCTCGCCGACGAACAGCAGGCCCTTCAGGTTCTGCGCCTCGCCGCTCGGCTTGATGACGTAGCGGTTCGGGTTGGCGCGCACGAAGGCGATCGCCTCATCGAAGGACGTGAAGTCCTGCTGCGGGATGATGTTGACGCCCGCGGCCTTCAGCTCGGCCTGCCCGAAGCCGCGATCGTCCTCGAGGCGGTCGCAGTACGGCGTGCCGCCGACCACGAGCTTGCCCCGGGCGCGCAGTTCCGCCGCCAGCGTGCCGTGGCCGAGCACGTCGTCAAAGACGATGACGTCGGCCCAATCGACCTCGGCGCGCCAATCGCTCGTCTGCGGCACGAAGCCGGCCGTGATCTCGCGTTCTTCCTCGTGCTCGATGTAGTACTTCGCCTCGTGGCCCTCTTTGGTCACCTGCCAGGCGATGTCGCCGATCAGGCCGTCGTAGGACACGAAAAGGAACTTGAAGGGCATCCGATCCTCCGGGGAATTTCAGGCGGTCACGGAAGTCAAAGTTACACGCGCCGCGGCAGATTTAGGAATCGTTCTCATTCGAAGCAACCGCGCGCCGGAATTGCGACAATTGGCCAAGGCAACCGTACCGTGCTTCACAAGGAATTCCCGATGAGAGACGAGAAACTTTCCCGCAGGCAGCTCCTGCAGACCGCGATCGCAGGCCTTGCCGCCGTGCCGGCGGCCGGCCTCCTGGCCCGCTCCGCCAATGCCGAGATGCTCTCGGAGACCGACGCGACGGCGAAGTCACTCGGCTATGTGGCCGACGCCAAGAAGGTGGACGCGAAGGCGAACCCGAACTTCAAGCCGGGCCAGAACTGCGCCAACTGCATGCAGTACACGGGCAAGCCGGGCGCCCCGGCCGGCCCCTGCAACATCTTCCCGGGCAAGGACGTCGCCGCCACCGGCTGGTGCAAGGTCTGGGTGCTCAAGCCGGGCGCGAAGGTCGGCTGATAGAATTAAAGGGGACGCACCCCTTTAAGTTCGGTTTTGGGGTTCAGCCCCTATCAGCGACCGCGAGTTCGAACTTAAAGGGGTGCGTCCCCTTTGAGTTCTCAACGGATTTCGCGCCGCATGGATGACCCCCGCTTTCGCGATCGACCGCGCCAATCCCCGCGCAAGCGCCGCGCGCCGGCCGCGTCACCCCCGCCCGCTGCGCAGCAGGAGGGCGAGCGCCTGCAGAAAGTGCTCGCCGACGCAGGGATCGCCTCGCGCCGCGACGTGGAGTTCGCCGTCCGCGCGGGTCGCGTGCGCGTCAACGGCAGGCGGGTCCTCGCACTTCCCTGCCTGGTCGATCCAGGGCGTGACCTGATCGAGATCGATAGCGAGGTCGTCGACCTCGGAACCGGCGCAGGCCGGCTGTCGCGCCAGCGTCTCTACCTCATCCTGAACAAACCCAAGGGCGTGATCTCGACCGCGCGCGATCCGGGCGGGCGGGCGAACGTCGTGGACCTCGTGCGGCAGGCCGTGCCCCCTGGAGACCGCGTCTACCCGGTCGGGCGGCTCGACGCCGACTCGACGGGTCTCGTGCTGCTCACGAACGACGGCGAACTCGCGCACCGCCTTGCGCACCCAAGTTCGGGCATCACCCGCGAGTACCGCGTCGCCGTGCAGGGTGCGCTCGACGACGCGGCGCTCGCGCGGCTCTCGAAGGGCCTGTATCTCGCGGACACCGGCTCGCCGGAGGGCGGCGCGAAGCTTGCGCGCATGAAGAACGTGCGCGTGCTGAAGCGCCTCAAGGACCGGCGTCGCGGCGATCTCTCCCTGGTCTCGGTGACACTGACCGAGGGGCAGAACCGCGAGATCCGGCGCCTGTTCGCGCGGGTCGGCATCAAGGTCAAGAGCCTCGAGCGGGTCGCGCTCGGCACGCTCAAGCTCGGCCACCTGCCGCCGGGAAGGTACCGGCTGCTCGGCAACGAGGAAATCCTGCAGTTGCGGCGCTCCGTGCGGCTCGGGTGAGCGCGTGATCTCGTACGACCGGCGAATCGCGGCCTCGCTCCTCGCCGTCATAACCTTCCTGATCGTATTCGGCTCGCTCTATCCCTTCAGCTTCTCGCTCGACGGCGCCGAAGGGCTGTCGCGGGCCGGCGTCCTTCCGCGGGCCGGTACGACGCGCAGCGACGTCGCAGCCAACGTGCTCCTGTACGTCCCGTTCGGCGCCTGCCTCGCCTGGCTGCTCGCCGGAAGATTCGGCGGCACGCTCGCGGTACTCACGGCCACCCTGATCGGCGCGGCACTCTCGTTCGCAATCGAGACGGCGCAGCTCTACGAGACGCGGCGCGTCTCGAGCCTCGCCGACTTCGCCTGCAACACGGCCGGCGCCTTTGCCGGCGCCTGCCTTGCGCTCGCCATCGCGCGCACGCGGCGAAACCTGCACTCGTCCCGCTTCGCGGGCCTCCTGCGTCACCCGGTCGCCGCGGCAATGCTGTTCTCCTGGATCGGTTTCCGACTCGCACCGTTCGCGCCGGCCCTCGATCCCGGCGAATGGGCCTCGGCATTCGCGCCCCTGGTCGCGGGCGGGGCCTTTGCCGTGACCGCCTTCCTCGCGCACGCCCTCGCCTGGCTAGCGCTCATCGTCGTCTGCGGGCGGCTCTATCCGGGACACTCGGTGCCACTCGCGGCCGGCGCGATGGCCGTCGTACTCGCGGGCCGGATCCTGTTCGCGGACATGGCGCTCGAGCGCGAGGAACTCGCGGGCATGGCCCTCGCACTCGCCCTCGCCCGACCGCTCTCTCGCCTGCCGCGGGCGCGCACCGCCGGGCTGCTGGCCGTCGCGCTCTTCCTGCTGGTCGCCTGGACCGGGCTATGGCCCTTCGATTTCCAGCTCGCCCCGGACCGCTTTGCGTTCCTGCCCTTCGAGGAATCGCTCTCGCAGTACCGGGCGGCGAATCTCGCCGACATGTTCCTGCGATGCTTCACGAGCGGGTCGCTGGTCTGGCTGCTGGCGCAGGCGGGCCGGTCCGTACTCGCGGCCACCAGCCTCGGTGCCGGGGCCATTTTCGCGGTCGAACTGCTGCAGACCTGGCTGCCCGGACAAACCGCGGAGATCACCGATCCCCTGCTCGCCGTTTGCGCCGGCGGGCTCATCGCGGTCTTCGAGAGGGAGGGCGGCACCGGATGACCCGCGGGCGGATCTTGCGGGAACACGACCCGCGGGGAATGGTCTATGTTCAAAACATGACCCCCGTGCTTGCCGTCCTGCTGCTGATCGCGATGCCCGCCGAGGGCCAGTCCACGGAGCCGCCGGCCGTTCCGTCCGCGACGCCGGCAATCCCTGTCGATGCCGCCGGGCCACCCGCGACGAGCGAGCAGCGCCTGCCGGAGGCGACCGCCGACCAGGGTCCGGCCAAGCCTGCCGTCCAGCGCCAGCAACTGAAGATCCTCGGCCAGGATTCGCGCCTGGAGGCCTACCAGCAGTTCCGGTCGCTGTATGAGACCTCGCGCTTCGAAGAAGCGCTGCCCTACGCCCGGCAGGTGGTCGAACTGTCGGAGCGCGGCGAAGACCCCGACTACGAATTGCCGATCGCCTACAACAACCTCGGCGCCACGCAATACCAGCTCGGGGACTACGCCGGCGCGAATGCGAGCTACCGCAAGTCGCTCGACATGCTCGAAGCCACGCAGGGCATATCGTCCCGGCGCCTGGTCGTGCCGCTCGCCGGGCTCGGCGCCGTGTTCGCGGCCCAGGAGGAGCACAAGGCGGCCGCCGATCACTACGAGCGCGCGCTCGCTGTCAGCCGCCGCGCCGACGGCCTGTTCAACCTGCAGCAGGTCCCGCTGATCAAGCTGGCGGCCGACAGCCGCTACGCGATCAGCGACTTCGGCGGCGCCGAGCGCGACTACATGTACGCGCTCAGGATCGCCGAGCAGAATTACGGCTACGGCGACCCGCGCACGATACCGGCGCTGCTCGAACTCGGCACGTTCTACGAAGGATTGAGCGAGTTCATCGCGGCGCGGATGATGTTCATGCGCGCCCGCGACGCCGCGTTCCAGGCCAATCCCGGCTACAGCCCGGAGGTGGTCACGGCACTCACCGGCATCGCGCGCTGCCACCGGCTGCAGTACACGATGGCCCCCGACACGCTGGAGAGCCAGCAACCCGCGCGCGACGAGGTCACCGGCGAGATGGTCGGCAAGGTCTACAAGGAGTCGCGCGTACCGCCGGCGGCAGCCGACCGGACCGGCCTCAAGGCGGTGCAGCAGGCGCTTGACCTGATGCGCGCGACGTCGAAACCGCCTCCCGAGCTGATGACACGGACATTGATCGAACTGGGCGACTGGTTCCAGGCAACCTCGCGGCCGTCCATGTCCATGCCGTACTACGCGGAGGCTGCCGCCATACTCGACGCGCAGTCCACGGCCGACCCGCTCATGGGTCACCCGCTGCGCGCGCCGCGCATGGTGTTCTACCGGCCGCCGGTCTCCGCGAGCCGCGGACTCAACACCCTCTCGGGCCGGTACATCATCCGCAAGACCGTGTTCAGCTTCATGGTTGCGGAGGACGGCGTGCCTCGGGACATCACGGTCGTGTCCAGCAACATGAACGAGGACCAGGTCGGACTCTCGCGGCGCGCGGTTGCGAAGGCCATCTACAGCCCGCGCTTCGCGGACGGAAAGCCGGTCTCCACCGCGGGCGTGACCTTTACCGGCGAGTGGTACGAAGAATTCGCCGGGGAGGAGCCGCCGGCGGCGCCCGCCGAAGCGACCCCGGCGCCACCGCCGGCCGCCGAGCCGGCCTCAACCGCCGGGACCTGAGTCCGGCGGCACGCTCGGCGGCGGATCCTCCGCGGGCGCTTCCGCAGGAGCCTCCCCTGGCGGAGGCGGGTCCTTCTCCCCGACAGGCCACCGGCGGCCGGGCGACTCGTCATCCGTGGTCGACGGGATCTGCGCCGGCGAGAACGGCGCTGGCGGCGGGTTCAGTGTGTCTGGCGGCCGCGGCGGCGAGGCCGGCAGCGGGCTGCCGGCGCCGCGCAATATCAGCCGCACGGATTCCTGGTCGGTCAACTCGACCGCAACCTTGGCGCCCGCGTCGCGCATCGCGCGCTGGGTCGCGAGCGCGAGCGGTTCCTTGCTCGCGAGCGTGCGCGCCTTCTCGCGACCGTAACCGGTGAATGCGAACGAGTCCACGCGCGCGCCGGCGCCATCGTAAAGCGTCAGCAGGTAGCGGATCGTCACGATGAACGCCTCGCCGGCGATATCCTTCGGCGTCAGGAAGGAGAACTCCTCGAACTTGGGCTCGAGCACGAGGGTGAGAGGCGGCGCGACCGACCCGACGCGCGTGGGGTCGTCGACGTGCACCACCTCGCGGAACATCGCCTTCAGCAGCCAGTCCATGTTGGTCACGTGCGCGGGTCCCAGGTTCACCTCGTAGTCGATGTTGGCTCGCGTCTCGCGGTGGATGTACTCGCGGAACTCCTTCGGGTAGTAGACGCCGATCCGCACGGGCAGCTGCTCGAGCAGCGGCGGCGGCAGCTGCGCGCGCGTATCGAGCTTCGTCGTCGTGCAGGCCCCGAGGATCGCGAGGCACAGCGCGGCCAGTGCCGCGCGCTGGATCGATTTCATCATCATCACCTGCTCCGTCGAATCGCGGCCGCCTGCCCCTCGGGCAGGCCGACGAATACCCCGCCGTTGCGGGCCGAAAGAATGCGCATCAGCGTGGCATACCGCATGCTCGTGTGCTGCGGATACTGGCCGGGGATCGGGAACCCGAGCGAATGGATGCGCACCAGCCGCTCGCCGGTGCCGGCCGAGCGATTGATCCGGTCAACAATGTCCACGACCTCCTGGATCGAAGGGCCGGTGAACTCGTCGCCGAACACGTAGATGCTGATCGGCCGGTCCTTGGCCCAGAAGCTGCGAACCGCCGCGATGATTCCCTCGGACGGGCTGGAGTTGGAGAACGCCTGCCAGTTGCGGAAACGGTCGAGGATGGCCTTGCGGCGCGCCGGCGAGTCCGGGATCCACTTGCCGCGGTACTCGGGGAACATGTACCCGCCCTCGTCGTCCATCACCTGGATGCCCTTGAGCTTCGGGTAGATGTTCAGCACCTCGCCGAGCTTCTGCTCGGCGTAGCGCCAGTTCTGCGACTGCATCGAGCCCGAGGTGTCGACGATGAAGATGACGTACTCGCTGTCGATGGGCACGCCCGCGACCGGTTGCTCGTAGACCCTGCGCCGGCCGGTCCTCTCCAGTTCCTCCGACTCGTCGATCAGCGAGCGGCGCGCGGTCGCAAGCGTCTCGGTGAGCTTCTTGAGCGCGTCCTCCTCCTCGGTGCTCGCCTTGTGCTGGCCCTCGATCGACGAGAGGTCGCCCTGGAGCCGGGAGAGCCGCCGCTGTTCCTCGGTGAGTGCCGCGATGCGCTCCCGGAGCTCGCGTTCGAGCACGACCGACATGCCGCGGATGTCGAACAGCTCCTTCTCCATCTTCTCGATCTGCTGGTCGAGGTCCTGCTTGCTCTTCTCGAGCTGGATCGGCTCGCCGAATTCGTTCAGGACGAGCAGCAGGATGATCGCCCCGAAGCCGCAGCAGATGCAGTCGAGGAACGACATGCTGAAGGTCTCGGTGTCGCGCCGCGTGCGCCGCTTCATGGCCAGTCCCTCGCGGGGCTCAGGAAGCCGCCGCCCGTCGCGCGCGCCAGCCGCCAGAAGTAGATCGGCGCCGACGGGTCGCCCTCCATCGGCAGCAGCACGATGCTGACCGGCGGCGGCGACGGCGGCAGCGACTTCACCGCTTCCTGCATCAGGTCCTCGCGCTGCTCCATGGTCACCAGCGTCCGCATCAGCGGCGGCTTGTCCCCCTGGGTCGGCAGGCCATCGGTCACCAGGATCACGTTGTCCGGAGCCGGGTCGAGCTGGCCGATCACGGCGAAGGCGTTCTGCAGGCTCGAACCGCCGGCCGGCGCCGTGCGCCGCAGCGCCCGCAGCGCGGCCTCGACCTGGCCCGCGTCCTTCGCGTCGAGCCAGCGGCCGGCCGTGCCCTCGACCACCGGCCGCGGCGCGGTGTCGAAGGAGTAGACCTGGAACTGCGTCGCCTCCGGCAGCCTCGAGGCCACCCACTCCACGGTGTTGACCGCCTGGCGCCACTTGGTGGAGGCGATGCGCCGCTCCGGCGGCATGTTGCGCATGCGGATGATGTTCACGAGGGTCTCGTCCAGCATGCTCGCCGAGGCGTCGACGAGCACGAGCACGCGCCGGCCGTCGACCTTCAGCGTCACGAGCTGCTCGCGATCCAACGGCGCGGGAACGGCCTCGGGCGGCGCGGTCTCACGCAGCCGCCGCGTGCCCTCCTCGAGCTGCTTGAGGTCCGCCTTCAGTCGCTCGAGGCTCTCACGGCGCGCCAGCGTGTCGTGCTCGTAGCGCGACAGCTCTTCCTCCGTGGCGCGCAGCTTCTCCATGATCTCGCGCGCGCGCCCGGCCGCGCTGTCGGTGCGGTTCTCGGTCGATTCGAGGGCGTTGCGCAACTCGGCCAGCTGCTTGTAGCCGTCGAGTACTTCCTGCTCCAGCCGGCGCGCGTTGGCGGAGAGTTCGGTGTTCTCCTCGATGCGGTTCAGCCCCGCCTGCGCGGCGATGATCGTATAGAAGAGCACGACGGCGCCGAAGCCGCAGGAGATCACGTCCAGGAAGGACATGCTGAACGTGGTCGTCTGGCGCCGCGCCATCTCAGTCCACCGCCACCAGTTCGAGCACGAAGCCGGGGCTGCCGACCCGGAGCCGGTCGCCCGCGCCGATCTCGGCCTCGCCATCCACGCCCGCGCCGTTCACGAAGGTGCCGTACCGGCTGTGGTCGCGCACGATCGACCGGCCGCGCTCGCGCAGGAGCGTGCAATGCGCGCGCGAGACGCCCTCGCCGCTGCCCCCGAGCGAGATGCGCCGGCCGGCGCCCTCGCCGAGGCCGACGACCAGCGGCCGCTCGTCGATCGCGTGCGCGCGGCCCTCGAGCACGACGTGGGTCGCGGCCTGCCCCACTGCCCGGCCTGCAGCGCCGACCGCCGCGTGGCTGCGGGCGAGCGCCGTGACGAGCTGCGCCGGCTCGCCCGGACCGATCTCGGCGACGCGCGCCGCCGCCGCGCCAGCCGCCGCCGCCTCCGGCAGCTCGAGCACCTCGAGGCCCGGCAACGCGGCGAGTCGTGCAGCGAGCGCCGGCAGGCGCGCCGCGCGTGCGCCGAGTGCGAGCGTCGTCGGCCGCTCGGCGCGGTGCCCGGCCTGCACCAGCTCGGCGACCTGCGCGTACCAGGCCTCCGCCGCCAGCGTGAACTGCTCGCGACGCACGGTCGCGGCGAAACCGCCTGCGGGCGTGTCGATGGAAACGTCGATGGAGTCCTCCGCCGCGAGACCCGCGAGCCAGCCGGGCAGGCGGTCGTAGAGCTGCTGCTCGGTCGCCGCCTGGTGCAGCGGGTCGAAGCGCGTGCGACGCACCATCGCCTCGCTGACGAGCTGCGCCCAGGCGCCGTACATCGCCTTGAGCCCCGCCCGCGGCGCAATCTCGACGCGCCGCCGCCGCAACGTCGTCGCGCCCTCCATGACGGTCAGCACGGCCTGGTGAAGGTGCATGTCGAGGTGCAGGACATGCGCGCGTGCGGCGAGTCCCGCGCATGCGGCCACCGCGGAATCCACCACGCCGGCGACGGGAATGCCGATGCGGCCCGCGATGCCGAGCAAAAGCCCGGCCTGGTGCAGGCGCATCGAGCCCGGCAGCGCGAACACCGCCTCGTCGCCCGCGGCCGCAACCGCGCGCCACACCTCGGCCAGGTGCGCATGCGCAAGGTCCGCGTGCGACAGCGCCGAGCCTGCGTTGCCTGCGTACGAGTCCTGCGCGAGGTCGGACCAGAAACGATCGGCCGCCAGCACCGGCTGGAGCCGCTGCGCGGCCGCCGCCGCTTCGCCGACCTTGAGGCCCTCCGGCGCCAGCAGCGCGACGCCCGGGCTCGCCGCGACGCGCACACCTTCGCGCACGGCGACGAGCGCGGCGTCAACGACCTCGATGCCGATGGCCGCCATCTCAACGCACCTGCAGGTTCCGCAGCAGACGGTTGTCGAGGTAAGTCTCGGCGTCGAGCACGAGCCGCTCCTGCGCCAGCTGCAGCTGGTGCAGGAGGAACATGAGGACCAGCGACAGCAGCAGCGCAACCAGCGTCGAGTTGAACGCCACGCCGAGGCCCTCGGTCACGCCGGAAATGTCGCCCGTCACCGCCTTGTGCGCCTGCGACAGCGCGTCGCCGATGCCGCGCACCGTGCCGATGAAGCCGATCGCCGGGATCGCCCAGGCGATGTAGCGGATCATCGACAGCTCGGAATCGAGGCGCTCGGCCTCCGCCGCGCAGACGGCGTGCCCGGCCTCACTCACGTCCTGGACGTTGCGCGTGGCGCCGAAGCGCGCCAGCGCCGCCTTGGAGGCGCGCACGACCAGCGACTGCTGCTGCCCGGGCGGCAGCGTTTCGAGCTGGCGCACGTACTCGCGGGTGTCCTCCGGCAGGATGCGCATGCCCTCGGGCACGCGCACCGGGTCGCCGTCGATCAGCTCCTGTTCGCGCCGCGTCGCCTGGTTCTTGAAGGTGATGATCGCGAGCGCCCAGATCATGAGGATGACGCAGCTCTCCTGCTCCCAGTCCTTCATGATCACGAACAGCGAGCGCTCGGACACGAAGTTGGGATCCTTGCGCATCCCCTCGGCCTGTACGGTGAGGACCGCCTGCGCGTTGGGTCGCACCCAGGCAGTCCAGATCGCGTGGATCACGATCACCGCGGCGAGCAGCGAGCCCAGGCTGTAGAGGAATTCCTTCGGGTAGCGGGTTTTCATTCTTGTCCTCAGATGTCGATCGGAAACGAGACCGGGAAGTCGGCACGCACTTTCTCGGTGGGATTGAAGCGCTGTGGCGGCGGTCCCACCGGGGCTGTGTCGGGCGGCAGCGGCGGCAGCGTTTCGTCGTCGCCCTTCTCCTCCGCAGCGGGCGCCGGCGCAGGCTCGCCGGCGTCGCTCGCCGGGTCCTCTGCGGCGGGCGCCGGCTCCTCGCTTGCCGGCGCCGGGGGTGGCGGCTCGATCGCCACGGCGGCCGCGACGAATGCCGCTGCCGCAAGCATGGCGACGATGCGGCGCAGGCTCATTCGGCGTACCTCGCGATCCGGAACCCGAGGTCGGGCCGGGCACTGCTCCCCGAATCGCGCACGGCGAGGCGCAGCTCCGGCACCTTGCCCGTCATCCAGCCTGCGCCGCGAACCACGTAGCTGTCGCCGGTCTTCGGCCCGACCGGGTCGCTGGAGAGGTAGTCAGGGCCGACGACGTAGATCGAGTAGCGGTCACCGGTCCACTCGAGCACGTTGCCGCCCAGGTCGTGCACGCCGAGCGGGTTGGCGGCGAAACTGCCGACCGGCGCGGCCACGCGGAAGCCGTCGTCGAAGCCGGTGATCGTGACCGGGACGAGGTAGATCGCCGACGCGTCGGCCCAGTTTCCGGAGCGCGCGGGCACGGGCAGGTCGTTGCCCCAGGGATACTTGCGCGTCGCGCGGGCGCCGTCGAAGCGTCCGGCGAACTCCCACTCCGCCTCGGTCGGCAGGCGGTAGCCGGTCGTCGCCGGCTCGATGAGCTCGAGGCGGTCGCCGTTGCGTGCATAGGCGGGCGGCAACTTCTCCCGCTGCGAGAGCCAGTTGCAGAAGGCCGCGGCTTCCTGCCAGGAAATCCGCACGGCCGGCTGGCGCTCGAGGTCAAGCGTCTCGTCCTTGAAGATGCCGGAGAGATGGTCCGCCTTGAACTCCCGGTATTCGCGGTTCGTGACCTGGAAGCGCCCGATGTAGAAGGGCCGGCGCAGTTCGACCTGGCGCTCGGCCTCGTTCGAGCGGCGGCCCGGTTCACGGCGCGGGCTGCCCATCGTAAATCGCCCGCCCGTCACCAGCACGAGCGGCTGGCCGAGCGACGTGGTGCGCGTTGCCGGCATGCCGGCGACCTTCGCTTCGCCCGCGGTCTTCAACGCGTACTCGACGACCTGGGTCTGGCCCTCGCGCGGCGTCACGGTGACGCGGAACGGCTCGAGGCCGGCCTTGCGCACCTCGATGACGTGCGGTGCGGCGGACAGCGAGAGCTTCTGGTTCGCCGGCCCGCGCGAGGCGCCGTCGACGTAAAGGATTGCGTCGGCGGGCTGGCCGCTGACGCGGACCTCGCCGAGTACGGCCACGAGGTCCACGGAAACCCGGCGCTCGGCGCGGCTCTCGACGGCGACGGATTGCGTCACCGGCGCGTGGCCTGCGAGCGTCAGCAGCACTTCCTGCGGTACGCCGGGCGGAACGCCGACCGTGAGCGGCGTACGGCCGCGATAGCGGCCGCCGATGCTGACGTCCGCACCCGCGGGCCGGCTCTGCACCACGAGCCGGCCGTCGGGCATGCCGAGCTCGACCGGGCCGATCGCGAGCGGCTGGCCCGCGACCACCGTGACCGGACTTTCGAAGCGGCGGAACTCCGGGTGAACCAGCGCGAGCGTATAGCGACCCGCATCGAGTTCCGTCTCGAGCGGCGTGGTCCCGAGTTCGCGGTCGTCCGCCCACACGGTCGCGCCCGCCGGCACCGAGCTCACGCTCACGCGCGCGAACAGGGGCTTCAACGCGACCTTGAGTTCCTGACGTTCGCCGCCGCCCTCGACGTCGAAGCGCAGCCGCTCTTCGGCGAAGTGCGGGGCCGTGACGAGGAACTCGCGCGGACCGGCGCGCAACTCGTATTCGCCCGGAAGCATGCCGACGGACAGGCCGTCGACCGAGAGCGTCGCTTCGATGCCGCCCGTATCGACAGCGACGAGGCCCGGCAGGCGTTCGAGCGCGACGACGTAGCGCTGGCCTGATTGCCGGCCGACGCGGACCGCCTGGCGGGCCGGCGCATAGCCCTCGGATTCCACGACCAGTTCGTAGTCGCCCGGGGGCACCAGGTAGCGGCCCTTGAATCCGAGGTCCCAGGCGGTGCCGACAAAATCGACGTCGTCGAAGTCGACCGCGGGGTCGGAAGCGACCTCGACCGCCGGCGCGTAAAAGAGGAAGACGAGGACCGCGACCGCCGCCGCAATGCCGCCCCAGCGCAGCCAGACCGCGCGGCTGCGCGGGCCTTTCGTGCGCGGCGCAGCCGCGGCGGCGCGCGGCTCGTAAGCGATGATTTCGATCGGCTGGCGATCGTCCGCGGCCTGGTCGGCTGCGTGGCTCTCGAATGCCGGCGGGCGCGTCACGTTCGCGACGCCGCCGTGGCGCACGACGATCGTCGCGCGCTCCTCCGCATCTTCGAGCGTGATGCCGACACCGTCGAGCGGGTCGGCGCCCGAGCCGGGTTCCGGCGTGACGGTGAGCCCCTGCGTCGTCAGCGCGACGCGTGCGCGCACCTCGCCCGGCCTGCAGCCGGGCACCACCACGGCCGCGCCCGGGCCGCCGACGGTGAGCGGCAGGTCGGACGGCAGTATCCGGCGCGCGCCAAGCGGGTCCTCCAGCCAGAGTTCCTTCAAATCGGCTCCTCGCATCTCACGACCACCGCCGCGGCCCCCGCGCCCGGCGGCAGCACCACCTCGCGCCGCACGTCACGATACCCGGTCCGCGTGCCGACCACGGTATAGCGCCCGGGCAGCAGTTCCACTTCGCGGGTGGCGAAGCTGCCGTACTGGCCGACGCGATAGATCGCGATCTGGGTCTGCCCGTCGGATTCGAGCCGCAGGCGCACCGGCAGTTCCGCAGCCTTCGCGATGCGCTCGAGCTCGCGTGCCGAAGCCGCGAGCCGCTCGCGCGGGTTGCCCGTCGAGGCCGCCGTCGCGATAAGGCTCCGCGCCTCCGCCCGGCCGGCGGGATCCCACAGGCGCTCGGGCTCGGCATTGAGCGCATCGATCCGGCGTTGCAGCTCGGCACGCGGCGTCGCACGCGCGAGCCCGTCGCGCGCGGACTCGAGCGTGGGCTCGAGTCCGGCCGCCTCGCGCCAGGCCTCGAGCGCCTCATCCCAACGTTCCTCGCCCTCCGCGGCGCGCGCGCGCGCGGTGAGCAGGTCGAGCGCCGAAGCCCGCTGACCCTGGTCGAGCGCGGCAATGGCGTCCCGCGCCTCGCGCGAGCCGGGCCGGAGCGAAAGAGCCTGGTTGAAAGCCGAGCGCGCCGCGTCGTTACGGCCCGCGGCGGCGTCGGCGAAGCCGCGCGACATGGCGACCGAGAATGCATCGGCGCTCCGGCTCGCGGCGAGCCGATCGAGCCCTGCCTGCGCGCCGGGTACGGCGGCATCGATGGCGAGCGCCTCGCGGAAGGCTGTTTCCGCCGACGACAGGCGACCGGCGTGCACGTCCCGCTGCGCGGTGTCCACGAGTGCGAGCGCGTCGTCGAGCCGGCCGGCACGGGCGAGGCCCGCGGTCGCGGGCGGGTGGTTCGGCTGGATCGCGAGCGCGAGCCCGAATGCCTCGCGCGCGGCAGCCGTCCGGGCCGCTGCCAGGGCGTCCTGGCCGCGCTTCATCGCCGCCGCAAGCGCTTCCGGCTGCGACTTTTCGAGTGCGTCGAGCGTGGCCGAGGCCGCGTCCCACAGCTTCGCGGCCTCGCCGTAGTCGCCGACGGCGAAGCGCTGCGCCGCGCGGGCGCCGCTGTCGCGCGCCTGCGCGAACTCCGAGGTCGCCCAGCGCGACGCGGCGCGCGCATCGAGCGCCTTGAACGCAGTGTCGAAGCGCTCACGCGTGGCGGAGGCCTGATCGCGAGACGCCTCGCGCGCAAGCCGCTGCTGTTCCGCGCCCTGTCGGGCGATCCCGGCCTGCTCCGCCTCGACCCGCGCCTTGCGGGCGAAGCCGGAAACTTTCCCGGCATCCTGCGGCCACAGGAAGACCGCGGCCACCGCGAGGATCGCGAGGCCCGCGAGCGCGAGCGGCAGCCAGCGGCTGCGCGCGCCGCGCGCGGCCACGGCGACCGGCGCCTCGTGGACCAGCGGCGTCAGCGCACTGCTCTCGTCGGCTGCCGCGGCGGCGAGCCGCGCACGCGCGATGGCCGCCGACGCCGGGCGCTCGGACACGGACTTCGCGAGCAGGCGCAGCGCGAGATCGCGCACGGCGACCGGTACCTCGCCGCGCGGCAGGAGCGGCGGCACGGGCTCGTGCAGCACGCGGTCGCGCGTTATCTCCGGGTAGTACGGCGGGTGTCCGGCGATCAGTTCGTAGAGGAGCGCGCCGAATGCGTATAGATCGTCCGCCGGCGCTGCCGGCTCGCCGCGCAGTTGCTGGGGGCTCGCGTTGTAGGGCGAACCGCCCTCGGGCGCCGTGCCCGCAAGCGCAGTGAGGCCGAAGTCGCCGAGCTTCGCGCGGCCGGCGCCGTCCAGGAACACGTTTGCGCACTTCAGGTCGCGGTGCACGAGGCCCGCGGCATGCAGCGCATCGAGCGCGGCCGCGACGCCATCCGCCGCGCGCGACCAGCTCTCGAACGACCGGCCCCGCAACTGCCCGAGGTCGCCACCCTCGAGGTATTCCATGACCAGGAAGGTCCTGTCCTCCGCGCGCTCGAGCCCGTGGACCTGCACCAAGTGCTCGCGCGGCAGCCCGCGCGCGCGCGCGACCTCGCCTTCGAGCCGCGCGACGCGAGCGGCGTCAGCGGCGAGGGAGTCCTCCAGGAACTTGAGTGCCACCCGCTCGCCGCGCGTGCGGTCGACGGCCAGCCATACCTCCGCGCTGCCGCCACGGCCGATCCGCCGTGCCAGCACGAACCGGGCGCCGAGTTCGAGCCCGGGTGTCAGCTCCTTCATTCGGGATCAACCCGCGCCGCTCGATTGCGCGGCAGTCGCCTTGGAGTCGGCAGCGGGTGCAACCGGTGCGGTCGGCACCAGGCCGGTTTCTTCCTTGTAGAGCTCGTGCAGCAGGCGGCGCCATTCCGCGTACTGCTCCTCGGCGGTGCCCGTCAGGCGCAGGGTGCGCCCCTCGACGTCCACGACCAGCGGCGCCGCCTCGGTCTGGAACGAACCCGAGATTTCCTTGATCGACTCGGTGTGGATCTTC
>Ga0105107_10001319_pt1 | contig 16009 bp, 12 predicted proteins | sample PPLLaktember2015_6_FD_79335 | JGI IMG/M metagenome (GOLD analysis project Ga0105107, IMG submission 79335) | Freshwater sediment microbial communities from Prairie Pothole Lake near Jamestown, North Dakota, USA - PPLs Lake P8 Core (1) Depth... | ecosystem: Environmental > Aquatic > Freshwater >...
CGTTACCGCTGAAAGCTTTTTGCACAAGGAGAGCGAATTCCACGTTACGCCCCATGAAACTGCAGACAGGAATCAATAAAAGCCTCCCCCACCCGGATTATACCCTCCTTTAGGGACACAAAACGCATCCTGGACAGCCGCCCTCGCCCGCATGCGGTCTTTATCTGAAATGTCCTTCAAACCGTGTATGGCTCGAGCATGATCGACGGCGGTCGTCAACGCCTCCTCCGCGGTTTCTCCACATGCCTCAAAATCGCAATCCGTGCCAAAATCTCTGCATCTCAAGAGTTTCTCCATGATATCCCTCCTTCTGCCCGAAACGACTAGTCAAACCAGGGCAATTCTTGTTTTTCCAAGTTAAAATTAATCATTCCTCTTTCCAAAGACAAGAGGATGAAAGGTGCAGAAGGCCATTGTAGAAACTTTCACTTGCTCGTTTGCCGTTGAGATAGAAAGAATATTTGGATTGCGAAGGAAAGGGTTCTGATCCTGGAGCAATAGTTTCTCGGAGAAGATTTCTTATCGAAGAAAGGCATTGGCAATTCAATGACGTTACAGTATTATTGAATTGCCATAATGGAATATCCATAATTGAAGCTTCTGGCAAGTCGCTATATTCAAAAACATGGGCTTGGATCAGTGGGAGGAATCCAGCACTCTTCCAGGCAACTGGAGGAACTGGACTTGATCGAAAAGGATGAAGAAACAAGGGCGTGGTGTCCTGTAGACCCGATCCTAGCCATCTGGCTGAGGATGCAGATGGAAGAGCGACGCTCCTAATCGGGGGGCGGGAATTCCCTCCGTTAACTATGGGATTCTAACACCTTGGCATTTGCTGCATTAGACCTCTTGAATGTTGAGACTTGACCGTTTGGTCCTTTTCTGCTCCATTCTTGCAGTGAAGTGATAGTGAAAGAATCAAGAATTCTCACCACCGAATTCCTTTCTTCTTAAGATAGTCTTGCGCATCATTGTTTCCTAAACTTGCAGCTTTTCTCAAATCTTCCAGGGCTTGTTCCGCTTTATCAAGTTTCAGATATGTATACCCCCGTTGTAAAAGAGACCGAGAGAACGTCGGGTCGAGTTCAATCGATTTGTCAAAATCTTTAATAGCGTCTTGAAATCTATTCAATGAAGCAAGCGCTTTCCCTCTTCTAAAGTAGCCAATTGAAAGCTCGGGGTTGTACTCAATTGCTTTATTCGCGTCATCGAGCGCCCGATGATAATTTTTCAATATATGATGGACACGGCTGCGATTGGCGTAGGCATATGCATATTTAGGAAAAAGTTCTATCGCTCTATTAAGGTCCTCCATGGCCTTCTGGAAGTTGTGCAAACCAATATTCGCCCATCCCCGGGTGTTAAAACCCCAGGCATGGTTCGGGTCAAGTTGAATAGCCTGTTCGCTCTCCCTAAGGGCTTTTTGATATTCCCCCCAATCATCGTAGATTGCGGCTCTTCCGGCATAGGCTATTGCTAAATTGGCATCGAGTTCAATTGCCTTGTCAAAGGCCTTCATAGCCTGTTGGTTATTCTTATCCCTGTATCTCAACTTATGCCCCTTTTTAAACCAATCTATGGCGTTCAATTTGTGAACAAGTTTAGCGTGTTTCTCTTGCGTGGTTTTCTCTCCTTTGCCTATTGCGATCTCTTTTCTAAATTTTTCAATCTCTTTTAGCACCTCTTCCGTTTTATTCCTCATCTCTTGCCAGGTTTTACTCTGCTCCTGATCCCTTCGAATATTATTCATTGATTTTATTAATTGATCAGTTTCTGTTGAAATCTTTGCCTTGAGGAAATAAGTTTTCCCATCCCATTTCTCGTCGAGGATAACCGTCATCACAATGCCCGCCGTGATGGATAAAATTTGATCTTTCGCCAATTCGAAATCTTTTACCGCCGTCTCACTGACGAGGTATGTCCCCAATTCCTCAAGGAGCAGCCTTTTGACTTGCTCGAGGGCAATGGTTCGGCAGGACAACTTACTATCCATTTCGCTTGCTTGATAGGTATATTCTTTGACGTAGGTTACTATTTTTGCTGAGGTTGGCATAACGGAAAGCAAAAACAAGATGGTAAAAACTAACAAATAAAAAATGCTCCTACCTATGCCTTTAATTTCCATCTTCATAACCTCCATCCCTACGTCGTCATGGCGTCTAAATAAAGAGCTACCTTTATACCGCTTCGGTGCCATGCTGAAATTGGGTCAGCCGCTCTCTTCTTATTCCCATATGGTCAGATCTTGGAACAGGATGGGGATGACAAATCGTTTTTGAAAAACCATTTTTGAAGAATAAGACCGTACCTTTATTTTGTAGCAATGATGACCTTGGCGTTTTTCAAATAATCATTGCCATGGCTGGTTGTTTCACGGATGATTCGGCCAGCATGAAATTCAACGACAATCATATTTTCCCTGGTTATTTCAGAGACAGGAATAATCATTGGATTATTACCGAGATGAGGGTTTTGCCTGGCCTGCTCTACTGAATCGGCATATCGCACCACACCATAGGTTCGGATAATAGGGGGATCGACACTTTTTACGGAATAGACTGTGAATGGCTTCTTATTCCCATCGTCAAGGGTAACCACAACCGGTAGGATCACCCGCTCAAAAAAGAGACCTTGAAGATTAAATATAATCCCTGTAACTGGCTTAGTCGAATCGTAAATGATATCCTGAACTCTTTGTGCAATAGGCTCTTGCTTTGGTGCAATGTCATGCAGTCTCTGGATTGGGACATTGGTTTGTTCGCTCTTATGATCGAGGTTAAGTGCGCTGATGAGTGATGTTTCTGATTTGCAGGCACCTATCCCGCTGAGGCAAATTCTCATCTCCACCGTAGCAAAGGGTGTATTACCTTCCCATCGGACATCCTGTTTGACTATTTCAGCCCCTTGAATGGTTCCTTCGATACGAGTATTGACTGTATCCTCCTGAACCATTTTATTCCGAACCTTCGTCTGTGAATCGATCTTCAATTCCTTAACTGCCTCAAGAAGGGCTCTCTGAGACAAAATTGTAGCTGCTCTTACTGCCCTTAGCTGATCCTTCACTCTGTTTCCGATGGGCGTGGCAGTGCCTTCCCCCTTGGCGCTTATGTAACCTTCAACCCAATTTATCTGTCCTGTTCCCTTTTCCTGGGCATAAATCTGTTGGCCAAAGGTCCAAATAAGACAAATTACTATTATGGAAAGTGCAAATAACTTAAATTTCATACGAGTTCTCTCTTACCGATTTTTGTAAATTCCATTAACCGTAATGGTTTTACGATCCTCAATCATTACTTTTTGATTCTCGGGTTTAATCCAACCGGCAACATTCTGGAACTCAATCGTATGGATTCCGACTGGAAGTTCAGCTAGTGCCTCCCCACTTCTCTTCCAAGGACCATTCCCAACTCTCCACATGGCCCCAGAATCAGCAATATTCTGGGGCTCGATCAGGACGATAATGATTCCAGTCGGTTGCCCACTGGGTTGGGTTCCAAGCTGTACGCCTGGTTGAAGTCCAAGTTGCGCGCCGGGTTGAGTTCCAGGCTGAGTACCAGTTTGGGGAGCGGGTTGAGGAATGTTTTGTTGAATTTGAATTTGCATGCTGGGCTGTTGTGGTTGGATGACCATCCCAGGCTGCTGAACTGGAGTCACTTTGACCTTTCCCGTTACAAGGGAACTCTTTATTCGCGACTCATCTTCCAACTGGATCACATAGTTAAAGGGTTGATTGGGCATCCAGTCAAGACCTATTGTCACATTCACTTCGCCTGCGTAACCTGATGGATTTCTCCTGTTATCATGCGGATCGACTTCGATGTTCTTTTGTTTGTTGGCAACGGAAATTCTCACCGTTACAATGGGATTCGGAGATTGCCATTCAATATGGATATTGACCGTACCTTCAAGATAGGTTGCCTCATGTCTTGTCACATCTGGTTTTCCCACTGCCTGCAATAAATTGGAAAAAGATATTACGAAGCAAAGGGTTACAAAATAAGTGATTAAACTCCTTCGGCTCATCGACTCCTCCTCTGGATTACTTTCCAAGATCATCCTGCTGGACCAGTTTGATATTAAAAGACTCATCCACCAAGGACATCCTCGCCTCCCACTCCTTTGGCTTCAAAGAATCCGAAAGCTCTTCTTGAATCACTGTGATGTTGATTTTCTCCCGGATTATCTTATCTGTTAATGGATCAATTCTTGAATAAATGACGCCACTGTAGGTCTGGCAGTCCTGTATTTTCGGAAATGCTGGAAATGCAATGCTAAGAGATCTGCGTTTTGGATCTTTTGACTTTATTTCGACAATCCACCCCGCCACCACATCCTTGCTCTTGGCATTTGCCTGGTCGCATGACCAGAGGAGGGACCTGGAGAGGGGTTGGTTTGATCCTGGTTCGATCACCCTTAGATATGATCTGACAAATACATTCGCGTTTTGGAAATCGACCGTTTTACCCAATTCAAGGGCAATACTGCCAGAATCCTTCTTGGTATAGGTCTTGGGGTCAATCATGTGAAGTTTATAGGCAACTACCAGTCCTTCGCCCGCAGTGCCCGCGCCCCCCTCAATCGCTCCCTTGGCTCCTGCTTGGATTGAACTGACTGTAGCACTTATTCCGGCTTTTCCAGCCATCTCAGACTTCAGCGCGAAGTTACCAAGACGTAACGCTTCGGTGATATAAGGAATATTCAGATCAAAGGGAATATCCGCTAACGAGACTGGACTGATGATCTGCACATCTTCAAGCTGGCCCTTCTTGGTTTTCCCGGCTTCAATTCCAGCTTCCACGGTTGCCCCTTTTGTGTTTTGACCTCCCAATGTAAGGCCCGTGTTGTAAGCAAAATGCTGCTGCATGGTATTAAAAGACTTTTCCACTTTGATACGAATATCAGAGGAGGCGGGATCTTCAACAGGACCAAATTGTTTGGACCAGGCGCACCCGATGTAATGGCGGTCAACAGGCCTTTTTGGAATGAAATATTCCTTTTCCGTAAGACTTTCCATTCCTTTTTGGTGCGTTTTCATTGGTGTCGTCGCGCACCCCGAAAGGGAGAATGTAATGAAAGACATTGTCAAGATAAGCATTTCTATGAAAAAGTAATCAAATTTTTTTCTAAAACCCTTTTTCACGTTTGACTCCTTCTCGCCATTTTGCGGGGGGGGGGCGCTAAATTTCCCCAGTTTCTTATGATAGGATGAAAGCCAACAATATTAATAAAGATTAATCTTTTAGCCAGGAAGCTTCCTTTCGCACGGGCGGAGAGCTTCATCCTGCGAAAGCTACCTCAACTGTTCCCCCAGAAACAGATACTTCTGTTATTGCAGATCCGGAATGCGTACTACCTGACGTAATATCTTCTGTCAGAATATCAACCAATCATGTCCGCACTTGGCTGTTCGCAAATACACTCAAAAACGCTTTATCTACCTCCTTTACTTCGGTACGGTAAAGCGCCACTCCTATAAGGACTACTTAAAATACTCCTTTGGGTATCTGGCCATAATATCGCTCGCCGCTTTCCTGACATCTTTGGAAGGATCCTTAGCAGTGGCTTCTTTCATCAGTTTCTTAATCTCTGGGAATTCTTCGACAGCGTTTAAAAGATTATATAAAACTGCTATACGGACCTCGACGGCACTGTCTTTCATCAGTACCTCCTTTTGTGCCTGATAAGTCTCAGGAGTCATTTTCCGTAGTCCAAGGGCATGGGCCGCTTCTAATCGAACCAATTTCTCTGGGTCAGAAGATACCCCTTTAGCCAGCAAAGAGTCAACTTCGCTGGGTTCAATCCATCTTAGTGCAAACATTGCCGCAGCACGAATATTAGGTGTAGGATGAGACAAATATTTTTCAATTGTCGATAGCGGCAGAGGTGAACCAGCGTTGCCAAGAGCATGTAATATTTGCTGGATTTCTTTCTCTGAAGATGAGGGTTCTAATTTCTGTATAAATTCCCTGACGATTTTTCCCGCACGGTCGGAGGAAGTAACGGTGAGGTTTCCGGCAATGGAACCTAATGTAAATTGTGCTGTTGCCTTGATATCCGGATTCTTCGACTCGAAAGCAAATTTTCGAACAACTTTCTCCGTTTCTACTGTGGGTTCAGCCATCCCGCCAAGAGCCGGTATCAAGACCAAAAGGGCATTTGTATCTTCTCTTCTTGCCTTTATGACTGAAATGAGTGCAGCTTGTGCTTCTTTATGACCAACTGCAATAAGTGCACCACCGAGGACTCTCATTGCTAGTCTTTCTGGATTAGCTGCAGTTAGTATATTTCCAATAGGCCTCGATGATTCGGGATGTAAGTAGATAAGGGCTTTAAACTTGAGGAATAGTGAAACGGGGTAGCTCCCGCCAGTAGTTTCTGCCGCATTCAGGTCGGTCAGAAGGCTTTCCAAGGTGGCTTCCCCCAGTTGTTTGCGGTAACGGGCAATTTCGCCTTCTTTCTCCGATAGATTTGTCGAGAGGAAAACAGGTTTAGTCGAACGCTCCAACGCGGCATTTATTTTACGCAGGGAGGAAAGTTCTTTCTCCCCAATTTTTTCCTTCGCTATCAAGTTTAATTGAATGGCATTTTTCACCTGCCCGACCTTTTTCTTTCCAAAGAGAATCGTCTGTAATTCGCTCCCGTCTAGGGAGAGCAGATAGCCGCTCCTGAAACCAAAGGCGGCTGTGAGACTTCCGTCTGAGAGAATTTTTTTTTCGATTTGGACTTCGCTAGGTCTACCTCTCTTAGCAGATGGGAGGTATCGGATTTTAGTCTTCCGGAAATTCTTCAAAAGGGGTTCCTTCTCAGAAGTCTGGTTCTGGCCGGGAAGAGAATCCTGCCGATATCGAGCCACGTAACTTCCGCCTAAATCCTCCTCTTGGACTTCCCACTCTGCGATGTCAGGACCGCCCTTCTCAGTAAAAACAATCTGTGACATTGCAAGTAAGGCTTGGAAATAACCTTTCGACAGGTTCATGATGTCAGGATCGAATCGAAGGGATTGTATTTTCCCCCTTGAATTCATTCGTACGTAGACTTCCTTTCCGAGGTCATTCCTGATTACCTTGTCTTGTTCAACAGCCTTCTGCCCATTAATGGATAAAGTAAATGCATGGCCGTTTAAATGGTAAGCAATTAATAAATCATCTCCTCTTTTTTCAATTACTTTACCCACCAGCTCACCTACAATACTGGAGTACAGAAATTGGGGGATTCCAGGAGCCCTCTCTACTTTCCCATGAGGTGACCCCTGGTCCTTAAGCAAAGAACTAAAATCCAATGAAGAATCACTTCCGTATTCGATCTTATAAACGATCCGGTCCAACGGACCCAATCGGTAAGGAGACCATACTTCCGGAATTTTAGACTTAGAGGGGTTATTCCAAAGTGCGAAATCCGATGGAAGTATCCCAATACCCAGGAGTCCAACGGCAATAATAAGCGCAACTATGACAGCAACCGCGTAAATGATCGATTCACTTTTGTTCATTTGAGTTGCTTATTTTCCTTCTGACCATCTCTACTTCAAATGTTTCACGACTTCAGAAGCGATTGGATAAAAAGTTAAATCATATCGACTGGCTACGTGTCTCATTAAATAGGTAATCAAAGTGTTCAAAGCCAACGTTATCATAGATAAGATACTTCCATTTTCGCTGCCAAAAAATGAGGTTAACCGTAAAAGTTATATAATATGATCCGCGAAGAGCTATAAAATTATCAAAACATGTAGTCACCCCCTTAAAAAAGGGGATTGTTCCTTGGGTCATGGTTGTGGACTTAACGCTGAGTTCTCCCATAAGGGTAGGTCTATCAGTTAACAAAAGGAGCCGTCCTTCGTATCCGACTGAAGCAATCAAAAAAACAGGCACGGATAAGTTTACAATCTGAGTGAGATTCCCCGCTATCGGCGTGATTTGGCAGTTTATCGCAAGAGGGGTAAGACTAAGATCATAATTAATGCCAATGGTACCAACGTATCCAATACTAACGTTTATCGGAGTCGGGAGAGGAATAGTGGTACTAACTTCTGGCACATCTATGATAGTCACAGAACCAGAAATGGGTTGGTTTGAAGTGGGACCTATGGTAACTTGCCTCTTGACGGCACCCAGACATTTAACACTGAAGTCTCCCTGAACATTAGAATCTGTAGCGTCAGGTCCTGGAGCGTTTAAATTGGCTGTTCCCCCGACAATTGTAAATTTTGTATTGAAAATCGTAATCCCGAGTTCACTGTTCGCCGTTACGGTTAGCCTTTCTTTTTGGCCGTCGAGGACCATATTAATATCTTGGTGGATTGCGTATAGGTTTGGATCACCGTATGACTCATTCCAATGGCCCTCTTGGTGAAATGGTTTGAATTCAGGTGGTTTCACACTCGGTAGTGTTACTGCCTTCATAACATCCTTGGTTCTAGACTTTGGGAGGGAAGAGGTTGTTTGGGATGTAGAGGACGGTAAGCTTGATGTCTGTAATGCCTTTTTTAGCTCTCCTCTTAGGACTTGTGCTTGAGCCATGTTTTCACTATGTATACGCTTGAACGTTTGGGCATCCAATGGTTGGGGTATTTGCGAGGGGCTAAATTTTATTGTTTTGCTCATGATTCTATCGGCTTGGGTTTTTAATAATTCCTTTCGGATGGCCATCTCGCCGATAGTTATTGTTTCGGGGTTTCTATAGGTATATCCGTACGTGTTAAAGTCTTTTTCCAGTTGGTTAATTTCACTGATAAACTGGTCTCCACGGATCTGTCTGGGGGACTCAACATGACTGAGGGTTAATATTTGATCTGGTTTAAGTATTTGACCTGTTTTGGGATCCTTGAAATCCGAATACGTGAATGGTTTAAATGGAATAGGTGGCCGCGTATAAATCTTGATAAGTTCTGGTTTAACCTGTGCCTTGATAGCAACCTTTTTGAGCAGTTGACCTGATCCAGGTGCCGGACTCATCAATAGAGCAAAAACGATAATAATTCCAAGAAAAACGCAAATCCCTCTCGAAAATTTGAACTTCATGGCTTCTTCTCCTTTCTTGTGCACTTTTTGTACACATCTATTGGTTTAGGGTCAAAAAATAAATTGCTCCTCACTTCCATGTCTTGGCGGAATGATTTAGAAGCATTAAAGAAAGGAAGAAAAAAGAAAGTAGCGACATGCAAACCTTCGTTTTCATGGCCCCTCCTCTTTTTATTAGAAAATAAGGTTTTTCCCCGGATGAAATTAGTCTATTCCCCCACATAAAGCTTATGGCTTGAAATCACGAACCAATGCCCGTCTCTTTCTTGGAAGCCACCTTCCTGTTTTCTTATCAATCCGAATTCCTCGCAGACCTGGCAGACCTTTATTGAATCACCCTTATTAACGGAGTTGTCCTTACTAAAGGTCTTGCCCAGCCCATGGCACTCATAGCAAAACTTCATGTGGTATTTTATTGGGTTAAACGTCCTGTCAGCGCTTTCTTTTTAGAAGTCAACAGCGTCACGACATTTCTTGACATTAAAAGTTCATTTGTCTATGATGGCTCTTACATACGTCATTGAATTTGACGATAACTGATAGCACAAGATGTGATACCTGACGGTTCGAACCGTCAGATTTTTTCAATCATTTTCATCCTGACAAATTCTTCTGTTATTTCAATAAGATTCGAGGGGATAAAAAATGGTTGAAAATACCAAAAATCCCATCAGAATCGACTTGAATGAATTCAAGCTCCATATTCATCTCAAGAAAATTCAACTGACCCTCCATTTCAACTCACCTTCGCGAAGGTTTTACCTCTCCGTGATCGCCCTGGTCGTTAACGAGATGAAAAGACTGGGAAGAATTACCTCCATCCCCCTGGAAGGGCACCTCGGCTTGCTTGTTTTGCTAAACGAAACAATAGGAGGTTCCGCGGGGTCGTCGGACAAAGAGAATTTGCTTCCGAGGATTTATAGGAAATGGAAAGATGCCCTCCCTGACCTTGAAGATGCCCCGCTTTTCAAAGTCCTTGGAAAGAGAAAGGAATTTGATGAAGGAACCGGCAAAACCTATCCATTTACCGAAGCTGAAAAAGACAGTTGGGCAAATCTTTTTGAGTACAAGGGGAGCGAAGAGAATGTCCGACTGAAGTTTGCAATCGATATGATAGGCGCAGGCTTAGACGATGTTGTGATCGTCTATGAGGATTCTCTGAATGGTGAGGCGTTGGAACGGTTTCTATCGAGCCTTAGAGGGAAGTCCGAAAACCTCCCTGAAGCAAGGGCTATTCAATCTCCATTGGAAATTCCTGAATCCCCGGTATCGCCGATAGGAAAACAGAAGACTACCTGGCAGGGCCGACCTCGCTGGGCAGTTCTTGTAACCCTAATTCTCCTCATTGCAGCGGCTGCAACCTTTGCTATTTGGAGACTCTATCTGAAACCTCCCCCAGTCAATAAAGCCTCAAGGGAGAGGATGGCCTATCCTCTACCTGATAAACCCTCAATTGCTGTGTTCCCTTTCGTGAATATGAGTAAAGACACCGAACAGGAATTCTTTAGTGACGGCTTGACCGAGGAAATCATCACTACTCTCTCCAAGAGTCCGAACCTCTTCGTGATTGCTCGCACCTCGACATTCGCCTACAAAGGGAAACCGATCCGGGTTGATCAGGTGGCAGAAGAGTTGGGGGTGCGCTATGTATTGGAGGGAAGTGTGCGTAGGGCTGGCGATGATATACGGATTAGCGCGCAGCTGATCGATGCCACAACAGGTTATCACCTATGGGCGGAGCGGTACGACGGCAAGATGAAAGATGTCTTTGCCCTGCAGGAGCAGATCACCGCAAAAATCGTTACGGCCCTGGCGGTAAAGCTGACACCAGGGGAAAAGGCGACCCAGGGGGGAACAGAGAATGTCGCCGCATACGATGAATTTTTAAAGGGATGGGAAAAATACCTCCGATTCACCTCCGATGATTTCACCAAAGCGATTCAGCATTTTAAGAATGCGGTCGAGCTCGACCCAAAGTATGGTCGGGCGTATGCGGCCCTGGCTTTGACCTATTGGAGTGGTAGTCATGGCGCATTGATCAAGAAGCTGGGAGTGGGGTATAGGGAGGCTCGTTTGCTGTCGAGGGAGCATCTCAAGGAGGCCCTGAAGAATCCCACATCGATTGCTTACCTTGTCAATTCCCACCATTATCTTGCCCGGCGCCAGCACGAAGAGGCAGTCTTCGAACTCGATCGAGCCATTGCCATGGAACCCAACAATCCCGCCAGCTACGCTGCGATGGGGCATACGCTGTCTCTTAGTGGCAGGCCGAGGGAGGCAGTCGACTTTATCAATCGGGCGATTCGGCTCGATCCGCTTAATCCGAGCCACTACCTGTATCTTCTTGGGGGCGCACAGTTTTGCATGGGGAATCTCGAAGAGGCGGCGACTCTCATTGAAAAGGGGCTCAGAATAAACCCCGAATTAACCCGTGCGGCTTCATGGTTGACGGCTACGTATGGCCTTCTCGGCCGGAAGAAGGAAGCCCGTGCTGCATTGGAAATTTACAAGAAGGGGAGGGAGGCTGCACCCAGAATACGAAATATCATGTATTTCTTCCCCTTCAACGACCCGGCTCTCGCTGATCGGTTTGCCGAAGGCCTGATCAAAGGTGGAGTGCCAGGGCGACCATCAGAATATCTGCCTGGTTTTAAGGAAAACCGGCTGAACGGGGAAGAGATCAAGAGGGTGCTCTTCGGTTCCACAACGATCGGTTTTTTCGGCAACTACCCTGGCGGCCGACAATGGCAGATTGACCGAGGAAGGGATGGTAGGTTTAAGTGGCGCGGACCGGAGCCAATTCCTACGGGTAAGAATGGACAGGAGCCAATTTTATCTGACACGGGTAAGAGCTGGATTGAAGGTGATATGATCTGCCAGCAGTACCAGAAGAGGTTTTGGGGACTTGAATTTTGCTCGACGGTTTTCAGAAACCCAAACGGCACATACGAGGGTAAAGACAAGTATTTCCTTTTTCAAGACTTTGGATCCGTAGCTTTTTCCTTGGTTCGATGATTAGGGTCCTTAAAGGGAAAAAGACTTGAAGAATCTATGTCAATCCAATCAGTTTCTTTAGGTTCTTAGAAAGTATCCATTCCTTTTTTTCTTCAACGATCGGCAGGGAGATAACTTTCTCCAGTTCCCACTTCATCGTTCCAAACGGAACGTCGGAACCGAAAAGGATTCTCTCATGTCCTATCTGATTCATAAACTTCATGACCGTGTCTGAACCGGCTAGGGCCGTATCGAAGTAGACGTTCTCTCTCCCTTTGAACGCATCGAGGAAATCCATAGGATTTCCTCCCAGTCCTCCCAGGTGGGGGATGATGACCTTCAAGCTTTTTGTTTTCTTCACAAAAGTCTGTGTAAAACCGAATTCTTCCTCGATGACGATGGGAAGATCAATCCTCTCTGAGGCATCAATAAATTCTTCCAACTTAGGATCTTTCAACGCCTGGTAGTTGGATGAGCAATCCTGGACCCCACGCATCCAGTGCCACTTCCCTCCGTAGAATCCCTTGCCATCCGGGATGGGTTTCATGGTTTCGGGAATATAGTAATAGGGAACGAATTTTCTTACCCTGTCAGCTTCATCAAGAAGTCTTTGATTGACCCCTTCGTCTGCCAAGGCCATTGAAGGAAATGGGAAGATAACAATCCGACTCACACCGCTCTGCTCTGCCTGTCTCAGGAGTTCTTCCGTCGTCACTTCTGTGCCCATGGTGACCGAGGGTCCCCAGTGGGTATGAGAATCAATAATCTCCATAAGTATCAATTGATGGATAATAGACCATTTAAGGGAAAGGGAAATTTATACGGCGAATTGACTTAAATCCCCTTTCTGTTGATGGGGGAGGATGAGAGTGGAGCAGAGTTGACCAGGCTCCGGATCACCTTCATATTCTTCAGGTCTTCCACGGTATCCTTTCTTGGCGTTTCCATAATGCCAGGAAGATGGCTCAACAAAGGATGGTTGACCAGACATCTGAATCCTTCCCGTCCGATATGTCCCTCACCAATGTGCCAGTGTCGATCTTTTCTCGATCCCAAAGGGGTCTTTGAATCATTGAGATGGAGAAGGTGGAGTCGTTTCAAACCAAGGGTTTGATCGAAGTCTTCAAGAGTCCTTTCGATTCCATCTTTATTAGAAAGATCGTATCCCGCTTCAAAAGAATGAGCCGTGTCAAGACAGACTCCCACTCTTTCATGGTCGGAAACTCCGTCGATGATTTTTTTGATCTGATCAAAGGCATAGCCGATCTCGGTCCCCTGCCCTGCTGTGTTCTCCATGAGGAGAATAACAGCGTTCTTCACCTTTTGAAAGGCTTGGTCGATGCCCTGAGAAACAGCCTCAATGGCTTGATCTTCTGAGGCTTCCAATCGGTGGCCGATATGGCTGATCAGATAGTGGGCTCCCAAACGTTCAGCCCTTTCAAGATCTGTGGCGATGGAATGGATGGATCGCTTATAGAATTTTGACTTTGCGGAAGCGATATTGGGTAGGTAGGGCAAGTGCAGAAAGACAGGGGAGAGATCGGAGGATTGGACGGAGGATCGAAATGCTTCCACCTCCATTTTATTCAGAGGAGAATATTCCCATCCCCTCGGGTTCCGGGAGAAGAATTGGATCGTCTCGCAACCCCTCGCCTCAGCCCTTTCGACTACCCTGGAGAACCCTCCTGCAATGGAGATATGAAAACCAAATCGCATGTCAACCCTTTGAACAAGTGCGCAATGAGAAGTGGTACATAAGATACACAGATCGGTTGCAAATTGTCAATACAAGTTGACGAATAACACCATTTTTCCCTTGACAAGAAGGCAACTTTGGTTTAGGAATGGGGCATTTAAAGGGATGATTACTCATATTGTGCCCCCTCAGTACACGGGGCACGTTCCGATCAAATAATTCACAAGAATTGCTCACGCTCACATTGAGGGCTGCCAAGCTAGCCGCAGGGATTCCAAATTAGGAAAAGGCCGTTGCTAAAATACACTTTTTTATCCATTTCTATTCTGTCCCTGCTGATGGGAGCATCCTGTTCCCGTTCTCCCTCTCTGATGGAAAACCTCCCTCGCCGTTCCTGGATGATCGACATGGAGCAGTTCTTATCCTCGTCCCATGGCCGCATCGCGTGCTCAGAATGTCATTCCAATATTGAAGAAAAGGGTGTGAAACACCCCGATCCGAAGCTCTTGGGCAGAACTTCGACTCTTCTGTTCGACTATAAGAAATGTGAGAAATGTCATCCCCAGGAATATCAGCGTTACCTGAAGGGCGCTCATGCCAAGGCGTTGGTGGAGTGGAAGAAAAACGCGCCCACCTGTGGAAATTGTCACGTCACACACTATGTTCTCTCCGGTCAATCTCGTGTTGAATTGGGGGTATGGATGACCGAGATGTGTGGGACCTGCCATCCGGGAGAGAAGCGATCCTATCTCGAAAACTATCATGGAAAGTCCGCTGCCTTATTGGGATATGAAGCTTCCGCTTATTGCACCGATTGTCATGGGGCTCATACTTGTCTCTCTCTGAAGAAAAAGGAGGTTGCCCTTGAGGCCTGCCAGAAGTGTCATTCTAACGCCAAGATTCGATTTGCAGAGTTCGTCATTCATGCCTCCGCGGAAGGGATCAAGAAGGAGGATGTGGAGAAATTAGAAAAACTGAAGGTCATCAAATGGGTTGAGATAGGCTTCGGAATTCTGGTTGTGGCCGTCCTGGCCTTTTTCTATGGTCATACCCTGTTCTGGATACTCAGGAAGGCCCACGAGCGGCTTAGAAGGGATTGAGGTGATGGCAGCGAAGGAAACCCAAGTCCCCCATGGCGAAGTTTTCTGGCGGTTCAACGTCTTTCACCGGTTTATCCACCTGGTGATGATGGTGACCTTCGTTGGCCTTGCTCTGACCGGGCTTCCCCTGAAATATCCTCATGCCTTTTGGGCCAAGGGCCTGGTGAGCCTTTGGGGAGGAGTGAAGGGAGCGGGAATCCTCCATCGGTGGTGTGCCGGGATCACTTTTGGTTATTTTTTTCTTCACCTGCTTTGGGTTGCCTATTACCGTTTCGTTCTAAAGGGGTCTCTCTTCGGACCGAATTCCCTGATCCCTTCGTGGAGGGACCTTCAGGATCTCTATCAACATATTCTTTATTTCCTAAAAAAGGCGCCTGCTCCCCAATTTGGTCGGTTCACTTACTGGGAGAAATTTGACTACTGGGCTGTCTTCTGGGGAATCGCTTTCATTGGTGGCTCCGGTCTTGTCCTCTGGTTTCCTGAATTCTTCTCTCGTTTCTTACCCGGAATCCTTTTCAATATTGCCTACACCATACACAGCGATGAAGCCTTGCTCGCCATGGGATTTGTTTTCATCGTTCACCTTTACAATGCTCACCTCAGAGCCGGTGTCTTCCCTTTGGATCGATCCATCTTCTCAGGGAAGATTGACGCGAAGGAGATGACGGACCGACATCCTCTGGAATGGGAGGATCTAAATCAACATCCAGAGAAAAAAGAGAAGCGGAGGGTCAGGAAGGATCTCCTCATGCTTTTTCTCATCCTCGCTGTCGGGGGTCTCACCGCCTCTCCATCTTTTAGCCGGGGACTGACAGATGAAGAAATCATGGAAACGGAGAAAAAACTCTGTTGGAAGTGCCATCGTCAGCCCAATTTGAACAGCAACGAGGGGATCGTGGTCTCCATCCTTCTCTGCATGGATTGCCACGGGAAGAAGGATGTGGAAAAGAAGGTGGATGGGAAGCCGGTCTCCCTCTTCATCGACGAGAAGGAGTATGCAAAGACGGTCCATCGAAGGATCGCCTGCATCCGATGCCATGACGGGATTGCGACCTCACCTCACCGGACGACCCGGATCGAGTGCGCCTCCTGCCATGGGTATCATGGCGAAGGGACAGCTCAAGATCCTCATCGACGTGTCAACTGTGAAGCCTGCCACCATGAATCGAAAGAGGTGATGAAGGATCCCAAGACCGGCA
>Ga0105107_10001321_pt1 | contig 16005 bp, 17 predicted proteins | sample PPLLaktember2015_6_FD_79335 | JGI IMG/M metagenome (GOLD analysis project Ga0105107, IMG submission 79335) | Freshwater sediment microbial communities from Prairie Pothole Lake near Jamestown, North Dakota, USA - PPLs Lake P8 Core (1) Depth... | ecosystem: Environmental > Aquatic > Freshwater >...
CGCGTAGTAGCACCACCAATCGAAGCCATCTAATTTGGGGGATCTACAAGGGGGCGTCGCCCCCTTGTTCGTTTTCGCGACGAGCTGCTCCAGCACATCGGCGAGTTCGTGAAGAAGCCCGCGCTCGCCTGAGCGTCACTTTGAGCGCTTCCCCGCCGCGCGCCGGTAGCGCTCCAGCGTGATCCGCCGCGCCTGGTCGTGATCGACGACCGGCGCGGGATAGTCCCGGCCGATCACGCACCCCGCGGCTTCCTGATCGACCGGACGCATCGCCCAAGGCGCATGGACGTACTGGTCCGGCACGCGCGCGAGCTCCGGCACGTAGCGCCGGATGAACCTTCCCTCCGGGTCGAACCGCTGCGACTGCGTCACCGGGTTGAAGATCCGGAAGTACGGCTGCGCATCGCAGCCGGTTGATGCGGCCCATTGCCAGCCGCCGTTGTTCGCGGCGAGGTCGAAGTCGTTCAGGTGCTCGGCGAAGTACCGCTCGCCCCACCGCCAGTCGACGTGCAGGTCCTTGACCAGGAACGAGGCCGCTACCATCCGCAGCCGGTTGTGCATGTACCCGGTCTGGTTGATCTGGCGCACCGCCGCGTCGACGAGCGGATACCCCGTCAGCCCCGCGCACCACGCGCGCCATCTTCCGGGGTCGTTATCGAACGCCACATGGTCCAGCTCGCGCTTGAAGGCGTGACCGACGACGTGCGGGAAGTGATGCAGCACGACGAAGTAGAAGTCGCGCCAGACGAGCTCCGAGAGCCAGGTCTCGGCGCCTTTCCCGCCTTCCGCATGGGCGCGCGCGGCGAGCTCCCGGATCGAGACCGTCCCGAAGCGCAGGTGCACCGAGAGGTACGACGGCCCCTTCGCCGCGGGGTAGTCGCGGCGCTCGTGATACGCGCGGATGCGATCGAGGAAGTCCGCAAGGAGGCGCTGCGCGCCCGACATGCCGGTGGGAACCGGTACCTCGAGCAGGTTGGTCGGCGCGAAGCCGAGGTCCGCCAGCGTCGGGCACCGGGCGTCGGGCGGGGCCGCGAGGCTGCGCACATGCCTCTGCACCGGATAAGGCTGGAGGTAGAAGAGGTCGAGCTTCTTCAGCCACGCGCGCTTGTAAGGCGTGAATACGGTGTAGGGCGAGCCGGCTGCCGTGAGCACCTCGTCCTTCTCGAAGATCACCTGGTCCTTGAAGGTATGGAACTCGACCCCGGCGGCGGCGAGCGCGCGATCGACCGCGGCATCGCGGTCGATCGCCGCCGGCTCGTAGTCGTGGTTGGCGTAGACCGCGCCCACGCCCAGGCGCACGGCGAGCCGCGGGATCTCCTCGCGCGCGCGGCCGTGCAGCACGATCAGGCCGCCGCCGCGGCCGCGCAGGGCGGCGTCGAGCTCCTGGACCGAGTGCCAGATGAACTCCACGCGCCGGTCCGCGTGTGCCGGCAGCGCCTCGAGAATCTCGGTGTCGAAGCAGAACGCGCAGAAGACGCGCGGGTGGGACTTCAGCGCATGGTAGAGCGCGGCATGGTCGTAGTCGCGCAGATCGCGGCGAAACCACACCAGCGCGGCGTCGGCGGCCATCTCGGGGGAAGGAGCGTGGAGAGCGCGCGACTCTAGCATGTGCCGTCCGGCGCCCTCGCATCCCGCGCTACAATTCCCGCCGTGCCGCCGGTCGATCTCACCCACCACTTCCTGATCGCCATGCCGAGCATGGCCGACCCGCATTTCGCGCGTACGCTCACCTTCATCTGCGAGCACAACGAGCAGGGCGCGCTCGGTCTGGTGGTGAACCGCCCGATCGACATGACGCTCGCGGCGCTCTTCGAACGCATCAACCTCGAGCTGAAGGTGAACGCGCTGCACGAGATCCCGGTGTACTTCGGTGGCCCGGTGCAGACCGATCGGGGCTTCGTGCTGCACGTGCCGCGCGGCGAATGGAGCTCGACCCTGCCGGTGCGCGACAAGATGGGCCTGACCACCTCGCGCGACATCCTCGAGGCGGTGGGGGGCGGCACTGGCCCGGACAAGATCCTCGTCACGCTCGGCTATTCGGGCTGGGCCGCGGGGCAGCTCGAGCACGAGATCCTGCAGAACGCCTGGCTCACCGTCGAGGCGGACGAGCAGATCATCTTCGACCTGCCGGCCGAGGAGCGCCTGCCGGCGGCGATGGAGCAGCTCGGGGTCTCCTACGCAACGCTTGCGGACGAGGCGGGACATGCATGAGCGGGGTCGAGACGGTGCTGGCTTTCGACTTCGGTGAGCGCTTCGTCGGAGTCGCCGTCGGAGAGACCGGCGTCGGCGTGGCCCATCCGCTGGTCACCATCGACGATCCTGCGACCGACGCGCGTTTCGCCGTGATCGGCGAGCTCATCGAAGAATGGAAGCCGGCGCGGCTCGTGGTCGGGCTGCCGCTCAGCATGGACGGCGCGCCGCACGCGCTCACCCGCCGGGCGCAGCGCTTCGCGCGCCAGCTGGAGGGTCGGTACGGGCTGCCCGTGACGCTCATCGACGAGCGGCTCTCGTCGGCCGAGGCGGAAGAGCGGCTGCGCGCGATCGGCCGCGGCGGACGTGCCGACAAGCACCTCGCACACCCGGTGGCCGCGCAGGTGATTCTCCAGGATTTTCTCGACCGCCATGCAGCTGCCTGACGCCGAAACGCTCTGCGCGGACCTGGTGCGTCAGCTGCGACCGCACGTCACGCCGGAGACCGGCATGGTCGGAATCCACACCGGCGGCGCCTGGCTCGCCGAGCGGCTTCATCAGGAGCTCGGCTTCGTCGTGCCGCTCGGGATGCTGGACATCTCGTTCTACCGCGACGACTACCGCAAGTCGGGCCTGCACAAGTCGGTGCGCGCCAGCAAAATCCCGTTCGACGTGAACGGGCGCCACCTCCTGCTCGTGGACGACGTGCTCTACACCGGCCGCACGGTGCGCGCGGCGATGAACGAGCTGTTCGACTACGGTCGCCCGGAAACGATCCAGCTCGCCGCGCTGGTCGACCGGGGCGAGCGCCAGCTCCCGATCTGCGCGCAGTACGTGGGCACCAACCTTACCGTGCCCAAGGGCCGCATGCTGCGGCTCGACCGCGACGCGAGCGGGCGCCTGACCCTGCGGATCGACGCGTGAGATGAGCGCGAACCCGCAACTGAACGCAAAGGGCGGGCTCACGCACCTCCTCACGCTCGAGGGACTGCCGCGCGAGATCATCACGCACATCCTCGACACCGCGACCTCGTTCGTCGGCGTGACCGAGCGCGAGGTCAAGAAAGTGCCGCTGCTGCGCGGGATCAGCGTGTTCAACCTGTTCTTCGAGAACTCGACGCGCACCCGCACCACATTCGAGATCGCGGCCAAGCGGCTGTCCGCCGACGTGATCAATCTCAACATCAGCACCTCGTCCGCGTCGAAGGGCGAGAGCCTGCTCGACACCGTCGACAATCTCTCGGCGATGCACGCCGACATGTTCGTGGTGCGGCACGCGCAGAGCGGTGCGGCGCACCTGATCGCCCGCCACGCCGGGCCGTACCAGCACGTGATCAACGCCGGCGACGGTCGCCACGCGCACCCGACCCAGGGGCTGCTCGACGCCTACACCATTCGCCACTACAAGAAGGAGTTCTCCGGACTCGCGGTGGCGATCGTCGGCGACATCCTGCACTCGCGCGTCGCGCGCTCGCTCATCCACGCGCTGAACATCCTCGGCACGCCCGACGTGCGCGTCATCGGCCCGCAGACCCTGCTCCCCACCGGGGTGGAAAGCCTGGGCGTGCGCGTGTTCCACGACATGCGCAAGGGCCTCGCGGGCGCCGACGTCATCGTGATGCTGCGGCTGCAGAACGAGCGCATGCGCGGGCCGCTGCTGCCCTCGGCCCAGGAGTTCAACAAGTCCTACGGGCTGACGCCGGACAAGCTCGCGCTCGCGAAGCCCGACGCCATCGTGATGCACCCCGGACCGATGAACCGCGGCGTCGAGATCGACTCGTCGGTGGCCGACGGCGTGCAGTCGGTGATCCTGCCGCAAGTGACGTTCGGCATCGCGGTGCGCATGGCGGTCATGTCGATCCTCGGGGGAAGCTGAGGTGACCCCACGCATTCACATCCGGGGTGGCCGGCTCGTCGATCCCAAGAGCGAGGTCGATGCAAAGCGCGACCTCTACGTCGCCGACGGACGCGTGGTGGCCGCGGGCGCGGCGCCGGACGGCTTCCGCGCCGATCACACGATCGAAGCGGCCGGCCTCGTGGTCGCGCCGGGCCTGGTCGACCTCGCGGCGCGCCTGCGCGAGCCCGGGTTCGAGTACAAGGCGACGCTCGAGTCGGAGATGCTCGCCGCGGTCGCCGGCGGCGTGACGAGCCTCGCCTGCCCGCCCGACACCGACCCGCCGCTCGACGAGCCGGGACTGGTCGAGATGCTCACGCGCCGCGCGCGCAGCCTGAACCTGGCGAAGGTGTATCCGGTCGGCGCGCTCACCGCGAAGCTCGAGGGCGAGCGGCTCACCGAGATGGCGGAGCTCGCCGACCACGGCTGCGTCGCGTTCTCCCAGGCGAATGCGCCGATCACGGACACCCAGGTCCTCTGGCGCGCGCTGCAGTACGCCGCGACGTTCGGCTTCGCGGTCTGGCTCAGGCCGCAGGATTCCTATCTCGCGAAGAACGGCGTCGCGCACGACGGCGAGTTCGCGACCCGCCTCGGCCTGCCGGGCATCCCGGCCCTCGCGGAGACGGTGGCGGTCGGCACGATCCTGCAGCTCGTCCGCGCCACGGGCACGCGCGTGCACCTGTGTCGGCTGTCGACCGCGGAGGGCGTGGCGATGGTGCGCGCGGCGAAACGCGAGGGACTGCCGGTCACCTGCGACGTGGCGGTGCACCACCTGCATCTCTCCGACATGGACATCGGCTACTTCGACTCGCACGCGCACGTCGTGCCGCCGTTCCGGAGCGGCCGCGATCGCGACGCGCTGCGCGCCGGCGTCGCCGACGGCACGATCGACGCGGTGTGCTCCGACCACACGCCGGTCGACGAGGACGCGAAACAGACGCCGTTCGGGGAGTCCGAGCCGGGCGCGACCGGCCTGGAGCTGCTGCTGCCGCTCGCGCTCAAGTGGGGCGAGGAGGCGCGTCTGCCGCTCGCCCGGACGCTCGCCCGCCTGACCTGCGAGCCGGCGCGGGTGCTCGGCATCGACGCCGGGCACCTCGGCGTCGGCGCGCCGGGCGACGTGTGCGTCTTCGACCCGGGCGCGCACTTCAAGGTCACGGCGGGCGCCTTGCGCAGCCAGGGAAAGAACACGCCGTACCTCGGCTACGAGCTGCCCGGCGTCGTGCGTTGCACGCTCGTGCGCGGCGACGTGCGATTCGAGGCGCGCAGTTAGTGGTAACGACACGAGGGGCCACACCCCCCTCGTGCTCCCCAAAGTCAGCGAAGCGCTGCCTGCGGCAGCGGTTCGCTTTCTCTAGCGCAGCAGGACCGTCGGGTCGCAGTTCCCCGCGACGACGAGCAGCTTCTCGCGCGACTGCGCGCCCTTCGCGACGGCCACCCGGCTTTTCGCAATTCCGAGCGTTTCCGCGACAAACGCGACCAGGGCGTCGTTCGCACGCCCGTCGAGCGCCGGCGCAGCGATGCGGATCTTCAGTCGCTCGCCGTGGAGCCCGGCCACCCCGGAGCGCTTCGCGCCGGGCTGAACATGCACTGCGAGGGTCCAGCTGTCCGCCGTCCGTCGGGCCCAGACCGCTTCAGCCACCCAGGAGCAACGCGCGCGGCGCGCCGTCGAGCACGATCAGCAGCACCTGCGCGATGACGAGCACGAACAGCGGCGAGAGGTCGATGCTGCCGATCGGCGGGACAAAGCGCCGGAAGAAACCGTAGAACGGCCGCGTCAGGCTCTCGAACACGAACCCGAGCGGGTGCCCGGGGCTCACCCAGCTCATCACCACCTGGACGATCACGACGAACATGAGCAGCTGCAGGCTGACCCGCACGAGCTCGATGAGCGAGAGCAGCAGCACGGCAAGCCCAGGTACGTCCATCTTCCCGCCGGCCGCCGCGGCGTAGAGCAGCACCATCATCGTGAGCTGCAGAAGCCAGGCGAGGAGGAGCGACGCGAGGTCGTGGCCGCGGAACGACGGGATCACGCGCCGCAGCGGCAGCACCGCCCAGTCGGTGAGCGCGATCACGAATTGCCCGATCGGGTTGCGGAACGGGGCGCGCAGCGCCTGCATCCAGAAGCGCAGCATGACGACGAAGATCAGCAGGCCGAACGCCGTCTGGATCAGGAACTGGAGGATCTGCGCCAGCATCGAATCGTCCCCGCGCGTCAGTCCTTGCCGAACTCGTCGCCGAGCTCGCGGGCGCGCTCGCTCGCCGCGCGCACCGCGCGCACGATCGCGTCGGCGACGCGGTCGGCCTGCAGCGTCGCGAGGGCGCGCTCGGTGGTGCCGCCCTTGGAGGTCACGCGCTCGCGCAGTGTGGCCGGCGAGTCGCTCGAGCGCGCCGCCAGCTCGGCCGCGCCGCGGAAGGTGCCGATGGCGAGCTGGCGCGCGCCGGCGGCGTCGAGCCCGAGCTCGCGTGCCGCGCGCTCCAGCGCCTCGATGAAGTAGAAGACGTACGCCGGGCCGCTGGCCGACACCGCGGTCACCGGGTCGAGCAGCGCCTCGTCGCCGACCCAGATGACCTCGCCGACGGCTTCGAGCACCGCCTGCGCGTGTTGCCGCCCTTCGGGTCCGGCCTCGGTACGCGCGTAGAGCCCGGTGACGCCCGCGCCGATCAGTGCCGGCGTATTCGGCATGCAGCGCGCGAGGCGCGCGTACCCGCCGAGCCAGCGCGCGAGGTCCGCGAGCCGGATCCCCGCCGCGATGGACAGCACGAGCTCGCCCTGCAGGCAGGGGGCGAGCTCCCGCGCGACCTCCCGCATCTGCTGCGGCTTTACCGCCAGCACGACGACGTCGCCGAACGGTGCGGCGGCCGCGGGCCGCTCGAAGCATTTGACGCCGAACGACTGTGCGAGCCGCGTGCGCGCCTCGGCGGCGACCTCGACCACTTTGATCGAGCCTGGCGCAAAGCCCTTCGCCACCAGGCCGCCGATCAGGGCCGTGGCCATGTTTCCGCCACCAAGAAACGTGATTTCCATGCGAGGGGACCCGGAGTCGCTCCGATTATCGCGGATAACGCCGGCGGGCTCTTGAATCAGCCGGTGGTCGTCGCGACCCGTGGCCGCGCGCCGAAAATCGCGGTTCCCACCCGGACCATCGTCGCTCCCGCCGCGATCGCCGACTCGAGATCGTCGGACATGCCCATCGACAGGGTGTCGAGCGCGAGGCCGTCGGCGGCCAGCCGGTCCCTGAGGTCGCGCAGCGACTCGAAGCGGCGCCGCTGGAGCGCGGGGTCGTCGGTCGGCTCCGGAATGGCCATCAGGCCGCGCAACTGCAGCCGCGGCAGCGCGGCGACCGCGCGCGCGAGCGCGGGGGCTTCCGCGGGCGCGACGCCGCTCTTGGTCGCTTCGCCGCTCACGTTCACCTGGATGCAGGCCTGCAGCGGCGGAACCTGCCCGGGTCGCTGCGCCGCGAGCCGCTCGGCGATCGTCAGCCGGTCGATCGAATGGACCCACGCGAAGTGCGCTGCGATCGTCCGCGTCTTGTTGCTCTGGATCGGCCCGATGAAGTGCCAGACGAGGTCGAGATCGGCGAGCGCGTCGATCTTCGCGACCGCGTCCTGCGCGTGGTTCTCCCCGAAATCGCGCTGCCCGGCCGCGTGCGCCGCACGGACCGCATCGGCCGGGAAAGTCTTGCTCACCGCGACGAGAACTAAGTCACGAGGGTCCCGGCCCGCGGCCGCGCAGGCGCGCGCGATGCGGGACTTTACGGCTTGCAGGCGCTTTTCAATTGTGTCCATAATGCCCCGGATTTTCCCGGTGCGCCAAGGGGTTGGCGGCGTACGTTGCAGAAGCGCTAGAGGATTATATGGACATCTCCGAGTTGCTCGCATTCGTCGTTAAGAACAAGGCCTCCGACCTGCACCTCTCCGCCGGCCTGCCCCCGATGATCCGGGTGCACGGCGATGTCCGGCGCATCAACCTCCCGGCGCTCGAGCACAAGGACGTGCACGGGATGATCTACGACATCATGAACGACGCGCAGCGGAAGCACTACGAGGAAAACCTCGAGTGCGACTTCTCGTTCGCGATCCCGGGCCTCGCGCGCTTTCGCGTCAACGCATTCGTGCAGCAGCGCGGCGCGGCCGCGGTGATGCGGACGATTCCGACCAAGGTGCTGACGCTCGAAGAACTGAACGCGCCCAAGATCTTCACGGAGATCGCCGACCAGCCGCGCGGCATCGTGCTGGTGACCGGCCCGACCGGCTCGGGCAAGTCGACCACGCTCGCGGCGATGGTCAACCACATCAACGACAACGAGTACGGTCACATCCTCACCATCGAGGACCCGATCGAATTCGTGCACGAGTCGAAGAAGTGCCTGATCAACCAGCGCGAGGTCGGGCCGCACACGCTCTCGTTCGCGAACGCGCTGCGCTCGGCCCTGCGGGAGGATCCGGACGTGATCCTGGTCGGCGAGATGCGCGACCTCGAGACGATCCGTCTCGCGCTCACCGGTGCGGAGACCGGCCACCTGGTCTTCGGCACGCTGCATACGAGTTCCGCGGCCAAGACGATCGACCGGATCGTCGACGTGTTCCCGGCGGCGGAGAAGGAGATGGTGCGCGCGATGCTGTCCGAGTCGCTCCGCGCGGTCATCTCGCAGACGCTGATGAAGACCAAGGATGGCAGCGGGCGCGTCGCGGCGCACGAGATCATGATCGCGACGCCGGCCATCCGGAACCTGATTCGCGAGAACAAGGTGGCGCAGATGTACTCGGCGATCCAGACCGGTCAGCAGACCGGCATGCAGACGCTCGACCAGAACCTGCTGGAGCTGGTCAAGCGCGGGGTCGTGAACGTCGCCGAGGCGCGTGCGAAGGCGATGAACAAAGACAATTTCCACGGATAGGAACGAGTGCGTTCCGCACGAATTCCCCGGGGGCGCCTGGCGGCGCCACCGTCCGGATTGACTGAAGGGTAGTATCTGCAATCACTTCGCCCGTAGCTGGGGGACCATAATGGAACGCGATCAGGCAACGAAATTCATCTACGACCTGCTGCGCCTGCTGGTGGGCAAGAAGGGGTCCGACCTTTTCATCACCGTCGGCTTTCCCCCGGCGATCAAGCTCGACGGGAAAATGACCCCGGTGTCGCAGCAGCCGCTGTCCGCCCAGCACACGGCGGAGCTGGTGCGCTCGGTCATGAACGACCGCCAGGCGGCGGAGTTCGAGGCGACCAAGGAGTGCCAGTTCGCGATCAGCCCGTCCAACATCGGCCGGTTCCGGGTGAGCGCCTTCGTGCAGATGGGCAACATCGGCATGGTGCTGCGGACGATCAACTCGAAGATCCCGACCTTCGAGGAGCTGAACCTGCCGCCGGTGCTCAAGGACGTCGCGATGACCAAGCGCGGCCTGGTGATCATGGTCGGCGCCACCGGCTCGGGCAAGTCGACCTCGCTCGCGGCGATGATCGGCTACCGCAACCAGAACTCACACGGTCACATCATCACCATCGAGGACCCGGTCGAATACGTCCACCCGCACGGGAACTGCCTCATCACGCAGCGCGAGATCGGAGTGGACACCGAGTCCTGGGACAACGCGCTGAAGAACACGCTGCGCCAGGCCCCGGACGTGATCATGATGGGCGAGGTGCGCGACCGCGAGACGATGGACTACGCAGTGGCGTTCGCCGAGACCGGCCACCTGTGCCTCGCGACCCTGCACGCGAACAGCGCCAACCAGGCCCTCGACCGGATCATCAACTTCTTCCCCGAGGAACGCCGGGCACAGCTGCTGATGGACCTGTCGCTGAACCTGCGCGGGATGATCTCGCAGCGCCTCATTCCGCTGAAGGAAGGCAAGGGGCGGATCGCCGCGGTCGAGGTCATGCTCAACTCGCCGCTGATCGCCGACCTGATCTTCAAGGGCGAGGTGCACGAGATCAAGGAGCTGATGAAGCGCTCGCGCGAGCTCGGCATGCAGACCTTCGACCAGCACCTCTTCGAGCTCTACGACAACGGCATCATCACTTACGAGGACGCGCTGCGCAACGCCGACTCGGTCAACGACCTGCGGCTCTCGATCAAGCTCCACTCCAAGGAAGCGAAGAACCGCGACATCACCAAGGGCATCGAGCACCTTGATATCGTGAAGTGACCGGTCTGCCAAGGCCGCTGCATCGGCCTTGGCGTTCGCCGGCGGAAACCGTGCGCAGGCACGGTTTCCGAATTCCCGACTCACTCCCCGCGAACGCGGGGATCCAGAAAGGGCCGGCGACGCCGGCCCTATTGATTTCCGCTCAGACTCGCCGCGTCTGGCGCTTCAGCCCGCGGATTTCGTTGAGCACCGCCTTCAGCCCTGCGTGGTCGGTCGAAGCGAGAATCTCGTCCCGCTTCTTCCTCAGCGCGCGGATGCGTGCCTTGGTCTGCGTGCGTTGTTCCCCGGCGGCGTGATGGTGGTGATGGAGGTGCGCGTCGATGCCGAGCGCCTTGCACAGGGCCTGCAGCAGATGGTCCTTGTTCATCTGCGTGTAGCCCTTCACCGCCTCGTGCTCGGTCGCCTTCGCGATCTCGCGCAGCTCGGCCACCGTCTTGTGCTTCAGCTCGTCATACGTTTGCGCCATGCTCGCTCTCCTTGGAATCGGGACGCCTTTATAGCGCGCCCGGCCTGACTCGACAACAACGTCAACCCTTCTCTCGCATCGCGCCCTGCACGATGCGGTACTCGAACAGCCGGCACTCGAGCGGTCCGTTGAAGAGCGGGGTCCGCTTCGACGCCTTCAGCCCGATCAGCTTCGCGAGCCGCAGGTCGGCGGTGAGGAAGTAGCAGCGCCACCCCGCGAAACGCGCTTTCAGCGCGTCGCCGAGCTGCGGATAGAACGCCGCGAGCTCCGCGTCCTCGCCGAGCCGCACGCCATAGGGCGGATTGGCGACCAGGACGCCGGCCGGCGCCGGCGGCGAGAGCTCGAGGAGGTTTGCCTGCTTGAGCTGCACCGCCCGCTCGAGCCCCGCGGCCTCGACCGCCGCGCGCGCTTTCGCGATCTCCGCGCCGTAGAGATCGGCGCCGAAAATGGCCACGGGCCGGTTGCGGTGCTCGCGTGCCTTCGCGCGCTCACGCCGCTCGCGCCACAGCCGCGCGTCGAATCCCTCGAGCCGCTCGAAGCCGAATTCGCGCCGGCTCCCCGGCGCGATGCCGAGCGCGATGGCGGCGGCCTCGAGGAGGATCGTCCCGCCGCCGCACATCGGGTCGAGGAAGGGCTCGTCGCCGCGCCAGCCGGTGAGGGTGACGATTCCCGCGGCGAGGTTCTCCTTGAGCGGCGCCTCGCCGGTGCGCGTGCGCCAGCCGCGCTTGTAGAGCGGCTCGCCGGACGTGTCGAGGTAGAGCGTGAGCGTGCGCTCGTCGAGGAACGCGTGAATGCGCACGTCCGGCGAGCGCGTGTCCACGTCCGGTCGCGCGCCGACGGCGGCGCGGAACCGGTCGCACACGGCGTCCTTGATCCGCAGGGTCGCAAACTCCAGGCTGCGCAGCGGCGAGCGGATCGCGTTCACATCCACGCGAATCGTGCGGTCCACGCGGAAGCGCGCCGGCCAGTCCTGGGCGTGGGTCGCCTCGTACACGTCCTGCTCGCTGCGGTAGGGCGCCTCCGCGACGCGCCACAGGATCCGCGTAGCGATGCGGCTCTCGAGGTTCGCCGCGTAGCAGGCGGCGAGGTCGCCGCGGAAATGCGCCCCGCCGCCGGTCGTGCGAATCTCGCGCGCGCCGACGGCGACGAGCTCCACGGCGAGCGGCGCCTCGAGGCCGCGCGGGCAGGTGGCGAAGAAGGATTGCAGAGACATGGCGGATCGCGGAGGATAGCGCGCGCCGCGAGGAGGGAATGGACAACATCGCCGACTTGTTGGCCGCGCGGCTGGCGACGCCGGCGCGCGTGCTCTACCGCCAACTCGTCGACGACGCGCGGCGCGAGTTCACCGCCGCCGAGCTCGCGCAGCGCGCCGCGCGGTGGCCGGCCGCATTCCGCCGCGAGGGACTGCGGCCCGGGCCTGCGGAACGGGGTCGCCTGGGTTGCCCGCGTGCGCCGCGTGATCGTCGCGCCGGAGCCGTGGACGGTCGAGAACGGCTTGCTGACGCCGACGCTCAAGATCCGGCGCGAGCAGATGCTGAAGCGGTTTGCCGACGAGATCGACTCGGTGTACGCCGCCGGTGCGCCCACCGACTGACCGGGCCTAGTTCGTTCCTCCCACCATTGCGCCGAGCCCGGGCAACCACGGGAGGTCGGTCTCGCCGGGATCGTGGCCGAGCTGCTTGAGCAGCGTCGTCGCCTGGCCGCGATGGTGGGTCTGGTGGTTGAAGAGATGCATCACCGCGACCCAGTGCGGGAGCGTACGCGTGCGCCCGTCGATGCCGCTCTTCCAGCTGAGGTGTTGGGCGAGCCACGCCTCGGAGAGGCCGCCGGCCCAGCGCACGATCTCCTCGCCCATCGACTCGCGCGCCGCGCGCTGCTCGGCGAAGTCGACGTATAGAAGCGAGCCGATCGACCCCTTGCCGTAGTCCCTGCCGGTGAATCGGCCCATCCAGGTGCGGTCGCCCCACAGCACATGGTTCAGCGTCCCGTGGACCGAGCAGAAGAACGCGCCCATGTCACGCTTACGGGCGTCGTCCGGGATGCTTTCGCACAGCGCATAGAGCTTGCGGTTCATCCACTGATTGTAGGCGGCCATCACCCGCGCGTAGTCGGCATTCGGCATCGGTATCTCCTGACGGGCGTTATTTCGCCGGCGGGTTCGCGAATGCTGCGCGAACTCTGACAGTGCGCTCTAGCTCGTCCGCAGACTCGAGCACCTTGCGGCGCAGGTCCGGGTCCAGTTTCGCCTGGCGCAGGATCCGCTTGGTCGCGCTCACGGACGCGGCATCCGTCTGCCCGCCGAGGAACGCGGCGAGCCAGTGGTTCACGAAGAAGATTTTGCGCTCGCGCTTGAGCTGCGGAAGCCGGGTGAGTGCGCGCTCCAGGTAAGGGCCGGTGAGCGCGGCCTGCTCGACGGTGTTGAACGGTGCGACGCTTTCCTCGATCCAGCTCTCGGGGAGCGCCCGGTCGCCGAACCACGCCGCGAAGTACTTCGCCTTGGTCGCCGCATCGGGCCGCGCGGCGGCCACCGCATAAGCGTAGCGGCGTCCGTCATCGCCCGGATCGGCCTGCGACTGCGCGGCCAGTAGCGCATCCGCATCAGGGTCGCCGAGCGCGAGCAACCGTTCGATGATGCGGAAGCGCTCTCGCGAGCTCAAGCTCACGTCGGGCACCTCGCGTGTGCCCGCGAGGAGCGCCTTGAGCGTCGCACGCGCGTGCGCGGTCGTCGCTGCGCCGACGTACGCGCGGAACCAGCTGACGCGCAGCCCCTTGTCGGCCGCAGTCGTCATGCCGTGCTCGAAGGCCGCCTCCACTCGCGAAGCGGTGGTCTCGCGCTGTGCGTCCGAAAGATACCAGCGCAGTGCGGTCTGGGTGCGTCCGAGCAGGCTCGCGACCGTCAGCGCGTCGGTCTCGCGCGGCGCCTGGGCGAGGGCGAGGTCGATGTACGCGAGCGGCGCGAGTCGCGCATCGCGCACCTCCTCCCAGAGCGCGTCGAGCAGCAGCGCGCGCAGGAACGGGTCGGCGATCGCCCCGATGTCCGCCATTACCGCGGCGCGGCTCGCATCGTCCAGCATGAAACGGCCGTACGCGTAATCGCCGTGATTCGCGAAGACGTAGCGTGGCACAGGCGCACCCGTGAGCGCGTGCACGACCGCGCTGCGGCCCTCAAGGGCGACCGGCAACGTGCGCAGGGCCCCGTCACCGGCGACGAGGAGCACGGTGCGCATCGGCCAGATGCCGTCGCCGCCGAGCGCGGGGACCTGCGCGATCGTGAAGCGCGCAACGCGTCCGTCGCCGTCCGCACGCCACGCGGTGCGCACGACCGGCATGCCGCGGCGCTTCACCCACGCGTCCGCCCACTTATCCAGCTTCCGGCCGGAGGCGCCCTCGAGCGCGCGCACGAGGTCGTTCCAGTCGGCGGCGCCGTATGCGTGCGAGTGCACGAATGCCTGCACGGCGCGGCGGAACGCATTGGGGCCGAGATAGAACTCGGCCTGCCGCAGCACCGCCGGGGCCTTGCTGTAAACAATGCTGCCGTACGCGGACTTTGCCGCCGACAGATTGGGCAGGCGTTGCCAGATCGGTGTGGTGCCCTGCGTCGCGTCGGTGCGATAGGCCGCTGCCTTGAGCTGGTGGAACGCGTTCCAGGCGCTGAACTCCGGGGTGATCGCCTCGGCCGCCTTGGCGGCCATGAAGTTGGCGAAGCCCTCCTTCAGCCACAGGTCGTCGAACCACCGCATCGTGACGAGATCGCCGAACCACTGGTGCGAGGTCTCGTGGAAGATGAGCTGGGCGCGCCGCAGGCGGTCGGCTGCGGCGGGCTCGAACGGGAACAGCACCGACTCCTCGCGGAGAAAGGTTGCGCCCGCGTGCTCCATGCCGCCGTACGGGAACTCGGGGACGAGGATTAGGTCGTGCTTCGGAAAAGGGAAAGGGAAACCGAAGTACTCCGCGAAGAAGTACACCGCCTCGCGGTGCAGGCGGAAAGTCTGGTACGCCTCGGCTTGTGCGCGCGCGAGGCGCGACTTGCGCACCAGGATCCGCGCCTCGGGCTGTGGCGCGACGCCGTCCTCGCGCTCGTCGAGGACGGCGAACGGTCCGGCCGCGAACGCGAAGAGATACGTGCTGATCGGTTCGGTGGCACGGAAGCGCACGCGCTGCGCCGCGCCGCTGGCGACCGTCTCCGCGGCCGGCGCGTTCGACACCGCTTCCCAGCCGGCGGGGATCGTCAGCGCAAGCGTGAAGCGACCCTTCAGGTCGGGCTGATCGAAGCACGGGAAGACGGTGCTCGCGTCCGACGGGACGAACAGCGAGTACACGTACTCGGCGTCGTCCTCGCGGTCGCGGTAGAGCGTGACGGCCGTGCCGGCGGTGGCGATCGGCGACTCGAAGCGCAGCCGCACCGCGTTTTCCCCGGTGCGCACATGCCGCGCCGGGATGACGAGGTGCTCGCGCACGATGCGCGGCTTTTCGATCGGGACGCCGTTCGCCTCGACCCGCGACAGCCGGCCGCCGGGCGGCGGGCGCCAGTCGAGGATGAGATCCACCGGCGTGCCGCGCACGGCGACCCGGATCTCGAGCTCCCCTGCGAGGCTCGCGACCGGCGCCGCGATCGAGACGTTCAGGGCGTAGCGAACGTCGCCGTAGTGCGCCGCCCGCCAGCGCGCAAGCTCGCGCGAAACGCCCGGCTCGAGCGCGGGCGCGGCGGCGGCCTCAGCCATGATCACCGCCGCCGCGAGGAGCGCGCCGCCGGTCCGCATGCGCCGCCGTCACTGCGCGCGCGCCGGGCGCACGAACACCCAGGGCAGCATCAGGAGCGCCATCATTCCCACGACGATCGCGAAAATGACCGGCAAGCGCTGCGGCCACGGTCCGAGCGCATCGACGATCGTCGGCAGGGCGGGTTTCGAGGGCCCGAGGAAGCCGTAGTTCGCGCCGATCGCGAGATCGATCGAGATCGCCACTGCCGCGTACACCCCGCCGGCGACGCTCGCGAAACGCCAGTCGCGCCAGCTGGGCCGGTAGCCGTGCACCGCGAGCGCATACGCGGCGACGCCGACGATCATCCCGTGGCTCAGCCAGAAGTACCAGAACACGTGCGTCGCCGGTCCTTCCTCGAGCGCGGGCGTGATCAGCGCCTGCGTGCACAGCCCGAGCCCCCAGAAGTAGAGCAGCGCGGCCAGCCGCGGCCAGCGCGTCACGAGATAGAAGCCGGACGCGAGCGCGGTCCAGTGGCACATCTGCAGCGGGAGGGTCGTGACCGGATTCAGGCGCGGCGGCAGCAGCCACCACCCGTGCACGGCGCACC
>Ga0105107_10001322_pt1 | contig 16004 bp, 15 predicted proteins | sample PPLLaktember2015_6_FD_79335 | JGI IMG/M metagenome (GOLD analysis project Ga0105107, IMG submission 79335) | Freshwater sediment microbial communities from Prairie Pothole Lake near Jamestown, North Dakota, USA - PPLs Lake P8 Core (1) Depth... | ecosystem: Environmental > Aquatic > Freshwater >...
CGCATCGCCACCGGCCCCGAGCTTTCCAAGGACATCTCGCGCGAGGAGGCGCGCGAAGGCATGAGGCTCGTGCTGGACGGCGCCGTGGACCCGGTGCAGGCCGGCGTATTCCTCATCGCCCTGCGCATGAAGCGCGAGACCGACGACGAGAACCTCGGCCTGCTCGAGGCGATCCGGGATGCGACCCGCACGGCGGTTGCCCCGGTGGACGAGGTGCTCGACATCGGCGACCCCTACGATGGCTACAACCGCACCCTGCCGGCCTCGCCTTTCCTCGCGCCGCTGCTCGCGGCCTGCGGCGTGCCGGCGCTGTCGCACGGGGTCGAGCGCATGGGGCCGAAGTACGGCGTCACGCACCGGCAGGTGCTGCGCGCTGCCGGCCTGCCGGTGGAGCTGACGCCCGAGGAGGCCGCCGCGCGCGTGGGCGACCCCGGCGTCGGCTGGGCCTACGTCGATCAGAGCGCGTTCTGCCCGAAGCTCCATGCGCTTGCCGGCCTGCGCTCGCTCATCGTCAAGCGCCCCGCCATCACCACCTCGGAGGTGCTCGCCGGGCCGGTGCGCGGCCGACGCAAGACGCATCTCCTGACGGGCTACGTGCACAAGCCGTATCCGCGCATCTACGCGCTGCTCGCCCGCCATGCCGGCTTCGACTCCGCGCTCATCGTGCGCGGCGTCGAGGGCGGCGTGATCCCGGCGCTGCGCCAGGCGGGCAAGGCGTTCTACTACCACGACCGGGGCGAGGAGCAGTCGGTGGACTTCGCGCCCGCGGATCTCGGCATCGACCAGCCGGTGCTCGCGGCGCAGATTCCCCCGGGACTCGACACCGGGGCCGTCGCGCAGGCCGCCGCCGAGGCGGGCATGGCGGCGCTCGCCGGCGCGAGCGGCCCCACGCGCGAGAGCCTCGTGCTGGGCGCCGCCTTGTGCCTTTGGCACCTGAAGCGCCACGGTTCCCTGGAAGCCGCCGCCCGCGCCGTGCGCGGCGTGCTCGACTCCGGCGCGGCGTCGGCGCGCGCGCGCCACTAGCATTGCTATAGTTGGCCATCATGAGCGAGACCGATCCTTCCCAGCTCGTCCCCTACGTCACCGGCGGCGCATTCCTGCTCGCCTTCGTCTTCGGCGCGGTGGGCAACAAGACCAACTTCTGCACCATGGGGGCGGTGTCGGACTGGGTGAACATGGGGGACACCAGCCGCCTGCGCATGTGGCTGCTCGCGATGGCGGTGGCGCTCATCGGCTCGAGCGCGATGCAGATCGCCGGCCTGGTGGACTTCCACAAGTCCATCTACGCCACGCCCAACTTCACCTGGCTCTCTTACGTCGTCGGCGGCTTGCTCTTCGGCGTCGGCATGACCCTAGGCTCCGGCTGCGGCTCCAAGACGCTGATCCGCGTCGGCGCCGGCAACCTGAAGTCGCTGGTGGTGTACGTGTTCCTCGGCATCGCCGCGTACATGACGCTGCGCGGCCTCTTCGGCGCTTTCCGGGTGGGCGTGCTGGAGCGGGCGGCGATCACGCTGCCGGCGGGGCAGGACCTGCCCTCGCTGCTTTCTTCCTTCACGAACATCGGAAGATCGACCTGGGCGGCGGTCCTGGCCGCGCTCATCGGCGGCGGCCTGCTGGCCTTCGTCTACAAGAGCAAGGACTTCCGCTCGAGCTTCGACTACACGCTGGGCGGCGTGGTCACCGGGCTGGTGGTGGTCGGAGGCTGGTACGTGAGCGGGGTGATCGGCCACGTCGCCGAGGACCCGGAAACGCTGCAGGAAGCCTTTATCGCCACCAACACCGGCCGCATGGAGTCCTTCTCCTTCGTCTCGCCCATGGCCTTCACGCTCGAGTACCTGATGCTGTGGACCGACAAGTCCAAGATCGTCACCTACGGCATCGCCTCCGCGCTCGGTGTCATCGCCGGCTCGCTCGCCTACGCGCTCGCGACGAAGAGCTTCCGCTGGGAAGGCTTCCGCGACGCCGAGGACACGGCGAACCACGTGGTCGGGGGCATGCTGATGGGCTTCGGCGGCATCACGGCGCTCGGCTGCACCATCGGGCAGGCGATCTCGGGCTTCTCCACGCTCGCCCTCGGCTCGATCCTCACTTTCCTTGCGATCGTCGCCGGCTCGGCGGCGACCATGAAATACCAGTACTGGCGGCTGTCCCGGGCGGACTAGAGTCGCATGTAGCTGTAGCCTTCCTTGCTCTGCAGGCGGCCGATCTCCGCGATGCCGGAGGGCACGAGCGTCGCCGCCGGTATCACTTCGGCCGCGCCGATCTGGCGCCTTTCCAGCGTGTTGTAGCAGACGCGGAACTGCACGCCGCGACTCAGGAAGCGCTGAACGTCGGGCTCGAAGGGCTGCCCGAGCTCGTCGCGAGCCCCGCGCAGCAGAAAGTCGACGCCGTCGTTGTGCGCGACCACCACGACTTTGGCGCCGGGCGCGGCGTTGAGGTGGTTGGAGAGGTTGCGCAGCGCGGCGCGCGCGGTCGCCGTGCTGGAGATGTGGTACACGACCCGTACGTCGGCGCCATCCGCCCCGGCGAAAGGCGCAGGGACGGCGAACGCGAGCCAGAGCGCGATCGCCAGGGCGGCGAGTCCCGGCGCCGCCAAGGCGAGACCCCAGCGCCACGACAGCAGGCGCGCGGGCGCGGGCGCGGCCGGCAGGTACGCGGCTTCGAGCCTTGCGCGCAGGCCGCGAGGGGCCTTCTCGGCATCGATGTTGCCCCGCAGGGCCGCGCGCAGCGCGGCCAGGCGATCCATCCTCGTGCGGCAGGGCGCGCAGGCGCCCAGGTGCTCCTCGAGCTTGAGCGCGGCGTCGACCTCGAGCTCGCCATCGATGTACGCGTCCAGCAGAAGCGTCTTGTCGCGGCAGCTCATGTTGCCCTCATGTTCCGGTCCCCCGCGCGGCGGGATCGCCCGCCAGGGCGCGCTGCAGCAGGCGGCGCGCGCGGGAGAGGCGCGACATCACCGTACCGAGCGGCACCTCGGCGATCCGGGCGATCTCGCGGTACGAGCAGCCCTGGAGCTCGCGCAGCACGAGCGTCTCCCGATACTCGGCCGGGAGCTCGCGGAGGCAGCGCTGCAGCAGCTCGCGCTCGGCGCGCTCGATGGCGACGGCTTCGGGGTCGACCGGGAAGCGCACCACGGTCCCCGCCGCCACGGCGTCTTCGCCGTGCGCTTCCTCGTCGAAGGGGGTGGCGATCGGCCCGTCGCGCTCGAGCAGGCGATAGCAGGCGTTGCGCACGACGCCCAGGATCCAGGGTCGGGCGTCCTCCCCCCGGAAGCTGCCGAAGTACTTGAATGCCCGCAGATACGCTTCCTGCACCGCTTCCTCCGCCTGCGCCGGGTCGCGCGTCAGCCAGCGCGCGAGGCCGTACGCCGAATCCATGTGTGGCAGCACCAGGCGCGCGAACCTCGCACGCTCGATCTCGTCGAGCACCGGCTCCCCTCCATTGATCGGGCCTCGGGCCATTTTATTCCCGCCGCCGGGAATATTTCAGCCCCGGCCCGGATACATCTGCCGGAGTCAACAAACCGGAGGAGACGACATGCAACGCAGGAAGCTTCTGGCGGCGATGGGCGCCGCGTTCACCGTGCTGGCCGCAGGCTGCGCCGGAATGGGCACCGAGAGGCAGGACAAGGTCGTGTATCACGTCAATGAGGGCTTGCCGCAGGCCTCGAACGGCTTGCGCAACATCGGCAACCACCTGGAGGTGAACCCGAAAGCGAAGATCGTGGTGGTGTCGCATGCCCAGGGCGTCGATTTCCTCATGAAAGGCGCGCAGGACAAGAACGGCAACAAGTACGAGGACCTCGTCGAGCGCCTGAAGATGCGCGGCGTGCAGTTCGACGTGTGCGAGATTACCCTGCGTAACCGCAAGCTGAACAAGGGCCAGTTCATCGAGTACGCCACCTACGTGCCCTCGGGCGTCGCCGAGATCACGCGCCTGCAGCAGCGCGAGGGGTACTCGTACCTGAAGCCGTAGCCTTCCGGATGAAGCGGATCGAGGCGGCGAGGACGTCGTTGCGCGCCTGGTGCAGCGGGTAGTGCGCGCTGCCCGGGATGCGCAGCGTCTCCAGCCGCCCGGGCAATAGCCGCCCGAGCGCCTCGAGCTGGGCGATCGAGAAGAACTCGTCGTCCTCGCCCTGGATGGCGAGGACGGGGCAGGCGACCTTCGCTACATAGGGCTCGAGGCCCCAGCCGGCGCCCGGGCCTTCGGCGGTCCACACTTCGACCAGCCGCGCGAAGTCGCCGCGCTCGAAGTCCTCGATCTGCTCGCGGATCGCCGCCAGGGTCTTCGCCTCGCGGAAGAGGTGCGTCGATGACGCGCATCATCGACCATAGAATAAGCCGATATGCAGACGATAGAGCAAGCCGCGCGGGCGTTGCGCCGCGGCGAGCTGAGCTGCGTCGACCTGGCGCGTCGCTCGCTCGGGCGCGTCGAGGCGCTGCAGCCGAGCCTCAACGCCTTCATCACGGTAACGCGGGACGCCGCCCTCGCGAGCGCCGAGGCGCTCGACCGCGAGCTCCGGGCGGGGAAGGACCGGGGCCCGCTGCACGGCATCCCCATCGCGATCAAGGACTGCTTCGATACGGCGGGCGTGCGCACCACCGTCGGCTCGCGCTATTTCGCCGATCGCGTGCCGCAAGCCGACGCCGCCGCCGTCGAGCGGCTCATCGCGGCGGGCGCGGTCATCGTGGGCAAGACGAACCTGAACGAGCTCGCCGCGGGGACCTCCGGCAAGAACGCCTTCTTCGGCGACGTGTGCAACCCCTGGGCGCTCGAGCGCTCGCCGGGCGGCTCCTCGAGCGGCAGCGCGGCCGCCGTGGCCGCGGCCGCGGTGCCCGCCGGCATCGGCACGGATTGCGGCGGCTCCATCCGCCTGCCCGCCGCCTGCACCGGCACGGTCGGCCTGCGCCCCACGCTGGGGCTCGTGCCGACGCGGGGCGCGTACCCGCGGTGCTTCGCATTCGATGTCGCCGGTCCGCTCGCGGGCCGCGTGCGCGACTGCGCGCTCCTGCTGCAGGCGATGGCGGATGCGCCTGACGAGGACTACCTCGCCGGCATCGAGGCGGGGGCCGCCGGGCTGCGGATCGGCGTGGTGGAGGGCTTCTCGCTGCACGGCGTCGATCCGGCGATCCGGCTCGCGATGGAGCGGGCGCTCGAGCATTTCGCTTCCCTCGGCGCCGTCGTGCGCCAGGTGTCCGTTCCCCTGCTGCAGCGCGCCGCCGAGTCCACCGCGTTCTTCGACATCCTGCTTTTCGAGTTCAACCGCATCCTCGGCGAGGCGTTCCGCGCCGCGCGCGAGCCGGACGAGGTCTTCGGCGCGGTGGTATGCGACAACGTGCGCCGCGGCGCGCGCATCGCCGAAGCGGACTATCGCCGGGCGATGGCGGAGCGCGAGGCGCTCGCCGCGGCGGTGCGCGCGGCGCTCCGCGAGCTCGACGTGCTGGTGACCCCGGCCATGCCGATGCCGACCCCGCGGCGCGACGCCCCGGCGGAGCACTTCGACGCCCAGCGGCGCTTCATGGCGCCGATCAGCATGACGGGGCTGCCGGCGCTCGTGCTGCCTTGCGGTGCAGCGGACGCGCTTCCGCTGGGCATGCAGCTGGTCGCCGCCCCGGGGGCGGAGGCGCTCCTGTTTCGAATCGCGCGCGCCTACGAGGCGACGACCGAGTGGCATACTAGGCGCCCGAAGTCCCAACCCCTAGGGAGAGGTTCAACATGAACCACCGGCTCTGTGCACTCGCCCTCGCGGCGATCGCAAGCGCGTTGCCCATCACCGAAGCCGCCGCACAGCAGAAAGTGCTGAAGTTCGTGCCGCAGGCGGACCTGCGCATCCTCGATCCGATCGCCACGACGGCGTACATCACGCGCAACCACGGCTACATGGTGTACGACACCCTCTTCGCCATGGACGCGCAGTTCAACGTCAAGCCGCAGATGGTGGACAAGTGGGAGATCAGCAAGGACCAGCTCACCTACACGTTCACGCTGCGCGACGGGCTCAAGTTCCACGACGGCCAGCCGGTGCGCGCCGCGGACTGCATCGCCTCCATCGAGCGTTGGGCGAAGCGCGACGCGCTCGGCCAGAAGCTCGCCGAGGCGACCCAGGGATGGAAGGCGGTGAACGACAAGACCTTCACGCTGCGGCTGAAGAAGCCCTTCCCGCTCGCGCTGGAGGCTCTCGCCAAGCCCTCGTCGAACGTGCCCTTCATCATGCCCGAGCGCGTCGCCAAGACCGATGCCTTCAAGAACATCGACGACGCCACCGGCTCCGGCCCGTTCAAGTTCGTGAAGTCCGAATGGGTGCCGGGGAACAAGGTAGTGTACGTGAAGAACACCGACTACATTCCACGCAAGGAGGCGCCGTCGTGGGCCTCCGGCGGCAAGGTGGTCAAGGTCGACCGCGTCGAGTGGATCTACATCCCGGACTCGGCGACCGCCGCCGCGGCGCTCAACGCGGGCGAGGTCGACTGGTGGGAGCAGATGCCGCCCGACCTGATCCCGCTGCTCTCGCGCAACAAGGACATCACCGTCAAGAACATCGACCCGCTCGGCTCGATGGGCATGATCCGCTTCAACTTCCTCTACCCGCCGTTCAACCACCCGAAGATGCGCCAGGCGGTGATGCACGTGGTGAACCAGCAGGACTACGTGATCGGCATCGCGGGCGACCCGAAGAACGGCAAGCCCTGCTACTCGTACTTCACCTGCGGCACGCCGCTCGCCTCGGAGATCGGCGCCGAGCCGCTCAAGGGCAAGCGCGACTTCGAGCGCGCCAAGCGGCTGGTCAAGGAGGCGGGGTACAAGGGCGAGAAGATCGTCATCATCGACGCCACCGACCAGCCGATCGTCCACTCGCAGTCGCTGCTCACGCTGGAGAACCTGAAAAAGATCGGGCTCAACGCCGAGATCCAGGCGGGCGACTGGGGAACGCTCATCACGCGCCGCGCGGTGCGCGAGCCGATCGACAAGGGCGGCTGGTCGATCTTCCACACGTGGCTGGTGGGACCCGACATGGTGAACCCGGCGGTCAACTTCCCGCTGCGCGGCACCGGCGACGCCGCCTGGTTCGGCTGGCCGACCGATCGGAAGATGGAAGAGCTTCGCGAGGCATGGTTCAACGCCCCGGATGCGGCCGCCTCGAAGAAAGCCGCCGACGCGGTGCAGCGCCATGCCTTCGAGTTCGTGCCGATCATCCCCACCGGCCAGTTCATCCTGCCGACGGCGTTCCGCAACAACATCCAGGGCGTGATCATCGCCCCGATCAACCTGCTCTGGAACGTGGAGAAGAAGTAGCGGACCCGCGCCCGCGTAGGTGTTCGCTTATGTAGTCCGGCGGCTGTTCGCGACCATCGTCGTCATGGCGGTGGTCGCGCTCGTCGTCTTCCTGCTGCTCTACCTCACGCCCGGCGACCCGGCGGCGATCCTCGCCGGCGACGCGGCGACGAGCGACGACATCCGGCGCATCCGCGAGAAGCTCGGCCTCGACGAGCCCTTCCTCGTGCGCTTCGGCGGCTGGCTCTGGCGCCTCCTGCACGGCGACCTCGGCATCTCGATCTTCACCAACCTGCCGGTGACGCACCTCATCGCGCAGCGCATCGAGCCGACCCTCTCGCTTACGCTCTGCACCCTTCTCATCTCCGTGCTCGTCGCCGTGCCGCTCGGTGTCGTCGCCGCCGCGCGTGCCGGCACCTGGATCGACCGCGCGGTGATGGGCTTCTCGGTGCTCGGCTTCTCGCTGCCGGTGTTCGTGCTCGCCTACATCCTCATCCTCACCTTCTCGATCGGCCTCGACTGGCTGCCGGTGCAGGGCTACCGCCCGATCCGCGACGGGGTGTGGGAGTGGGCGCGCCACCTCGTGCTGCCGAGCACCGCCCTGGGCACGGTGTATATCGCCCTCATCGCGCGCATCACGCGCGCCAGCATGCTCGACGTGCTGTCGCAGGATTACGTCCGCACCGCGCAGGCGAAGGGGCTCGCGCCGCACGCGGTGCTGACCGGGCATGCGCTGAAGAACGCCGCGGTGCCGATCGTCACCGTGATCGGCATCGGCATCGGGCTGCTGATCGGCGGGGCGATCGTCACCGAGACGGTGTTCGCCATTCCCGGCATCGGGCGGCTCACCGTGGACTCGATCCTGCGGCGCGACTATCCGATCATCCAGGGCGTGGTCCTGCTGTTCAGCGCCTCCTACGTGCTCATCAACCTCGCGGTGGACCTCAGCTACATGTTCTTCGACCCGCGGATCCGCTACTGACATGGCGGCTTCGCCGACCTGGCAGCGCTTTCGGGACGCCTTCCGGCGCCATCCCACCGCGATCGCGGGCGGGGTGATCCTGCTCGTCATGCTCGTGGCCGCGCTCGCGGCGCCCTGGCTTGGCACGGTCGACCCGCAGGCCGTCGCGCCGGTGAAGCGTCTGAAGCAGCCCTCCGCCGACTTCTGGTTCGGCTCCGACATGATGGGCCGCGACGTGTACAGCCGCGTGCTCTACGGCGCTCGCGTCTCGCTTGCCATCGGCATCGCGGTCGCGGCGCTCAGCACGTTCCTCGGGCTGGTGATCGGTCTTGTCACCGGCTTCATCCGCTGGCTGGACGCGATCGTCATGCGCATCATGGATGGGCTGATGTCGATCCCGCCGGTGCTTCTCGCGATTGCGCTGATGGCGCTCACCAAGGCAAGCATGGAGAACGTGATCGTGGCCATCACGCTCGCAGAAGTGCCGCGCGTGGTGCGGCTCGTGCGAAGCCTGGTGCTGACGCTGCGCGAAGAGCCGTACGTCGCCGCGGCCGTCGCCGCGGGCACCCGGCTGCCGCTCATCCTCACGCGCCACATCCTGCCCAATATCGCGGCGCCGCTGCTGGTGCAGGCGACCTACGTGTGCGCCTCGGCGATGATCACCGAGGCGATCCTGTCCTTCATCGGCGCCGGCACGCCGCCGAACATCCCGAGCTGGGGCAACATCATGGCGGAGGCGAGGAGCCTCTTCCAGATCGCCGGCTACCTGATCCTGTTTCCCGGCATCTGCCTGTCGGTCACGGTGCTCGCGGTCAATCTGCTCGGCGACGGCATGCGCGACGCGCTCGACCCGCGCCTCGCGCGCCGCATGTGAGCCGGCGGTGAGCGCGTGAACGCCCCGTCCCGCCCGCTGCTCGCCGTCGAGGACCTGAAGACGTGGTTCTTCACGCGCGACGGCGTGGTGCGCGCCGTCGACGGCGTTACGTTCACCGTCCACCCCGGCGAGACGCTCGCCGTGGTGGGCGAGTCCGGCTGCGGCAAGAGCGTCACCTCGCTGTCCATTTTGCGGCTGATCGCCTCGCCGCCGGGCCGCGTGGTCGGCGGTCGGGTGATGTTCCAGGGGCGCAACCTGCTCGAGCTGCCCGAGCGCGAGATGCGCGATCTGCGCGGCAACCAGATATCGATGATCTTCCAGGAGCCGATGACGTCGCTCAACCCGGTGCTCACCATCGGCCGGCAGATCGCCGAGGCGCTGACGCTGCACCGGGGGATGCGCCGCGCCGAGGCGCTCGCGCGCGCGATCGAGATGCTGCGGCTCGTCGACATTCCCGAGGCGGAGAGGAGGGTCGGCGAGTATCCGCACCAGCTCTCCGGCGGCATGCGCCAGCGCGTGATGATCGCGATGGCGCTCGCCTGCAACCCGCGGCTGCTCATCGCGGACGAGCCGACCACCGCGCTCGACGTGACCATCCAGGCGCAGATTCTCGACCTGATGCGGGGACTGAAGGAGAAGACCGGCGCGGCGATCGTGCTCATCACGCACGATCTGGGGGTCGTTGCCGAGATGGCGCAGCGCGTCGTCGTCATGTACGCCGGCCGCAAGGTGGAAGAGGCGCCCGTCGACTCGCTGTTCGCGAGGCCGCGCCATCCCTACACGCGCGGCCTGCTCGCCTCGATCCCGCGCCTCGGGGAGGGCAGCACGAGCCGGCGGCGGCTCGCCGAGATCCCGGGCATGGTGCCCTCGATGCGCGAGGAGATCGCCGGCTGCGGGTTCGCGCCGCGCTGCGCCTACGCGACCGAGCGCTGCCGCCGGGAGTATCCGCCGCTCGAGGAGAAGGGCGGCGGGCACGTCGTGGCCTGCTGGGAGGCCGACCGCGTGGCGGCGGGCGCATGAGCGGCACGCTCCTCGAGGTCAGGAACCTCACCAAGCACTACCCGGTGCGCAGCGGCGTGTTCGCGCGCGTCAGCGCGAAGGTGCACGCGGTCGACGACGTCAGCTTCCGCATCGCCGAGGGCGAGACGCTGAGCGTGGTGGGCGAGTCGGGCTGCGGCAAGTCGACCACCGGCAAGGTCATCCTGCGGCTCGTCGAGCCGACCTCGGGGAGCGTCGAGTGGCGCGGCCGCCGCATCGACACGCTCGGCGCGGCGCAGATGCGGCCGTTCCGCCGCGAGCTCCAGGCGGTGTTCCAGGACCCGTACTCCTCGCTCAACCCGCGCATGCGCGCGGGCGACATCGTCGCCGAGCCGATCCGCAATTTCGAGTCGGCGAGCGGAGCGGAAAGGCGCGAGCGCGTCGCGATCCTTTTCGAGAAGGTCGGCCTGCGGCCCGACCAGATGGTGAAGTACCCGTACGAGTTCTCCGGCGGGCAGCGCCAGCGCCTGGGCATCGCGCGCGCGCTCGCGCCGCGGCCGAGGCTCATCGTCTGCGACGAGCCGGTATCGGCGCTCGACGTGTCGGTGCAGGCGCAGGTGATCAACCTGCTCATGGACCTGCAGGACGAGCTCGGCCTCTCCTACCTCTTCGTCGCGCACGACCTCGCGGTGGTCGAGCACATCAGCCACCGCGTCGCGGTGATGTACCTCGGCAAGATCGTCGAGCTCACGGACAAGCGCTCGCTCTTTGCGAGCCCGCAGCATCCCTATACCGAAGCGCTGCTGTCGGCGGCGCCGGTCCCCGAGCCCGCCGCCCGGCGGCGTCGCATCATCCTCGCGGGCGACGTGCCGAGCCCGATGAGGCCGCCGCCCGGCTGCCGGTTCCACACGCGCTGCCCGTACGCGGTCGAGCGCTGCCGCGTCGAGGAGCCGGCCATGCGCGAGCTGCGTCCGGGGCATTTCGCCGCCTGCCATCTGCGATAATCGGACGGTGAACGCGCGCTGGATACGCTTGGGCAGCCTGAGCCCGGCCGACTTCGAGGCCGCCTGCGAGCAGCTCGCGCTCGCGCAGGCGCCGCGCGCGCGCCCGATCGTGGCGTGGGCGCAGGCCGACGACGCCTACCTCTTCGCGATCATCGCGCCGCGGCGCGTCGCGCCGGGGCGGCCGACCCGCTGGCTCTCCTGGGGCCTCGCGCCGGCGGTCGCGACCTACCGGCAGTTCGGCGTGCCCGCCACCCTGGACGGCGACGGCGACGGCATCGGGCTGCACGGCCGGCGCATCGCGTCGGCCACGCTGCGCGAGATCGGCGAGTGCGTCGTCATCGGCGCGAGCTTCCTCGCGCGCTTCCCCGACGCCTGCCTCGCGATGCCCTCGAGCGAGCTCGAGCAGGCGTTCCGCCTGCGGCTTGCCGCGCAGCACGGCTGGGAGTTCGACCACTCCTGGCCGAGCGAGCCGGAGCGCGTCTCCTCGGCCTACAGGCCGATCCTCTCGTAGACCGGCCGGATCTCGCGGCGTATCGCCGGGAGGCGGGTCCAGTAGACGAGCGCGGCGACGAGCGCGATCGCCCCGCACGCTGCCAGCGCGACCGGCGGCCCCACCCGCTCGGAGGCCCAGCCGGTGGCGAGCGCACCGATGGGCGCGACCCCGATGAAGGACATGACGTAGAGCGAGGCCACGCGCCCGCGCAGCTCGTCGGGCACGATCGACTGAAGCAGAGTGTTCGTCGAGGCGGCGGTGAGCATCAGCCCCATGCCGACCGCGTAGAGCGCCGGCAGCGCGATCGCGAACGACCCGGAGAAGGCGAAGGCGACCAGCCCCGCCCCGGCCGTCGCCGAAGTCCCGCCGATCAGGCGGAAGAGCCCCCGCACGCTCGGGCGTGTCGCGAGATAGATCATCCCGGAGACCGCGCCGAAGCCCGCCGCGCTGATGAGAAAGCCGAGCGTGCGCGAGTCGCCCTGGAAGGTCTCGCGCGCGAACCAGGGCAGCATCGCGACGTACGAGCCGACGCTCAGGCTCGTCGCCGCGTTCAGCAGGAGCGCGCAGCGCGCCGGGAGGAAGTTCCACGCCCACGCCGCGCCCGCGGCGACCTGGCGCAGCAGGCCTTCATCGGATGGCTTTCTTTCCAGGGACGAGGAACCGATGCGCGAGAGCGCCGCGAGCATCGCGGAGTAGGAGAGCGCGTTGATGCCGAACGCCCACGGCTCGCCGAGCGCCGCGATGAGCGCGCCGCCGATCATCGGCCCGAGGAAGCGCGCGCCGTTCATCATCGTGGAGTTGAGCGCGATGGCGTTGGCGAGGTCCGCGCGCCCGCCGACCAGGCGGATGAGGATCGACTGGCGCGCCGGCGAGTCGCAGGCGTTCAGGATGCCGAGCACCAGGTTGCCCGCGACGAGGTGCCAGGCCTCGACGCGGCCGGTGACGACGAGCAGGAACATGACCGATGCCTGCCCGGCGGCGACCGAGTTCGTGACGAGCAGCACGCGGCGCGCATCGTGCCGGTCGACGAGCGCGCCGGCGAGCGGCGCGAGCACGAGGAAGGGGATCTGGATCGCGAAGGCGGCGAGGCCGAGCAGGAAGGTCGAGCCCGACAGGCGGTAGACGAGCCAGCTCGTGGCGATGAGCTGCAGCCAGGTGCCGAGCTGCGAAGTGCCCTGTCCGGCGAAGAAGAGGCGAAAGTCGCGGTGGCGCAAGGCCCTCAGGCCGTGCGGAAGCTTCACAGCTTCTCGATCTGCGACCGGATCTTGGAGAGTGTCGCCTCGAACCCGGCGAGCCGTACTCGTTCCTGCTCCACGACGGCGGCAGGGGCGCGTTGGACGAAGGAGGCGTTGGCGAGCTTGGCGCGCGCCTTCTGGATCTCGCCTTCCAGGCGGGTCGACTCCTTGCCGAGCCGCGCGCGCTCCGCGGCCGGGTCGACCGGCTTGTGCAGCATGAGCCGCGCCTCGCCCGCCACCGCCACCGGGGAGGGATGGTCGGGAAGCGGGTCGCGCTTCTCGAAGGCGCTCAGGCGGGCGAGCGCGACGATCGCCTTCTCGAAGAGCGCGGGGTCGGACACCGCCGGGTCGGCGGTGCGGTAGAGCTGGAGCCGCTCGCCGGGCGCCGCCTTCGCCTCGGCGCGCAGGTTGCGCGCCGCCACCGTCCAGAGCTTGAGGACCCCCATGTCGTGCAGCGCCGCCTCGTCCATCTTCTCGGGCTGCGACTTCGGGTAGGGCTGGAGCATGATCGTGTCACCCGTCTTTCCCGCGAGCGGCGCGACCTTCTGCCAGAGCTCCTCGGTGATGAAGGGCATGAGCGGGTGCGCGAGCCGCAGCGCCGCCTCGAGCACGCGCACCAGCGTGCGCCGCGTGCCGCGCTGCGCCGCCCCGTCCCCGTCGGCGAGCTGCAGCTTCGCGATCTCGAGATACCAGTCGCAGTACTCGTCCCACACGAAGTGGTAGATCGCCGCGGCGAGGTGGTCGAAGCGGTACTCGGCGAAGGCGGCTTCCACCTCGGCCTCCACGCGCTGCAGCCGGCTGATGATCCACCGGTCGACGAACGTCAGCGTTGCCGGCTCCGAAAGGTCCTTGCCCTCGGTGTTCATCAGGACGAAGCGGGAGGCATTCCAGAGCTTGTTGCAGAAGTTGCGGTAGCCCTCGCAGCGGCCGAGGTCGAAGTTGAGCGTGCGCGAGAAGCTCGCGAGCGAGGCGAAGGTGAAGCGCAGCGCGTCCGCGCCGAAGGCCGGGATGCCCTTCGGGAAATGGCTGCGGACGTACTTCGCCGCCTTGTCCTTGTGCTCCTTGCGCAGCAGCCCTGCGGTGGACTTCTCGAGCAGCTTCTCGAAAGTGATGCCGTCGATCAGGTCGAGCGGGTCGAGCGTGTTGCCCTTGGACTTCGACATCTTCTCGCCCTCGGCGTCGCGCACGATGGCGTTGATGTAGACGTGGCGGAACGGCACCTTCCCGGTGAAGTGCAGCGTCATCATCACCATGCGCGCCACCCAGAAGAAGATGATGTCGAAGCCGGTGACCAGCACGGAGGAGGGCAGGAAAGTGTCGAGGTCCTTGGTCTTCTCCGGCCAGCCTAGCGAGGAGAAGGGCACGAGCGCCGAGGAGAACCACGTGTCCAGCACGTCAGGGTCTCTTTTCAGGCTCGCTTTTCCTGCCTTCTGCCGGACTTCTTCCTCGGAACGGCCGACAAAGACATTGCCCTGCTCGTCGTACCACGCGGGGATCTGGTGGCCCCACCAGAGCTGGCGCGAGATGCACCAGTCCTGGATGTTCTCGAGCCATTGGTTGTAGGTGGTGGTCCAGTGCTCGGGGAAGAACTTCACCTGGCCCTTCGCCACCGCCTCGAGGCCGGCCTGCGCCGGCTTCTCCATCGCGACGAACCACTGGTCGGTGAGCATCGGCTCGACGATCACGCCGGTGCGGCCCGAGCGCGGCACGCGCAGCTTGTAGGGCTTCTCGGAGACGAGGCAGCCTTGCGCTGCCAGATCAACAAGAATTTTCCTTCTGGCTTCGAAGCGCTCGAGCCCCTGATAAGCCTGCGGAACGTTTTCGTTGAGGTGCGCGTCGAGCCGCAGGATGTTGACGGGCTCCAGCCCGTGGCGCCGGCCGACCTGGTAGTCGTTGAAATCGTGCGCCGGGGTGATCTTCACGCACCCGGTGCCGAACTTGGGATCGACGTAGTCGTCCGCGATGATCGGAATCAGTTTCTCAGCGAGCGGTAAGCGCACCCGCTTGCCCACGAGGGATCTGTAGCGTTCATCGCCGGGGTGCACCGCCACGGCGACGTCCCCGAGCATGGTCTCCGGCCGCGTGGTTGCCACGGTAAGGCCCTTCAAATTGCCTATGGGTCCATCGGGGAACGGATAGAGCAACTCCCAAATCTTGCCGTCCTCCTCCTCGGTATCGACTTCCAGGTCGGAGACGGCCGTGCCCAGCACCGGATCCCAGTTGACCAGGCGCTTGCCGCGGTAGATCAAGCCCTCTTCATACAGGCGGACGAAGACCTCGACGACGGCCCGCGACATCTTCGCGTCCATCGTGAAGTAGCCGGCTTTCTGCCCTTCCGTGTCGGCGTAGGTCCAGTTGGCCGACGCGCCGAGGCGGCGCATCTGGCCCATGATGGTGGCGCCCGATTGCTGCTTCCACTGCCACACGCGCTCGACGAACCTGTCGCGCCCGAGGTCGTGGCGGCTCTTTCCCTGCTCTTCGAGCTGGCGCTCCACAACGATCTGCGTGGCGATGCCGGCATGGTCGGTGCCCACCACCCAGTTGGTGTTGAAGCCACGCATGCGGTGATAGCGGATGAGCGCGTCCATGAGCGTCTGCTGGAACGCGTGGCCCATGTGCAGCGTGCCGGTGACGTTCGGCGGCGGAAGCTGGATGCAGTACGCGGGCTGCTGGTTGTCCTTGTGCGAGAACCACCCGGCCTCTTCCCAGCGCCGGTACCAGCGCTCCTCGACCGCCGCGGGCTCGAAGCTCTTGTCCAGCACCGCGCTCAGTCTTGCTTGGGGAGCGCGAGCGCGTGCGCGACCGAGGCCGCCACGGCCTCGCGCACCATCAGGGTGACGCTTTTCCTGAGCTCGGCGTGCGCGCCCTCGAGCGCCTGGCCGACGATGCGCTCGAGCTCGGGGGCGACGCGCGCGAGCACCGCGCGCTCGAGCTCGCGTGCCAGCGCCTCGAGCGCGGCGGCGTCGACCGCGCGGCGCGGCCGGCGCTCGTCGTCGACGATCTCGGTGAGCACCGGCAGGTCGGTGGACGGCGACTCGTTCTTGCGGCCGAGCAGCGCGTCGACGCGCTGCACCAGCGGGTTCTGCGGCTCGTCACTCATGGAGGTCGTGGCTCGCGATGCGGTAGCCGCGCTCCTGGTAGAAGCGGTAACGGGCGCGGGCGGCCTTGCGGTCCTCGTCCTCGGCCGACA
>Ga0105107_10001323_pt1 | contig 15991 bp, 14 predicted proteins | sample PPLLaktember2015_6_FD_79335 | JGI IMG/M metagenome (GOLD analysis project Ga0105107, IMG submission 79335) | Freshwater sediment microbial communities from Prairie Pothole Lake near Jamestown, North Dakota, USA - PPLs Lake P8 Core (1) Depth... | ecosystem: Environmental > Aquatic > Freshwater >...
GTACAGCGCCCCCTTAATGATCTCTTCCTTCATATCCCCCAATCCCTGGCGTACCGGAAATCGATGTTGACGGTGCGATGCGATACTTTAGCGATCAGCGGCGGGCGCCGCTTGAACTGACTGCGTAACACCATCCCCCGGATCCGCTGGATGAGCTCAGGCGAGAATCCGGCTGCGATGCACTCATCGTCCGTGCGGCGTTCATCGACCATCAGATATAACAGGCGGTCCGCCTCGACATACGTGAAGCCGAATTCCCCTTCATCAGTCTGTCCGTCCCAGAGATCCGCAGAAGGTTTCTTGGCCACAATGTGCTCCGGCAGTCCAAGCGCGCGCGCTAATTGCCAGACCTGTGATTTGTACAGGTCACCGAGCGGATTGATCGCGCATGCCATATCGCCGAACAGAGTTCCGTACCCGAGCAACAACTCGGTTTTGTTGCTCGTGCCGAATACGAGGGCATGGTCACGCTGTGAAAGGTCGTACAGGATGATCATCCGTTCACGTGCCATCACATTTCCAGCCCGCACCTTGCCTGCATCACCGATCATCTGCAGATAAGGTTCCACCATCGCCGTAATGTCAACCACTTCTGTCTGTATCCCCGTGTGCTGGGCCACTAGCCTGGCGTCGGAAGCACTCTCGGGATTACTTGTGCGGTAAGGCATGACCACACCCAGGACATTTTCCGGCCCCAGGGCTTTTGCGGCGAGAGCGGCGCAGACGGCGGAATCGACACCTCCGGAAAGCCCGAGAACCCCCCTCGTGAAGCCTGCCTGCCGGGTTTCGTCTTTCAGGAAATCTACGAGGAGGCGCTCCACAAATTGGGGCTCGAGTAATAGCGACTGGTGAAGTTTGCTTGCAGTTTCCATGCGAAATGTTACGAAATTTCAGCGCACTATTCAATATCGGCAATCGTCGCAGAAATCTTGATTCTCCGGGCTATTATAGGTATTCTTTTACGGTGGGGTTGAAGTATCACGATCGCCGGGACAATGCATGAAGTACATGAGAGGCATCTTTGTTGTTGCATTTTGTGTAATGGTCCAGCCTGCATCTCCGGCATCGAAGATCGGTGGGCACCTCGCACACCTGATGAACGCTGACGGCGACGGCGACTCCTATGCCGTCTGGGTCACGTTTACCGACAAGGGACCGACGGGACTCCGCAAGATGCCTTGGCCAGCAGCCCTTGTCTCGGAGCGCTCGCTCATGCGCCGGCGCAATGTTCTTCCAGAAGATGCCCTCGTGGACGTGGCCGATCTCCCGATCGAAGAGAGCTATGTAGCAGCACTGCATGCGGCCGGTGCCAGAATCCGCCAGCGCTCCCGCTGGTTCAACGCTGTGAGCCTTGTGGCATCTCACGAGCTGATCCAGCGGCTCTCGCTCCTCCCCTTCGTACAACATATAGAGCTCGTTGGCAAATACGGTAAACGGCGCGGTGAATTGCCGGCCGATGCCGCACCTCCACCGGCCACCCGGCTACGGAAGGACGAACGGACACACACGCTCGATTACGGTCCGTCATTCAATCAGCTCTTCCAGATCAACGTCCCGGCGGTGCACGACCTGGGCAATCACGCCGAGGGAGTCATTGTCGGTGTATTTGACAACGGGTTCCGCCTTCTCACGCATGAAGTGTTCGCCACGATGAACATTGTTGCCACGCGTGATTTTGTGGAACACAAAACCAGCGTCGTCCCCAGCAATCCCGCGCCGAATTTCGGCGACCATGGCGTGAACACGCTTTCGACGATCGGCGGCTACAAGCCCGGCCAATTGATCGGGCCTGCCTTCGGCGCGTCCTATATTCTCGCACGCACGGAGAATGACAGCAGTGAGACTCCCGTCGAAGAGGACAACTGGCTCGCAGCAATGGAATGGGCTGACAGCATAGGAGTCCAGGTGACGAGTACTTCTCTCGGGTACGGCAATTCCGATGAATACCCCTATCCCCCGCCGTACGAAAGCTGGACATGGGAAGACATGAATGGGCGGACCACACTTGTTTCCCGCGCTGCCGCTATGGCTGTGCGCAAAGGAATAGTCGTTCTGAATTCCGCAGGCAACGAAGGGTACAACGCATCACACAATACGCTGAATGCGCCATCGGACGCTGACAGTGTACTAGCAGTCGGTGCCGTTACGCTGGGCGGTGGCCGCGCATCGTTCAGTTCTGTCGGGCCATCAACGTCGGATCCGCCGCGCATCAAGCCTGACGTCGTGGCGCTGGGAACAAGCGTTTATATTGCCGGTGCCTATAGCCCGGCCGAATACGACTACGGACAGGGGACTTCGTTCGCCTGTCCGCTGGCAGCCGGTGTTGCGGCACTTCTCGTCAAGGTCGCACCGCAGGCAACACCTATGGCCATCGTGAACGCGATGAAGGCCACAGCATCCAATGCCGATTTTCCGAACAACTTTGTCGGCTGGGGGGTCCTCAATGCAAGAGCGGCGCTCGATTATCTGATGGGCGGTGATACCTCTGTTACTCCCGGTCTCCCCGCAGCCTACGCGCTCGAACAAAACTATCCTAATCCATTCAACCCGGCGACAAAGATCAGATATCGCATTGAGGGACCGGGCACCAGCTGGGTCCGTCTGGCGGTCTGCGATCTGCTTGGGAGAGAGATTGCAGTCCTGGTGAATGGCTTTCAGGTCCCCGGCAACTACGAGTTGCCTTTCGTTGCCTCAGGCCTCGCAAGCGGGGTATACGTCTACCGCCTGGAGGCACTAGGCACAAAGAACAGTTTTGTGGAATCAAGAAAAATGGTCGTCGTGCGATGAGACCATCGGCTTGATCATCCCTTGAGGAATTTCGTCCCCAGAGCGCCGCAAATCGGGCACTTCTCAGGAGCCTTTCCGAATTCAATATACCCGCAGGTCGGACAAAGATAGAATTCACTCACTGCAAGATCCTTGCCGCTTTTTGCCGCTTGAATTGCCTGCGTGTACAGGCGCGCGTGTACCGCCTCCGCCTGTACGGCATAATCGAACATCCGCTTCGCCTTGTGTCCTGTTTTCTCGGCCTCGGTGAGCATCGGCGGATACATCGTCGTAAATTCGTACGTCTCACCATTGATCGCCGCTTGAAGGTTGTCAACGGTAGAGCCGATGCCATCCAGGCTCTTGAAGTGCCCATCGGCATGTGTCTTTTCAGCTTCAGCGGTCAAACGGAAAAGCTTCGCAATATTGGGAAGTCCGTCATGTTCTGCTTTCTTGGCAAAGGCAGTGTATTTCTGGAAGGCCTGGCTTTCTCCGGCAAAAGCTACTTTGAGATTTTCAATCGTTGAGGGCATTGCAGCTCCTAGGTGGTTGTGTGATTAGTACATAGTGCATGTGACATAGTGGAACAGATGAGACTTCCCGCATACATCGAGCGTCTCATCATCGACAACCTACCGCACAGCCTGTAACGCCTTGCGCATTATCCCGATCCCTAAGTCAATCTCCGCTTTGGAGACCGTCAACGGCGGGCGGAAGCGGATCGAACGCTCTCCACTCGGCAGAGTAATAAGACCGCCTTCAAATGCCTTCTCGCGAATCCTGGTTCTCAGCTCGGGCGTTGATACGTCGAAGGCCGCGAACAAGCCGAGGCCGCGGGAGTTCGAAATACTCGACGGAAACTCCGCTTCAAGTCCGTTCAGATGCGATACAAGGTATGCGCCCATGACTCTGGCGTTTTCGACCAGCGAATCTTCCTCGATGATCTCGAGGTAGCGCTGCGCGCGAACCATATCCACAAGGTTCCCGCCCCACGTTGAGTTGAGTCGGCTGGAAACAGCAAAGACGTTATCCTGTACCTCTTCGATGCGTTTGCTGCACAGGAATCCGCAGACTTGCATTTTTTTGCCGAATGAAATCATGTCCGGCTCGACGAAATGCTGATGGGCCCACATTTTCCCGGTCAAGCCGATTCCGGTTTGTACTTCGTCCATGATCAGCATTGCTGCGTTTTCGTCGGCAAGTTGCCGGAGGGCACGAAAGAACTCCAGCCGGAAGTGGTTGTCACCGCCTTCTCCCTGAATCACCTCAATGATGATCGCCGCGACATCATCCTTGTTGTTGTGAAATGCCTCTTTGATCTGGTTGATGCTTATCTCCTCGTCATGCTGCACGTGAGCAATGTGTTCCGGTGTCAACGGAAACCGCACGACCGGATTTGATATGCGTGGCCAGGAGAACTTCGGGAAGAGATCGGTTTTTACGGGATCGGTATTGGTTAACGACAGCGTATATCCCGAGCGACCGTGAAATGCCTGCCTGAAATGTATTACCTGCTTGCCGCGTTCGCTCTGATAGCCCCGGGCGAAATTCTTGCGTATTTTCCAGTCGAATGCTGCCTTCAGGGCGTTCTCCACGCCCAGCGCACCGCCTTCGATGAACAGCACGTGAGGAAAGTAGGCGGGCATCACAACGCGCTCGAATACTTCAAGGAATTCCGCCTGCTCCGCCGTGTAGATGTCGGAGTTTGAGGGTTTGTTCACGGCCACATAGGCCAGCTTCTTCAGGAAGTCCGGCGTGGTCATCTTCGGGTGATTCAATCCGATCGGCGATGAAGCGACGAACGTGAAGAAATCCAGGTACTTCTTTCCGTCCTTTGCGTCAACAATGTAACTCCCGCGGCTCTTGCGAAGGTCGATGACGATTTCAAATCCGTCAATAAGCATATGCTTCCGCAGTGTCGGAAGCACTCGATCCGGGGCGATAGCCGGTCCCGTCATTGTAGCCCGCGACGTGCGACGTACAGGGCGGCGTCTAATGGTTTGTATGGGTCTCTTGCCGGCCGAGCGGCGGGGCCCCAGTGTACGACGTTTGCCAATAGCCATGGCTCAGCTCCTTCCTGGTCAGTTGACTCGGTGAGAACTCTGGTGATATCCGGAGGAGGGAACGGCTGTCCCCTCCTCCCATGGAGCAGGAAGGCTTAGTAAAACTCGTCGTGCTCGAAAAGCGAGACAAAGTAGAGAGGCTGATGCGTCACACTGATCACTTGTCGTAGTTGTCAATCTGGGCGCGCTGCAATCCGCCGCTGTAGTCTACGTAGACGGTCTTCCACTCGGAGAAGAAATCGTAGACCGTCCACCCGCCTTCACGGTGACCGTTGCCCGTTTGTTTGACTCCGCCGAACGGCATATGGGCTTCGGCTCCGATTGTCGGAGCGTTGATGTACGTGATGCCGGCCTTGATATCACGAATGGCGGTATATGCATCGTTGACGTTCGTGGTGTAGATAGATGAGGAAAGGCCGTAGATCGTGTCATTCATTACACGAATCCCCTCCTCGAGCGAGCGCACCTTGAGTACCGCCAGCACCGGCCCGAAAATCTCTTCTTTTGCGATCCGGTGATGGGGCTGCACGTCCACAAAAATCGTCGGCTCGTGGAACCATCCGCCGGCAAGGGCAGGATCCCCGGGAACGCCGCCGCCGAAGGCAAGCTTCGCACCCTCCTGCAGGCCTATCTGCACGTAGCTCTTCACGGTCTCCTGTTGCCCCTGGTTCACGCAGGGACCCAGATCGACCCCTTCCAGAAGGCCATTTCCCAGCTTCAACTTCCCCACGCGTTTGACGAGCATTTCCAGGAAGGTATCATATACCTTCTCGTGGAGCACCAGACGGCTCGTCGCCGTGCAGCGTTGTCCCGTCGTCCCGAAGGCGCCCCAGACCACTCCGTCAAGCGCAAGGTCCAGGTCCGCATCGGGCATCACCAGCTGAGCGTTTTTTCCGCCGAGTTCCAGCGAGACACGCTTCAGGGTCAACGATGCAACTTCAGAGATCTTCTTCCCCACCACAGTCGAGCCGGTGAAGCTGACAAGGTCCACGTCCGGATGGCCGACAATCCCCATACCGACATCCCCTCCGCCACCATGCACGATATTGACAACTCCTTCGGGGACGCCCGCGTCCAGGAGAATCTCCACAAGCGATGTTGCTGTGGCAGGTGTGTCCGATGCCGGCTTGAACACTACCGTGTTACCGCTGAGCAGCGCAGGGAAAATCTTCCACGTAGGTATGGCCATCGGGAAGTTCCAGGGGGTCACCACCCCTGCCACGCCGATCGGTACACGCATCGCCATATTGAACTTGTTCGGCAATTCGGACGGAACGGTATGTCCGAAGAGGCGGCGCCCTTCACTGGACGCGTAGTATGCCGTATCGATACCTTCCTGCACGTCACCGCGGGTCTCGGCAAGCACCTTGCCCATTTCGCGGGTCATCTGCCGCGCAAGCTCCTCCTTCCGCGCGACCATCAGATCGCCGACTGTGCGCATGATGTCGCCGCGCTTCGGGGCAGGGACCAGCCGCCACTTTTCAAATGCCGCCCTGGCCGACTTCACTGCCTCGTCGACCTCCTCTTTGCCGGATTTGGGAAACGTCCCGACAACCTCTTCCCAATTTGCGGGATTGCGGTTCTCAAAGGTCTTGCCCGATTTCGCATCCACCCACTTGCCATTAATGAAATTCTGAAATTTCTTCGCCATGATATCTCCGTGGTGTTCTATAATCAGTCCAAACCCGCACGCGCAAAGAGATAGTCCACGTTACGCGTTGCGCGTTGAAGGTCAAACAACTCCTCCACTTCTGCCTGTGTCAGCGTTCCCATGACTTCACGGGACTGGAGCAACAGCTCTTTGAAATCCTTTCCCTGTTGCCACACCTCCATGGCCGTTTTCTGCACGATACGGTACGCATCCTCCCGCTTCATGCCTTTTGTGGTGAGGGCCAAGAGGACCGACTGCGAAAAGATCAGGCCACGGGTGCGTTCAAGATTCTGCCGCATGTGTTCCGGGTACACCAGCAACTGGTCAAGCACTTCGGTCATCAACTGCACCATATAATCGAGAAGGACGCAGCTGTCCGGCACGACAATCCTCTCGACTGAAGAATGGGTGATGTCCCGTTCATGCCACAACGCCACATTTTCCATCGCCGCGAGGGCGTTGCCGCGCAACACACGCGCCAGGCCGGCGATCCGTTCACAGGTGATGGGGTTGCGCTTGTGCGGCATGGCGGAGGAGCCCTTCTGCCCCTTCGCAAAGTACTCTTCCGCTTCAAGCACCTCTGTCTTCTGCAAATGACGGATTTCCGTGGCAAATTTTTCGAGCGAGGCACCGATCACCGCCAGCGTGCTCATGAATTCTGCATGGCGGTCGCGTTGCACAACTTGCGTCGAAATCGGTGCCGGCTTCAGCCCCAGCTTCTCACACACATACTCTTCAACCCTGGGGCTCAGGTGCTCGAATGTCCCTACTGCGCCGGACACCTGACCGACGGCGATGCGCTCGACAGCCGCCGTCAGACGGGCGATATTCCGCCGGGTTTCGTCGTACCAGAGCGCCAGCTTGAGCCCGAACGTCACCGGCTCGGCATGAATGCCGTGAGTCCGCCCCACCATCACCGTCATCTTGAATTCCCGCGCCCGCCGGGCAAGAACCCCGGCCAGGGCTTGCAAATCCTCCAGGAGCAGCTCGCCGGACTGCTTCATCTGAACCGCCAGGCAGGTATCGAGCACATCCGAAGAGGTCATGCCAAGGTGAATGAAGCGCGATTCCGGTCCGACATACTCACCGACATTGGTCAGGAAGGCGATGACGTCGTGTTTCACTTCGCGTTCGATATCCTCGATGCGTGGCACATAGAATCGCGCCTTCTCGCGGATGACCTTTACCGCCTCCCGGGGAATGACCCCGAGCTCCGCCTGGGCTTCACACGCCAGGATTTCAATTTCCAGCCAGATCCGGAACTTGTTTTCTTCGTCCCAGATGTTGCCCATCGCGGGGCGCGTATACCGGCGGATCATAAGGTCCGTCTTTCCAGAGGAAGTGAGAGATCGATCATCTTGTGTTCACGCAACACCTTTACCCGGAGCGCATCCCCGGTCTTTGCTTCGTCAACCACGGCAATCAGCGACGACTCGTCATCGATCCGCTCCCCGTTCACCGACAGGATAATGTCGCCGACGCGAAATCCACCGCGCTCCGCCGGGCTGTTCTTCTTCACGTCGCTGACAATGACCCCTTCAACCTTGTCGAGACCGAAATACCGGGCGATACGACGGTCGACCGCCTGTATTTCCAGGCCGGTCCAGAAATCGCGTTCAATCTTGCCTTTCTGCCGGAGTTCCGCAACGATACTCTTCACACGATTAATGGGAATGGCGAATCCCAATCCGATGCTGCCCTGATTGGGAGTGTAGATCACGGCATTGACACCGATGACTTCGCCCAGCGCGTTGAGGAGAGGGCCGCCGCTGTTGCCGGAATTGATCGCTGCATCCGTCTGTATCATGCCGCGATAGACCCGCCCCTCCTCCGCCTGCAGTTTCACTCCGGTATTACTCACCACGCCCACCGTAACGGTGGGTTTGTCATTAATGTCGAAAAGGCCGAACGGATTGCCCATCGCGATCACCCATTCGCCGACGATCACTTCGTCGGAGTTCCCGAGCTTCATGACGGGAAGATTTTTGCCGTCGATCTTCAGGAGTGCAATATCGGAAATAAGATCCGTGCCGACCAATGTCGCCTTGTATTGCTGCCCGTTCGTGAGTGTGACCGTGATTTCTTTGGCGTTCCCCGCGACATGATCGTTAGTGAGAACATAGCCGTCGGAAGAAATAAGAAAGCCGGAACCAAGTCCCTGCACCCGTTGCGTGTACGTCCGGTCGCCGAAGAACTGGCGGAAGAACGGATCGTCGCCCCAGGGGGACCACTGGCGGTACTGGCGGAGCTCGGTTACATTGATGCCTACCACCGCGGGACTGGCGAATGCAACGGCGCGGGTAATGGCATTCTTGCGTCCGCCGGTGATCGTTTCACTTACCGAATCGCGGAGCGACGGGTCATCGCGTACTGCCTGCGCCTCGGTGAACAACCCTTCCCCCGCCAGAGTCTGTCCGGCAGCGACCGTCGGTCCGGAAGCGGTATGCCCGATACTGTATCCGATCAGACCGCCGCCGAGAAAAGGTACGAGAAGGATCAGCACTGTGATCAGGATATTGCGTTTCATCGCATCCTCGTTTTGTCTTCTTGCAGATGAAATTTCTTCCCGAGAAATTCCCTCACCGGGTCGATATGCCGCAGGAGAATCACACTCATGAGTGCGGCGATGAACCAGCGGATCGTCGCGCTGTCGGCTCCGCACCCGGGAATGTCGAACGCCGCGGAAGGGACAATTGCCCCTGAGAGGACAAGGAGTACCGAAGCCAGGGCATTGGCAGGGTTGATGCTCCTCAGCAGAGCATATGCCCCGGCCCAGAGGATCAGCCATGCAGGGACGATTATCCAGCAGACGACCAGGGCCGCACCAGCCGCAGTAGCCAGCCCCCTCCCACCGCGAAACCCGAGCCAGACCGGATAGTTATGCCCGGCAACCGCACTCACACCGGCAAATGCAGCGTTCACCGCACTTCCCTCCGCCACCCCGCCGCCCAGCAGCGCCGCAATTACACCTTTGAGAAGATCTGCAAGCAGCACCAGCACGCCGAGGGACCATGAGCGTGTGACCTCAAAGCTGTTCAGTGCCCCGACGTTGCCGCTGCCGGCGTTTCTGATGTCAATTCGTGATTTCCAGCGTACGAAAAGGTAGGCAGTCGGAAAGGAACCCACGACATAGCCCAGAACGACGGACAGCGCAATTCGGCCCACGCGACCTCATGAATCAGGGGTGCTTGAACATAATGTACGAAAATGGGGCAGGAGAGTCAATCTGACCACTTTCCTTGCTATTCCTGAAGGAATAGAGTATATTTTTCGCGGCATGAGCAATGTAACCCTACAGACCCTGCTCGCCCGCTACAAGAAGGGGACGCTGACCGAAGCGGAACTCCTCCGCAGCCTGCCTGAACAAATGTTCGAGTCGCTGGGCTTCGCGACGGTGGACCATCACAGGGAAATCCGCCAGGGCTTTCCTGAGGTCATATTTTGCCAGGGCAAGACGCCCGATCAGGTCGCGCAAATTGCACGGGCGATCGTCCGGCGCAAGAGCATCCTCCTGGCAACCAGGGCAGATCGCAGGCACTACGCAGCGGTGCACCGCATCATCCGGTCGGCCCGTTACAACGCAGTCGCACGGACGATTCTCGCGAACGCACATCTGGTCAAACAGCGCGGACTGGGAACCATACTGATCGTGACAGCGGGAACATCGGACATTCCCGTGGCGGAGGAGGCGCGCGTGACCGCCGAGGCGCTGGGAAACACGACCGATCGACTGTTCGATGTCGGTGTCGCGGGTATTCATCGTATCCTGATGCAGAGCAAGAAACTGCGAGCAGCGCGCATTATCATCGTAGTGGCTGGCATGGAAGGAGCGCTGGCCAGCGTTGTGGGAGGGATGGTCTCAGTCCCGGTGATCGCCGTGCCGACTTCCGTGGGATACGGGGCAAGCTTCCGCGGCATTTCATCGCTTCTCGGCATGTTGAACTCATGCGCTGCAGGCGTGACCGTGGTAAATATCGACAACGGGTTCGGTGCGGGATATGCAGCAGCGCGGATGAACAGAGCCCGGGATTGAAAACAACTCTCACGTTTTCTATATTCTAGCGTCAGGTGCTACCGGGTGTTCCATCCACCATTTCGCTCGACACGCATATGAAAGCCGTCATAATGGCAGGTGGTTTCGGGACGAGGCTTCGTCCCCTGACCTGCAATATCCCCAAGCCAATGGTGCCTATCATGAACAAACCCATGATGCATCATATCGTGTCCCTGCTGAAGCATCATGGGCTTGGTGACATCATCGCCACTCTCTTCTACACTCCCGAGGTGATCACCAGCTATTTTGGCGACGGGTCACAGTTTGGTGTGAAGATGCACTATGTGCGGGCTGAAGCGGATTACGGAACAGCAGGGAGCGTTCGGAATGCCACGAAAGGTATGCACGAACGGATTATCATCATCAGCGGAGATGTGCTCACGGACTTCAACCTGACTGCGGCACTGCAGTATCACGAGGCCAAGAAAGCAAAAGCCACCATTGTACTCACACACGCCGCCAACCCGCTCCAGTTCGGTGTCGTGATCACTGACGAAAACGGCAAGATCACGCGGTTTCTCGAGAAACCGTCCTGGGGCGAAGTATTCAGCGACACCATCAACACCGGGATCTATATCCTCGAACCGGAGGTGCTGGAGATGATTCCATACCGGGAGGATTTTGACTTCAGCAAGGATCTCTTCCCGCTCCTCCTCCGGCAGGATGCTGGTCTCTATGGATGCACCGCCGACGGATACTGGCGTGACGTCGGCAACCTGAACGAGTACCAGGACGCGCACATCGACGCGTTGAACGGAGGTGTCCGTATTGACATCCCGGGAGAGCTCGTCGGCAATGTCTGGATCGGGGAGGGATCGCATCCGGTTCCCGCGTCAGTGCAGCTCACCGGCAAAGTGGTTATCGGACGGAACTGCACGATCGGCGAAGGGGTGAAAATTGCCAACAGCGTCATCGGCGACAATTGCGTGATTGGCCCCGGCACGATCATCAGCAACTCGGTGGTATGGAGTGACGTGGTTCTCGGCCACAGCAGCGAATTGTCGGCCGACGTCGTGGGTTCGAAGTGCTCGATCGGCGAGAAGACGGTCATCGCCGAGAACGTCTTCATCGGCGACGGTTGCTGGGTCGGCCGGGGTGCACGCCTCAGCGCCAATATCAAGCTGTGGCCGGAAAAAGTGGTTGAAGAAGGCGCGGTCCTGACCCGCAGTCTCGTGTGGGAAGACAAATGGTTGCGGGAGCTCTTCACCGATTCGCGTGTTACGGGATTGTCGAACATTGAGATGAACCCGGAGTTTGGCGCGAAGTTGGGGGCGGCGTACGGCGCCTTCATTGGTGCCGGCAAAACCGTGGTCACCTGCCGTGATGCGGACAATGTCTCCCGCATGATGAACCGCGCGCTCCTGTGCGGGCTGGTCTCCGCCGGAGTGAACACTTTCGACCTGCGGGCACTCTCGATCCCCTTGCTCCGGCACGAATTGAGTAGCGGCAAGGAAGCCGGCGGTATCCACGTGCGCCGCAATCCGTCCGACAAAAACCTCACCGATATCATTTTCTTTGATGCCAACGGCAAGGATTTGCCCACCAGCAGGACCAAAAACGTCGAACGGCTTTTCTTTGGTGAGGACTTTGCGCGGGCCCCGCGGGAGAAGGTGGGCTCTATATCCTTCCCTGAACGCACCACCGAGGCGTACAAGGAAAAGTTCCTCTCGTCATTGGAAGTCGACGCGATCAACCGGAAGAAGTTCAAACTGGTGATCGATTATTCCAACGGAGTTGCGTCGACGATTTTCCCGATCATTCTCAGCTCGTTCGATTGTCAGGTCGTTGCCCTCAACGCCCACCTGGATCCGAAGAGGCTCACACGCGACAAGTACGAGTTCGAATACTCCATGAAACAGCTCGCGCATATTGTGACATCACTGAAGTACGATCTCGGATGCCTGATCGACGGCGGCGGAGAGCGCCTGTTTCTGGTCAACGAAAACGGGGCAATGCTTGACAGCGACCGCTTGCTTACCGTGGTCACGGACATGTTCCTCCAGACGCACGCCAACGTCGAAGGTATCGCTGTGCCAATCACCTCCTCGGGCGAGATCGACATCATCGCCGCACGTCACGGTGTCAAGGTCCTGAAGACACGCAATAGCCACCTTGCCATGATGGAGGCGGCTTCCAACAAGAGCGTGCGGTTCATTGGCGGTACCAAGGGGGGATTCATCTTTTCGGATTTTTTCTTCGCCACCGACGCCATGTACAGCCTCGCCAAACTGCTCGAAATGATGGCGAAGGCCGACAAGCGCCTGGGCATCTTCGACGCGGAGATCCCGCGCCTCAACAATGCCCGCCGTGCGGTCAACTGCTCATGGGAACACAAGGGAAAGGTCATGCGCCATATCATGGCCGACACCGAGGGCAAACGGCGAGACCTGGTCGACGGCATCAAAGTGTACTTTGAGAACCGCGCAGAAGGACTGTCCGTGCTTCTCATACCCGACAAAGAACGTCCCCTCTTCCACATTAGCGCGGAAGCGGAAGATCAGCAGACGGCGGACCGACTCGTCCACCATTATGAACAAAAGGTCATCGCCTGGCGTGATGAACCATAGGAAAGTGCCAGCACAATGAAAATCAGCGACATCCTTACCGAAGACCTCGTCATTGCCCGGCTGAAGGGGACTTCCAAGCAGGAAATTATCGACGCGATGGTGGATCTCGTCGCAGCTTCCTCAAAAGTACTCGACAAGGCCAAGGTCCGTACCGCTATCTTTGAGCGGGAAGAAATTATGTCCACCGGCGTCGGCAACGGGTTCGCCATACCGCACGGCAAGACAGATGCCGTCACGGACATCGTTGCGGGGTTCGCGGTGACCGAACGGGACATTGACTATGATTCGCTTGACGAGAAGCCTGTGCGGCTTGTCTTCCTCCTTGTCGGGAAGGATAATCTCGTCGGACCGCACATCAAATTATTGAGCAGAATTTCCCGCCTGATGAACAAAGAGGAATTCCGTGCGAAACTGCTCGCCTCGGGCAGTGCGAAAGAGATTCTTGACCTTTTCCGGCGCGAAGAAGCAACCTATTTTGAACTCTGAGGCACGCATGCCCGCGCGCTCATCTGCAAAAGAACAGGTCGAGCCCGAATACCGACTCCTCATCGCTCCGCACCTCGCTGAGCGGACCCTCCGCTACGTGACGCGCGTGATCCTCGAAACCACCAAGACCTTCGCCACGTTCCCGTACGAGCTCTCTGTCAGGGAAGAAATCGACGACGATTCCATCGCACTGGCGGTTCTCGGTTTCAAAACTCCGCACCTCACGATGCCCGCACCCGGCCCCGCCCGCTTTCGGAAGGAATACGAGAACCTGCGCGGCACCTACACAGTGCTCATCGCAGGCATCGACGGACGCGAAAACAGTTTCTCCATCCGGATTTCGCCCAAGAAAGTGGAACTCCTCAAATCGCCCCGGAAGCCGTTTGTCCAGATCGTCACCGACGCTTCACGCTGGATGTCTCCCACTACCTGAGTGACTCTTCATGATTCCAATTCTTTTCCAGATCGGCCCTCTGCGTGTCTATAGCTACGGATTGATGCTCGGGATCGCCTTCCTCCTGGGAAGCTACATTCTCTCGCGGCATTTCAAACGTCACAAGATCGATCCCGCCGCGGCAAGTACGATCACCATTCTCGCGGTCGTCTTCGGCATCGGGGGGGCAAAGATTCTCTACCTCATCGAGGATTGGAGCCACTTCGTGCGCGACCCCTGGGGAATGACCTTCTCTGCAGGGGGATTAACCTGGTATGGCGGTTTCATCCTGGGGTTGCTGGTTGTGTCACTCTATGTCCGCTCGAAGCACATACCCTGGCTCAAGGTCTGGGATGGCCTCGCCCTTGCGCTCATCCTTGCGTACGGCGTCGGACGCATCGGATGTCATCTCTCAGGGGACGGCGATTACGGTTCACCGACGCACCTGCCATGGGGCACCATCTATGTTCAGGGGACAGCAAAACCGACTGTCATGCTGCAGGACTATTTCCTGCATCATCCGGAAGAGCGGGCCGCCTGGCATTATGATTCACTTCGCGTCATCATCGCCGGCAAAGACCGGATGGGCAACTTCTACTCCCGTTTTGACGAGATCACCCCGCTCCACCCGACACCGATTTACGAACTCCTCCTGGGATGTGCTGGATTCGCCCTGCTCCTTTGGGTGCGGAAACGGCTCACCGTCGACGGTATGCTCTTTATGGCATACCTCATGCTCGCAAGCACGTTCCGGTTTCTGGTGGAGTTTCTCCGTCTGAATCCCCGCATTTGGGGCGGGCTCTCCGAGGCACAACTCTTCGGTATCGTGCTCTTCTTCCTCGGGCTGGCCGGCCTGATCATCCTCCGGCGCCGCACACCTACACGCACGTCGGGAACGGGGTAGCCCCCGCGGCACGCCATGGCACAGATGCTGACCGGGCGGAAGCCCATCATCGAGGCACTCAGATCGGGAAAGCCGATCGAACGCATCGGCGTTCTGCAGGGGATCCGGGGTGGCGTGATCGATGATATCCGGCGCCTGGCCGACCAGAATGGTGTCCCCATTACGGAAATCGACAGGCAATCGTTCCGGCAGCTGGCCGTAGACGCGACAACCCAGGGCGTCATTGCGTTCGTGCCTGTACGGCCCACGGCGGACCTGGAGCACGTGCTCGCGTCTCTCGACGAGCGCCATCAGATCGGTTTTATGCTCGTCCTCGACCAGATCGAAGATCCTCAGAACCTGGGAGCGCTCATCCGCACGGCTGAGTGTGCCGGTGTCCATTGCGTGATCATCCCGAAACACCATGCAGCCGGCATAACCGCTGCAGTCGTCAAGGCCTCAGCCGGGGCCACGGAACATATGCCCGTGACGGAAGTGACCAATATCGTGTCGACCGTCGAACGATTGAAGGAGGCCGGATTTTGGATTGTCGGGCTTGCCGGCGAGGGGGAGAAGATGTACAATGAACCGGACTATTCTGTCCCGGTGGTGCTGGTGGTGGGAGGCGAGGGACGCGGCATCAGACGCCTGGTCAAGGAGCACTGCGACCACCTTGTGCGGATTCCGCTCTTCGGCAAGGTCGGATCTCTGAACGCTTCCGTAGCCGGCGCCCTGGGTATGTACGAGGTCGTACGTCAGAGGGCCAAATCGGTGTCCAGGGCGTGAAATCCGCGGAGTGACTCAGAAGGCGATCTTACCCGCGTTCCAAGCCGTACTTCTTCATTTTGCTGTAGAGATGGCTCCGCTGTATCTTCAGAAGATCGGCGGTCCTGCTGACATTCCAACCCGACGCCTCAAGCTGTTTCCGGATGAAGACTGCCTCAGCCCGATCTTTGAACTCCTGAAATGTCAGCCCCTCCATGTCGAGGTCGGCAACCTCACCACGGTGCGCGGACTGCGGAACCGGGAGATCAGACTCCGCGATGACGGCGTCAGGGGTCATGATCACCATCCGTTCAATCGTATTA
>Ga0105107_10001324_pt1 | contig 15985 bp, 13 predicted proteins | sample PPLLaktember2015_6_FD_79335 | JGI IMG/M metagenome (GOLD analysis project Ga0105107, IMG submission 79335) | Freshwater sediment microbial communities from Prairie Pothole Lake near Jamestown, North Dakota, USA - PPLs Lake P8 Core (1) Depth... | ecosystem: Environmental > Aquatic > Freshwater >...
CGTGCCCACCACCGATCGCGCCGCCATCGACTTCCTGCTGCGGCGCGACCGCGAGATCGACCTCGTGATCCCGCGCGGCGGCCCCGGCCTGATCCGCAAGGTGACCGAGACCTCGACGATCCCGGTGATCAAGCACGACGCCGGCGTGTGTCACGTGTTCCTGGACGCCAGCGCCGACCCGGAGATGGCCACCGCGATCGTGCTGGACTCGAAGATCAAGCAGATGGCGGTCTGCAACGGGCTCGAGACCCTGCTGGTGCACCGGCAGGCCGCGCCCGCCCTGCTGCCCCTCGTGCTCGGCGCGCTGGCGGCGGAAGGCGTCGAGATCCGCGGCTGCCCCGCCACCCGCGCGCTGTTCCCGCAGGCGAAGCCCGCCAGCGAGGAGGACTGGGCCGCCGAGTACCTGGCGCCGATCCTGGCCGTGCGCGTGGTGGACGGGCTCGACGCCGCCATCGACCACATCCGCACCTGGGGCAGCAGCCACACCGAGGTGATCGTCACCAGCGACTACGCCGCTTCGCAGGCGTTCGTGCGGCGCGTGGACTCGTCCACCGTCGGCGTGAACTGCTCGACGGCGTACGCCGACGGCTACCGGCTGGGGCTCGGCGCCGAGATCGGGATCTCGACCTCGAAGCTGCACGCCTACGGGCCGATGGGTCTCGAAGGGCTGACCACGCAGAAGTTCGTGCTGTTCGGCGACGGCCAGCTGCGGCCCGACTGAGTTGCGCCTGGTCGGCGTCTACGGCGGCACCTTCAACCCGATCCACGTCGGCCACCTGCGGGCGGCCGAGGACGCGGCCGAGGCGCTCGGCCTCGCGCGCGTGCTGTTCGTGCCGAGCGCGCGGCCGCCGCACAAGGCCGACGACGGTGGCGACGCGATCGCGCCCGGCGCCGAGCGCCTGGCCTGGGCGCGGCTCGCGATCGCCGACAACCCGCGCTTCGCCGCCGATCCGATCGAGGTGGAGCGCGGCGGCACGTCCTATCTGGTGGACACCTTGCGCGCGCTGCGCGCGCGGTTGCGCGCCGCCGGCGAGGAGCCCGTGTTCCTGGTCGGCTCCGACGCGTTCGCCGAGATGGGCGCCTGGCGGGCGCCGCGGGACCTGTTCGGGCTCGCCCACTTCGCGGTGATGCCGCGCCCGCCGCTGCGGGACGGCCACCTGGCGGAATGGCTGCCCGCCGAGCTCCGCGACCTCGTGGAGATCGCGCCGGACGGCCGTTCGGGGCGCCACCGGGACGCCGGGACCTGGCTGCGGCTCGTCGAGATCGCCGGGCTCGACGTCTCGGCCTCGGACCTGCGCCGGCGGCTTCGCGACGGCCGCTCCGTGCGCTATCTCCTTCCCGAGCCCATCCGAGCCGCCGTCCTGGCGAGCGGGATCTACCGATCGGGAGGATCCACGGGAGTGCGCGCCAGCCGATGACCCCTGCAGCGAACACGCAGTCGATGGACAAGGCCCGGATGGCGGCGGAAGCGGCGCTGGACGTCAAGGCGGAAGACGTCGTCGCGCTCGACGTGAAGGAGCTCTCCTCCTTCGCGGACGTGTTCGTGGTGTGCACCGGCCGCTCGGACCGCCAGGTGCGCGCGATCGCAGACTCGGTCGAGAAGGCCGCCAAGCAGGCCGGCGAGCCGCCGCTCGGCATCGAGGGCTACGCCGAGGGCCGCTGGGTGCTGATCGATCTCGACGACGTGATCGTGCACGTTTTCACGCCCGACAACCGCGAGCACTACGACATCGAGCGGCTGTGGAGCGATGCGCCTCACCTCGACGTCGCGAGGACGGCCGCGCCGTGACGCGCCCGGTGATGCTGGTGGTGCTCGACGGCTTCGGCCTCGGCGAGGGCGGCCCGGGCGACGCCACCGCGATCGCCCATGCGCCTTTCCTCGCCCGCGCGAACCGGCTCTACCCGCACGCGCGGCTCGAGACCTCGGGCGAGGCCGTCGGCCTGCCGCCGGGCCAGATGGGCAACTCCGAGGTCGGGCACATGACGATGGGCGCCGGCCGCGTCATGTACCAGGACATGACGCGCATCTCGAATGCGTTCGCGGAGCGCGGCCCGGAAGGCGTGCCCGAGATCGCGCGAGCGCTCGCGGCGGCGCGCGCCGGTAGGGGCCGCCTGCACCTGCTCGGCCTCGTCTCCGACGGCGGCGTCCACAGCCACCAGGAGCACCTGCTCGCGCTGCTCGCCGCCTGCGGGCGCGCCGGCGTGCGGCCCGTGCTGCACGCCTTCCTCGACGGCCGCGACACGCCACCGCGTTCCGGGCTCGGCTACCTGGAGCAGGTGACGCCCCCCGTGGCCGCGGCCGGCGGGCGGGTCGCCACCGTGCTCGGCCGCTACTGGGCGATGGACCGCGACAACCGCTGGGAGCGCGTCGGCCGCGCCTATCACGCGATCGTGTGTCGAGAGGGCCTGCCGGCGGCGAGCGCCGAGGCCGCCGTCGCGGCCGCCTACGCCCGCGACGAGGGTGACGAGTTCGTCCAGCCCACGGTGGTGGACGGCGGCGACGCGTTCGAGGACGGCGACGTCGCGCTGTTCTTCAACTTCCGCGCCGACCGCGCCCGCGAGATCACCAACGCGCTCACCAGCGCGGCCCCGCGCAAGTTCGAGGGCCAGCTCGAGCGGCGCAAGGTGGTGCGCCCCGCGCTGTTCCTGTGCATGACCGAGTACGACGCCGAGTTCGGGCTGCCGGTCGCCTTCCCCAACCAGCCCACCAGCCACATCCTGGGCGAGCTGCTCTCGGCGGCCCGGCTCGCGCAGCTGCGCATGGCGGAGACCGAGAAGTACGCCCACGTCACGTTCTTCTTCAACAACGGGCGCGAGCAGCCGTTCGAGGGCGAGGACCGCGTGCTGGTGCCCTCGCCGCGCGACGTCGCCACCTACGACCACAAGCCCGAGATGAGCGCGCCGGCCCTGACCCGCGCGATCCTGGAGAAGCTCGACGAGCGCGACTACGCCTTCGTGCTGGTGAACTTCGCCAACCCGGACATGGTCGGGCACACCGGCAACCTGCCGGCGGCCGTGAAGGCGGTCGAGACCATCGACCAGTGCCTCGAGCGGGTGGTGGAGAAGCTGCTCGCCCACGGCGGCCAGGCGCTGATCACCGCCGACCACGGCAACTGCGAGCAGATGATCGATCCGGCGACGGGCGGCCCGCACACCGCCCACACCACGAACCCGGTGCCGATCTGGTGGGTGACCGCGGACGCGCGCGGCCGCCGGCTGCGCGACGGCGGCCTCGCCGACCTGGCGCCCACGATCCTGGAGCTGCTCGGCCTGCCCGTGCCGCCCGAGATGACCGGGCGCAGCCTGCTCGTCCCGACCTGATCCCCCGCCGGTCCCGGGGAGCCCGACATGCGCGAGCCCGCGCGGCGCGTCCGTGTTGAGACGAACTCCGCTCGCCTCCGGCTCGCTGCGCGCTCGCTGCGCTCGCTTGCCGGCGCCGTGCTCGACCTCCTGCTACCGCGCGCCTGCGCGCGTTGCGGGCGCGAGGGAGCGGACGCGGCGCTCTGCGCGCCGTGCCGGGGCGCGCTGCCGCGCCTGCCGCCGGGCCTCCTGCCCGCGCCGCCCGCGCCGCTGGCCGCCTGGTGCGCCGAGGTCGCCTACCAGGGCGAGGTCGAGGACTGGATCCAGCGCTTCAAGTACCCGGCGGCGGGGCTCGCCGGACTGGACGCGCGGCCGCTCGCGCTGGTCGAGTCGCTGGCCGGGGACGCGGCCGCGCGCATCCGGCCGCTGCGCCCGGCGCTGGTCGTCCCGGTGCCGATGCACCCGCGCCGGCAACGGGCGCGCGGCTTCCACCCGGCCGGCGTGCTGGCGCGCGCCGTCGGCCGCAGGCTCGGCGCGCCGGTCGCGCAGGACGCGCTCGTCGCCGTGCGCGAGACCGCGAGCCAGACCGGCCTCGACCGCGCCGCCCGCCGCCGCAACGTGCGCGGCGCCTTCACCGCGCGCGCCGGCTTCGCCGCGCCACCGGTCGTCGCGCTGGTGGACGACGTCGCGACGACGGGTGCGACGCTCTGCGCGTGCGCCCGCGCGCTGCGCCGCGCGGGCGCGCGGCGGATCGTCGCGGTGTGCGTGGCGCGCACGGAGTAGGCGGCCTAGCTCCGGCGGGCGGCCAGGGCCTCGACCAGCCGCTCGCGCAGGCGGTCGGGATCGACGGGCTTCTTGAAGATGACGCCTTCGAGGCCCTCGACGCGGCTGCGCTTGATCACGTGATCGCGGTCGTAGTGGAAGGCGGTCATCATCAGCACCGGAAGCTCGGGGCGGCGCTGGCGCACGGCGGTGAAGAGCTCGTAGCCGTCCATCCGCGGCATCACCACGTCGCTGATCAGGACGTCGAAGTCGCCCCGCTCGATCTTCTCGAGCGCCTCGACCCCGTCGCGGGCAGTCTCGACCACGCAGCCCTCGCCCGCGAGCAGCTCCCCGAGCGACTTGCGGATGCCGAGGTCGTCGTCGGCAATCAGGATGCGCGCACCGGCGAGCCGCGGGTCGGGCTCGTGGCAGCCCGGCTTGTGCGGGCGCAGGTCCACCATGCGCGCCGGCCCCACGTACTCGACGGTCTCGTACTTGTCGCCGGCCGCGATCTCGCCGAGCCGCTCCACGATCTCGGCGATGCGCGCCACCTCGCGCCGGATCGCGTCGAGGCGCTCGGTCTCGACCGAGCAGTCGCTCTCCCCCGACAGCCGCTCGACGTCGCGCTCCAGCAGCTCGGCCTGGTTCAGGATCACCGCCAGCGGGTTGTTGATCTCGTGGGAGAGGCCGACCGCCACTTCACCGAGGGTGGCGAGCTGGTCGCGCTGCAGGATCTCGCGCAGGTCCTTGGCGAAGCCGATCGTGCCGTCCTCGCGGCCGCGCTCGTCGTGCAGGATCGTGCCGGAGATCGCCACCGGGATCTGCTCGCCGGTCTTCGACAGGAACGTGGTCCGGAAGTGCGCCGCCGTGTCGGGCCCGCCGTGCTCGGAGCTGCGCATCGCCGCCATCACCCGGCGCGCCTCGTCGAGGCTCGGGTACAGCCTCGCCACGAACTGGCCCAGGATCTCGTCGGGCTTGTAGCCGAGGATCCGGCTGGCGCCGTCGTTGTAGTAGGCGACGACGCCCTTCCGGTCGGTGCCCACCACGATGTCGGTGGAGCGCGCGATCAGCTGCTCGAGTCGTTCGCGGGTGAGGCTCATCGGCATGCGCGCTCGGCTAGTGGATGCCGCGGGCGGCGAGCCAGCGCTCGGCGTCGATCGCGGCCATGCAGCCGGTGCCCGCGGCGGTGACCGCCTGCCGGTACACGGGGTCCGTGGCGTCGCCGCACGCGAACACGCCCTCGACCGAGGTGTACGTGGAGCCCGGCTTCACCCGGATGTAGCCGACCTCGTCGGTGTCGAGCTGGCCCTGTATCAGCTCGGTGTTGGGCTGGTGACCGATCGCGACGAACACGGCCTCCACCGGGATCGCGCGCTTCGCGCCGGTCTCGACGTCGCGCAGCCGCACGCCGGTCACGAAGTCGCCGCCCAGCACCTCGTCCACCTCGGCGTTCCAGGCGAACTCGATCTTCTCGTGCTTGCGGGCCCGCTCCTGCATGATCTTCGAGGCGCGCAGCTCGTTGCGGCGGTGGATCACCGTCACCTTGGTGGCGTAGCGGGTGAGGAAGAGCGCCTCCTCCATCGCCGTGTCGCCGCCGCCCACCACCGCCATCGCCTTGCCCTTGTAGAGCGCCCCGTCGCAGGTGGCGCAGGCCGACAGGCCGCGGTTCATGAGCCGCTGCTCGGACGGGATGCCGAGCCACTTGGCGCTGGCGCCGGTCGAGACGATCACGGCGTCGGCGCTGAAGCTCCGCTCGCTGGTTTCGATGCGGAACGGCCGCTTCGAGAGGTCGAGGCGCGTCACGTCCTCCTGGTAGACGCGGGCGCCGAAGCGCTCGGCCTGCTTCTGGAAGCGCTCCATCATCTCCGGGCCGGAGATCGCCTCCGGAAAGCCGGGATAGTTCTCGACGTCGGTGGTGAGCATGAGCTGGCCGCCGATCGCCAGGCCGGCCCCGACGACGGGCTGGAGCTCCGCGCGCGCGGCGTAGAGCGCCGCCGTCCAGCCGGCGGGGCCCGAGCCGACGATCACCAGCTTGACGTGCTCCGGCGCCGCGCCGCCCGCGCCCGGCCCGCCGCCGGCGATCCCGAGCAGCGGGTCGAGGGCGCCCGTGCGCTCGAGGTCGGCCAGGTCGTCGAAGCCGCCCACGTGCCGGTCGCCGATCCAGATCTGGGGCACCGTGCGGCGGCCGCTGCGCTGGATCATCTCGTCGCGCCGCGCCGGCTCCGCCTCGACGTCGATCTCCGTCCAGGTCTGGCCCTTCGTCGCGAGCAGGCGCTTGGCCATGTCGCAGTAGGGGCAGGTCTGCTTGGAGTAGATCGTGATCGCGGGCATCGGACCTCCGGGCGCCGACGACAGGTCGCGAGGGTAACCGCCCGTGGGGGTGGGGGCGACCCGCTTCCCGTGGACGCCTGCATCGGAGCGACATTCGATGCCGGCGCGCATGGCCGGTCACCGGACGAGCGCGTCAGAGCGGCTCGGTGATCGGCAGGTCTTCCCAGAGCAGCTGGAGGAACGTGCCGATGAACAGGGAGAGGAAGGTCATGAGCAGAACCGCGGTCGGGAAGGCGTAGACCGGCTCGAGCCCCATGATCCGAGGCAGCTCGCCGAGCACCGGCGGCACCGCCGTGCGCAGGGTGGCCATGTCGAGCCCCGGCTCCGGCCCCCAGGTGCGCGAGACCATGAAGCCGCCCAGCAGGGTGGTGATGACGACGCCGAGCGCGAGCGCCTGCAGCACGCCCAGCAGCCAGATCCGGCGCGCGCGAGAGAAGGCCTCGCTGGCGTCCGGGATGCGCCGGCGCACCTCGACGTAGAGGTAGAGCAGGGTCATGAAGCCGAGCAGCGTCACGGTGACCCCAAGGGGGAACCAGGGCCGCCGCGACAGGTCCCACACTTCGTCGATCAGGAACACCGGCATGTAGCCGACGATGATGCCCGCGCCGATGCGGGGGACCGCGCCGTGGAAGAACGACAGGTCCTTCTGCACGACGAAGCGCCAGAGCAGGTACCAGACCACGACCGCGAGCACGGCGAGGATCTGGAAGCTCGCCGCCGCGTCGAACAGCAGAGGCGCGCGCCGGTAGGCGAACGCGGCGCCGACGAACGGCCAGACGAGCAGCGCGATCGCGGCGCAATAGGCGCTGGTCGAGTGCCAGGAGAGCACGCCGCCGAAGCGCCCGTTGCCGCGCGCCAGGTTCTCCGCGTGCCGGATCACGGCGGCCGCCCGCGGCACGTCGTACTGGCGCAGGAACCAGACCTCGAGCTTGCGCAAGAGGCGCTGGCAGTCGCGCGAGCCGAGCCGGCGCAGGAACGGCGACAGGTGCGCAGTCCGGCGCAGCCGGCCGGTGGGCTCGATCACCGCGGTGGCGAGCACTTCCTCCTCGCGCGTGTCGAAGGGCGAGTCCTCGCCCTCGAACGCCTCATTGGCCTCGTCCAGGCAGGTGTCCTCGAGCCAGTCGTGGAAGGCGCGCGCGGCGAGGTCGAGCAGCAGCTCGTCGGCGCGCGGGTCCGGCTCGGCGGCCAGCGCCTGGAGCAGCGCGCGTGACGACGGTTCGGGCGCGGCGGCGCCGCCGGTCGGCCGCTCGGCGAGCCAGGCCTCGATCGACTCCGAAGCGACCCGCTCGCGGACGAGGGCCGAGAGGCCGCGCCACATGAGCTTGCGCAGGTGCAGGGTCGCGAGCCGCAGGTCGGGCTGGCTGGTGAGCTCCTTCTCGGCGAGGAAGCGCGTCACCTCCCGCGCCAGCACCACGAGATCCCCGTGGATGCGCACGCTGGCCGCGCCGGCGAGCCGCCCGCCCGCCACCAGGTGGTCGAGCACGCGCTCGAGGTAGCCGGGCAACGCGGCGATCAGCCGGCGCACCGCCTCCTGCACCTCGCGCCGGGTGGCGCCCTCGCCGAGCCGGCGCGGGTCCGTCCACAGGTCCTCGATCTGCAGGTGCAGCTCGTAGGGGTCGTGGCGGTCGAGGTGGAACGAGAAGGTCTCGGGGAACAACGGCACGGGCGCGGCGCCGGCGCGCACCCGCTCGAAGCGGACCTCGCGGGCATGGAAGGCCCAGGTGAAGCGCAGCGCCAGGCCGAGGCGCTCGATCGCGATCTCGAGCGCCGGCACGCCGAGCGGCCGCGAAGCCCCCTGCTCGATCGGGCTTGCGGCCGCGCGACCGGCCGGCGTGTCAGAGGACGGGCTGGCCAGGGTTCTCGCCGCTCGCGTAGTAGGCCTCGACGCGCTGCGCCAGCCGGCGCACGCGTTCCGGCACCTCCTCGGGCAGCGGCCAGCGCGAGCTCGCGACGCGCATGCGCTCGAGCAGCAGGCGCGCATCGGGATAGCCCTCGCGCAGCAGCGCGTCGTCCACCGCGAGCCAGTTCTCGATCGCCGTGCGGGTGCGCGAGATGCGCTCGCCGAGCTCCGCCATCCCCGGCGAGGCCACCCCGCTCTGCTGGACCTTGGTGGCGAACTCGCCGAGCTCCTGCAGCGCCTGGTCGAGGCGCGGGCGCAGGCCGTCGCCGGCCGACTTGATCTCGTGCAGGATCTCCTCGAAGCGCCGGCGCAGCGGCTCGTGGGAGATCTCGCGCATCAGGATCACCCGGCCGAGCGTGCGGCGCGCCGCGTCCGAGAGCGTGCGCACCGCGACGCGCAGCCGCAGCGACACGCCGGCGGCGGCGACGTCGAGCTCCTCGTAGTCGATGCGGCCGCCGCCGTCGCCCTCGCAGCCGACGCCCAGCCGGCGCGACACCTCGCGCACCTCGCGCAGCGCCTCGGCGCCGAGCACCTGCTCGAGCGGCTTGCCGCTCGGATCGGCGTGCAGCCCCAGGTACTCGCGGCCGGGGCGGTTGGCCGCGCGCACCACGCCGGCGGCGTCTACCACCAGCGCGCCGATCGGGATCTCGTCGATCGCGGCGGCCAGGAACGCGTTGGCGCGCTGCAGGTCCTCGACCAGCGTGTCGTTCTGCACGCGCAGCCGGTGCACCTCCACCGCGCGGTGCACGAGCTGCTTCAGCTCCTCGGGCTCCCACGGCTTGGTGACGTAGGCGTAGACGTGGCCTTCGTTGATCGCGCGGACCATCGCCTCGCCGTCGGCGTAGCCGGTCAGGATGATGCGCGTGGTGTTGGGGTGGCGCTCGCAGACCCGGGCCAGGAACTCGACCCCGGTCATCTCCGGCATGCGCTGGTCGGTGACGACGGCGGCGATCGGCGGCCCCTCGTCGAGGATCTCGAGGGCCTGGCGGGCGCTGGTGGCCGTCAGGACGTCGTACTCGTCCTCGAACGTGAAGGCCATCGTCTCGAGGATGGCCTCCTCGTCGTCCACGATCAGGATGCGTGCGCGCGCAGGAGTGCTCATGGTGGCGGGCTCGCGGGGGAGTCTACCACCAGGAGAAGGCGCGCTCCTTCTTCTTGCGGTCCACCTCGCCCCGGATCTTCTTGCGGTAGTCGGCGAGCCGCTGCGGGAGGCGCTGGCGCGCCACGGTGGTCCAGGGCCGCTGCTCGGCGCCGGTGCGGAACTTGCGGAACTGCCGGTAGCCCCACAGCTCGTGGCGGAACTCGTTCTCGAGCATCTTGATCATGATCGCGTCGTCCAGGAAGCCCAGGCCGGGCACCTGATCGGGGATCAGGTCCTCCGGGTTCGCGAAGTACGAGAGGGCCGCGAGCACCTCCGTGCGCGGCGCCTTGGGCAGCTCGTAGTCGGGGTCCTGGAGCATCTGCTTCAGGTCCTCGAGCACCGCCACCGACTCCTGCACGAAGCTCGGCGTCTTCTTGGCCTGGCGGACCCGGTCGATCAGGGCCTGCACGGCCGACAGGACCTGGGAGACGTCCTGCTCCTCGACCTGCTTGCGCGCGCTCCGGAACAACTTCCGGAAGTAGGCGATGTCGCCCTCGTCGAGGCTGAACGAGATCTTGAAGTTCTGCGACATCGGGCCCTCCGCCGCGTGGCTGCGGACTCTATCAGTAGCGCGCGTGCTCGATCAAGCGTTCGGGAAGGCCGCCCCAGGCGCCCTGCCAGCGCTGGAGGACGTCCTCGCCGGGGCTGGTTCCCCGCGCGGCCACGGCCTCGAGCGGCTCGACGTAACCGGTCTCGTCCACGCCCGCAGGCGCCAGCCGGCGCAGCCCTTCCCGCGCGATGGCCACCAGCTCGCGCGCCAGCGGCAGCAGGGGCCCGCCGGGCGCCCGCGCCGCGAGGCCGCGCTTCGCCACATCGAGGTGTACCGAGTCGCGCTCCGCGACGCTCCACGGCGCCAGCGCGGCGGCCGCGCGGCGGGCCTCGTCGTCGTAGAGCAGGCCCTTCCACAAGGCCGGCATGGCGCACAGCAGATCGGGCGGCACCGCGTCGGCGTTGCGGACCTCGAGGATCCGCTTGATCCGCACCTCCGGGAACAAGGTGGTGAGGTGGCGGTCCCAGTCGGCGAGGGTGGCGCGCTCGCCCTCGTGGCCCTCGCGCCAGAAGCGGCGGAACGGCATGCCCTCCATCGCGTGGTACGCGCCGTCGCGCACGATGAAGAACATCGGCACGTCGAGGGCCCACTCGGCGTAGCGGCGGTAGCCGAAGTCCGGCTCGAAGGCGATCGGCAGCAGGCCACAGCGATCCGGATCGGTGTCGCGCCAGATCGCCATGCGGCGTGAGACGAAGCCGCTCGGCCGGCCCTCCCACAGGCTCGAGTTGGCGAACAGCGCCGAGGCGATCGGCGTCACCGCGAGTGCCATGCGCAGCTTCGCGACCAGGTCGGCCTCGTCGCTCCAGTCGTAGCTCGCCTGCACGGAGGCCGTGGCGTGCATCATGTCGAGGGCCAGGCCGCCGCGGGTGGGCAGGTACTGGCGCATGATGCGGTACCGCTCGCGGGGCACGCGGGCGAGCTCCTCGAGCTTGTGGAAGGGGTGGCAGCCGAGGCCCAGCCAGGCGATCCCGAGCGGCTCCGAGACGCGGCGCAGCAGCGCCAGGTGCTCCTGGAACTCCGCGCACACCTCGGCCAGGGCGGCGAGCGGGCGGCCGTTCTGCTCGAGCTGCGCGCCGGGCTCGAGCGACACGCTGCCGGGCCCGTCGAGGCCCATGACGTGGCCGTCCTCCTCGATCACCTGCCAGGCCGGCTCGGCCGGCTCGCGCGCGATGCGCCGCAGCAGGTCCTCGACCCCGCCCGGCCCGTCGTACGGCACCGGCTGGACGCCGGGCAGGCGCACCCCGAGCTTCTCGTGCTCGACGCCGAGCCGCCAGCGCTCGCGCGGCTTCTCGCCGCTGCGGAAGTAGGCGACCAGGTCGTCGAGCGACTCGATCGGGCGCTCGAGCTCGGCCGAGGCCTCGCGGTCGAGGGTCACGGGGTGGCGGCCTCCTCGACGACGCGCTCGAGGAACTCAGCGAGCGCGGCGTCCAGCTCTTCGGCGGGCGCGTCGAACGAGAGCGAGCGGCACGGGCCCTCCGGCTTGCCGGTGCGGAACGGCCCGACGAAGGTGACCTCGCGCTTCGCCTTCACCACGACGATGCCGACGTGGCGCCCGCGGCCCACCTGGAACTCGCTGGCCCGCACGTGCTTCTCGTCGAGGCGCGGCTCCGAGATCGTGAGCCCGAGGTGGGGAGCGCCCGCGGCCGCCGCCGCGACCTGGAACGCGTCGAGCGCTTCGTGCACGCGCGCGTGCAACGCCCGGCAGCGTGCGCTCGCTTCGTCGAGCGCGGCCCGGTGCGGCGCCTCGCGCACGCCGAGCGCGCGGCCGGCGGCGGCGAGCCGCTCGCGCAGCAGGTCGGGGCGGGTGGCGGCCGTGCCGGCGCCGGCCGATCCGACGCCGGAGGCCGGCGCGAGGGGGGCTTCGCGCATGGCGCGGAGCGTCGCACACGGTCTGCGCAGCCGGTAGAGGAGCGTAGGGCTGGCGGGGCGCGCCGGGCGGCGCGCCCGGTCACATCGCCTCGTCGGTGGCCACCAGGCGCGCCGGGCCGAGCTGCGCGAGGCGCGCGTCGCGGACCGTCTCGAAGTCCTGGCGCTGGCGGCCCACGATGCGGTCGCCCGTCGGGATGCGCGTCGAGGTCGGATTCACGAACTCGCCGTTCCGCGTGATGCGGAAGCAGACGTGGGGGCCGGTGGAGAGCCCGCTCGAGCCGACGTTCCCGATCACCTGCTTCTGACCGACCATCTGCCCGACGTGGAGCCCCTTCGCGAAGCTCGAGAGATGGGCGTAATAGGACTCGTAGCCGTCGGCGTGCTGGATCTTCACGAGCCGGCCGTAGCCGCCCATCCAGCCGACGTGGGTGACCCGGCCGCTGGCCACCGCCCAGACCGGCGTGCCGGCGGGCGCCGCGTAGTCGATGCCGGGATGCGGCCGCGTGCGGCGGAGGATCGGATGGAAGCGGGCCTGCGTGAACGAGGAGGTGATGCGCGTGTACTTGACCGGCGCCGCCAGGAAGGCCTCCTGGACGGAGCCGCCGTCGGGGCGGTAGTAGCTGCCCACGCCGGGGGCGGTCTCGTAGTAGATCGCCTCGTGGGTGCGACCGCCGGCCGTGTAGCGCGCCGCCAGGATCCGGCCGGGGCCGACGTAGCGCAGCCCGCCGTCGCCGCCCTCGCGGGCCACGTAGTTGCGCTCGTAGAGCAGGTGGAACTCGTCGCCGGGCCGGGTGCCCTTCGCGAAGTCCACGTCCCAGGCGAAGATGTTGGCGAAGCGCGCGGCCAGCTCCGGTCGCTCGCCCAGGTCCGCGATGGCGTCGTGCAGGTTGGTGGCCACCACGCCGGCCAGGCGCGCCTGCTGGCGCACCATGCCGCGCTTGGCGCCGCGCGCCTCGAAGCCGCCGCCGTCGCGCTGGAGCAGCTCGTAGTGCTCGTGGGCGGAGACGTCGTAGCGGAACGAGAGCAGCGCGCCGTCCTCGCTCCGCTCCAGGCGGTAGCGATGGCCCGGCCGCGCCCGGCGGAAGTCGAAGTGGGGCTTCAGCTCGCGCACGATCACGGCCACCGTGGAGGCCGCGACGCCGTGGCGAGACAGCGCGCCGAGCAGTGTGTCGCCGGCCTCGATGCGGTCTTCGACGATCGGGCTCGGCGCCGGCGGATCGAGCGCCTCGCCGAAGCCGCTGACCGTGGCCAGCTCGCGGGCCGCGTAGACCAGCGGATCGGGCACCCGCTCGGGAACGGGCGTCTGGAAGACCGGCAGCGAGAGCGCGAGGTCGACCAGCATCGGGGTCGCCCCGATCACCGGGGTGGGGGCGCCTTCCGAAGCGAGCAGGTCGACGATCGGTGAGAGCTGGACGGGGGCCGCGGGCGGAAGGGGGGCCGGCTCCGCGGCGATCACGGGAAGATCCGGGGCCGCGGCGACGACGTGGGCAACGTCGTGGGCCGTCGGGGCCACGAACCAGGCGAGCGCCGCGCCAGCGGTCAGCGCAACGCCGACCGCGGAGAGCCGTCGCCAGCGGCGCTGAACCCGCCGGCGTCGCGTCTCCCGCAACACTTCCTTGAGGACGCCGTCCGACCAGACGTCCAAGCTTCCCTCCTGGCACCGTGAACGTGGGCGCTACTGTTAGCCAATCGGCCGGGACGGCGTTGTACTGTAAGTGACAGCCGGTCATGCGCATGTAAGCTGCGCGCGATCTGCCGGAGAACCTGAATTCACCGCCCCGGTCCGCACCAGATCGTCGTTCTGATCTTCCTATTGGGGGCAATCGCCCTCTCGTCGCCCGCGTACGCGATCTGGCCGTTCGATCGCGGCGGGCCCAGGCCAGAGGACGATCTCGCAGGAGCGGCGGCCGCGCTGCTCTCGCGCTCCATCCAGATCGCGACCGTGAACCCCCCTGGGAACGAGAAGCCGCTCGCCGAGCTGCTCGTCGAGGTGGCCTCGCGCGGCGGGCTCGAGACGCGGCTCGTGCCGACGCCTTCGAGCGACGCCGACCGGGGGCGGGCCGCGGCGTGGGCGCTGCTGCGCGGCCGCGGCGCGCGGCGTCCGGTGCTGCTGCTGTCGCACCTGGATGTCGTGCCCGCCGACGGCGACGCCTGGGCGGTCGACCCCTTCTCGGGCCTGGTGGCCGGCGGCTACGTGGTGGGCCGCGGCGCCCTCGATGCGAAGGGCGTCGCGATCGTGCACCTGCTGGCGATGACGGAGCTGAAGCGCCGCGGAGTGACGCTCGATCGCGACGTGATCCTGCTCGCCACGCCCGACGAGGAGGCCGGTGGCCGCGACGGCGCCGGCTGGCTGGTGCGAAGCCACCGCGAGCTGCTGCGCAACGCCGAGTACCTGCTCACCGAAGGCGGCGGGATCCTCGTCGGCGAGGGCGGCGAGCCGAATGTCTGGGGCGTCGGGATCGCCGAGAAGGGCCCGTGCTGGGCGCGGCTCGTGGCGCGCGGCACGCCAGGGCACGCCTCGACGGCGGGCCCGAGCGGCGCAGTGCCGCGCCTGGTGGCGGCGCTCGAGCGCGTGCGCCTGATGCCCAGCCCGCTGCGCGTGGTGCCGACGGTGGCGGACATGTTCGCCGCGCTGGCGCCGATGGCCGCGCCGGAGGACCGGGCCGGCTACGCGGACCTGGCCGACGCGCTGCGCCACGATGCGGCCTTCCGCCAGCGCTTCCTGGCCGACGGCGCCCGCGCCGCGCTGGTGCGCAACACCGTCAACATCACGGTGCTGCAGGCGGGCTCGCACACCAACGTCGCGCCCGAGGAGGCGCGCGCCGATCTCGACGTGCGGCTGCTGCCCGGCGAGAGCTGCAACGCCTTCCTCGACCAGCTCGCCGCGGTGATCGCCGATCCCGGCGTGCAGGTCCAGCCGCTGCTCGCCTTCGAGCCGCTCGCGTCGCCGGCCGACACGGAGCTGTTCTCCGCGATCGAGCGCGTGGCCAGCGAGATCGACCCGGGCGCGATGGTGGTGCCGCGCGTGATCGCCGGCTTCACCGACGCGCACTGGTTCCGGGAGCTCGGCATCGTGGCCTACGGCTTCGTGCCGCGCTGGCTGCCGCCCAGCGAGACGCGCGGCATCCACGGGCCCAACGAGCGCGTCTCGATCGAGAACCTCGAACGCGGCGTCGACGCGACGGTGCGGATCCTGGAGGAGCTGGGCCGATAGAAGCAGTTGCCGGCGCCCGCGTCCTGATGAACTCCGCTCACCTGCGGCTCGCTGCGCGCTCCGCGGCCGGCAGACCGGCCGCTCCGCTTGCCAGACGCCGGCAGGAACGTCTCTGCGGATGCGCTGATGGGCGACTTGCCCTGCTCAGGCTCGCAGCTCGCGGATCGCCTGGTCGAGGGTCTCGAAGAGCGGCTCGATCTGGTCCAGCTCGAGGCACGAGAAGGCGACGCGGATGTCGGTCGGGCTGGTGGAGATCAGGCCCACCTGGTGCCGGTCCAGCAGGTGCACGCGCAGCTTCTCGGAGTCGACGCCCTTCACCTTCACGCACATGAAGTAGCCGCTGTTGAAGGGATAGGGGTCGAAGGTCTCGCGGAACGCCGGGCGGTTGACCACCTCGTACACGCGCGCCGCGCGCGCGCGCAGGATCTCGGCCTTGCTCTTGCGCTCGTCGGCGATCGACGAGGTCTCGAGCGCCTTCTCCACCAGCGTCTGCGAGAGCATCGGGCTGTTCGAGAGCGCGCCGCGGATCGCGCCGCGCGCCTTGGTGTCGAGCACCTCGCACACGACCTCGGCGCTCGCAGGATCGCCCGGGCCGAAGCTGACGAAGCCGCAGCGCAGTCCCCAGACGAACAGCTCCTTGGTGGCGCCGTCGAGCTTCACCGCCATCAGGTTCGGGTGGCGGCCGGTGAGCAGCCCGAACAGCGACTCGGTCATCGACTCCGCGCCGAGGTGGTAGAAGAGCCCGAAGTACGCGTCGTCGGTGACGGCGACGATCTTCGTGCCGCGCGCCGCCTGCGCGGCCAGCGCGTCGGCGATGCCCTGCCCTTCGGCCGGCGTCGGCATGTAGCCGGTCGGGTTGTTCGGGAAGTTGAGCAGCACCACGAGCTTGTCGCGGCCCTGCGCCTGCTCCTCGACCGC
>Ga0105107_10001325_pt1 | contig 15976 bp, 12 predicted proteins | sample PPLLaktember2015_6_FD_79335 | JGI IMG/M metagenome (GOLD analysis project Ga0105107, IMG submission 79335) | Freshwater sediment microbial communities from Prairie Pothole Lake near Jamestown, North Dakota, USA - PPLs Lake P8 Core (1) Depth... | ecosystem: Environmental > Aquatic > Freshwater >...
GCAGAAGCAGATCGGAAGGGCGAGGCGAGATGAGCTGGGAGACGGTTCCGACCGGGCTGGGTCAGGGCAGGGCCGTACGGGTGCGCCGGTCCTCGGCGCCGGCCGCGGCCGCGCGGCGCTCCGAGCCCGAGCCCGCGTGCGTCGAGCTGTTCGGGATCCCCTTTGCCAGCATCACCCAGGACGGCCTGGTCGATCAGATCGAACGCCTGATCGAGAGCGGCGGCTCGCACTGGGTGGTGACGGCCAACATCCAGCACGTCGGGATGGCGGCGCGCGACCCGGAGTTCCTGCGCACGCTCCGCTCGGCCGACCTCGTCACGGCCGACGGCACGCCGATCTGCTGGGCCGCCCGCATCCGGCGCTCCCCGCTGCCCGCGCGCGTCACGGGCTCGGATCTGGTCGTGCCGCTCGCCCGCCGCTGCGAGGAGCGGGGCTGGCGGCTGATGCTGATGGGCGGCGACGCCGGCGTCGCCGAGGAGCTCGCCGAGCGCCTGCAGGCGGCGTTCCCCGCCCTCGCGATCGTCGGCGCGGTCGCGCCCCCGGTGCTCTCGCTCGAGGCCCTGCTCGGCGAGGAGACCGAAGCCGCCCTCCACTGCATCCGGCAGGCGGCGCCCGACGTGCTGCTGCTCGCGCTCGGAACGCCCAAGCAGGAGCTCTGGATCGAACGCTGCCTCGCGCGGCTCGAGGTTCCGGTCTCCGTGGGCGTGGGGGCCGCCTTCGACTTCCTGGTGGGACGCCAGAAGCGCGCTCCGCTCTGGATGCAGCAGCTCGGCGTCGAGTGGCTGCATCGCATGGCCCACGAGCCGCGGCGTCTCGGCCCGCGTTACTTCCGAGACGGGCTGACCTTCGCGCGGCTGACGCTGCGCGAGCTATCCCGACCGGGCTCGTGAGCGCCGCCCCGGCGGGCTCGCGCGAGGCGACCGGTCTCCGTGTCGCCTACCTCGTCAACCAGTACCCGCTGCTCAGCCACTCCTTCATCCGTCGCGAGATCCGGGCGCTCGAGGCGCTCGGAGCGGAGGTGCTGCGCCTCTCGATCCGGTCGCCGGCCGCACCGCCCCTGAACCCGGCCGACCGCGACGAGCTGGAACGGACCCGGCTCGTGCTCGGCGCCGGCCCGGCGGCGCTCGCCGCCGCGCTGCTCCGCAGCGCGATCCGCCGGCCCGGTCGCCTGCTCTCCGCGCTCGGCGCCGCGCTCGCCGCCGCGTTCCGCGCGAAGCGCGGCCGGCTCCGCCACCTCGCCTACTGGGCGGAAGCCTGCCTGGTCCGCGAGTGGACGGAGGCCTGGGGCGCGCAGCACCTGCACGCCCACTTCGGCACGAACTCGGCGATGGTCGCGCTGCTCTGCCATCGGCTCGGCGGACCGGGCTACAGCTTCACCGCCCACGGGCCCGAGGAGTTCGAGGACCCGGAGGCGTTGTCGCTCCCCGCGAAGATCCGCGAAGCGCGCTTCGTGGTGGGCGTGAGCGAGTTCGGCCGCAGCCAGCTCGAGCGCTCGTGCGGCGACCTGCGCGACAAGATCCGGGTCGTACGCTGCGGCGTCGACGAGGCCCTGCTGCGCGAGGAGCCCGCTCCGTTCCCCGCCGTCCCGCGCGTCGTCTGCGTCGGGCGGCTCTGCGAGGCCAAGGGCCAGTGGTTGCTCGTCGAAGCGGCACGGCTGCTGGCCCTGCGGGCAGCGAGCTTCGAGATCGCGATCGTCGGCGAGGGGCCGCTGCGCGCCGATCTCGAGGCGCGCATCGCGCGCCACGGCCTCGGGGAGCGCGTGCGGCTGCTCGGGGCGCTGCCCGAGGAGTCGGTGAAGCAGCAGATCCGCGAGGCGCGCGCGCTGGTGCTGCCGAGCTTCGCCGAGGGGCTGCCCGTGGTCATCATGGAGGCGCTGGCGCTCGGGCGGCCGGTGCTGAGCACGACCGTCGCGGGCATCCCGGAGCTGGTCGAGCCCGGCGTCACGGGCTGGCTGGTGGCGCCGGGCGACCCCGCCGCGCTCGCGGACGCGCTCGAGCAGCTGCTCCTCGCGAAGGACGAGGAGCTCGCTGCGCTCGGCCGCGCCGGCGCCGCCCGCGTGGCGCAGCAGCACGACGCGCGCCGCGAAGCCGCGCGGCTGGCGGCGTCATTCCGCGAGGCTGCGGCGGCTGCGTCGGGCCGAGGCAGCGCGTGAGGCCTCGCAGACTCCCGCCAGCGCCCCGCCCAGCAGCAGCACGAACGGGCTGAAGTCCGCGTTCGGCAGCAGGTTGACCCCGCTGATCGCGACCAGCCAGGCCAGCACCGCGACCAGCAGGCGATCGCGCGAGCGCCAGCGTCGGACCGCGAGGTTCGCGGCCAGGATCGGCGCCAGCAGCAGGCCGAAGGTCGCGACCAGCCCGAGGATCCCCTGGGAGCTCAGGGCGATGATCCAGTAGCCGTCGGTCACCGAGGTGTCCTCGCCGGTCAGCGGATCCCGCACCCGGTGACGCCCGAAGGTCCCCCAGCCGAGCCAGAGGCGCTCGCGCGCGTGCGCGAGCAGCAGCTCCTCGTTCTGGAAGCGGAACTCGAGCGACTGGCGGCGCTCCACACTGACTCGCGAGGCGGCTTCGAGCAGCGCCCCGGTGGGGAAGGCGTCGCCGCCGCGCAGCAGCGGATAGGCGAGCACCGCCAGCGCCAGCAGCGCCGCCAGCCGAAGCTGCCACGCCGGGCGGAGGAGCGCGATCAGCGGAAGCACAAGCGCCCCGTAGAGTGCGGCCGCCAGGCTCTTCAGCGCGACCAGCAGCAGCGAGAGGTACGCGCCCGCGGCGCCGCTCGGCAGGCCCATCGCTCGCGCGCGCACCCGCCAGAGGCCGACCGCGGCCGCCGCAGCGAAGAACACGAACTGCGCCAGGGTGAGGCCGTGGGTGGTGAACACCATGGGCCGCCAGCCTCCGCCGCGGACGGTCTGGAAGAACTCGTGCTGGTGGTAGCCGTAGACCAGTCGATGGAGCTGCGGGCTCATGCGCAGCTCGAAGAGGACGAGGGGCGAGTACGCGAGCATCGCCGCCACCAGCAGGCCGAAGAGCGTGCGCAGGTCCTCGGGGCGGCGGAACAGGGCGCGCCCCAGGAAGAACGGAACCCAGACCGTGATCAGGATGCCGGCCGCCGAGGAGAGCCCGTCGTAGAGGCTCATCCCGGGGACGACCGCGCCGCCTACCAGCACGAGGTCTCGATTCGTGACCGCCGTCAGGAAAGAGCCGGCGACGAGCACCAGGGCGAGGGCTTCGATGCCGGTGCCCGGCAGCGGGCGACGCAGGCGTCCGTGGTGCAACAGCAGGCAGCCGAGCAGGGCCGACAAGCACGAGATGGACGTCCGGTCGAGGGGCGGAATGCCGGGGAAGTCGAAGGACAGCAGCTCGGGGAGCAACAGCTCCCCGCCGAGGATCACGCACACGGTGGCGGCGGCGGGCGGCAGGCGGAGGAAGAGCAGCAGCGCGAGCCAGGGCCAACCGAGCAGCGCCAGGTACGCGAGGGGGGTCGGATCCACCGGGAGGACGGGGATCAAGGCGAGCCCGGCGCGCGCGCGGAGGCGCGGAGTGGGGCGCGGCGGCGCGCGAGGACCTCGCCGTAGAAGGCCTGCACCTCGCCGGCCACCGCCGCCGGAGCGCAGCTCTGCTCGAAGAGCCGGCGCCCCCCCGCCGCGATGCGCGCCGCCAGCGCCGGGTTCGCCAGCACCTCCCGCACGCGCCGCGCGAGGTCGCCGGCGTCGCCCGCTTCGAAGCAGAGCGCGTTCTCGCCCGGACGCAGCCTCTCGGCCAGGCCGCCGACCCGCGCGGCGACCAGGGGCGCGCCGGAAGCCAGCGCCTCCATCGCCGTCATGGCGAACACCTCGTAGCGCGACGGCACGACGACGACGCTCGCGCGGCCGCGGAGCGCCGCCACCTCTCCGGGCGGAAGCGCGCCGAGACGTCGCACGCGTGAGCGCACGGCCGGGTCGGGGATGCGCTCCGCCAGGTACTCCTCCAGACCGAAGGTACGGCCCCGGCCGTCGTCGAAGCCGCGATCGGGGCCGACGAAGAGCAGCTCCGCGCGCGGCAGCGCGGCGCCGATCTCGCGAAAGGCGTCGATCGCGAGGTCGCCGCCCTTGTGGCGGTCGAAGCGGCCGACGAAGAGGACGCGGGGCGGCGCCTCGGGCTGCGGGGCCCAGCGAAGCTCCGGCGGCACGTCGCGGACGGGATTCGGGATCACGCGCGCGGGCTCGAGCGCCAGGCGGAAGTGGCGCCGCGAGCGCTCGAGCACGTCGTGGGAAGGCGCCGAGACGGCGGCCGCCGCGGCCAGCAGCCGCCGCTCCCGGGCGTCCCGCTCGGCGAAGGCGACGCCGCGCCGGGCTCCGTTCGCAACGCCGTTCAGGAACCAGGGCCCGTGCAGGCGGACGACCGTCGGGAACTCCGCCCGCCGAGCCGCCCGCAGGCCGATCCCCCAGGACTCCTCGACCTCGAAGAGGTCGAAGGGCCAGCTCTGGTGGAGCGTGCGCAGGGTCGCCTCGAGCTCGCGCGCCGCGCACAGCGAGCCCGCGAGGTCCGGTCGCGCGCGGGCGAGCAGCCGGGTGCGCAGGCGCGCGAGGGGCGGCTCCGGCGCCGCGTCGTCGAGGTCGGCGACGTCGGGGCCGCGCGCCTCGGGCGGCACCGAGGACGACACCACGCGGCTCTCGACACCGCGGGCCGCCAGCCCTTCTCGCAACGCGGCGACGTAGGACACGATGCCGTTGGCGGCGCGCTCGGGCGGCCACTCGGGGCTGAACAGCGCCACACGCAGCGGGCGGGGCGCGTCAGCCATGCAGGCTCCGCAGGGCCGCTTCGACGAGCGTGCCGAGCCCCATGCCCGCGGCGAAGGCGGCGACGGCGAGCGCTTCGCGCTCGACGCGCAGCATGCCGAGCCGGCGCAGCGGCGCCCAGACCGTCAGCAGCACCGGCAGGCCCGAGAGGGCGGTGGCCCAGACCAGCCCCGTGAGCCCCGCCAGCAGCCAGCCGAGCGGGATCCCGATCCACACCCAGAGGGTCATCGCCACGTTGCTGTAGAGCGCGTAGCGCGTCTGGCCCTGGGCGAACAAGCAGGTTTCGCAGGGCCCCGACACGCAGGCCATCGCGACCCGCACGCAGAGCGCCTGGAGGATCCAGCCCGCGTCGGCGTAGCGGTCGTCGTAGAGGAGGTCCACGACTTCGTCGCCCAGCACCGCCAGGCCGCCCACCGCCGGCAGGGCCAGCAGGTCCGAGCGCAGGCGCATCGCGTAGAACACCTGGCCGAGGCGTTCGCTGCTCTCGCGCGCGGCCCAGCTGAAGATCGGAAAGAAGACGCCGTGGGTGATGCGGCTGACGAGCGCGCCGACGGCTTCGCTCAGGAACAGCGCGATGCTGTAGACGCCGAGCACGCGCATGCCGAGGTAGTGGCCGAGCAGCAGCCGGTCGCCCTGGCGGCCGAAGAAGAAGACCGCGCTGCTGGCGAAGATCCACTTGCCGAAGTGCAGCACCGAGCGCGCCGCCTCAGGGTCCCAGCCGGGCCGGTCGCGCGGCCCGCGCTGCAGCCAGTGGCTGCCGGCGAGGTGCACCAGGGAGTCGACGAAGCTCCCCGCCACGAGCGCCCAGACCGAGGGGCTCCACCAGGCCCAGAGGATCATCACGACCAGGCCGATCGCGCGCCCCGCGACCTCCAGCCCCATCAGCGGCGCGAGCCGCACGTGGCGCCGCAGGCCGTAGAGCGAGGTCGAGTTGAAGCCCGCGATGAGCGCCGTCAGGCCGCTCACCGCCATCAGCGCCGCGAGCTGCGGCTCGCCGTAGAGCAGCGCGGCGGGCCAGGCGAGCAGCAGCGAGAGCAGCGAGAGCAGCGCGCCGCGCGCCACCTGGATCGTCCACACCGTATCGAGGAAGCGCCGCTCGTCGCCGCGCTCGCTCTGCACCACGCAGGGCTCGAGCCCCACGTCCGAGAGCAGCTCGAGGCCGACGAGGAACACGCTGACCAGCGCGGAGAGGCCGAACGCCTCGGGAAACAGCAGGCGGCTCAGCACCAGGTTGCCGAGCAGGCGCAGCGCCTGGCCGGCCGCGTAGCCCGACAGCTCCAGCGCCGAGCCGCGCAGCGCGACTCTCTTCAGCGAGAAACCCGTCTCGGCGCTGCCGGCCTGCTCCACGGCTGGCTCCTCGCCGCAGGTCGGCGCGGCTGAGCAGCGTAGCACCCCGGGGAAACGAGGCCGCCGGGGCGCGGCTGGGGTGCGCGGGGGTCGCGCTACACTGCCGTGCTCTCGGAGAACACGCCCCCCATGCCCTCGCGGCTCTTCCCGGCGCTGCTGCTGTCCGCTCTCGGCGTCCTTCTCGCGGCGTCCGCGCGCGGCGCGGATCCGGTCGACGGGGTGTTCAGCGCCGGCGGTCTCTCGGGCGCCTACCGCCTGGTGGTGCCCGACGCCCTCGCCGCTTCCGATCGGATGGGGCTGCTCGTCTTCTTCCACGCCGACGGCGACGTGGACAGCGTCGCCAGCCACGCCGACGGCCTGCAGGGGCGCGGTGCGAAGTCGCAGCTCGCGGTGGCGGCCCTCGCGGTGCCCCACACCGGGCCGGTCGGATCGCCCCCGAGCGACCCCGCCGAGCTCTGCTGGTGGGCGCCGCGCGCGCGCAGCAACGCGGAGTACGTGGGGGCGTGGATCGAGAGCGTGGCGCTCGGTGAGCTCGGCGACCGCCTCGACCTCGCGCGCATCTACTTCGCCGGCGTCTCCGGCGGCGGCGACTTCGCGGCCGAGCTGAACCTGCACCTCGGCTTCCGCTACGGAGGCGGCGCCGTGGCGCTCTGCGGCGGCGACCTGCCCCGTGCGGACGGCGGATCCTGCGTCTCCGACCCGGGCCCTCCCGTCGTGGATCCGCTGCCGGCGGCCGCCGACCTGCCCCCGGGCGCCGCCGCTTCCTTCGTCTACTCCTTCGACCTCACCGCCGACGACTCCCTGCGCCCGCTCGCGCTCGCCGCGCGCGACTACTACCAGGGCCTCGGCTTCAGCGTCCTGTTCGGTAAGCCCGCCGGATCGGGTCACTGCGGATTCGAGGCGCCCCTCGAGGACCTGCTCGATCGCCGCATCGAGCACGTGGCGAACTTCGTTCCGCCGACCGGCTGCCGCAGCCTCGACCTCTCGCCGCCGGCCGCCGCGCTGCTCGACGAGGTGCCGCTCGAGGTCGCCGAACAGGCGATTCCCGTGTACGACGCCGAGCGGCCGGCGCTCCTCGCAGCGATCCAGGCCGAGCTCGACGCCATCGTCGCGCTGCGCGCCGAGATCCCGGATGCGGTCGACCTCTGCCCCGCCCGCTCCCAGTGCCCGCGGCTCGAGCTGCGCGCCGTGAAGCGGGAGATCCGGAAGCACCTCGCCCGGCTGAAGCGCCAGCTGGTCCGGAAGGCGCTCGCCCGAAGCGACGACCCCGCCTCGCGCGCCAGCCTGCGGGAGACGAACCGCGCCTCCCACGCGGCGAAGAAGGCGGCGCTGCGGGAGATCCCGAATCACGCGCGCCTCTGCGGCGCCTGATCAGACCTCGGCCGGGAGTACGCGCTCCAGAACCGCGGCGAGCCCGAGGCTGCGGTCGGTGAACGGCGCGGCGGCGGCGGGACAGGCGGCGCACAGGCGAGCGTAGAGCGCCGTGTCGTCCAGCAGGCGGCGGATCGCTGCGACGTAGCTCTCCGGGTCGTCGGTGACGGCCTCGACGCAGGCGGGCCGCAGCACCTCGAGCGCGGGCACCACGGGGCTCGTGATCACCGGGCGCCCGGCGAGCGCCGCCTCGGCGGCGGTCATCGCGAGCCCCTCGATGAAGGAGCTGCGGGTCGGCACGATCGCCGCGTGGCAGCGCGCGTAGACCTCGCGCAGCGCCTCCAGCGAAGTCCAGCCGTGGAGCGTGACGGCGCCCTCGAGACGCCGTTCGCTGCGCAGGCGGCCTAGCTCCCCGAGATCCGGCCCCGTGCCGCACACCTCGAAGTGCACCTCGCCCGGCCGCTCCGCCTCGAGGCGCCCCGCCATCTCGAGCAGGTCGAAGACGCCCTTGCTGCGGTTGACGCGTCCGATGAAGAGGATCCGGAACGGTCTCCGTTCTGCCGGCGGCGGGGGCGGGACCCTGGCGAAGTACTCCGGCCGGAACTGCGCGCGCACCGGCTCGAGGGGCCGCGAGCGCCCACGCGTCAGCGTCTCCACCTGTCGCGCGCACTCGGGCGAGACGCACAGGATCGCGCGCGGCACCCGGCGCCAGAAGTGCGCGTCGAGCCGGAGCAGAAGGCGCGGCAGGAGGCGGCGAGGCGGGAAGCCCCGCGGCCAGAGGGTGTTGTGGAGCACGGGCACCACGGCGATGCCCGAGAGCGCGAAGAGGCCGAGGAGGAACGGATGCGTGCTGCCGGAGTCGACGATCGCGACGTCGGCGCGGAAGCTGCGTGCCGAGCGCCACAGGCCGACGCCGTAGGCGAGCTGCCCGAGGTGGTGGAGCAGCCCGCCGCGCGCCGACAGCCTGGGAAGCGGCCGGTGCTCCAGCAGGAACGGTCCGTCCCGCAGCGTCTCGCGGCGCGCGTGGCTGGAGACGATCCAGGCCTCGGCGCCGCGCGCGCGGCAGAAGTCCTCGACCTGGCTCGAGAAGGTGATCGAGACTTCGCTGGGGTCGTGTTGCCCGCGCTGCCAGTGCCCGTGGGCGGCGATCACGTCGCCCGGGCCCGCGGCGTAGAAGATGCGCACGCCCGCCGAGGCTAGCGCGGATCAGCGGCAGGAGAGCTTGCCGTTCTTCGTGCGGCAGCGCGGCCGCGCCGCCTCCGGCGGATTCCAGGCGAGCGCCGCGCAGACGCCGCCCGGCGCGAGCAGCACGGTCGTTGCGAGGCCCGCCGGATCCGGCAGCGCCAGCGCGCCGGCCTCGCCGCGCAGCGAGAGCTTCACCCGGCCGGGGGTCTTCGCACCCTGGTCGTGAAGCGTCGCCTTGCGCAGCGCGCCCGCGGCATCCGCGAAGGACCAGCGCGTGCCCTTCGCCGTCCAGCCCGCGCCGGCCGGCGCCGTCACGTCGAGGACGCCCGCCCCCAGCGCGTCCTCCACCACGAGGCGCAGCCCGTCGGCCGAGGGATCGAACGGGGGAGCGGCGGGGAACACCGCGCGGGCGTCGAGGCGGAAGCCGCCGTCGGCCTCGAGGCGGAAGCGCGCCTTCTCGAGCGCGACGCCGCTCGCGCAGAGCGGCGGCTCGATGCAGGTGCAGCCGAGGCAGCTCGCGCCGGCCGCGCACTCGGCGTCGCTCTCGCAAGCCTCGCCCGGGTCGAGGTCGCCGTCGCCGCAGTCGGGGAGCTGGAGCTCGTAGGCGCCGAGGTCGAAGCCGGCGCCGACGGGCCGCGGCGCGCCGTCGAGGTCGACCGGGGGCGCGGAGGTCGGGACGCCGGCGTCGACGGCGGGGCCTCCGGGCAGCAGGTGGAAGTCGCTGCCCGGGATCAGGAACAGCTCTGCGGGCGTGGCCTCCACGGAGTTCGTGTCGTAGCCGAGCGCCTGCCACTCGGCGAGCTCGAGGACGCTGTCGCCGTCGTCGGTCGTGAAGCGGCCGATCACGGCGTTGTAGTCCGATACGAAGCCGGCCAGGCTGTCGGCGTCGGCGGAGATCGCGCCGCGGTAGCCGTGGTGGTTGTAGAGGACGTTGTTGCGCACCGTGTTGCCGGTGCTGGCGTCGCGGATGTTGATGCACCAGCGGCCGTCGACGGCGTTCACCACGGTGTTGTTGACGACCAGGTTCCCGGTCGAGGGCGCGGCGCCGTCGATGCGGTAGAGGCTGATGCCGCTGGCGTGGTTGTCGTAGAGCAGGTTGTTGCGGATCACGGCGCCGACGCCGCCGTCGAGGTTGATCCCCGAGCCGCCGCCGGCGCCGTTGCCGTGGATCACGTTGCCCTCGACCAGCGCGTCCTCGATCAGGCCGTCGCCGGGGGGCGAGAACTGGTCCCCGTTCATGTGGAGGCCGTTCGCGTAGTTGTCGTGGATGTGATTGCCGCGCACCACCGGCCGGTCGCAGGAGTTCGACACGTAGATCCCGTGCTCGATCTGCGAGTGGTGGGCCTCGTTCCCTTCGATCAGCAGGTCGTCGACGAAGCCCGTCAGCACGCCCCAGCGGTCGTTGTAGCCCAGCCGGTTGTTGCGGATCGTGACGTGGGAGGCGAGCACCGTGCGGATCCCCGCCCGCGAGCGCCCGTCCACCACGAAGCCCTCGACGATCACGTGGGAGGCGCCCTCGAGGTTGATGCCGTCGGGGGTCGTGGGGTTGTCCTCGGTGATGCGGACGCTCGAGCCCTCGGCGAGGAAATGAATGGGGCTGCCGGGCGTGCCGGAGGTCGTCAGGTAGAAGCCCTGGTAGTCGCCGTCGGCGACGTGCACGGTGTCGCCCGGACCGACCTGGTCGGCGGCGTGCACCAGGGTGTTCCAGGCGCTGCCGGGCGCGAGCCCGTCGGCGGCGTCGCTGCCGGTCGGGCTCACGTAGTAGTCCGCGGCGAGCACGGGCGAGGCCGGCAGGGCGAGCAGCGCCAGCAGTCCGAAGAAGAGGGTTCGGCGAGGGGCCACGCAGGCGGAATCGGCCGGCGGTGGCGCGGCCTTGACCCCCGCGGAGCGCGGCTGCTAGGGGAAGCGACGCACGCCCTTGGCGTTCCGGCGCAGGGTCTCCGTCGCGGCCGCGCAGCGGGCGGCGTCGGGCGCTGCGCCCTCCTCGTGGAGCGCGAACGCGAACGTCAGATCCTCCGCCTCGGGCGTCGCGAAGGGGAGGCGCTTGCCGGCCGCCTGGAGCCGGAGCGCGCCCGTCTTCTTCCGGACCCGCAGGCCGAGCTTGCCGAGCCCGCCGCTGCCGCCCGCCGCGAGCGCGAGCTTTCCGCCCTTCTCCGAGAGCCCCGCGGCGGGTACGCGCAGACAGAAGGCGCTCTCGTCCCCTGCGCCTCGGAGCTGGAGGAAGACGTCTCGGAGCGGGGACGCGAGCCCGCCGTCGAGCTCGAGCGCGGCCTCGGCGTCGAGCTGGAGCTTCGACTCCGCGCCGGCGGGCTGGATGCGTACCTTGCGAAGCGCCAGCGTCGCGGGATCGCCTCCGCAGCAGTCGGGATCCTCGAAGTCGACGAGGCCGTCGCCGTCGTCGTCCGCGCAGTTGCCGCAGACCTCGTGGCAGCCGCTCGCGTCCAGGGAGAGGCAGTCGGCGCGGCAGCCCGGCGCACCGTCGCGGTCGCCCGCGCCGAGGAAGTGTTCTGCCCCGGGCTCGCTGCAAGCGGCGGCCTCGCCGAGATCGCCGCCGTCGCAGACCTCGCCTTCCTCGCGGAAGCCGTTGCCGCAGCCGGGCGGCGGGGTGGATCCGACGAGCGCGAGGCTGAAGAGGCCTCCCGGAACGGCGGGGGTCGCGATGCGCAGCTCGGCCGTGGCGGGCTCGGCCAGCTGCGACTCCGGCGCGAAGCGCACGACCAGCTCCAGCTCGGCCCCGGGCACGAGCTCGACGAGGCCCTCCGGCTCCAGCGCGAACGGCACCGGAGCGTCGCCGACCAGCGTGAAGGCCGGCACGTCGAAGGCGAGCAGGTCCGTGCCCTCGTTGCGGAGCGCCACCGAGAGCGTCTCGACCTCGCCGGGATTCGCCGTGAGCAGGATCTCCTCGCCCGAGTTCCTCGCGACGCCCCCCGCCACCACTCCGAGGGCGGGGAAGAGCGCAAAGGTCGAGAAGCGCAGCACGAAGGGCGAGCCGAACGCGTTGGTGGGAATGGCGACCTCGGCGAGCAGCGGCTCCGCCGTCGCGGCGGCGGGGGTGAAGCGCGCGAGGAACGCCGTGCTGCCGTTCGGCGAGAGCTGGTCTCCCGTCTCGAGCGGGGGCTGGACCAGCGAGAAGCTCGGGTCCGAGCTCGGATCCTTCACCAGGGCGGGGCTCTCGAAGCGCAAGGGAAGCGCGCTCGGGTTGCGCAGGACCACCACCTGCTGCGTGGTCTCGCCGATCCGGACGGGCGCGAGCTCGATCTCCGTACCCGACGCCGTCACCTCGCCGTCGACCCGCACCTCGAGCGTGGGCGCGAGGGTCGTCCCGGTGAAGAAGAGCGTGAAGGGGGACCCCGCGGCGTTGGTCGGAATCGAGACGGTTGCTTCGGCCGGCGCCGCGGCGACGGCCGGCGCGAAGTCGAGCCGGAAGGCGGTGCTGCCGTTCGGCGAGAGCTTGTCCCCGGTCTCGAGCGGCGGCTGGATGAGGGACCAGGGCGCGCGCGCCGGCTGGAGGACCACCGGGGTCCTCGCGAAGGCCAGGTCCTGGTTCCCGACGTTGCGGAGCACCACGATGACCGAGGCGACCTCGCCCACCTCGCTGGAGACGAAGCGCTGGGCTCTCGTCGCCTGGACCTGGTTGTCGATGCGGACCTCGAGCACGGGCTGCGCGGCCGCAGACGCGGCGGCGAGCAGGCCGAGGAGCGGGGCGAGGGGGCGCCAGGGAGAGCTTCGCATGTCCGGATCATCCGCCGGGGCGAACGGCGCGGGCATCCCACGAAGAGGGGACTCGCCTCCACACGGGGGCTGGTAGAGTGGGGCCGATGACCCGTACGACCCTCGCCCTCGCCGCCCTGCTCGCCGGCGCCGTCGTTTGCGGAGCGCCCGCCGGCGCCGTCGTCTGCACGCCGGACCCGGTTCCCGCCGCGACGCTGCTGTTGCCCTACTTCGACCTCGATACGCGGGACCTCGCCCGCTCGAAGCCGAAGCGGGCGACGCCCGTCCTGGCGATCGTGAACGCCGCTCCGTTCGCGGCCCTCGCGCGCGTGACGCTGTGGACGGACCTCTCGGTGCCGACCCTGGCCTTCGACCTCTACCTGACGGGCTACGACGTGGAGGAGATCGACCTCTGGAAGGTGTTCCGCGGCGAGCTGCCCGGCGACCTCGCGATCCCCTGCAACAACGGCGCCCAGGCCACGCGGCAGCTCCTGCCGGAGCAGGTCGAGGCGCTGCGGCTCGCCCACGCGGGCCAGCCGGTGCCCGCGAACGGCGGCCTCTGCTCCGGCGCGGACCACGGCGACACGCTGCTGCGCGGCTACGTCACCATCGACAACGCGCTCGGCTGCACGGGCGGGAACTCGGCGGTCTTCCCGAGCGACCCGGGCTACTTCGGCGCCGGCGGGATCGCGGCGAACGACAACGTGCTGACCGGCCAGTACTTCGTCCAGAGCCGCAAGCGCAAGGTCGCCGAGGTCGGGCGGCTGGTGCCGATCGAGGCCGCGCCCCTCGTCTTCGGGCCGGGCGACGCGACCTTCTACGGGCGCTACGTGGCGTACTCGGGCGCGGATGCGCGCGAGCCCCTGCCGACCAGCTGGGGCGTGCGCACCCTCAGCGATCCGGCCACGAAGCGCTCGACCGAGCTCCTGGTGTGGCGCAGCTCGGAGGCGAGCCAGGGGCCGTTCCAGTGCGCGAGCCGCGGCGAGGCCGGCTGGTTCCCGCTGGACCAGGGCAGCCTCGTCTCCTTCGACGATTTCGAGAACGCCGAGGAGATCGCGGGGGCCGCCCTTCCCGCCGAAGCGAACAGCGTGCGTCTTGGGAGCGAGGCGCTGCCGGTGACGACGCCCAGCGGCTGGCTCTACCTCGAGCTCGGCGCCACCGGGAACGACACGCTGCAGAGCTTCGTCGGCGCTCGCGTCCAGCAGGGCGCGCCGTCGGCGCGCGGCCTCGTCGATGCCACTTCCCTCGATCCGGAGGGCTGCCGGCAGGCGCCGGTGGCGGGAGTGCCGATCCCCTAGGGCGACGGCGCGCCCTCGGCGACTCCGCGCACCGGACGTCGCGCACGCAGGCGCGCGGCGACGCGCAAGCCGAGGCCTCCGAGCGCGAGGGCGAAGAGCGGAACGAAGGCGAGCCGGCCCTCCGCGACGCGGCCGCCGTAGGAGAAGGCGAACACGAACCACAGCCAGTGGATGCCGACGGCGTGGAGCCGCTTCCAGCGGCGCGCGCCCAGGCGCCGCACCGCGGCGTCGCTCGAGGTGGCCGCCATCGCGAAGAGCATCGCGTAGGCGCCACCGCCGACGACGAGCGTCGCCGCGTCCGGGCGCTGGCCCGCGATCGCGTTGAAGGCGACCAGCGCCGCCAGGTGCACAGTGTGCGCCGTCGCGAAAGCGAGGCCGAGGGAGCGGCGATTCCGCATCAGCCAGCGCGAGAGCGGCCCCGGCGCGAGGCGGTGCCAGGCGCTCGCGACGTAGACCGGCAGGAACACGAGAAAGGCGAGGCGCGCCGTGTGGCGCGCGGCGAGACGCCAGCCCTCGTCGACCGTCGCGGCCGAGGCGACCGCCTGCGCGACGACGACCCCGGCGACCAGCGCGACCGCCCCGCACAGCGGAACCGTCAGTCGGCGCAGCCGCCGGGCGGAGGGACTCATGGAGGCGGTGGCAGTCATCGGAGCTCCTCAGGCCGCGCGGCCGCGCTCGAACTTCTCCAGCACCTCGCGCTCGGATCGCGCGTCCCGGATCCACTCCTCGACCGCGGGATGGGCGCGCACCGCCGCGGCGTAGGCAGCGGCGACCGGGGCCAGCGCGATCCCGTAGGTGAGGAAGCGCAGCGCGACCGGCGCCCACATCGCGTCCGCAGGAGAGAACGCGCCGAACAGCCAGGAGCCTCCGCTCCCGTAGCGGCCGCGGCACTCCTCGAAGATCGAGACCACCCGCGCGATCTCCGCCCGCGCCGCCTCCGAGGGCACCACCCCGGTGCGGTCCTCCCGGGCGTTGAAGCAGAGCTCGCTGCGCAGGGCGACGAAGCCGGAGTGCATCTCCGCCGACACCGAGCGCGCCATCGCGCGCGCCGCCGGATCACGCGGCCAGCCGGCGCGCTCCGGCGCGCGCTCCGCGATCGTCTCGCAGATGGCGAGGGAATCCCAGACGCGCAGCGTCCCGTCCAGGAGGATGGGCACCTTGCCGGCCTTCGAGTACGCCTCGATGCGCGCCTTCGAGTCCGGCCCGTAGAGCGGGATGCGCACCTCCTGGAAGTCGATCCCGGCGTGCTTCATCAGCAGCCAAGGGCGCAGCGACCACGAGGAGTACACCTTGTTGCCGATCACCAGGGTGGGGAGTGCCATGGGCGGGGAGGCTACCGCCCGCAGCGGGCGGCCGCCGGAGCCCTGCGTTAAAACCCGGGCGTGATCCGCATCGACGGCGTCTCCAAGCGCCACGGCAGCCAGATCCTCTTCCTCGAGGCCTCCGCCGTGGTGAACCGCGGCGAGAAGGTCGGCCTCGTCGGCCCGAACGGAGCCGGCAAGACCACGATCTTCCGCCTGCTGACGCGCGAGGAGGAGCCCGACGACGGCCAGGTCGCGATCGATCGCGGCGTCACCCTGGGCTACTTCAGCCAGGACATCGGCGAGATGAAGGGCCAGACCGTGGTCGAGGCGACGCTCGACGGCGCCGGACCGGTGTCCGAGGCGGCGCGCCGCCTCCACGAGCTCGGCCTCGCCCTCGCCGACCCCGAGCGCGCCGCCGAGATGGACGCGCTGGTGGAAGCCTTCGGCGAGGCGCAGGAGCGCTTCGAGTCCCTCGGCGGCTACGGCCTCGAGGCGCGCGCCCGGGAGGTGCTCGCGGGCCTCGGCTTCGCCCCCGAGCAGATGGACGGCGACGTCGGCGCGCTCTCGGGCGGCTGGAAGATGCGCGTCGGGCTCGCGCGCATCCTGGTGATGCAGCCGGACGCGCTGCTGCTCGACGAGCCCACCAATCACCTCGACCTCGAGTCGATCCTGTGGCTCGAGGGCTGGCTGCGCGCGTTCCCGGGTGCGCTGCTGATGACCTCCCACGACCGCGAGTTCCTGAACCGCATGGTGTCGCGGATCCTCGAGATCGACGGCGGCGAGCTGCTGAGCTACTCGGGCAACTACGACTTCTACGAGCAGCAGCGCGCCCTGGCCGAGCGCGAGCAGGAGGCGCAGTACGCGCGCCAGCAGGCGATGCTCGCCAAGGAGGAGGCCTTCATCGCGCGCTTCAAGGCGCGCGCCAGCCACGCCGCGCAGGTGCAGTCGCGGGTCAAGAAGCTCGAGAAGATCGAGAAGGTCGCCCCCCC
>Ga0105107_10001328_pt1 | contig 15965 bp, 12 predicted proteins | sample PPLLaktember2015_6_FD_79335 | JGI IMG/M metagenome (GOLD analysis project Ga0105107, IMG submission 79335) | Freshwater sediment microbial communities from Prairie Pothole Lake near Jamestown, North Dakota, USA - PPLs Lake P8 Core (1) Depth... | ecosystem: Environmental > Aquatic > Freshwater >...
ATTCTGGTTGCCGATGACCATCCCCGTTCCGTCGGCGGCATTTTCGACCCGCACTTTGGAGGTTGTACCCGCACTGACCGAGAATTGAGCGCTGACGACAGTTCCCGGCGTCGTCGATACCGTCGAACCCGTTGCCGTGAGCGTATAGCCGGTGCCGGCCTTGTCGATCGAGATGTCATTGAAGGCTGCGCGGCCTGTTAGCACGTTCACGGGGATGCTTTTCGTGCCAAGGAGAGTCCCCCCCGGTCCGGCATTGTTCTGTATGGCTAGAGTCACGGTCTGCGCAACGTCCCCGACAGGGTTGCCGAATGCATCCTCCAACGTCACAACAGGTTGAACGGCGAAGGGCTTCCCGGCGCTTCCGTTCCCGGGGTTTGTGGTGAACTCCAATTTGCTGGGAGCCGCGGCCGAGACGGAAAACTCTCCACTGAGCACGGATGCCAGCCCCGGGCTTGAGGCGGTCAGCCTTTTCGTGCCGGCGATGTTCAGGATAAGGTTGTTGAACGTCGAAAGGCCGGTGGCGTCCGTAGGTCGAGTCAGAGTCCCCGTCAGAGGTCCGATACCGGACGTCAGCGCGATGGAGATGGAGACCCCGGAGGACCGCACGCTATTCCCTTGTGCGTCCTTGAGCTGGACGGTAACGGCGGGAGAAATCGGCGCACCGGCTGTCGCATTGGTGGGCTGCTGTGTAAATTCGAGCTGTGCGGCTACCCCCGCCGAGATGGTGAATGAGGAGCTTGTCGCGGCATCCAACCCGGAGTGCGACGCGGAGAGAGTCTTCGTGCCTGAAAGACTGATGCTCAGATCGGAGAATGTCGCAATGCCGGAGGCGTCGGTCGAGCGGGTCTTCGTTCCATCAAGCGTACCGGTCCCGGACGAGAGCGCCATGGTAATGGATACCCCCGACCCGGCGACGTCATTCCCGAACGAGTCCCGGACCTGCACCGTTACCGCCGGCGAGATCGTCGCGCCTGCGGCGGCATTGGTCGGCTGCTGGACAAACACCAGCTTCGTTGCAGGACCGGGAGTGATGGTGAAAGTATTGCTCACTGCGGCCGTGAGACTTCCGCTCGTTGCCCTTAATGTTTTTGATCCGATGAGGTTAATGCTCAGATTGTTGAATGTGGCTACGCCCGATGAAGTGCTTCTGGTGAGTGTTCCGCTCAGGACCCCGGTTCCGGAAGTGAGGGCGATTGTGACGGATGTTCCGGTGGTGGTGACCGCATTGCCAAAAGCATCCAACAGCCTTACGGTAACTGCCGGGGCAATCACTGCGCCGGCCTCGGCGGTCGACGGTTGCTGGAGAAATGCCAGGCGTGCCGCGCCGGCCGGGTTCACCAGGATGTTCCTCGATGTATCGGAGGTTAGCGTTCCACTGCTGAAGAGAATGGAGATGGTGCCCGCGACATTGTGTGAGAGATTCGAAAATGTCACTGTGCCGTTGTTCGCGGTGGCCGTGAGGATTCCCTGCAGCGTTCCCGTTCCGGCGAGTCGCGCAGCCGTTACCACCGTGCTGTTGTCGCTGGTGACCCGGTTTCCTCCCGCATCGATCACGTAGAGGACCGGCTGTTGGGAAAATGACACGCCGGCCGTGGCGGTCGAAGAAGGTTCGGTCTGAATGTGCAGGCTGGTGGCGGGACCCGAGGTTATGGAGAAAGTGGAGCTTGTCTTGGATGAATATCCCGATGAAGAGGCCCTCAACTGCTTTGATCCAATCAGGTTGATGCTCAGACCATCAAACGTTGCCAGGCCCTGGGAATTGGTTGTGCGAGTCCTGGTTCCACTCAGTGTTCCTGTTCCCGATGACAGGGTAAGGGTAACGGAGACACCTGATCGGTTGTAGTCATCGTTGTCGTCCTTGAGTTGAACCGTAATGGCAGGTGAGATGGGGGCACCGGCGGCGGTGCTTGTTGGCTGCTGAACGAAAGCCAGTTTTTTTGCAGCAGGGCTTAAGACAGCATCAAGAGAATCAGGCGGGCGGGATAACGGGTCTTGCTGAGCACGGAGCAATCCTGTGCTGAGCAGAAAAAGAACGATGATCGATATGGAGGCTTGAAGGCCCTTCATTATCAGATTTTTGCGAATCGGTGATACCTGACTGCAGACTTGGAGAGACGGTAGAGTCGCGCATATATTCGTTTAACAAGTCACAAAGGAATAGCGTTCAAACGGCCGTTCTTTCCCCGCGCTTGAGACCGACCGGCCCCTTGGAAATCTACTATCATGGCATATTAATGTCAACGAGAAATCATTGGGGTTTCAGGGTAGCAACAATGATGTCACCTATGAGTGTGCAACCAAAGGACATTATATATAGACGGGCGGTGTCGAGGGTGCCCCGTACTGTCGGCTGTCCAAAATGCCACAGTCTGTGAACCCAATGGGTTGAACGGAACTGTGCAACTTGGAACGTGTGTTTAACGTAGAATATAAAATATCCATCTGAAAGGAATGCCATGCGCACTGTTGCTCTCGTTTTTTTCGGTTTTATCGCCCTGACCACGACCACTTCTGCGCAGTCCTGGCAGGGTGGGCTGGATTTCCTGGTGGGCTCCCCGCAGGGAGAATTCCGCAAAAATGTTGAGCATGTAGGATACGGACTGGCAGGAAACGTCGGCTTCGCGCCCGAAGGAACCCCCATTATGCTAGGGTTGGAATTCGGGTACATGAACTATGGTTCGGCAAGCAGGCGTGAACGGTTCAGCACAACGATTCCTGACGTTTTTGTAGATGTCACAACGACGAACAATTTCTTACTTGGGCACGCCATGCTCCGGCTGCAGCCGAACACCGGCAAATTCCGTCCCTACATTCAGGGTATGATTGGTTTCCACTATCTGTTTACGGAGACGGAGATCGAGAACATCAATGTTCCCGGCCAGGAAGTTGCCAGCAGCAATAATTTCTCAGACGGCGCCTTCAGCTACGGAGGCGGTGCGGGTCTCATGTTTCTGGTGTATAGTCCGGATGAGGGAGATCAGAGCGACATCTTCGTGGATCTGGGCGTGCGGTATGTGTTCGGCGGCGAAGCGGAATATCTCAAGGAAGGCTCAATCCGGAACGTCGACGGCAATGTGGCTTATGACGTTCTCAAATCCAGGACCGACCTTCTTGTTTTCCAGGTTGGCGTCTCCCTTCGGTTCTAGCAATCTCGCGCGGGAGAAAATCGTTTGGTAAAACGAAACGCCCGGGACGAGCCCGGGCGTTTTTCTTTCTTCACACAGTCTTCCCGGTGGCTGCTCACCCCGATTGCTTTTCGAACGTAAGCAACTCACGGCATTCCGAGATCGGAGACTTCGTCGTTTCAGGGGATGCCGGTCGTCTGGCCACATCGATGTGGCGCGGGATGTACACTTTGCCATGGGAAACAAGTCCGAATCCACGCGCAAGCGTGGTCACTTCAAAAGGAAAATCCACCACGCCAAATTGGCCGGCAGTCTGCTCAACGATGATGGACACCCGACCGCCCTGCTTGAGTATGCGCGCGCTCTCTCGAAGGATTGACTTGAGTTTCGTCAGCGTGTCCGTCTGCGCCGTTCCTGGAGAGAACTCCGGTTCAGTGCCGCGGGGGTAGTACTCGTGGGGGGGGTCGAGGAGAACGTAGTCGATAGAACCGGTTTGTTCCGGTATGCCGGTCTGAAGAATATTGGCGCGTCGAATTCTGCCATCACTCGGTTCTATATCATACATTCTGTATTTCCGGTCATGGAAATACGGGAGTGCATCAATCACATCTCCCGTTGTACCGCTGCCCGCCATCGGATCCACAACGACCCAACCCGATTCGGTATAAAAGAAGAGGGCATTTGCGACAATTTGACCGGGGAGCCGCCCCTTGGCATTTGGCTTTCCGAATCTGGGGTCGGCGGAATCCACAGACCAGATGTTCCTCTCTTTGAGGTCGAATCCGTATCGTGTCTTCTCATCTTCGCGGCGAGCGTGCTCGGCCTCGCGGATTTTCTTCTGAAGGTCGGAAATAGTCCACTTGTTCGATATCGCCATCTTCTCGTAATGGTCTCTCTTCCGGCTGTCCTCCACCTTGGTCGCGAGCTCAAAATAAAAGACCTCCGGAAGGAGACGCTTTTCCACGTCGGGATAGTACGTGTAGTAGCGCTGACACTGCTTCAGCATGGAAAAGGGGAATTTGAAACCCGGCATTTCAGCCATGCGCTTGAGGATCTGTTCCGCGAACACTCCTTCTTTGAGGGCGGCCGGGATCACGCGTTCAACGAGAAACTTGCCAAGGTCCCAGTAATTGTCTGCGGAAAAGGCGTTGACGCGTTCTATCAGAGGGTCTAGTAACGAAGCGGTATTTCCTGCGGTTCCATGGTGTCCCTTGGCCATAGCGGGCCTCCCCTCAGGATTGTGGTAGGTCAGGATCTCAGATTTGTGCTAGGTGAGGGATACGACAGTTTTTCGACAAAGGCAACTAATATCTTCATCATAGTGTTGGTGATGCGCACAATATAGGTGCCATTTGTCCCGCGTGCATGGGGGGATTCCACCTGCCGTTCCAGAGGTGCCGCCGAAGCCCGCTACTTGGCGAGGATCATCTTCCGCGTCTGGACGAATGCGTTGACGAAGCCGGTTGGATTGCGATTATCACAATCGTTGCCAGAGAGGCAACGCGGGCTACCGGGGGTCTCATCGCTCATCCTGTGGCCATTTGCATTTCTAGGGAAGAAGATCGTGAGATATGAAGAACAATATCAATCCGTTTGTTGTTCCTTCTATATTCACCTGTGAAACGTAGCGTCGCCGAAAGGGCAATAGTGCGGGGATTTGCTATCTTGTGATAAACGACGAGGAGTAGTGGATTTGGGATTCTCCAACTGGCTGCTGATTGTTCCCTTGTGTCTTTCAATGTTGGCTAACGTGCAAGAGGACCGGCGTGCAAAGGTACGGCACGTTCAGATTGCCCAAGCGGTCAACGAGTGGCGACCTCTCCCTCATTCGGACCAACAGACAGGCAAGTTCATCATCACACCGGACAGAGCCGGGAAAGGGACATTCGACCCGGCCCTGGGGTACGCACTTCAGCGCGCGCTGGACAGCATCCGGACGGTGCAAGATATCGAGGGGACATCTGCGGCAGTGCTGATCCCTGAACAGGGTATATGGCAGGGCGTCTCCGGCATCTCCTCACGCACTCCGGCTGCCGGCATTGACCCCTCGATGCTCTTCGGGATCGGGAGCAACACAAAAACTATTGTCAGCGCTACGCTCCTGAGACTCGCAGAGACAGGAATGCTTTCACTCGACGATTCGCTGAGCCGGTGGCTACCTGCCTACCCCAATATCACCCGATCGGTGACGATCCGTCAACTCATGAACATGACATCCGGGTTGTTTGACTATCTGAATGATTCCAATGCCCAGGGGGATTCGGTCGAGTCAAATCCCACCCGACTCTGGACTCCGGAAGACATCATTAGAACTTTCGTGGGCCCCCCACACGCTCCTCCCGGGGGACCCTACAGGTACTGCAATACGAATGATGTCCTCCTGGGAATGGTTATCAAAAGTGTTACCGGCAAGCCAGTCTCGTCGCAGATTCGGGAGCACATCCTTACGCCACTTTCACTGGACCACACATACCTGGAGGTTGAAGAGCCGTACGTCGAGCCGGTCTCCCATCCGTGGGACAGCGGAAACGACTTTGCGTCATTGCCTGTTACTGCACACTTTAGCACTCTCTGGACTGCCGGCGGAGTGACGTCGACGGCGGAGAATATGGCTAGGTGGATCAAGGCACTGTTTGGAGGAACACTGCTAACACCGGAATCACTTCATGACATGTTGACCCTTGTCCCGATGTCGTCAAACGCTGCAACAGGTCTCGTCTGGAATGGATACGGACTGGGAGTGAGACAAGGGTCATATTACGGAAAGAGAGTTCTGGGGCACGGGGGAATGGTGATGGGATATGTCTCGATCATGGGGTATCTTCCCCGGACCGGGGCCAGCTTTGCAGTTTTGTTCAATGCGTCCGAAGCCAGCGGAGGCACGGCACTGACGGCACTGCTCGATACGTATCTCAGGACGGTAAGGACTGAGCCTGCGCGACCGGGTGCGTGCTATGCGGTATCCGGCAAGTCCGACAGTTCCGGCGTCTATCTCGCAAACAGCTCGACGGCTGCTCTCACCCCGGTCGGTTCCTCACACTATGGCGAGGTCGTCGGAGCCCGGGTAGATCCCCGTACCGGCATGCTGTGGGGACTTTCGAAAGCAGTCGGTTGGGAACTCGTGCACATCGATGGAGAGACCGGGGAGGCTTATCCCCGGGTGCGGGTAACTTTCCCCCCGGGGTCGCCTGCAGACTTCAGGGGGTTGGATTTCTCACCCGCAGGAGCTCTCCATGTTGGCTCAGTGGACGGGCGCATCTATGAAATCGACACCGCGACCGGCATTGCCGTCTATGCGGCTTCAAGCAAGATCTCGATTTCCGGGCTTGCCTTCGATCCGGCAAGCGGCGAACTCTGGGCTTCCACACGGTCGAATCCGACGCTCAGGGACCGCATCTATAAGATCATGCTTCCGACCGGAGACACTGTGGGAGTCGGCAACACGGGGTTCAATCAGCCACTTGTTGATCTTGCCTTTGATCCATCGGGAAATCTGTTCGGACTCGTCGGGAATCCTGCAAGCCCGCTCAAGAACCGGTTGGCCAGGATCGATCGGATGACGGGGACGGGGACGGTGATTGACACTTTGGGACTGACGGGGATGGTGTCAATTGCATTCTCGCCGGTGCCCACCGGGACAAGTGCGGAAACGCGCGCGCTGGCGGAAGTCCCTGAAAACTTCAGACTGGAGCAGAATTATCCGAATCCGTTCAACCCGAGTACGACAATAGAATTCTCAATTGTGGGTACACAGCTCACGATCCTTCGAGTGTATGACATTCTCGGCCGGGAGATGGCGACCCTGGTGAATGAGCCCCTTCAACCTGGGCACTACCGACGAAGATTCGACGGGATGGGGTTCGCCTCAGGAATCTACGTCTACCGGCTGCAGGCGGGGACCTACGTGGAAACACGGAAGGCGATTCTCCTACGGTGAGGAAACAGTTCGTTTTTTCCCGGGGTGCCGGCAAAAAACAGGTGAGGTCTTCTATGCGTCCAGGTCGTTTTCCTCTCATGCATGCGCTGGTGTTGCTCTGCTTCCTGTCGCCCGGAAGCGGGAAGGCAATCGGGAAACAAGGGAGTAACAGCCCGGCACTGGATCCCGCAGCCCGAGACTCGTTGACTCGGTTGATCGAACAGGACCGGAAACAAACGGAGGAATGGCTCAGAAACGGTTCATCCTCATACCTTGCGACGATCCGTCGGGTGGATTTTGGCGACCGGCTCAGCCTCACGGTGGGGAGTGCGGACGGAAACGATGTGCGCATCGATGATCAGGACAACTTCGCACGCCACCTCCGGGTCACTGTGGTTGACGATTCATTCCGCGTGGAAGCAATAGACGACGGAGCCACATTTTCCGTGAAAGGCGCACGCATGTCAACAGCGCTCCTGCCGCCGTCTGCGATCGGCATCGGGCGGTTCACGGTCCGCCTCTCACATCAATCCTTCCCCGCGCTCATTGTGTTTGACCCTTCCAGTCCGAGGTTCAAGGAGTACAAAGGGCTCAAATACTTCCCCGTGGACCTCAGGTATCGTTACGTTTTACCGCTGGAGCCGAATCCGAAGAAGGACACCGTCGTCATACTCTCGACTAGGGGAAACCGTCGGAAAGCGCTCCGCGTCGGGTGGTTCGAGTTTCATGTGAAAGGAGTCCCGTGCAAGCTTGAAGTGTCCCGCTTGCTCGAGCCAGGTGTCGGTGAGAGAAGTTATAGTATCTTCTTCCGGGATCAAACCTGCGGAAAAGAGAGTTACCCCATGGGTCGCTACGTGGAGGCAGAGGAACAGCGTGACGGGTTGTTCGTGCTGGACTTCAACAATGCGTACAATCCTGCCTGTGCCTTTTCGCTGCACTACAACTGTCCGCTGCCGCCGCCGGAGAATCATCTGCCGGTTCGGATTCCGGCCGGAGAGATGGACGCCCACTATATGGCGCACTGATCTGATTCGACAACTCAAAATACTTCAAAGATATTCGGGTATTCAGGCGCCAATTTGACTACATTGTAGTACCAACAACAAACCCACTGGAGTGGCAATATGATCGAAGAGACGACTACGAAGGCGACGCATCGGGGGATCCGAATCGCAGTCATGTCGAACAGGACCGAGCGTGGGCTGGTGTTTTGCTGTACGAACGAAGCCAGCAAGCCAAAGGCAGACACAAAGTGGTTTTTGACACAGGGCGAGGCCATAGCCAACGAACGCTACGAAATCGACGCGGTGCTGCGGTAGCGAACATGAACTTTCAGCGCATACTTCACGAGCCCTGATCAGGAAGCTGGTTGGGGCTTTGTGTTTCTCTTCACCTCAGATCTGTCTACCCGCTGTTCCGTTTCATGTTGCTGCGATAAGTTGGAGGAACATCCTCCGCACCAATCGTTTGCCGTCTCGTGGGTGACCGACTAAAATACGAAGCAGGCACCGTTGAGTAAACGGTCGCCTGCTGTCGTGGAGGAATCCGAATCCGGATACCTATCTGGTGTAGACCATCTTGCGCGTCTGCACGAATGAGCCTGCTGTCAGGTTGTAGAGATACACGCCGCTTGCCATGCCGCTTGCGTTCCAATTGACGCTGTGACTTCCCGGCTCCTTCCTCTCGTTCACCAGCACCGCCACTTCCCGGCCAAGGAGATCGTGCACCGAGAGCCTCACCCAACCGGACCCTAGACCCGTAACCGTGTACCCAATTGTCGTGCTCGGATTGAAAGGATTGGGATAATTCTGTTGCAGGGCAGGGCTGTGTGGCAATGAGGCGCCTTGCTCCACATCAGCCAAAACGGGAAGGTACGACACAGTCAACTGGGGCCGCACGGTGGTATCAATATTCTCTTTGGAGTCAAACCGTTTGCTTGTGGCGGCGCTTCCCTCGTTGCCGATAAGCACCCATCCGAAATTCGCTCCGGGGTTATCAACCCAGTTCTGCACATCGCCGACAAGGCTTGTTGTCGATTCCCATGTGTAGAAACCGACGCCGGTAACAGACACTGAGGCGCTTGACTGCGTGCTGAAATCACTTCCAGGACTCGTCCAGGGGGAGGCATCAAAGAACCGGTGGATCCAGGTTGCATCATTTGTCGTGGCTGTTGCACCGGTTCCCTCATTACCATTGGCATTGGATGTGCCTTCCCCCCAATCGCCGAGAACCCTGTGCAGCCCCACTGGTGTGGTAGGTTCGGAAAGGCTGGTTCGTGACATGTGCAGTGTCAGGGTAACGCTGAGCACTGTGGAGCCTTGTGGGATGTTCTCCGCGATGGGGAATGCAAGGAGTCCTCGCCGGATCGATTCGCTCGGTTGTGCGGTTCTGCCGACGAAAAAAGCCTCGCCGGCGCCATTGCTGACTGCGCCGGTCGCGCTCTGGTATAGTGTGTTGTCCTTTAGCGCCCCGAGTACCGCCTGGTTTTGCGCCGACGTGGAATTGTGAAAGCCGGCAACGCAGAATCCCAGAACAGCCACGAGCTGCAAGAAGCGGTAGGTTCTTTCCATGTCTGCCATCCTGAATTGTGGGTTTGTGCATTCAAATAGACTATCGAGAAGCAGGAATGGTGCATGCGGTACAAAGTGCGTGCCATACATGCGTCCCCTCCCGGGCGTCATGTTTCCGCATTCAGGGATGATTGCGGTATCGAAGCCACATATGGCTGTGACTCATGATCCCGCGGTGTGGCGCCGGTGCCACACTTGGGATTCTGATTCAGATCTGAACGGCTCCCTCCATCCCGGTCCCCGGGTTGTTGCTCATTCATGTCGGATCTGTCATATGCGACTGTTCTGGCGAATGGGGCTGCTCGTTGGCTCGCAGAAGTACTAGTAAACCACAAACTCCGCACCTCCAAAACCGTCCGGTGAAGGCGTCCCAGACCATGAGCATACCGTCTGTCCCTCCCGTGACGATCTGTTCGCCATCGGCGCTGAAGGTGATGGCTGGGACGGGCTGCGTGTGCCTCTTCAGCTCGAAGAGGAGCGCGCCGGTTGCAAGGTCCCAGACGCGCACCGTGGTGTCTCGACTGCATGTCACGAGTCGTGTTCCATCAGGACTAAACCGAACGGCATAAATGGCGCTGGAGTGCCCTGTGATCTTGCGGACGATCTTGTGAGTGCGTGTGTCGATGAGGACAATGACAGTATCGTCGATCACGGCAGCGAGCATTTTTCCGTCAGCTCGCAGGTGAAGTCCTCGCGGCGAGAGCCCTTCGGGAGCAAGGGCCGCAAGCGACTGATCCGCACGACGGGATAACATGTGCCACTCCCATCGGCGATGTTTCGCTGGTGCAGGCGCGAGCCACCTCTTCGCTTCCGCGGTCTCGTGCAGACGGAGCGAAGCATTCGCTGCTGAGATGTGTGCGAGATACGACTGGTATTCTGGGTCCAGGGAGTCCTGGCCCTGGCTAACCGCGGCACAGGCAGTCAGCAAGGCGAGCGTTGTCCGGATGAGGCTTCTCATGTGGTTGGGATCTCCAGAGGATATTCCAACAGAACGGATATCGGGGGAAATCGGTTCCAGGGATGGTGCGGCTGACTGCGGAAAAGTCACTCTCATTTCTTAATGCAGCGGATTTCCGGAGCATGTTCGAAGCCGAAAGGGAGGAACTTCAAGGCAACCGTGCGGTCGAGTTTGAGGTCCTGGGCTTTATAGACAACTCCCATGCCTCGCTCGCTTGATTTCTCGAGGATGCGATAGTGGGAGATGGTTTTGCCGACCATAAAGAACCAGTTTGACGGTCAACGATCTCGATGAACGAGAAGGAAGATCGCGTAATATATTTGGAGAGTGACCGATAGTCAAATGTCACAATGAACTTGACACCTTCACTGCTTCATCCTTACATTGAGACCCATGAGTTCTCACGAAGATACCGTCGTCCGGGTACAGGACCTGGTCAAAGTCTACCGCAAGAAGTCCCGAAATCCGGTCAGGGCGCTGGATGGATTGAGCCTTGAGGTCAGGAAGGGGGAAATCCTCGGGCTGCTCGGAAAGAATGGGGCAGGGAAGACCACCCTCCTGCGTATATTGACAACCTTGATTCAACCGACCAGTGGAACCGCCGAGGTGTGTGGGTTGAATGTCGTCACTGATCCGTACCGGGTCCGTCAGTCCATTTGCGCCGTCCTTCAAGAAAACGCCGTCGAGGTCTTCCTTTCGGTTCTGGACAATCTTACCACGTTTGGGCGATTCCATTCCATCCCACGGCGGGAAATCCTTACCCGCGCCGAAGCCGTGATGGTGCAATTCGGACTTGATGAATATCGACACCAGACAGTCATCGATCTGAGCGGCGGGCTGAAACGGCGGGTTCAAGTCGCCAAGGTGTTCATGGTGGACAAACCCGTAGTCTTTCTGGACGAAGCGACGACCGGGATGGATCCGGTTAACAAGAGGGCAACATTGGAGGCCATCCGTGAGCAGGCGCAACGGGGGCGGACAATACTGCTGACCACGCATATCCTGCAAGAGGCGGAAGAACTCTGCGACCGGATTGCTATTGTGGACCATGGCCGCTGCATCGCCATTGGCGATCTGCCCATGATCAAGTCCATGGCCGTGCAGGTATATGATATCACTGTAACGTTCAAACAGATGCGGCCGGAAATTCTTGAGACGGTGAAGTCCTTCCCTCTCCTCAAACTCGATACGGCTCATACGACGCTCGAGATGAGCATCAAAGCGTCCGAAGTCTCAACGTTTGCTCTGCTTGATGCGCTGTCGCGTGTCGAACCCATTGTCCATTTTGAAGTGACCAGTGCATCGCTGGAAGATGTATTCCTGGAGCTGCTAGGCAGAAGTGACAGGAATGCAGCAGCGGGAGGGAGGTCATGAGAATGATCCTCGCAGTGATGTACCGGGAATTCCGCATCCGGACAACCAGCCTGACCTGGATGTTCTATGATATCTTCATGCCGCTGCTCTACTTGCTTGTTTTTGGTATCGGTTTCAACAGCGCCTTTCCGGACGGTGTAGTCGTCGACGGCGTGAGATTGAGCTACAACGCATTCTTTCTCGCGGGTGTATTGTCCATGGCCAGTTTCGGCATCGCCATCAACACCGCCTACGGTTTCTTCGTCGATCGAGAAAACGGGATCTTCTATGAGTTTCTCACTTATCCGATGACACGCTCGGAGTTTCTTGTAGGGAAGATCCTGTTCAATTGCCTTCTGGCGCTTGTGCAGGCAGCCACGACCATAGTGGTGGGAAGTGCTCTGCTTGGCCTGCCCATTCGATGGGATCTCCTCGGACTTGTCGCTATTGGTCAGGTACTCGGCACGGCGGGGTGGTTCTTTTTCCTAATGACGTTTGCGATCCGGATTCGGCGAAACGACATGTTCAACACATTCCTCAATGTGGTCTACTTCGTTCTCATGTTCAGCAGTTCGATGTTCTATCCGACGGAGGCATTGCCGCGGTGGCTACAGACCGTATCGCTTGGCAATCCGCTGAGCTGGCACACGGATATCCTCCGGTATGCCACTGTCGGTGCCGGGACGGTTGAAGGCATTATTGTGAAGGGTGTGGCCTTCGTCTGTTTTCTTGCGATCTTCTTTGCGCTCGCCGTGCAAACGATTCGCAATCCCCTGCGGGCGTAGGTTCGCTCGTCTGTGTTCGACCGAATAGGCCAAGTCGGACTTGAGATATGGGTGATGCTCAGGCCGGGCTGGGGGGGTAAGGCTTTCTCGGGGGCTTGATTTCCTCAATGCAACCATGGTGGGCAACTAGACTTAGGTTGTCGTGACTGTTCGAACACCCACCTTGCCATCACGCAGGGTGGGTGTTGTATTTCACGATTTAGGAATTGAACGTGAAAACAATGTTGCGGGGAAATGTAGCCGCGATAGTGGTCATCTTGTGTGTTCCCATTGTTGCGGTCCAGACGGGGTGTGAGCAAAGCGCGAAGAACAAATTTCAGATCGAGACTGCGCAACCGATGAAAGACATCAATGAAGTAATCAAAGTGTATTCGAAAAGCCTGATGGCAATCCCCGGCGTCGTTGGCCTCTACCACGGTCTGGATGACGAGGGAAGGTCGTGCCTGAAGGTCATGGTCAAGGAGAAGACCCCCGAGATCGTGAAACGGATACCGGAGCAGATTCAGGGATACCCTGTCGTGATCGACGAGACAGGGGAAATCAAGCCAATGAAGTAGTCATCGCTTACTCCTCTCACACTTACTTCCTTCCTGATACCCTTTGCCCGAAGAAGAGCAATCCAAAGGCGCCCCTTCAGGCGTGTAAGACGTACGCTCATTTTCCCCCGGTTCACACCGAGGATATGTCCGATCTCCTCATTCGTTTCTTCCTCGAGATGCAACAGGACGATCGCACGGTTGTTTGGTTTCTTATTAGAGTTAGTTGCACGAAGAAGCAGAAGATTACATTGAGCAGCAGGATTTCTTCAAAGGTGAGAGGGTATGCCGAAAACTGCCATGGTGCGCTGCATTCTCAGCATATCGAGCAGGCCTTTTGTATCTTTCAGGATCATCGGCGGGAGACAGCGTGAACAAGACAGCGTATCTCATCATGATATGTCTGATTTCTACCCTGGGTGGATTCCTCTTCGGGTATGATACAGCGGTCATTTCCGGGACACTGACTTTCGTGCGGGCACAATTCCAAATGGAGGCCCTGCTGGAGGGGTGGTTTGTTGGATCGGCACTACTGGGATGTGTCATTGGCGTGGCCTTTGCGGGAATTCTCGCAGATCATTTTGGTCGCAAAATGGCATTGGTCCTCTCTGCGGTTCTCTTGCTTGTGTCGGCTGTCGGCTGTATGATCGCCGGTGATCTGACCGTCCTGATTCTTTACCGGTGGATAGGAGGTCTTGGAGTTGGGGTGGCGTCCATGCTGTCGCCACTGTATATCTCAGAGGTGTCCGCGCCGGGCATCCGGGGGCGGATGGTATCGCTGTATCAGCTGGCAATCACCATTGGAATTCTCGCTGCCTATTTCGCCAACGCAGAGCTCCTCTCACTGGGCCAGGTCAGACGGTTCGAAGAAGGTGGGTTCTGGCAATGGGTGATCTCGGCGGAAGTCTGGAGGGGGATGTTCGGGGCGGAGGCTCTTCCTGGTGTCATCTTCCTCATGCTACTCTTCTTTGTGCCTGAAAGTCCCCGCTGGCTCATGGTGCGGAAGAGAGAGGCGGAGGCACGTGGTGTGCTCAACCGGATCATGAGTGAGGAAGCTGCAGAAAGGGAAGTGGGAGAGATCAGGGATATTCTCTCCCAGGAGCAGAGCACATGGAGGCAATTGCTTGCTCCGGGAATCCGCAGCGCTGTCCTAATAGGTATGGCTTTGGCGATTCTATCGCAGTTTTCCGGCATCAATGCCATCATCTACTACGGCCCTCGCATCTTCGAATCAGCCGGATTCGGGGTGGGGGGATCGTTGAGTGGGCAGGTCATCATCGGAGTTGTCAACGTACTTTTCACTCTGATCGCAATATGGAAGATCGACCGGATGGGGAGAAGGGTCCTTCTGATGGTGGGATGCGTTGGGATGATTGTCTCCCATCTGGCAATCGGGACTGTGTTCTATACAGGGCAGACTGGCGGGACTCACTTGATGATCTTCATTCCAATGTTCATTGCATTCTTCGCCTTCTCGTATGGGCCGGTGATCTGGACACTTCTGTCGGAGATCTATCCCAACGCAGTTCGGGGGCGGGCGATGTCGATTGCCACATTGACGCTCTGGGTCGGGACGTTTATCATAGGTCAGACCGTCCCGTGGATGCTTGAGAATCTGCAGCCCTACGGAACCTTCTGGCTCTTCTCCGTAATGCTGGTTCCAGCTATCTGGATTACATGGAAGTTGGTGCCGGAAACCAAGGGCCTGACGTTGGAGCAGATAGAACGCTACTGGCTCTCCCGCTCACACTAGAAAACCTGTGCCGGTTCGCGCCCGACGGGTTCGTGCATACCTTCGGGCTGCATGGCCGGCGAGAACGCAGAAAAAAGCCTCGGCGCAAGTGTCGGGGCGTTCCCCATGGAGAGACTGCTCAAAACCACACAGTCACTTCACAATGGTCCAGATTTGTAAAGTACCTTGCAGAAAGCGTTGTACAGCCACGCAAACGATGCCCCAAATATGAAGCCATACGCCAAGCCCCATGCACATGCAATGAATGCCCCACCCAGACTTACAGTGATGCCAGGACAGTACCAGGTGAGATTCTCAAGGGCCGACGATCTTCTTTCGAAGACGGCCCAAATGATTTCCACGAACATCCCTAATCCCAGAGGGACCCCTATTGTCAGCCCCAAGGCTCTTCGGCGCAATTGCATAAGTGCCCTCACGTAATTGACGAAATGCTGGGTTGTCACTATCAAAGGTGACAAGTCCGGTGATGCGCTGCCCGCAATCCTATCCAAGTCAGCCTTGCGGAGAAGATATCGTGCCCATTTGCTAAAAGCAAGCGGGGCGTCGATTCTCCCATCAATCCAAAGAAATAGCCGCATTTGCGGTATTGCCCCTCTTGTGGGCGGAATGTAACTTTGCATCGCCACTAAGTCAATTTCGATCGGAGGGATGCCGGAGTTCACAACGTGAAGTTCGAGGCTGCCGGGCTTGCGAGTGGAATGTACTTCTACCGACTGCAGGCGGGTACATTTGCTGAGACGCGCAGGCTCCTCATTTTGAAATAGCACTCGCCACATCGATATCCCGAAGCCCCAGGATCTCCTGAGGCTTTTTGTTTTCGCCGAAGACTTTGAACGCTTGATTGTGAGTCGAAGAAAAAGCAGATTCATGAAGTTCTCCCACAGCCAATCGAGTTCTGCAAACATGTCGATCTGATTGGGAATTAGGCCATGTGAAAGGGGTGCTTCGATGGCGGAAAACAAAACCAAA
>Ga0105107_10001332_pt1 | contig 15950 bp, 18 predicted proteins | sample PPLLaktember2015_6_FD_79335 | JGI IMG/M metagenome (GOLD analysis project Ga0105107, IMG submission 79335) | Freshwater sediment microbial communities from Prairie Pothole Lake near Jamestown, North Dakota, USA - PPLs Lake P8 Core (1) Depth... | ecosystem: Environmental > Aquatic > Freshwater >...
CGCCCTGGTCGTCCGCGTCCGCCTATGGGCTCATGATCGACGCCGGCGCCAAGATGACGCAGATGGAAAATCGCATCGTGCTGGCGCGCTTCAAGGACGGCTATGGCCCGGTGGGCGCCTACTTCCTGCACCTGAAGACCTATACGCAAAATTGCCTGGGCGAGGAGTACGAATCCAAGTGGTTCCCCGAGCTGCAGAAGATGGTCGGCAAGGAATACCTCGATCCGGAAGCGTCGCACCTGACGCATCGGCCGATCCCGACCTGCCTGCGCAACCATTGCATCATCAGTGAAGTGAATGCAGGCCGCGGCCCCATTCACATGGTGACCATGCGCGCCTTCCAGGATCCGCATCTGGAAGAGGTCGGCTGGGAAAACTTCCTCGGCATGACCGTCGGCCAGGCGGTGCTGTGGGCCGCCACCGACGTGGATCCCAAGAACGAGAATCCCGAGCTGACCACCTCCGAGCCCTACGTCATGGGCTCCCACGCGACCGGCTCGGGTGCCTGGTGCTCGGGTCCCGAGGACGTTTCCCCTCCCGAGTATTTCTGGGGCTACAACCGCATGACGACGATCGAGGGCCTGTTCGGCGCCGGTGACGCGGTCGGCGGCACGCCGCACGCCTTCTCATCCGGCTCGTTCACCGAAGGTCGTCTCGCTGCGAAGGCCGCCTGCAAGTACATCGACGACGGCAAGGCCGAAGGTATAGTCGTGTCCGATGCGCAGATCGAGCGCCGGAGGAAAGAGATCTACAAGCCCCTCGAGCATTACAAGACGTACCGCAACGCGATCGTGGCGGGCAGTGTCAATCCGCACTACATCAATCCCAAGCAGGGCCTGGACCGCCTGCAGAAGCTGATGGACGAGTATTGCGGTGGCGTGACCGTCAACTACATGACCAACGAGAAGCTCCTGAATATCGGTCTCAAGAAGCTCAAGATCATGGAGGAAGACTTCGAGAGCCTCGCCGCAGAGGATATTCACGAGTTGCTGCGTGCGTGGGAATTGAAGCACCGCCATCGCGCCGCAGAGTGCGTCACGCAGCACACGCTGTTCCGCAAGGAGACCCGTTGGCCGGGCTACTACTACCGGGGCGACGCCATGAAGGTGGACGACGCGAACTGGCACGTGCTTACGGTTTCGCGTCGCGATCCGAAGACTGGCGAATACACCATGGAGAAGGCGCCCTGCTATCACCTGGTTGGGGACAAGGAGTAGCAATGTCCCCGGGCAGAAGCTCGCGTTGACCTCCTGCCCGGCGCAGAAGAGACCAGCATGTCGCATGTCGTGAGCCCCATGAAGCCGGTTTCTTCCGCTCGCGGAGAGTCGGGCGTGAACATCATCGAAAAGACCGACGAAGAGATTCTCGCCATCGCCAATCTCCTGTGGCGCGACCTCCTCAAGTATTCGAACGAAGGCAAGTACGGAGAATTCGTAAGGAACTTTTCCAATTCCCTGGCGCTTGCCATGAATCAGATCGTGGCCGGCCACCAGTTCGCAAACAGCGAACTGGCGAGAAGCCTGTCCGAAAACGTCGACACCCTCGGCATCATCCGCCGGGGCGAGCATGTGACGGTTCTTTACCGGCAGCGCAGCACTAAAAGGCAAGGTGAATGGCTTGGCAGACTTGTCCTCGGCTATGAGAATGGACAGGTCAAGATTTTTGGTGCGTCCATCTTCTGAGCGATTCGTCCGGATTCGGCATGAGTGAAACCATCCGAGACGGCAAGCTTGTCGAGCTCACCTACAAGGTGACCGACAAGAAGACCGGGCATGTCCTCACCAGAGTCGAATTCCCGCTGGGCTATGTTCACGGACACAATGAAATCCTGGCCCCTTCCGTCCATAGGGAGCTGGAGGGCAAAGCCGCCGGCGACGTCATCGAAGTGCCGATCGATGGCAATCAGATCTTCGGCCCCAGGGACGAGTCGCTGGTCTTTACCGATCGCGTCGAAAACGTCCCCGAGGAGTATCGGCAAGTCGGCACCTCCATCCTCATGGAGAACGACAGGGGCCAGACCCGCAGCTTTCTCGTGACGCAGGTGGATGACGAGACGCTGACCGTAGATGGCAACAATCCGCTTTGCGGCAGAGCGGTCGTCTTTACGCTCAAGGTGCTGACCGTGCGCGACGCGACTGACGCGGAGACAAGAGCGGGCGGTGCGGTCGTTGCGGGCGCGGATGTCGACCCGTCGCTCATGCGACCCGTTTGAGTGGCGGTGTCGTATGGCATCGGACAAGCTTCGGCTTTGGTGACTTGCACTTGCGATCCTGACTTCACGGCAGAAAAGGTGACTTATGAGCGAAGAGAAGAAACCCACCACCAAGGTTCCTGACGGCCACACGCCCTTTTATACGACGCGTCAGCTGGCGCCGACGGAAAAGGGGTTTGTCGGTTACGAAACCATCTGGAAACCGTTCCAGAAGGAAGCCGAATACAAGACGCCGAAGCAGCCGTAGGCGTTCCGGAGGAGGACATGGCGCACATGGGCGCCGCGGGCGACGACCGCTCGCCGCGCCCGAACCCCGGACGCCTACCCCAGCCGCGCGTCCGCTTCGACGAACGCCGCCTTCAGCTCCTCGTAGGTGAACGCCACCGGGAACTGCGGAAAGTCCCGGATCACGTTCTGCGGCGGATGGAAGAGGATCCCGGCGTCCGCCTCGGCGAGCATCGCGGTGTCGTTGTAGGAATCCCCCGCGGCGATCGTGCGGAAGTTGAGCTCGCGCAGCGCCGTCACCGTCTTACGCTTGTGGTCCTGCAGCCGGATCCGATAGCCGGTCAGCTTCCCGCTCGGCTCCGCGTCGAGCCGGTGGCACAGTAGCGTCGGGTAGCCGAGCTGGCGCATGAGCGGCGCGGCGAACTCGTAGAACGTGTCCGAGAGGATCACGACCTGCTGCCGGTGGCGCAGCCAGTCGAGGAACTCGCGCGCGCCGGGGAGCGGCCCCATCCCGGCGATCACGTCCTGGATGTCGCCCAGCCCGAGATGATGCGCGGCGAGGATGTCGAGCCGCCCGCGCATCAGTTTGTCGTAGTCGGGCTCGTCGCGCGTGGTGCGCGACAGTTCCGGAATTCCAGTGCGCTTGGAGAACTCGATCCAGATCTCGGGGACCAGCACCCCTTCGAGATCGAGGCAGGCGATCTGCACGGCGGCCTCCGTCGGCGGCCGGGGCCGCGCAAAAGGGCCGTATTGTCGCGGGTCGCGCCCGGCCGGGCAAGGCGGGCGGACTGCCCTCAGCAGGACTTTGGAAGGTGCGCCGAAAGGGGATTCGACATGTCTTCGTCGTAAACTCTCATTTTCGCGGCCACGCAGTCGTTCACGTACTTACGGAGCGCTTCGTCCTTGTGGCCGAGCGATTGCGCTTCACGGATGCAGATCATCGAAAATACCGCGCGCGCGGCGTCATCGGCGGCGAGGGGGGCCGCGTAGACTCCGGCAAGCAGGCCCAGCGCTACAGCAATCTTCTTCAACGTCATCGCGCGACTCCGCTCAGGTGTCGGCGCGAGTTTACTGCAAGCCCGGCGTGTCGCGCGGCGCAACCATCGTTTCCGCGCGAAACAGGCGTTTCGGGGCGCGAGCGGCCTCCGCCGCGGAAGTCGCGCATGCACAAGGGTTTAGCACGAGCCCGAGTCATGGCACGGATCATGCACACAGGATCTCTTGAATAAGCGGCTGGTCCGAGCCGCACAGCAGCACCCACGACACCAAAGGAGGCGCCATGGCAGAAGACACCCGACCGCGCTCGACACCGAAGCGCACCCCGTTGCCCAAGGAAGAGGACGCGAGGCTCGAGTCCGAGGACCGCCGCACGTTCTTCCGCCGCAGCGCCGCCGTCGCCGGCGGTGCGCTCGCTGCCGGGGGCCTTGTGTCCGCGGCGCGCGGCGCGCCGCTCGCAATCCCGGCCACCGGGCGGGAGATGGGCCGGCCCATCGAGCCGGCGGTCTACGGCCTGCCGTCGAAGTTCGAGAAGAACGTTGTGCGGCGCCGCACCGATGTCTTCGTGAACCGCCAGAACTGGTCCGACTGGAGCATGACGCCGCTCCAGTACCAGCTCGGGGTCACGACCCCGAACGGACTGATCTTCGAGCGCCACCACGCCGGAACGCCGGACATCGACCCGGCGACGCATCGCCTGGTGATCCATGGCATGGTCCGCCAGCCGCTGCAGTTCACGATGGAAGACCTGATGCGGTACCCGGCGGTCTCGCGGTTCCACTTCCACGAGTGCTCGGGCAACGGGCTCGCCGACTGGCTGAAGAACGCCTCGACCACGGTGCAGCAGACCCACGGGCTCCTCTCCGGCGTCCAGTGGACCGGCGTTCCGCTCTCGTGGCTGCTCGACGAGGCCGGCGTGCAGCCGGGCGCCAAATGGCTGCTCTTCGAGGGCGCGGACGGCGCGGGCCACACGCGCTCGGTCCCGCTCGACAAGGCGATGGACGACGTACTCATCGTCTACGGCTCGAACGGCGAGATGATCCGGCCCGAGAACGGCTATCCGCTGCGCGCAATCGTGCCCGGCTGGGAAGGCAACGTCTCGGTCAAGTGGCTGCGGCGAATCAAGGTCGGCGACCAGCCGTGGCACTTCCGCAGCGAGACAGCGCGCTACACCGACCCGATGCCCGAGGGCAAGTGGCGCCAGTTCAGCTTCGACATGGAGTGCAAGTCGGTGATCACGCGGCCGTCCGGCGGGATGAAGCTTGGCGCCCGCGGACCGTACGAGATTCAGGGCTTCGCCTGGTCCGGGAAGGGCCACATCACGGCGGTCGACGTCTCGCTCGACGGAGGCAGGAACTGGCGCGAAGCGCGACTGGAGGGTCCGGTGCTCGACAAGATGCTGACCCGTTTCCGCCTCCCTTGGAACTGGGACGGGGGGCCGGCGATCATCCAGAGCCGCGCAGTCGATTCGACCGGTTACGTCCAGCCGACCGTCGCGGACCTCCAGAAGACGCGGGCCATCGTCGGGTTCGTGCAGCACCACAACGCGATCCAGCCGTGGTCGATCACTGCGAACGGAGAGGTGCGCAATGCGATCGCTTAACCTCGCTTTGGGAGTGGCGGCCGCGGTCGCGGTCGCGGGCTGCGCGATGCAGCCGACTGCGGACAAGGTGGCGAACCCGGGCGTCAAGCTCGGCCAGCCGATCGCCGAGGCCGACATCGCGCCGTGGAACATCGATGTCCGGGGCCCGGATGGGCGCGGGCTGCCACCCGGCCGCGGCAGCGTGGCGGACGGCAAGAAGATCTACGACGCGAAATGCCTCGCGTGCCACGGCGCGGATGCGAAAGGGGGCCCGGTGTACGGCGCGATGGTCGGCGGGATCGGCTCGTTCACGACCGGCACGCGCGTGCTGACGCCGGGCAGCATGTATCCCTACGCGCCGATTCTGTTCGACTACCTCCGCCGCGCGATGCCGATGGATCGCCCGCAGACGCTGACGAACGACGAGGCCTACGCCCTGTCCGCCTACCTGCTGAACCTGAACGGCCTTGTGCCGGCCAACGCCGTGATGGACGCGAAGACGCTGCCGGCCGTGCAGATGCCCAATCGCAACGGGTTCATCGTGGACGACCGGCCGGATGCCAAGGCCGTGCGCTGCATGTCGAACTGCAAGTAGCCTGCGCTCGAGTCGGGCCCAGGCGTCCAAGAAAACCAGCGGCCCGGCGCTCGCCGATCAGCACGATCGGGGACGCCGGGCCGCTGCGCTGCCGGGCGACGCTTGCGCGTGGCGCAACGCCGGCTGTTTCGTTGCGAAACGACGATCGGGCGATCCGGCTCGAAACTGCCGCGAGATGGCTCAAGAAAGAACGGCTTAGCCGCACTGCGCCAAGTGGCACAGAACCTGCCTCTAGTATTTAAGATTGTCCGTCCTAGGAGCGAACATGGCCAAGACCGCCGCCGAGTGGGCCGCGCGACCGAAGTTCCCGACCTCGCATTACGTCGATGCCCGGATCTACAGCGACCCGACGATCTTCGAGGAAGAGAAGGAGAAGCTCTTCAAGAAGTGCTGGATCATCGGCTGCCACGAGTCAGAGATCCCCAACGCGTACGACTACCGGCTCTTCAGCCACCCCGCCGGCATGCCGCTCATCGTCGTGCGCGGCGACGACATGAAGGTGCGGACCTTCTACAACATCTGCCCGCACCGCGGCAACGCGATCCTCTACGACCCCGCGGGCAACGCGAAGCGGATGACGTGCATCTTCCACCAGTGGTCGTTCGACACGCGCGGCGCGTGCGTCGACATCACCCGCGCCGAGCAGGGCTACCAGGATCGCTTCGGCAAACAGGACGCTAGCCTGCGCGAGGTGCGGACCGAGGTCGGCTTCGGCGGCTTCGTGTGGGTGAACGTGGACGACACGGGGCCGACGCTGAGGGAGTTCATTGGACCGGCGCTCGACATGCTCGAGCCGTACATGCAGGAGCCGATGGAAGTGTTTCACTTCCACAAGGCGGTCGTGAACACGAACTTCAAGCTGTGGCACGACACCAACAGCGAGTTCTATCACGACTTTCTGCACTACTTCAATCGCATCACCGGCATGATGCAGCCCGGCTACTTCGACCGGAAGTACGTCGGCTATCCGAACGGCCACGCCTCGGTCGGATCGATGGAGATCAAGTACGACGCGTACGAGGGCAGCAAGCAGCGCGCCGTCGGCTGGCCGGGGCTCGCGCCCGGCGGGTGGATCCTGATCGACATCTTCCCCGGCATGACCTACAACCTGCGCACCTCCGTGCTGCGCATGGACACCGTGGTGCCGCTCGGCCCCGACAAGGTCATCATCGAGTTCCGCGGCCTCGGCCTCAAGAGCGACACCGCGGAGCAGCGCAAGCAGCGGGTCTTCGACCACAACGTGATCTGGGGGCCGTTCGGCCGCAACCTGCACGAGGATCTCCTCGGTGTCCACGGCCAGGGCATCGCCCTGCGCAGCGGTACCGACGCGCGCTGGATCCTCCAGGGCCGCCAGGAGAACAGCACCATCCACGACGAGGTCGGCATGCGCCACTACTACGCCGAGTGGAGCCAGCGGATGGGCCGTCCGGCCTACGATCCGTTCCACGAGGGCCAACCGGCGCGCGCCGTCGCCTGAGGGGGAGAACCATGACGACGAGCGAACAGCGCCACGCCATCGAGGAGCTCGTCTACCGCTCCTGCCTTGCGCTCGACGCCAAGGACTGGAAGAGCTTCCTCGAGCTGTGCGACCCGGGTTTCCGCTACGCCATCACCGCGTTCAGCCCCGAGATCCGCAAGGACATGACCTGGCTCGACCACGACAGGGACGGCTTCGCCACCCTCCTCGGCAACCTGCCCAAGCACAACAGCGACCACTCGCCGATCACCCGCCACGCCACCGTGTACACGGTCGATGTGGACGCGGGCGGAAACGAGGCGAAGGTCGTCTCGGCGCTGCAGGTGTTCCGCACCGCGCTCGACGGCGGCGCGACCGAGCTCTTCGCGGTCGGGCACGTCCACGACACGGTGAAGCTCGGCAGCGGCGGGCCGAAACTGGGCGCGCGCACCGTGCGCCTGGACACCCGCCTCCTCGGCTTCGGCTATCACGTTCCTTTCTAGGAGGAAACCGATGCCGAAGGCATCGCTTTCGCTGAATTCGGGGAGCACGAGGGGGCGCCGCGCAGCGGTTCTGCCCCCTCGTAGCGTGGCTAACTAGAGGCGGCGCGAAGCGATGCGGGTGCAGGTCAACGCGCGGAACCGCGCCTACGAGTTCGAAGCCGAACCGGGCGAGAAGATCCTGTTTGCGGGTCTCCGTGCGAACATTGACCTCCCCTACGAGTGCGCGACCGGCACCTGCGGCACCTGCAAAGCGCGGCTCGTCGACGGACGCACCGAGGACGCCTGGCCGGATGCGAGCGGCAGGAAGTACCTGAAGGGCGCGGGCGAGTTCCTGATGTGCCAGTGCGCGCCGGCCGGCGACGTCGTCGCCGAGGTTGGGAGCTTCGTCTACGCGACCGATCCGGGCGCCTGCCCGGCCGGTCCGGTGCAGGGCGTCCTGGCCGCCACGCGGCGCCTCACGCACGACGTCCTGGCCTTCGACGTCGAGCTGGACCGCGCGCTCGACTTCGACGCCGGCCAGTTCATGGCGGTCGCGACGCCGGGGGTCACGGGCTTCCGCGGCTACTCGATGGTCAACTTCGCGCGCCAGGCGCGCCGGCTTGAATTCGTCGTGAAGAAGAAGCCGGGCGGCGGCGTGTCCGAGTGGCTGTTCGGCGGCGCAGCCGCCGGGGCGCGGTTGCAGCTCTTCGGCCCGCTCGGCAAGGCGACGTTTCATCCGAGCCTCGCGAAGAACGTGCTGTGCATCGCCGGCGGCAGCGGCATCGCCGGGATGATGTCGATCCTCGCGCGCGCCGCCCAGGAAGGCTACTTCGGCCAGCACCGCGGCTACGTGTTCTTCGGCGTGCGCACGCTCAACGATGCGTTCTACCTCGACGAGCTCGCCGCCCTGCAGCGCACCTGCCCGGATCGGCTCGACGTCACCGTGGCGCTGTCCGACGAGGACGTGCCGGCCGCCGCGTCGGAGGGGCATCCCACGCTCCGGTTCGCGCGCGGCATGGTGCACGAGGTCGCGAAGCAGGCGATGCAGGGCAAGTACCAGAACGTCCGCGCCTACCTCGCCGGCCCACCGCCCGCGGTGGACTCGGCGATCCGGTTTCTGCTGCTCGAAGCGCGGCTGACCGCAGACAACATCCGCTACGACAAGTTCAGCTGATGGCCAAGCAATTCGTCTGCCGCACCGGCGACATCCCCGCGAACGGCATGAAGGAATGCGAGGCCGACGGCGGGCTCAAGCTTGTCGTCGCGAACTCGGGCGCCGACTACTTCGCGTTCCAGGCGATCTGCCCGCACCAGGAGGTGCCGCTGTGCGAGGGCCTCTACGATGGCGCGGTGGTCACCTGCCACATGCACCTGTGGCAGTGGGACGTGCGCAGCGGCGCGCCGATCGGGCTCGCCGAGGCGCCGCTCGAGCGTTACGATCTCTCGGTCGAGGGCGACTCGATCTACGTCGAGTCGAAGAGCGCGATCGACGTCGGCACCCTGTTCGCCGGAGCGTCCGAGGCCACGCTGGCGCAGCTCGCCGCACTGGCCCGCCGCGAGACCTATCCGCCGGGGGCGGTGGTGTATCGCGTCGGCGATCCGGCCGACGACTTCTTCGTCCTCGACTCGGGACACGTCGAGTTCCAGATCGGGCGCGACGAGCGCACCAGCCCGGCGGGGTTCATGTTGCGCAAGGGCGAGGTGTTCGGCTGGGCCGCGCTGCTCGAGGGGCACCCGCGGCGCATCGCGAACGCGCGCGCGCTGGAAGAGTCGGCGCTGCTGCGGATCAACGGCACCGAGGCGCTGCGCGTCCTGGAGGCCGACCCGCAGTCGGGCTTCCTGGTCATGCGGCGGCTTTCCGCGCTGATCGCGCGCTATCTGGCCGAGCCGGGAGCGAAGTGACACAGTGACGAACCAGGACTTCCGGGAGTCGCGGCGGATCCCGGAAGCCACAACAACAGACGCCGAAGGCTGGCCCCGTGTCGGCATGACACGCATATCAAAGGAGAGCACCATGAGAGGAACGATGCTGCGCTGGGCGACGGCCGCGGTCGTGCCGTTCGCCGTTGCGATGGGAATCGCCCACGCCCAAGAGGACTACGGCAAGCCTGGCGGCCCGGTCAAGCTGACGGTCGGGTACCAGCCCTATTACACGCAGTCTTGGTCCGGCGTCGTCATGCGGGGCAAGAAGTTCTACGAGAAGCACCTGCCCGCGGGGTCCCAGGTCGAGTTCCAGATCGGGTTGCAGGGCGCGATCATCGTCAACAACATGCTGGCCGGGAAGCAGCAGATCGGCTACATGGGCGACATGCCGGCGATCGTCTCGACCACCAAGACCGAGACCGCCGACATCCGGCTGGTGGGGAGCCTCGGCCTCGGCTACGACCAGTGCAACATCTTCCTCGCCCGCAACGACGCGCCGAAGTTTGCGACGCCGCAGGATTTCATCAAGTGGCTGGACGGCAAGATCGTCGCGGTGCCGAAGGGCAGCTGCACCGATCGCTTCGCCCAGGCGACGTTCAAGAAGGCGAACGTTAATCCGAAAGAGTATCTCAACCAGAACATCGAGGTCATCACCTCGAACTTCCGCGCCGGCAAGATCGACGCCGCGGTGATCTGGGAGCCGACCGCATCGCGACTGGTGCAGGAAGGCCTGGCGCGGCGCGTCGCCTCGGGCGCGAGCGTGAGCGAGAACGACGGCGGGTTCCTCGCCATGCGCGCCGACCTCATCAAGGCGCGACCGGACGTCGTGAAGGCGTGGATGAACGCCGAGCTCGACGCGCAGCTCTTCCTCGCCGACCCGAAGAACGCGGCCGAAGTGATCAGGATGGCGAAGGAGCAGACCACCGGCTTCTCCGAGCGCGCGCTGTGGTACTCGCTCTACGGCACGTACCCGCAGGGCTCGGGCGGCTCGGCGGTGCGCAATCAGCTGCACTTCACCTTCACCCCGGAAACCCGCGAGCTGATCAAGCGCGCCTCCGCGTTCCTGTATTCGATCAAGAGCATCAATGTCCCCGAGCTGCGTCCGGAGGCCATCGACGCGAGCTGGAGCGAGCAGGTGCTGAAAGAGCGCAACATCAAGGCGCCGATCGGCAACGTGGCCGGCCTGCCCGACGCGCAAGCACCGAAGTGATTTAGCTGAGCTGTCGTCCGCGCGGCTACGCCGCGCGGATCGATCAGGGTGCCCCCCTCCCGCCGCGGGGGAGGGGCCGCGGGTGACGAAGCTCGGGGGCTGCGCAAGGCAATGGAGCTGACAATCAACGACGGGAGCAAGGCCGCTCCTGAAGACGTGCTGGGCGTCCTGCGCGAGTCCACGCCGTTCCACGGCGCGCCCGATGGTCTGCTGCGCAAGATCGCCGCGATCGCCCGCCGGGCGCAGTACGCGGCCGGGGCGCGCATCTACAACGCAGGGGAAGAGGCCGACGACGTCTACGTCGTGGCGAGCGGCCGGATCGAGCACATCTTCACCTCGGAGGTCGGTGCGCGCGAGCCGCTCAAGCGCATGACGCGCGGGGGCGTGTTCGGCTGGGCGGGGCTCCTGCTCGGCCATACGCAACGGCTCGCGACCGTCACGGCGCTCGAGGCCGCCGAGCTGATCCGCATCGACACCGAGGCGCTCGTCAAGATTCTCGAGGCAGAGCCGGCGCCGGCGAACGCGGTGATGGAGCGGTTCGCGTCGATGATCGTGCGCGAGTTCACGCTGCCGGAGCTCCTCGCCCAGGTGCGCCGGCTCTCCGGCGAGCCGCAGCCCGAGGAGATGTCGAGCCTCGAGCTCACGATGTACCGGCTCGGGCAGTGGGCCAAGAGCCCGCGGCCGTACCTCATGCTCATCGGGTTCGCCCTGCTGCTCGGCACCTGGTACCTCACGGTCGAGGTGTGGAAGCTGCCGCGCTTCCGCGAGATGCCCGGCATCACGACGGTCATCAAGGAGTGGCTGAACCCCAACCCGGTTTACGGGCTCTCCTTCTACACCGCGGAGTACTACACGCACATCTGGGTCTCGGTCTGGCGCATCGCGCAAGCGTTCTTCCTCGCCACCATGCTCGGTGTCCCGTTCGGCCTCTTCCTCGGCTGGTCGCGCAAGTTCAAGGAATATGTGTTCCCGGTGTTCGAGCTGCTGCGCCCGATCCCGATCCTCGCCTGGGTGCCGCTGGCGATCGTCATGTTCATCGCGACCGAGTCGGCGGTGGTCTTCCTCGCGTTCCTCGCCTCGTTCTTCGCGACCGCGCTGAACACCATGCTCGGGGTGGAGTCGATCGACGAGTCGTACGTGCGCGCGGCGAATTGCCTCGGCGCGAGCAAGTGGCAGGTGTTCCGCCACGTCATCGTGCCGGGCGCGATGCCGTTCATCTTCACCGGCCTGCAGATCTCGATCGGCGTGTCCTGGTTCTCGCTGGTCGCGGCCGAGATGGTGTCCGGCCAGTACGGCCTCGGGTACGTGATCAACACCTCCTACATGATGGTGCGCTACCCGACGATCGTGATCGGCATGATCACCCTCGGGTTCGTCGGGTACGCGACGAGCGCCCTGGTGCGGATCGCCGGCGACTACATGATGGAGTGGCGCGTGCGCGAGCTCGCCCTCTCGGAGCGCTGACCATGGACATGCGCGCGGCCGGCCCGTCCGGCTCCCCGGTGACCCGCGGCCGGATCGTGATCGACGACGTCGTAAAGGTCTACGATCCCGAAGGGGCGGCCGTCATGGCCGTGGACCACTGCTCGCTCGACATCGAGGCGGGCGAGATCTGCATGATCGTGGGACCGTCGGGCTGCGGCAAGACGACGCTGCTGAACGCGATCGCCGGCTTTCACGACATCACCTCCGGGCGCATCCTGCTCGACGACGAAGTGCTGTGCTCGGCCGAGCGGCCCAAGGCCGAGCCCGGCCCCGACCGGATCGTCGTGTTCCAGAACGGCGCCCTGTTCCCGTGGAAGACCAACCTCGACAACGTCATTTTCGGTCCGGTGATGCAGGGCAAGCTCGACCGCAAGCAGGCGATCGACAAGGGGCGCGCGATGATGGCCGACGCCGGGCTCTCGAGCGTCGAGCACAGTTATCCGGGCGAGGTGTCCTCCGGGATGCGGCGCCGCGTGGAGATCGTGCGCGCGCTGATGAACGACCCGCGGGTACTGCTCCTCGACGAGCCGTACCGCGCGCTCGACTCGCTCACCAAGAGCGTGATGCACGAGGCGCTGCTCGAGATCTACTACAAGAACAAGGTGACGATCTTCTTCATCACCCACGACCTCGAGGAGGCGATCTTCCTCGGGCACAAGGTGGCGATCATGACCACCCGGCCGTGCAAGCCGAAGAAGGTGCTGGCGGTCGACATCCCCCACCCGCGCGACTACAGCGTGCTCACGTCCAAGCGGTTCCGCGAGCTGATCGAGGAGACCAACGACGCGGTGCACGAGGAAGCGCTGAAGGCCTTCCAGGCCGGCGAGAAGGAGGGCTAGGCGATGGCGAAAAAGCTCGGGAAGATGGTCGCGAGCAGCCTGTTCTGGCGCGGCGTGGCGTCGATCATCGTCTTCCTCGTGCTGTGGGAGATCGGGTCGCGCTCGAAGGAGTGGATGGCGCCCGAGATGTTCGCCCCGCTCAAGTCGCTCCTCGGCGCGCTGGGCTTCAAGAAGGACTACCTGCCGTGGATCGGCACGGTGCCGGCGCCGAGCGGCGTGCTGAAGGCGTGGGTGGAGGTGATCGGGTCGGCCGGCTACTGGCAGAGTGCGTACATGAGCTTCTTTCGCGTGATGAGCGGGTTCTTCGCCGCCATGCTCGTCGGCATCCCGTTCGGCCTCGCCCTGGCGGTGAGCCGGACCGCGAACGGGATCTTCTTCCCGACCTTCGAGGTGCTGCGGCCGATCCCGCCGCTCGCCTGGGTGCCGGCGTCGATCATCTTCTGGCCCACGCAGGAGCTCTCGATCACCTTCGTGACCTTCCTCGGCGCGTTCTACACCATCGTCATCAACGTGCTCGGCGGCGCGCGCTCGATCGATGTCCGCTACTTCCAGGCGGCGCAGTCGATGGGCTCCTCGAGCTGGGACATCTTCCGCCGCATCATCCTGCCCGGCACCCTGCCCTCGATCGTCGTCGGCTCCGCGGTCGGCATGGGCATCACCTGGGAGGTGGTCGTCGCCGCGGAGATGATCTCCGGCGGCGGCAGCCAGGCCGCGGGCACCGGCGGGGGGCTCGGCTTCTTCATCTGGAACTCCTACGTCGGCGGCTCGTACGAGCAGATCGTGGTCGGCATGATCTCGATCGGCGTCGCCGGCTACTTCTCGAGCGAGCTCCTGCGCTGGCTCGGCAAGTACGTGACGCCCTGGTTAAGGGTGAGGTGAGGCCATGAACCAGTCTGCTCAGACTACGCGCCTGGCCGTGGACCCCGGCGAGATCGTCGTCACCGGCGTGTCGAAGAGCTATGGTGCGGTGGGCCGGCACAAGGACGTCGTGCGCGACTGCTCGTTCACCATCGAGCGCGGCAAGCTGACGGTCATGATCGGCCCGTCCGGATGCGGCAAGAGCACGCTGATCCGGCTCCTCGCCGGGTTCGAGCGGCCGACCGAGGGCACGGTGCGGCTGGATGGCCAGCCGGTGACCGGCCCGGACCGCGACCGCCTGGTCGTGTTCCAGGAGACCGCGCTCTTTCCGTGGATGACCACCTACGACAACATCATGTACGGGCCCCGCGCGCGCGGCGAAGTCACGCGCGAGACCCTCGACCTCGCCGAGTTCCTGCTGAACAAGGTCGGCCTCCAGGAGTTCCGCAACAAGTACCCCCTGCAGCTCTCGGGCGGCATGCAGCGCCGCGCCGAGCTCGCGCGCGCGATGATCAACAACCCCCGGGTGATGGTCCTCGACGAGCCGTTCCGGGGCCTGGACGCGATGACCAAGGAGCTGATGTGGGAGTACTACTCGCGCCTGTTCGAAGAGTCCGGCCGCACCAACTTCTTCGTCACCACCGACATCGACGAGGCGGTGTTTCTCGCCGACCGGCTGCTGATCATGTCGAACATCCCGACGCAGGTCCGCGCCGTGGTGGAGGTCGACGTGCCGCGGCCGCGGCGCCTGACCGAGATCATCGAGAGCGACCGCGCCAACGAGATCAAGCGCGAGGCCCTGTCGATCCTGCACGCCGAGGCGATGCGCTCGTTCGCGCGCGGCAGCAAGGCGGCGACGGACTTCGTCGAGGCCTACCTCAAGCGCGCGAACCGCGCCTGACCGCGGCCGCATCGCGATGGAGATCCTGCTGACCCGTCCGGTCGTGATCGGGCTCGCGATCGCCGGCGGACTGTGCTCGCTCGCGGCCTCGGTCCTGCAGAAGAAAGGCGTGGTGTCCGAGACCCGCGCCAATCACCTGAACAACGCCGGGTACGTGCTGATGGGAGTGAGCATGCTGCTGTTCGTGGTCGTCGGGCTGCGCGGGGGTGCGGCGTGACGGCGAAGATCATCGACGGTGTGGAGATCGCCCAGCGCGTGCGCGCCGACTCGAAACCGCACGTCGAGCGCCTCCGCGCCGACGGGGTCACGCCCGGGCTCGCCGTCATCATGGTCGGGGAGAACCCGGCCTCGAAGGTCTACGTCCGCAACAAGGTGCGCGCGTGCCGCGAGCTCGGCATCCATTCCGAGGAGCACCTCTTCCCGGAGTCGGCGACGTGCGAGACCGTGCTGCGGCGGATCGAGGAGCTGAACGCCAATCCGACGATCCACGGCATCCTCGTGCAGCTGCCGCTGCCGCCCCAGATCGAGGTCCAGCGGGTGCTCCAGCACATCGCCACGGAGAAGGATGTCGACGGCTTCAGCCTGTACAACGTCGGCGGCCTGGTGAGCGGCGGTACCGTCTTCCCGCCGTGCACGCCCTACGGGGTCACGTGCCTTCTCGAGTACAGCGGCATCTCGATCGCCGGCCAGAACGTCGTCGTCGTGGGCGCGAGTACCGTCGTCGGCAAACCGATGGCGCTCATGCTGCTGCAGAAGGAAGCCACCGTCGCGGTCTGCCACATCAGGACGCGCGACCTCGCCCAGTTCACGATTCTCGCCGACATCCTCATCGTCGCGGCCGGCAAGCCCAACCTGATCACCGCGCCCATGGTGAGGACCGGCGTGGTGGTGATCGACGTCGGCATCAACCGCCTCCCCGACGGACGGCTCGTCGGCGACGTCGACTTCGAGGCGGTGCGCGAGAAGGCCTCCCACATCACGCCGGTACCGGGTGGCGTCGGTCCGATGACCGTGACCATGCTGCTCGTGAACACGATCCGCGCGGCCGAAACGGCCTTCGCGCGGCGGCGCGCCGAGGGCGCGCTCGCGAGCTAGGCTTTCCCGGCCGCTCTCACCCGGTGGCGCGCCGGGAGCGTGATTCAGCTCAATACGCAGGCGCGCGCATTGCTCTAGATTGGCGGTAGCC
>Ga0105107_10001335_pt1 | contig 15941 bp, 11 predicted proteins | sample PPLLaktember2015_6_FD_79335 | JGI IMG/M metagenome (GOLD analysis project Ga0105107, IMG submission 79335) | Freshwater sediment microbial communities from Prairie Pothole Lake near Jamestown, North Dakota, USA - PPLs Lake P8 Core (1) Depth... | ecosystem: Environmental > Aquatic > Freshwater >...
CCGATGATGCGCTGGGGCTGGCCCTCAACCAGGCCGATGCGCCTCGAGAAGAACACGTCGTTCGGGAAGTCGAAGAACGTGGAGCCGTCCAGGAAGAACGTCCGTCGTTCGGGGAAGAACAGCGGGAACCTGGTCAGGTTCACGCGCCGCTGATCCACCTCGGTTTCGGCGAAGTCCGTGTTCAGCGTCCCAACGGCGCGCAGGCTGGGCGTCAGGTTGTAGGCGGCGTCGAGGCCGATGTCCAGGTCGCTGTCCGCGGAGGCCCCGCCACCAGGCGTGTCGAGATAGCCCGCCAGGTACGGCCGCAGCTCGAACCCCTTGCCCCGGCTCACGTCGTTGAGCCCCACCAGCAGGCCCGCGTTGGCCATCCGCCGCAGGCCCTGATTGCGCTGGTACCCGGTCCAGAGCAGCTCCTCCTGCTTGCGCCGGACCGTGCGCTGGAAGTTGATGCCCCACGCGGGCGCGTTGGGGTCGAACGCGAGCGTCCGGAACGGGATGTCCACCTCGATCACCCAGCCAATCGAGGTCTGGCGCACGCGCGCGTTCCAGATGCCGTCCCACTCGCGGTTCTGCGATCCGCCGGGACCCATCAGGGCGTCGGCCATCAGCCCCGCGGGGTTCATCTCGAAGAAGTAACCCGTCTGCTGGTTCAGGAACGTGTCCATCGTCCACATGAACCGGTCGTCGGCGCCCAGGAACTCGTCGCGCTTGCTGGTATTGCCGGCCAGCTTGTCGGGCTCGGAGTCGTAGCAGATGACTCCCATGTAGAGGTGGTCCCGGTTGAACGCGAAGCGCACCTCGGTGCGCTCGGTGGGCTCGGCGCCGAGGACGGGGTCCTGCTGGATGAACTCGCCGCCGTGCGTCGCGCGCTTCCAGACCGGCTCGTCGAGGATGCCGTCGAGCACGATGCGCTCGTCCGGCCCCATCCGTTCGGCTCGGATGATCCGGCGGCCCGACGTGAGGGGATCCTCCGGCTGGGCCAGCGCCGGAGCAGCAACGAGACCAATGATGAGTAAGACCGGGACCGCCAGACGATGCATCAGCGTTCAAGAGTACGACACGGCGTGGCCGGGTTGTCTACATTCGTAACCACGCGCGCCGTTTCCCAGCGTCTACGACCGGGCTGGCCGAAGTGTTACGCTGTCGGCGCATGTCACTCGACAAGTTGAACGTCAGCCTGGCCAGCGACGTGGCCGACCTCGAGCGCGAGGGTCGCGCCAAGGCACCGGAGCGGATCATCGAAGGCTACGAGGCGGCCGCGGGCACGCGCGGGCCGCGCTACCTGTTGCAGGGCGGCGCGGGCCGGTACCTGCGGATGAACGCCAACAGCTATCTCTCGCTCTCCCATCACCCGGCGCTGCTGCACGCGGCGGACGAGGCCGCTCGCGTGTTCGGTGCGGGGCCCGGCGCGGTGCGGTTCATCGACGGCACGTGCATCCACCACGTGATGCTCGAGTCACGCATCGCGGCGTTCACCGGACGCCCGGCGGCAAAGGCGTTCAACTCGGCGTACACCACCATCCTCGGCACGGCCATCACGCTGTCGGGACCCGACACGTACTGGGTTGGCGATGAGCTGAACCACAACTGCATCATCCGGGCCATGCGTATCGCCAACGTGCCGGGCGATCGCCGGTCCATCTTCAGGCACAACAGCGCCGACGATCTCGCGCGCAGGCTCGAGGCCGTGCCCGATGGCATCGGCCGCGTCGTCGTCATCTTCGACGGCATCTTCAGCATGCGCGGCGACGCCGCGCCGCTGAAGGACCTGCTCGGCGTGACCGCCGCCCACGAGCATCGCTTCCGCGACGGCGTGGTGACGATGATGGACGACTCGCACGGCATCGGCGCGTACGGCGCCACGGGACGGGGCACCGAGGAGCACGCGGGCGCGCAGGTGGACATCCTGGTGGGCACGTTCGGCAAGGCGTTCGGGGTGAACGGCGGCTTCGTGGCCGGAAGCCCCGAGCTCGTCGAGGCGGTGCGGCAGAAGGCCGACACCTACATCTACACGAACCCCCTCGGCGCCGCCGATTGCGCGGCCGCGGTGGCGGCGGTGGACATTGCCGACAGCCCGGAGGGACTGGAGCGGCTGGCCAACCTGGGCGCGCGCACGCGGCAACTGCGCGAGGGTCTCGCCACACTGGGGTTGGAGTCGATCCCGGGGCCGCATCCAGTGGTGCCGCTGCTGCTGCGCAGCACCGACAAGGTGCGCGCGGCGGTGAGCGGGCTGTTCGACCGGCACATTCTTGCGGTAGGGCTCACCTTTCCGGTAGTGCCAAAGGGCGATGAGACCATCCGGTTCCAGGTGAACGCGGCGCACACCGAGGCGGACATCGACGAGGTGCTGGACGCACTAGCCGCGCTCACGCGATAGGGCGAGACCGGCAGATGCGCGGCATGGGCTCCTCCTCCCGCGCGAGACGCGCGCGGCCCTGCATCGAGAGGCCGGGGAGGGTCCCCACGCACCGCTCAGGGGTGCGCGCGGTAGAGTTGAAGGCCCGGCAGCCGGATCGGCCACGGCGGCTGGCCCTCGGCATCGGCCATCGCCTCGATCAGGGGGCCGCCGGGGCGCAGGGCGATGACGGCCCAGCGTCTCCCAGTCGCGAGGACTCGCCCGCGGAGGCGGACGCTGACCTCGTCCGCCACGGTTCGCAGCTCGAAGTCCGCCGGGGAGAGCTGGCCATCGGCGCCGAGCGGATCGCCAATGAGCACGTGCAGGCGCCCGTCGTCGCGCAGCGCGGCGGCGGGGGGCTTCCCGACGATGCCCACCGCAGCCACTGAGGATGCGGCGGGAAGATCCCGGTGACCGAGGAGCGCCAGCGCAGCGAGGGCGGCGTCCGGCCCGACGTCGGGATCCGAAACCGCAACGGCTATGCCTACGATGGTTCCCGCCGGCAGCCGCGCCACGTAGTCGGCGACACCCTCATGCGCTACGGGCACTGGTGCGAGACGGTCGTGCGAGTGCGCGGTCCCCGCGAGATCCTCCAGCAGGTAGCGCGTCTCCGTGGTTCCGGCCCCGACCGCGCGCACCGGTCCCACCACTTCGATCCGGGACGGTCGTCCGCGGAACAGCGGGCCGCTGAGGGCGGCCGCAGCCGCGTTGCCGGTCTCAATGCGCGTGCCGACGGGCACGGCACGCTCGACGGCATCGCGCCACGCGATGAGGGCCCAGGGCGTGGGCGGCGGCACACTCCACGCCTCGGCCATTGCGACGCCCATGAGCCCGGTCACCAGCACGATGCGAGCGCTCCGCACCACCGCGGGCAGGCTCGTCACGCCGGCCGCCAGGAGCCATGCCGGGAACACCGCCAGCGCGGACGCCTGGTGTCCGGCTAGAACCATCGCCACCATGACCGCAGTGCCAATGAGGGCCGTGCCAGCCGCCGGCCGGCCCCAGAGCGGCGCCAGGGCGTTGCTGACCATGATCACCCCGAGGGGCCAGAGCCACGGCCGGTTCAACAGGTCGAGTCGTTCCGCATCGGCGGCCGACGCGGGCGCGCAGGCCGCCCAGCCAGCGGCGATGACGCCGAGCAATCCGGCGAGCGCGCGGGCGGGCATCGACTGGCCCCAGGCATGCGTGACGATGAGCGGCAGCGCAGCGAACGCGGCAGGCTGCAGGGCGCCGGCAGCCAGTTGCAGCAGTGCGGACGTCGCGGCCCGGACACGGGGAGTGCCGCCGTCCGCGAACGCCACCAGGACCGCAGCCGCCGTGAGTACGGCCGCCAGGCTCGCGGGCAGATGAGTGGCGAGAGCGAAGCTCCCGTACGAGAGCACGCCGATGGCGAGGGCCACGCCCGCGGACATCAGCGCGTCGTAGCCGAGACGTGCAAGGATTCGCGCGTGGAGTGCGGCAGTGATAGCGGCGAGGCCCACGGCCGCGGCGGCGGCACGATGCAGCGGATCCCCGAGGGGGACTGCCGACAGCGCTTCGATCGACCACAGGCCGGGAATCGTCGGGCGCTCGGAGGGCCACGCCGGCGAAAGGGGGGTCGTCCACAGAATGGCCGCGGCCATGCCGGCCAGCGCCATCCCTGCGCTCGCGGCGGCCGGGGCCCGTGCCGTCATGGGGCGCGATTATAATCCGCCCCCAGTCGTGCCCTTCGCCGCGCGCGCGTCGATCCCACCGGTCTCCCTCGCAGTCGCGGCACTGGCCGCGGCGCTTCTGGCGGCGGCGCGGTCCTCCGCGTTCGTGTGGTGGCCGCATGCCGCCTTCGACTCCGATCAGGCCATCGTCGGGTTGATGGCCAAGCACGTGGCCGAGGGTCGCGCCCTGCCCGTCACCTTCTACGGCCAGACCTACATGCTCGCGGTCGAGGCGTACCTGGCGGCGCCGTTGTTCGCGATGGGCGGTGCGTCGGTGCCGCTCCTGAAGTTGCCGCTCCTGGCGATCAACGCGGCGGTCGCCGCGATGCTGGTGGTCCTCCTGACGCGGGACGCTGGGCTGCGTCCGGGCGCAGCGCTCGCGGCCAGCGGGTTCTTCACGCTGTGCACGCCGATCACGGGGGCCTCCCTCGTGGCGGCCATGGGCGGCAGCGTCGAGCCCTTCCTGTACGTGCTCCTGATCTGGATCACGCGCGGCCGCCCCATCCTGTGCGGAGCCGTGGCAGGCTTCGGCTTCCTGCATCGCGAGTTCACCCTGTACGGATTGACCGCCCTCATCGCCGTTGACGCGTTGCGCGAATGGCGGGCATGGAGGGCGCTGCTGCCTCGCGTGCTCTCCGTGCTGGCCGCCTTCACGACCGTGCTGGCACTCGGCAATGCGGCCATCAGGTTCGGCGATGTCTTCGGCCCGGAGATGCCCCGCTTCGAGCTGCCCGCGCAACCATCCAGCGTGGCCGCGGTCACCTCCCGCGCGCAGTGCGATGTCACTGCCGAGATCGGGCCCAACCTGGCGTGGCTGGTGCGCCAGAACCTTCCGACCCTCGCCGGCGCGCGCGAGCGAGGGCTGGACGAGTACTACGTGGGCCGGCCCGCGCCCGCGGCACCCCTGGTGTGGGCGATGCTGGCCATCGGGCTCCTCGTCGCGGCGGGTCGCGCGTCGTTCGTGGGGTGGCGAACGCGCACGCCGGTGCCGCCGTTCGTAGTGTTCCTCGCGCTCGTGGGCGGCCAGGCGATCGCCGCCTACACCGGGAGCTGTGGCGTGCGCGATCCGACGCTGATCCGATACACCCTTCTGGCGTTGCTGATCCCGGTGGCCGTGGCGGCCTGGCACCTCGGCGTGGAGCCCGTCCGCGCGCTGCGCCGCTCGACCCTCGTGCTGCTGCTGGCCTGGATGGCCTGGTCGGGGGCGCGCCATCGGGCGGTCATCGGCGAGTACTTCGAGCGCGCTCCGGAGACGCCGCAGTCGCGTGTCGCGGCGGAGCTGGAACGCCGCGGCATCCAGTACGCTCGCGCGGGATACTGGGTCGCGCACTACGTCACGTTCGTGACGGGCGAGCGCGTGCGCGTGGCCTCCGACTACCCGGCGCGCATCCTCATCTACGACACCGAGGGGTCACGGGCCGGGCGGTCCGTGCACATCCTGCCGGGCCGGTGCCCGAACGGCACCGAGGTCGGCCGGCTGTGGATCTGCGAGTAGGGATGTCGCGCACGCACCGCCCGGACGAGCCCCGCCCCGCGCTGCGCCGCGTGCTGTCGCTGCCCGCACTGGTGCTGTTCGGGCTGGTCTATCTGGTTCCGCTCACTGTCTTCACCACCTACGGGCTGGTGACGGTGCAGACCGGTGGACGGCTTCCGACAACCTATCTCATCACGCTGGTGGCGATGACGTTCACGGCGCTGTCGTACGGCGCCATGGTGCGCGCGTTCCCGGCGGCGGGTTCGACGTTCACCTACGCGAGGTCGGTGTTCGGCCCGCACGTGGGCTTCCTGGCCGGGTGGTCGCTGCTGCTCGACTACCTGTTCCTGCCGATGATCAACTACCTGGTGATCGGCCTCTATCTCAACACCCAGTTCCCCGGCGTCGCCCCGTGGGTGTTCATCGTCATCGCCATCCTCGCGGTCACCGTGCTGAACGTGATCGGCATCGAGACGATTGCCCGGGCCAACGTCTTGATCATCACGGCCCAGGTGCTCTTCGTCGCGACGTTCGTGGTGATGGCCCTGGGTTCGGTGAGCGGCGAGGTGAGCCTCCTGGAGCCGTTCGCAGGCAATCCATCGTACGCCGCCGGAGGCGTGGACCCGTCGGTCGGCCTCGGCCCGCTGCTCGCGGGCGCCGCGGTGTTGTGCCTGTCGTTCCTGGGCTTCGACGCGGTGTCCACGATGGCCGAGGAGACGCCGGAGCCCCGTCGCGACATTCCCCGAGCCATCCTGTGGGTGACCCTCTGTGGCGGCTTCCTGTTCATGCTGCTGGCCTATATCGGCCATCTCGTGATGCGCGAGCCGCGCTGCCTTCCCGCAGTGGATCCCTCGTGCACCTTCGCCGACACGGCCGCGCTCGACCTGATGGCGCGTGCCGGCGGCCGCTGGCTCGGCGCCTTCTTCATCGTGGCCTACGTGGCCGGTGCGTTCGGCTCGGCGCTCACCTCGCAGGCCTCGGTGTCGCGCATCCTCTACACGATGGGGCGCGACGGCGTGCTGCCACGCGGCTTCTTCGGCCGGCTGTCGTCGCGCTTCGGCACCCCGGTACTCGTCATCCTGCTGGTCTCGGCCATCTCGCTGCTCGCGGTGTGGTTGTCGCTCGGCCTGCTCGCCTCGATGATCAGCTTCGGCGCGCTGGTGGCGTTCTCGGTGGTGAACCTGGCGGTGATCAAGCATTACTTGATGGATCGAGATCGGAAGTCGGGAGTCGGGAGTCGGGAGTCGGAAGCCGGGAATTGCCGCTCGACGCGGCTCGGGGCCGCCCTGAAGCGGCCGAAGGGCCGGGAGCGCGACTACGTCCGCCACGGTGTCCTCCCTGCGATTGGCTGCGTCCTCACGGCGTGGCTGTGGACCAGTCTGTCGGGCGACAGCCTCACGATCGGCCTGCGCTGGCTGGCCGCCGGCGCCCTCTACCTGGCCTGGCTGACCCGCGGCTTCACGCGACGGCCGCCCGATGTTGCGTGATCACGTTCTCCGTGCGTTACTCTCTGTTTCCTGTCCGTTTCCTGATGTTTTCCTTCGTGTTCTTCGTGTCCTTCGTGTTCCCGTGACTCCACGCATATGCTGACGATCTACTCTGACCTCCACCACCGGCATCACGGCAATGCCGAGCTCATCGACGGGAAGCTGTTGCCGTGCTTCGAGATGCCTCGTCGCGCCGAGATGGTGCTGGCGCGCGTGCGCGAGGTCGGCCTGGGCGACGTCGTCGCGCCCGACGGTTGCGACGACGATGCCATCCGGCGCGTGCACGATGACGGGTTCGTGGACTTCCTGTCCACGGCCTGGTCCGAGTGGGCCGCGGAGGGCCGCACGCACGACGCGCTGCCGCTGGTGTGGCCCGTACGCAGCCTGCGCGGCGACCGGGTGCCGCAGTTCATCGACGGCAAGCTGGGCTACTACTCGCTGGACGCCGGCGTGCCCATCACCGCCGGCACCTGGGAGGCCGTGCGCGCCAGCGCCGCCGTGGCCCTCACCGGCGCGCGTGTCGTGGCGGACGGCGCCGCCAGCGCCTTCGCGCTGTGCCGCCCGCCTGGGCATCACGCCGCATCCGCGGCCATGGGGGGCTACTGCTATCTCAACAACGCGGCGATTGCCGCGCAGTACCTGCTGGACCACGGATGCACGCGCGTCGCCATTCTCGACGTGGACTACCACCACGGCAACGGCACCCAGGAGATCTTCTATAGCCGGCGCGACGTGCTGTTCCTCTCGCTGCACGCGGATCCACGCGTGGAGTATCCCTACTTCCTCGGCTACGCGGACGAACTGGGTGCGGGCCCGGGCTTCGGCTTCACGCACAATTACCCGCTGCCCCACGGCACCACGTGGGACGGTTACGGCCCCGCCCTGGCCGACGCAGGCGAGAAGGTGCGCGCCTTCCGGCCGGACGTGCTGGTCGTGTCGCTGGGCGTGGACACCTACGAATACGATCCGATCTCGAAGTTCCGCCTGCGCGGCGACGACTTCCCGAGGATTGGCGGCCACCTCGCCGCGCTGGAGGTCCCGACGCTGTTCGTCATGGAAGGCGGCTACGCGGTGGAAGACGTCGGCGTGAACGCCGTCAACGTGCTGACGGGATTCGAGCAGGGCCGGTGACGACATGCGCCCCTTTCACACCATCATCGAGCCGTTCCGGATCAAGTCGGTCGAAGCCCTCCGCTTCACCACGCGCGAGGAGCGCGTGGCCGCGCTGGCGCGCGCGGACCACAACGTGTTCAAGCTCCACGCCGACGATGTGCTCGTCGACCTGCTCACCGATTCGGGGACGGGCGCCATGTCGTCGGCCCAGTGGGGCGCACTCATGCAGGGTGACGAGTCGTACGCCGGCAGCCGCTCGTTCTACCGGTTCGAATCGGCGGTGCGCGACCTCACTGGCTTCAAGCACATCATCCCGACCCACCAGGGGCGCGCGGCGGAGCGCATCCTGTTCCACACGATTCTTCATCCCGGCCACATCGTGCCGAACAACAACCACTTCGATACGACCCGGGCGAACGTCGAGGTCGAAGACGCGGAGGCGCGCGACCTGGTCATCGACGAGGGCCGGCATCCCGCGGTGGTTCACCCCTTCAAGGGCAACATCGACCTCGCTGCCCTCGAGGCCCTGCTCGACCGCGAGGGCGACCGGGTGCCGCTCGTGATGGTGACCATCACCAACAACTCCGGCGGCGGGCAGCCGGTGTCGCTGGCCAATCTGTGTGGCGTCCGGGCGCTGTGCGACCGATATCGCAAGCCCTTCTTCCTCGACGCGTGCCGCTTCGCCGAGAACGCGTGGTTCGTCAAGGAGCGCGAGGAGGGCCAGTCGGGCCGGACGCCCCGTGACATCGCCCGGGAGATATTCGGCCTCGCCGACGGCTGTACGATGTCGGCCAAGAAGGATGGCCTCGCCAACATCGGCGGGTTCCTCGCGATGAACAGCGACGCGTGGGCCGAGCAGTGCCGGAACCTGCTCATCCTCACCGAGGGCTTTCCCACCTACGGCGGATTGGCGGGTTACGACCTGGAGGCCATCGCCCGCGGACTGGAAGAGGTGGTGGAAGAGCCGTATCTGAGGTACCGCATCAGGTCCACGGAGTATCTCGCCGACAAGATCCTGAACGCGGGCGTGCCCATCGTGAGGCCCGCGGGCGGGCACGCCGTCTACATCGACGCGCGATCGCTGCTGCCGCACATCCCCCCGCTGCAGTACCCCGGGATCGCGCTGGTCAACGCCCTGTACACCGAGGCCGGCGTACGCTGCGTGGAGATCGGCACGGTGATGTTCGGCCTCCACGCCGACGGCACCGAGACAGCGGCGGCGCTGGACCTGGTGCGCCTGGCCATTCCCCGACGCGTCTATACGCAGTCGCACATCGACTTCGTGGCCGAGGCCGTGATCCACGTGGCGGGGATGCGCGACCAGTTGCGCGGCTACCGGATCACGGCGGCGCCCGGCGCCCTGCGGCACTTCACCGCGGCGTTCGCTCCACTCCGCTGACCCCTGCGCTACCATCGGTCATGCTCCCCGGAACCGGAACCATCGTCCCGCTCGTGACGCCGTTCGACGCGAACGAGCGCGTCGATGGCGCCGAAATCGAGCGCCTGGTCGCGTTCATCCTGCGGGAGGGGGCCGACGCGCTGATGCCGACGGCGCTCACCGGCGAGGGGCCTCTGCTCGCCGCCGATGAGATGGTGGCGGTGTGGGAGGCCACCTTCGCCGCGGCGCGGGGACGCGTGCCCGTGGTGCCGGCCATCATCGCCACCACCACGCGCGAGGCCGTGCGGCTGGCTCGCCGTGCGCACGAGATGAGGGCGGCCGCCGTGATGGTGGCGCCGATCGTGCCGGAGCTGTACGCCGGGCGGTCGCGACGCGACGTGCGTGGGTTCTACGAGGCGGTGGCCGATGCGACGCCGCTGCCCTTGATCCTCTTCAACTACCCGTCGCTCACCGGCGTGGACCTGACGCCGGACTTCCTCGCCGAGCTGGCCGGTATCCCGCGTGTCGGCTATGTCAAGGAGAGCACAGGCGACAGCCGGCGCGTGCACGCCATCCACCGCCAGTGCGAAGGCCGGATCGAGGTCATCTGTGGCAACCCGAACGCCGCGTTCGAGTCCATTGCGCTCGGCTGCCGGCTGTGGATCACCGGGATCATGAACGTGGTGCCGCGGCAGGCCCGCGCGATGCTCGGCGCGATCCGGGCGGATCGCGATCTCGTGCGCGCGCGCGCCATCTACTACGACCACGTGCTGCCGCTGGTCGATCTCATGTTCCGCGCCAGCAACCCCACGGGCACGATCAAGGCCGGCCTCCGCGCTCGGGGCGTGGACGTCGGCGTCCCCCGGCGTCCGGGCAGCGACGTGTCGCCGGAAGAGGCGGCGCAGCTGTCGCTGTTCGTCGAACGCCTCGACACGGCCCCTGCGCCACGCGCGTAGCGCGGAGTGGCTTCGTGCTTGCTTCGCGCTCTTCGTGTTCCCGTGGACACCGCCGCGCGTGCGCGGCTCGTGTCACTTCCCGGGCGGCGTGGCTGGCTTCGACAGCGGCTCGCCCGCCTTGCCCAGGATGACCACCGCAATCGTCGCCGGCTCGGTGTCGCTGGCGTTGGCTGACGTGCTGTGCACCGATCCCATCGGCTCGAAGAACGACTGCCCGGCCTCGAGCACCTTCGCGGGCTCGCCGTTGATGGCCCAGCGGATGCGGCCGCGCACCACGTAGCCGAACGTGGGGCCCGGATGCTGGTGCGACGCCGACACCACGCCCGGCGGGTACGTGACCTCGAGCATGTTCCCCTGCCACCCCTCGAACGGTGCGCCGAGCGGGTGCACGCCGAGCGGCTTGGACTGCGTGGCCGCCGGCTTTACCTGCGAGACAGCCCCGGTCCCGTTCGCCGCGGCCCGTTCACTCACCGTCACCGCGCCCGCGAGCGCCGCGAGCCCGACCTGTAACACCTCTCTGCGGTCCATGCCTGCCTCCCTGCGCGAACGCTATCACGGACGAGACGCGCATCGCCGGGGCTTCGGCCCCGTCGACGACCCGCATCCCTACGTCATCGGCACGAGCGCCGTCGGGCGCTACCTGACCGTGGCGGAAGAGTGCGCAAAGGCGGGCCTGCTGCGCGTGCCCTGACTACTGCGGCTTCGACCCCGCGGGACGCAGCGTCGGATACTGGATGCCCAGCTGCTCGAGATACGTCCCGTACTTCGTCGGGTCGTAGTAGTACTTCTTCATCTCCTCGCGGTACTTCGCGAGGATCTCCGCGTTCAGGTGGATGGCGGGCGGGGTGTCCGGCTTGATGAAGGGGATGTATTTCCGGTCCTTCGTCTGGACGGTCCTGAAATAGTCCCACGCCTGCTGCACCAGCTCGGGGCGGGTCATCAGATCGAGCACCGACATGGCCATCACCTTCGCGCCGGCCACCACGCCCTTGTGCGCGATGGGCGTGGCACTGGCGATGGCGCTGGACCAGTTGTGGCCCGGCAGCCCCGGGATGTTCGAGGGGTAGCGCAGGGTCACGGTGGGCACGTTCCACGAGATGTCGCCGATGTCGTCCGAGCCGCCGCCGTAGTTGTCCTCGACCTTCACCGGGCCGCGCAGGGGCTCGAGCTCGGTGGCCAGGCCTTCCTGGCGCGGGTTCCCCAGTTCCGTCTGCAGGCCCTTCGCCAGGGACTGGTCGGCCTCGCTCCACGTCGGCAGGCCCACCTTCTTGATGTTCTCGTACACGACCTCGGCCACCGTCTTGTTCATGTGCTGCGGGTAGGCGGCGCCGAGGATACGCGAGGTCCACTTCGTGTTGGTCATCAGCGCGGCGCCCTCGGCCATCTTGTTGCCGATGTCCCACATCTCCTGGATGTGCGGCTGGTCGTTCTCGCGGAAGTAGTACCAGACGCTGGCGTTCCTGGGGACGACATTGGGCTGGTCGCCGCCGTTGGTGATGACGTAGTGCGAGCGCTGCGAGAGGCGCAGGTGCTCGCGGCGGTAGTTCCAGCCGGCGTTCATCAGCTCCACGGCGTCGAGCGCCGAGCGCCCCCGCCACGGCGCGCCTGCGCTGTGCGCCGTCTCGCCCTCGAAGGTGTACTCGATGGAGACCATCCCGTTGCCGCCGCCGTCGCCCCACGACACGCCGAGGTTGTTGCCCACGTGCGCGAAGATGGTGACGTCCACGTCCTTGAACATGCCGTCGCGCACGTACCACGCCTTCGACGCGAGCTGCTCCTCGGCGATGCCCGGCCAGAGCATCAGCGTGCCGGGCAGCTTGTCGCGCTCCATGATTCGCTTCACCGCCAGGGCCGCGACGATCTGCATGGGCATGCCGGTGTTGTGGCCCTCGCCGTGCCCCGGCGCGCCCGCGATGATCGGATCGGGATAGGCGACGCCCGGCTTCTGCGACGCCTGGGGGATGCCGTCGATGTCGGAGCCCAGCGCGATGACCGGCTTGCCAGAGCCCCACGTGGCCACCCAGGCCGTGGGCATGCCCGACACGCCGCGCTGGACCTTGAAGCCCTGCTGCTCGAGCATGCCGGTGAGGTACTTCGACGTCTCGAACTCCTGGAAGCCGAGCTCCCCGAAGCTGAATACCGAATCCACCATCTCCTGCGCCATCTTCGCCAGCTCGTCCACACCACGGACGGCGTCGGCCTTCTGGGCGGTGAGCCTGGCGTTCTCCTGGGCTTGTGCGAGCGCGGGGCCCGCGGAGAGAGCCAGGGCCAGCCCGGCGATGGCGGTGAATCGTGCGCGAATCATGTGAACCTCCTGGAGCTCGGTCGAGACGAGTGGAGATTCTACCCGCCTTTCAGTGTCCCGCGCCGGTGGCCTTCAGCGCCGACAGGAACGCCTCGGGATTGTCCGGGCTCAGCAGGAGGCTGTAGCCCAGCGACGTCGGCACGTGCACGGCCTTGGAGCGGTCGGTCAGGTAGAGCAGCGCCTGCTCACCGTTCGCGAGCCGGAACCACCCCGACTGATACCCGGGAAGGCCGGTGCCCATCGTCCGCCAGCGCGGGCGCAGGTTCGAGGAGGGACCGAGGTCCACGCGGCGTGCCTCGGCGGTGCGAAGGCTGGCGGCGGGGATGAGGCGCCCGTAGACGTCGCCGCTCAGGCGGAGACCGGACGGCGACACCTCGAACCGCGCGCCTCGCGATCCCAGCACCGAGACCAAGAGCACACCGAGCACCACGACGAGCAGCAGTGCCACAGGGATCAACACCCACAGCGGGCGCGGTCCCGCCGGCGCAATCGTGAACACCTCCATCAGCATCCCTCCCCGTCGCTCGAGATGCCTGTCGAGCGACGATTCCGCCGCCAAGGATATGCGGAAGGCTACTCGTAACGAAGGGCTTCGATGGGATCCATGCGCGACGCGCGCATCGCCGGGATGAGCGCGCTGACCAGGCCGACCACCATCAGGATGCCGCTGCAGACCACCAGCAGCTCCAGCGACAGCGCCATGTGGATGTCCGCCGTGCGGCTCGTATCGTCGAGCAGCTCGGACAGGAATGGCTGCGGGCTGAAGAGGTAGACGAGCAGCCACGACAACGCGACGCCGGCGGCGCCGCCAGCGAACGCCGTGACCAGCCCTTCGAGGAGGAACTGCAGCAGGATGGCCCGCCGCCGCGCGCCCAGGGCTTTGCGAATGCCGATCTCGCGCGTGCGCTCGGTGACCGACACGAACATGATGTTCATCACGCCCACGCCGCCGATGGCCAGCGTCAGCACGCCGATGAAGCCGAGCACCAGCTTCAGGCCGAGCACGATGCCCGCCGTGATCTCAGCGGTCTGGGCGGATCCGAACATGCGGAGGGCACGCTCGTCGTCCGGGTTGAAGTCGAGCCGCTTGCCGAGCAGCGCCTTCACCTGCGCGGTGGCCTGATCCTCCTTGGTGGAATCCACGGCCTGGTACACCATCACGGTCGTGTACTCGGTGTTCCAGAGCTGCCCGGCCGTGGTGTAGGGGATGAAGATCGACTCGCGATCGGGGCGCAGGTAGTTGGAGAGCTGCACCTTCTCCTTCTGCACGCCGACCACCTCGAAGGCCATGCCCCCGATGCGGATGCGCTGGCCCACCGGCGGCACGTTGCCGAACACCTTGCGCGCGACCTCGCTGCCGATGAACGCCACGCGGCGCTGCAGGCGCAGGTCCTCGGCGTCAGGGAAGCGGCCCGACGCCACCCACTGGCTGCGCATGACGGCGTACTCGGGGGCGACACCGCGCACGAGGTAGGAGCCCTGCTTCACCCCCCACACCACGGGGAAGTCGCGCGTGAACTCGGGGCTGACGAACTTCACCAGCGGCGCCTCGGCCACCGCCAGCACGTCGGCTTCCTTCAGGCGGATGCGCTTGCCCGCGCGCTCGCCGCCGGCCTGCTGGCTGGTCTGCCCCGGCCACACGATGACGACGCCGTCGCCGAAGGCGCCCCGGAACCCGCGCGCCAGCGCGTCGCGGAAACCGTTGCCGTAGGACAGCAGCATCACGACCGAGACAATGCCCCACGAGATGCCGAGCATCGACAGGAGCGCGCGCGTGCGGTTGCGCGACAGGCCTGTGAACGCCTCACGCACGATCTCGCGAAGTATCTGCATCTACGTCTCGTAGCGAAGCGCCTCGACAGGCGGCAACTGCGCAGCGCGCCGAGCGGGATACGTGGAGGTGACGACGCCCACCAGCACCAGTGTGGCCAGCGCGACGGCGCCGGATTCCCAGGTCATCACCATGCCCTGGAACCGCTCGGGCATGGGCAGCATGTTCACCAGGCCGCACAGGCCGAGCGCCAGGGCGAAGCCCAGCGTGCCGCTCAGCATGGTGAGAAAGAAGCCTTCCAGGAAGAACTGGCGCTGGACGGCGGAGGTGGTGGCCCCGAGCGCCTTGCGCACGCCGATCTCCCGCGTTCGCTCGCGCACGGCCACCAGCATGATGTTCATCACGCCCAGGCCGCCCAGCGCCAGCGTGATGAAGCCGACGATGCTGAAGAACTGCTTCATGGTGCCGATCATCCGGCCGAACATGAGGCTTTCGAGCGAGGTGTCCCACACCGAGAGCGCGTCGCGGTCGTCGGGGTTGAACCCCTTGCGGCGCGCCAGCACCTGCCGCACGTCGCGCTCGAGCGGCCAGTCGACGTCCTGGATGCGGCCCGTGCGCTGGTCGAGCACGCGCGGCAGGTCGGCCACCACCCAGGGTTTCGGCGCCACGATGAGCTGCGAGACCGTCCCCGCGGGCGCGTCGGTGCGCGGGAAGTCGCGCGCCATCGCCTGGAAGGGCACGAACACCTTGTCGTTGTCGGGCCCACTGTAGTTGCTGTCCTGGTTCTTCTTCCGGATCCTGCCGACGACGGTATAGGGCACGCCGTTGAGCTCCACGGTCTCGCCCAGCCCCTCGCGGGTCCCGAACAGCTGCGCCCACGCATCGGCTCCGATGATGGCCACGCGCCGCACCTGCTCGTCGTCGGCGAAGACGAAGTCGCGGCCCTGCTCGATGTCGAGGGTGCGGATGGCCTGGTACTGCGGCTCGATGCCGTGCACCGAGAGCGACGCCGCGTTGTAGCGGCTCTTGATGCGGAGGCCGCGGTTGATCTCGGCGCTGACCACGGCCACGAGCGGCGCTTCCTGCTCGATGGCACGCGCATCCTCGACCGTGAGGAACACGCGGCGGCCCGCACGCTCGCCGCCGGCCTGCATCGTCGTGCGCCCGCCCCAGACGATGGCGATGTTCTTGCCGAGCTCTTCGAGGACGGTCTGGTTGCCGCGCTGGAAGCCCTCGCCCGTGGCCGCCAGCACCACCACCGCGATGACGCCCCACAGGATCCCGAACATGGTCAGGAAGCTGCGCAGCTTGTTCGCGCGGAGGTTGTCGAGCGCCTGGGTGAAGGCTTCGCGCACGGGGAGGTCCTGGGTC
>Ga0105107_10001336_pt1 | contig 15939 bp, 17 predicted proteins | sample PPLLaktember2015_6_FD_79335 | JGI IMG/M metagenome (GOLD analysis project Ga0105107, IMG submission 79335) | Freshwater sediment microbial communities from Prairie Pothole Lake near Jamestown, North Dakota, USA - PPLs Lake P8 Core (1) Depth... | ecosystem: Environmental > Aquatic > Freshwater >...
CACGGTTTTCCCAGTGACCGAAGCGGTGGCCGAGGAGTTTCAGAAGGCCATGAAGGGCAAGGTCAAGGTGACCGTCGGCATCTCCGGCACCGGCGGCGGGTTCAAGAAGTTCTGCCGCGGCGAAATTGAGGTCGGAAACGCCTCACGCCCCATCCTCAAGAGCGAGATGGCGGAGTGCAAGAAAAACGGTGTCGAATACGTCGAGATGCCCGTTGCCTACGATGCGCTGACCGTGGTCGTCAACCCGAAGAACAACTTCCTCGCCAGCATCAGCATCGAGGATCTGAAAAAGATGTGGGAGCCGGGGGCACAGGGCAAGATCACGACCTGGAAGCAGGTCAATCCCGCCTGGCCGGATGCGCCCCTGAAGCTCTTCGGGGCCGGTGCAGACTCGGGTACGTTCGACTACTTCACCGAGGCGGTGACCGGCAAGTCGAAATCGAGTCGCGGTGACTTCACGGCGAGCGAGGACGATAACGTGCTGGTGCAAGGCGTCAGCCGCGACGTGAATGCGCTCGGTTTCTTCGGCTTTGCGTACTACTACGAAAATCGCGACAAGTTGAAGGGCGTGCCGATCTCCTGGAAGGGGTCGAAGCCCGTTGCGCCGAGTGCGGAGCGCGTCCTCGACGGAACATACCAGCCCTTCTCACGGCCGATCTTCATCTACGTGAACGCGAAGGCGGCGCAGAAGCCGGAAGTCAAGCAGTTCGTCGAGTTCTACAACAAGCACGGCGCAACACTCGCGAAGGAGGTAAAGTACGTGCCTCTGCCCGCGAGCGCCTATCAGTACAACCTCGATGCCCTTGCCAAAAACCGGCTCGGCACCAAGTTCGGTGGCGAAAACAAGGTCGGGCTCACGATCGAGGAGCTCATGAAGCTCGAGGCCAAGCTGTAAGAACCGTTGTCTCGCATCTGCCGGCCTCGAGCTCCCGGGGGGTGGACGCCTCCTCCGCCGGGACTCGGCGCCCCGATCGTGACATTCATCGCCCAGTTGCGATGCTCAGAAGAAAAGTGACCTCCATAAGCTGTCGCCGGAGCTCCCGACCGGGAACCTCGGGGACGGCTTTCCGCTCGCGGCTGGTGATCAGTGCGCCAAGCTGAAATAATCTGAAATCCAGGGATGAGCGTTCTAACGAAAGCGGAAGGTCTTCCGGCGGTGACTCCCGGCTCGGTAAGTGATCGGCTTGCGAAGCGGCGGTCGCGCCACGTCAAGGAGAGGGTCATAGAGTTCGGCCTGTTCCTGGCAGCGTTGGTCTCGGTTGCGACTACCGTGGCAATCGTCATCGTCCTGCTCGCGGAATCGTTCCTGTTCTTCACCAAAGTGTCCCTGTGGGACTTTCTGACGGATACCCAATGGACGCCGTTGTTCGCGGACGCGCATTACGGGATCCTGCCGCTGTTGTCAGGGACCCTGGTGAGTTCCTTTGTCGCGCTCGCGGTCGCGATACCGCTGGGGACGATCATCGCGATATACCTTTCGGAGTTCGCGCCCTTTTCGGTGCGAGAGGTTGCCAAGCCATTTCTCGAGCTTCTGGGGGGCATACCCACCATCGTCTACGGCTATTTCGCGCTGCTGTTCGTAACGCCGCTGCTGCAGTCGATATTTCCGTCCCTGCCCGGTTTCAACCTTCTGTCGGCCGGGATCGTGATGGGCATCATGATCATCCCGTACGTCAGTTCGGTGAGCGAAGATGCGATGCGGGCCGTACCAATGAGTCTGCGGGAAGGGTCGTACGCGATGGGCGCGACCCGGTTTCAGACGGCGGTGCGCGTTGTGACGCCAGCCGCGTTCTCGGGCATTGCGGCGGCCTACATCCTCGGGATTTCGCGCGCCGTCGGCGAGACCATGATCCTTGCCGTCGCGGCCGGTACCCAGCCGAACTTGACGTGGAACCCCATGGAATCCGCGGCGACCATTACCTCCTTTATCGTGCAGGTTGCCCTCGGTGATCTGCCGCATGGCAGTCTTGCATATCAGACGATCTTCGCGGCCGGACTGACGTTGTGCCTGCTCACGCTGGCGTTCAACGTCATCGGACATCTGTTGCGCAAGCGATATCGTCAGGCCTATTGACATGGACGAGACCGGCATTCGCGAGATTCGAGCGCTCATCGCAAGACATAAGCGCTGGGACGTAATCTTCGCCGTCCTCGGCGTAGTGTGTCTGATGCTCGGCGTTCTGACTTTCGTCGCGCTCTTCGTCGACATGCTGATCGACGGATTCGGGCGGCTGCGTCCCGAATTCTTCACTTCCTTTCCATCGCGCAAGCCCGATCAAGCGGGGATACTTTCGGCCTGGGTCGGCAGCTCGCTCGTCATGGCCGTGACTGCGTTTACGGCGGTGCCGCTAGGCGTGGCGGCGGGAATTTATCTGGAGGAGTACGCGCCCAAGAACTGGATGACCGATCTGATCGAGATAAATGTGACCAACCTCGCGGGAGTGCCTTCGATCATCTACGGGTTGCTGGCGCTCGGGCTGTTCGTCTACCAGTTCGGATTCGGTCAGAGCGTGCTGTCGGCGGGTCTCACCCTCGGGCTGCTCATACTTCCCGTAGTCATCGTGGCGACGCGCGAGGCCATCCGGTCGATCCCCGGCGCGATTCGCGAAGGCGCGATGGCGCTCGGCGCCACGAAATGGCAGACTACCCGCGATCACATTCTTCCATATTCGCTTGCCGGCATCATGACCGGGGTCATCATCGGAATGGCGCGCGCGATCGGGGAGACCGCGCCGGTCATTACCATTGGTGCGCTCACCTTCATCGCATTCTTGCCCGATCCTCCGCTGATGACCGAGCCGCCGTTCATATCGTTCGACTGGCTGCTATCCGGGTTCACGGTCATGCCGATTCAGATGTTCAACTGGACGTCACGGCCCGAGGCAGCTTTCCATGCCAACGCGGCTGCTGCCGGGGTCGTTCTGGTTGCGATGACGCTGTCGATGAACGCGGCTGCAATCTACATCCGCTACCGCCTGAGGAAGAACATCAAATGGTAAGTGCCGTGATCATGGAGCGGGGAAGCGTCGGCACTCAGGAGGATGTCGTCAAGGCAAAGGCGGAGGCGATAAATCTGAGCTTTTATTACGGCAGCTTTCACGCGCTCAAGTCGATCAGCATGCCGATCTACGAGAAGAAGGTCACTGCATTGATCGGGCCGTCGGGGTGCGGCAAGTCCACGTACCTGCGCTGCTTCAACCGGATGCACGATCTGTATCCCGGCAATCGATACGAAGGCGACATCAGGCTCTATCCTGACAACACGAATCTGCTGCATTCTTCGGTCGATCCGATCGAAGTTCGCATGCGCATCACCATGGTGTTCCAGAAGCCCAACCCGTTTCCCAAGTCGATCTACGAAAACGTCGCCTACGGCCTGCGGGTGCGGGGAGTGAGGAATCGCGCCATACTGGACGAGAAGGTCGAGCAGGCTTTGCGCGGAGCCGCCCTGTGGGAGGAGGTGAAGGACAGGCTTCCCGATCTGGCATTCAATCTCTCGGGTGGTCAGCAGCAGCGGCTGTGCATTGCCCGGGCACTCGCTACCGATCCCGAGTTACTTCTGTTTGACGAGCCGACTTCGGCGCTCGATCCCATCGCGACCGCCAGCATCGAGGAACTCATTGCGGACCTGAAAAGTCGCCTGACGATCCTCATCGTCACGCACAACATGCAGCAGGCAGCGCGCGTGTCCGACTTCACCGCGTACATGTACCTCGGGGAGTTGATCGAGTTCGATCTGACCGACAAGATCTTCGTGAAGCCCGGCAAGAAGCAGACGGAAGACTACATTACCGGCAGGTTCGGTTAAGCCCTGCGATGCTCGAACCCGAGGCGCTGCGCTGCATCGCCGCAAATTGACCGCGCCGCATCGGGGCGGTAACATTCGCCAGTTTCGACGGCTGATGACCGAGATGCGCAGCAAGCTCGTTGCCGGCAACTGGAAGATGCATGGCAGTTTGACCGAGAACGAGGGCCTGTTGGGCGCTCTCAAGATCGGTTTCGCCGCTGGCAGCCAGGCCCAGTGCGCGGTGTGTGTTCCCTACCCCTTCCTTGGCCAGGTTCAGGCGCTGCTCCGGGACAGCCCGATCGCGTGGGGTGCCCAGGACGTGAGCGAGCATGCGAAGGGTGCTTACACGGGCGAAGTTTCGGCCTCGATGTTGCAGGAGTTCGGCTGCCGGTACGTGATCGTGGGGCATTCGGAGCGACGTGCCATGCACGCCGAGAACAGCCGGCTGGTGGCTCGCAAGCTTCGGGCGGCGCAGAGCGTCGGGTTGAGGCCGATTCTTTGCGTCGGCGAGACGCTGGCGGAGCGCGAGCGCGGTGTGACCGAAGCCGTCGTGAGCGCGCAACTGATCGCGGTGGTCGAGGAGCTTGGGGCGGATGCCCTGGCGCAGGCGGTGATCGCCTACGAGCCCGTCTGGGCGATAGGGACTGGCAAGACGGCGAGTCCCGAGCAGGCTCAGGCGGTGCACGCATCGATACGAGCATTGCTGCGGCGGCAAGATGCGTCGCTGGCGGACAGCGTGCAGATACTCTACGGTGGCAGCGTCAAGGCCGGGAATGCGGCCGAGCTGTTTGGGATGCCCGATATCGACGGCGGATTGGTGGGCGGCGCATCGCTCGATGCCAAGGAGTTTCTGGCGATCTGTCAGGCGGCCGGGTAGGCGCGCAGTCCATAGACGGAGCTTTGGTGGTGCAATGGAAATCGTGCTGTTAGTCGTTCATGTGCTCGTTGGCACGAGCGTCATCGGGCTGGTGCTGCTCCAGCACGGCAAGGGAGCAGACATGGGGGCCGCGTTCGGCAGCGGATCGGCCGGCAGTCTTTTCGGGGCGAGCGGCTCGGCGAATTTCCTGTCGCGCACCACTGCCATTCTGGCAACGATGTTCTTCATCACCAGTATGGGTCTGACCTATATAGGCAGCACGCATACTGAAAGCAAGGGCGTCATCGAGCGGCCCAAGGAGAGCCAGGAAGTGCCGAAGCCGACGCCCAGCGCTCCGCCGAGCTCGACCGTGCCTGCACCGAGCGCGCCGAGCGAAGGCGGGTCCAAGGCGAGCGACGTGCCGAAGTGAGTTGCACGATCCTCGTGCTCGCGCACTGGCGGGCTCGGGCATCGGGCGATCGAGTATTCTGTAGCAGTCCTGCCGACGTGGTGGAATTGGTAGACACGCCGTCTTGAGGGGGCGGTGGCGAAAGCCGTGTGAGTTCGAGTCTCACCGTCGGCACCAGAAGGCCGAGCAGGCAGATGCGGTTTAGGGCGTACAACGCAGCAGCCGTGCATTGATGGCAGCCGCGCGACCTGGATGAAGCAAGCATGCTGGAAAACTACTTTCCGATTCTGATGTTCATGCTGGTCGGGTTTGCCGTCGGCTTGGGGCCGATGGCGATCGGATGGGCCGTGAGTACGGCCCTTGGTGCCAATCGGCCGGATCCGGACAAGCTTTCGCCGTACGAGTGCGGTTTCGAGGCATTCGAGGATGCGCGCATGAAATTCGACGTGCGCTACTACCTCGTGGCGATATTGTTCATCCTGTTCGATCTGGAAATTGCCTTCCTGTTTCCCTGGGCGATCGTGCTGTCCGAGCTCGGATGGTTCGGTGTCGTCTCGATGGGTATCTTTCTCGCCATCCTGGTCGTAGGGTTCGTCTACGAGTGGAAGAAGGGCGCATTGGAGTGGGAGTAGCCGCAAGGGCTCAGCCTTCAGTGGTCGTACACCAAGTTTGACAGCCGCCTGCTGGTCCGACGTAATATTCAGCAGGAAGAGGCGGGTGGCAGGGACGGCGCTCTTCGACAACGGCGACGCGGCCGATGAGGATGGCACGATCCGTTCCAGCACCGCACGCTCTTCGTAGACCTTGCGCGGTGAATCGCCCATGGAAGTGATCCAAACGGACGTTGCGATCGTCGGAGCCGGCGGAGCAGGGTTGCGAGCCGCAATCGCCGTAGCTGAGGCTGACCCGTCTCTGACCGTTGGGCTGATCTCCAAGGTCTACCCGATGCGCAGCCACACGGTTGCGGCCGAAGGCGGTGCGGCGGCAGTGACGCAGGTGCACGACAGCCTGGAGGAACACTTCCACGACACCGTGGCTGGCGGCGACTGGCTCTGCGAACAGGACGTCGTCGAGTACTTCGTCGCCCACGCGCATGAAGAAATGGTGCAGATGGAGCACTGGGGCTGTCCGTGGAGCCGCAGGCCCGATGGACACGCGAATGTGCGTGCGTTCGGTGGCATGAAGATCGAGCGCACCTGGTTTGCCGCCGACAAGACCGGCTTCCACATGCTGCACACGTTGTTCCAGACTTCGATCAAGTACCCCTCGATCCGCCGCTTCGACGAGCACTTCTGCGTCGATTTGGTCGTCGTCGAGGGCCGCGTGCAAGGCGTGGTCGCGATCGAGGCGGCGACCGGCGAGTTCAGGCTCATTCAGGCCAAGGCGGTCATCATTGCCACGGGCGGCGCGGGCCGCGTGTTCCGCGAGAACACGAACGGCGGCATCGTCACCGGCGACGGCATGGCTCTCGCTTACCGGCATGGCGTCCCATTGCGCGACATGGAGTTCATGCAGTACCACCCGACGTGCATGCCGCGCACCGGCCTGTTGTTCACCGAGGCTTGCCGCGGCGAAGGCGGTTTGCTGTTGAACAAGGACGGCTACCGATATCTGCAGGACTACGGCCTTGGGCCGGCTGAGCCCTCGCCGCGCAACAAGGCGATGGAACTGGGTCCGCGTGACCGGTTGAGCCAGGCCTATTGGCACGAGAAGCAAAAGGGACGCACGATCAGCGGACCACATGGTGACGTGGTGCACCTGGATCTCCGCCACCTCGGTGAGAAAAAGTTGCGCGAGCGTCTGCCGCAAATCTATGAACTGGCCGTCACGTTCCTCGGCGTCGATCCGGCAAAGGCTCCCATTCCCGTGCTGCCTGCGGTGCACTACACCATGGGGGGGATTATCGCAGACGGCAGGACCGCGTCGCCCCTGTGTGGATTGTTCTCGGTCGGTGAATGCTCGAGCGTCGGCATACACGGCGCAAATCGCCTCGGCTCGAACTCGCTGACTGAGCTCATCGTCTTCGGCAAGGTGGCGGGTGTCGAAGCGGCCTCGTATGCAAAGACGGTATCGCATGGCACAACGGCTACTGTCGGCAAGCTGGCAGATGAAGCGCGCGACCGGGCCGTGTCCATTGTCACGCGCAGTGACGGCACCGAGCGCATTGCGACGCTGCGCCGCGAGATGGCCAAGAGCATGGAGGACGGCTGCGGCATCTACCGCACCGCGACCACGATGCAGGCCACCTGCGACACGCTGGCCGAATTGAAGCAGCGCTACAAGAACGTGCGGCTGGACGACCGTTCCAGGGTCTGGAACACCGACTGGCTTCTGGCCATCGAATTGGGCTACCTGCTCGACGTAGCGCAGGCGATCGTGCATTCGGCCCTCAACCGTCGCGAGTCGCGCGGCTCGCACCAGCGCCTCGATGGTTTCGAGGAGCGCGATGACGTGAACTACCTCAAACACTCACTTGCCACCTACAACGGCGACGACGCACCGGCGATCACCTATGGACCGGTGAAGATCACCACCTCGCAACCCGGCACGCGCGCCTATGGTGCTGCGGGCGAAGAAGCCGACCGTAAGGCACGGGAGGCGTCTCATGCCTGAAACTAGAACAATCGAGATCCAGGTCTTGCGCTACCGGCCGGAGCAAGAGCATGAGCCCGTATGGCAGAGCTACCAGGTGCCGTTCACCGACGACATGTCGGTTCTGCAAGGGCTGCAATACATCAAGGACGATCTCGACGGCACCCTGAGTTTCCGCTGGTCGTGCCGCATGGCGATCTGCGGCAGCTGCGGGATGATGATCAACGGCAAGCCGAAGCTCTCGTGCGAGACCTTCCTGCGCGACCTGCTTCCCGGACCGCTGCGCATCGAGGCGCTCGCGCACTTTCCGATCGAGCGCGACCTCGTCGTGAGCGTCGACGAATTCGTCCGAAAGCTCGAAGGCATCAAGCCCTACATCATTCCCCGGGAGCCGCGCACTCTGGTCGAGGGCGAGTATTTGCAGACCCCCCATGAGCTCGAGCAATTCGAGCAGTTCAGTTCCTGCATCAATTGCATGTTGTGCTATGCCGCATGCCCGCAGTACGGGCTGAATCCTGACTTCACCGGGCCCGGGGTGCTTGCGCTGCTTCACCGCTACAACGCTGATTCGCGCGACGGCGGGCGCGACGAGCGCATGCAGATTGTCAACGCCGAGGAGGGCGTCTGGCCCTGCATGGCCGTGGGGTACTGCTCCGAGGTCTGTCCGAAGGGAGTGGATCCCGCCAAAGCCGTCAACCAGAACAAGGTCAGCAGCGCAAGAGACTACTTCCTGCGCTTCTTGTCACCAAAAGGGGCGGCGAAATGAATCGTAGCACCGTTACGCGGCGACCGTATATCCGGCCCATGCATGGCTGGTGGCGGCGCGATCCGGTTTTCATGCGTTACATGGCCCGCGAAGCGACGGCCTTGGCGGTGCTGGCCTACGCAATCGTGCTGACGGTCGGCATCGTGCGCCTCGGACAGGGCGAAGCCGCTTGGAACGGCTGGCTCGCCGCGGTGCACTCACCAAGTGGTGTCGTCCTGCACGTTGTGGTGCTCGTTGCGATGGTGGTGCACGCACGAACCTGGTTCAACATCATGCCCAAGGTCATGTCGATAATGTACGTGGGTGGCCGACGCGTGGCGGACTCTGCCATCACGCGCGCCGGCTGGGCTGCGGCCGTGGTTGCTTCGGCTGCACTATTTGCGCTGGCTTCTTGGTGGCGGTCATGAAGCGCTCCAACGCTCCCATCTTTTGGCTGCTGTTCGGCGCCGGCGGGATGCTTTCGGCGCTGATCGGCGCGATGCTGGTGTACATCACGGGCATTGCCGTACCGATGGGTTGGCCACCCGTTCCTGACGTCATGAGCTACCAGCGCATGCTCGCGTTTGCTCAGCACTGGCTGGGCAAGTGCTTCCTGTTTGCCGTCGTTGCGCTCTTCGCCTGGCATGCGGTGCATCGCATCTTCCACAGCATGCACGATTTCGGCATCCATACCGGTGCCGTCGCAAAGCTGGTCTGTTACGGTACCGCCTTCGCGATATCTGTCATCAGCGCGCTCGGCCTTATCTCGATCGGCTTTTAGGGGAACGGCCGCGATTGACAGCGCGGCCCACTAACCGTATTTTTTTCGCCCGCCTACCGCGCTCGACACGCATTGCGTCGGGTGTGTGACCGCGTCCACGCGAATTGGGAGCTGGGAGAATGAATCCACCACCACTACCGTCTAGAGAGGCCGTTCGCCACGAGCGCTTCGACACGATCTGGACGCAGGAACTGAATCGCGTATTCGCGGACGTCGCGCCCTATTACGATCGCGCGAACCACGTTGCGAGCCTTGGTCTGTGGAATTGGTTCCTGCGAAATTTCCTCGATATGATCGACCTGCGTCCGAGGCAGCGCGTGCTGGACGTCTGTGCCGGAACCAATGCCGTAGGCATGGCATTGCTCGGGCGTCAACCCACCCTCGAAGTGCACGCGATCGACCGAAGTGCGGACATGCAGGCGGTCGGACGGCAGCACGCGCGAGCGCGCGGGCTGCCGATAACCAGCACGATCGGTGACGTGCACAACCTTCCCTTTCCGGATGGCTATTTCGACATCGTGACGTTGCAGTGGGCTTCGCGCCACCTGCGGGTAAAGCAGGTTTTCGCGGAGATTCGCCGAGTGCTCAAGCCAGGCGGATCTTTTTACCACTGTGACATGCTGCGTCCCGCGAATCCGGCGGTGGAGAGGCTCTACTACGGCTACCTCAAGTTCTGCTTGGCATTTACCGGTGTCGTCTTTCGCAGCGGGGAGCCGGCGCTGAATTGCAAACGCTACTTCATCGATACGCTGCAGATGTTCTACTCGGCGCAGGAGCTCTCGGCCATCTTGCGTGACCTGCGCTACTGCGACGTGAGGTCGAAAACCGTGCTCCTCGGCATGGTCGGCTTTCATGGCGCGACCAAGCCTGCGAGCGACTGACGGTCCGGCCGGCGGGCTGCCGTGGCGCAATGGAGCGGAGCTGGCGCATCGAGGGCGCGCGGACTGGCACGCCTGAACGGACGTGTGCTGCGTCTGTACGACAGAAGAACCGTTGCCGCGCTGCGTTCCAACGCTCCACTAGGGGCGGTATTGCAGCATATCGAACCCATGCTCGCTCTTAACGTCGCCAAAGAGGTTCGCAAGGACGCACTTGTCTTTCAGGCCGCTGCAGAGGCGATATCGAGCGGTGCCGTTGCCAGTGTCACGACGGTGCAGCGGGTGCTCGAGGCGAGCCGCAACATCGATCAGGACTTCTTGTCGAGTGTGGGTTCCTTCCCGGTGCGTGTCGTGATTCGCTACGAGGAGATCCTGCCGTTGCGCCGACGGCGTATCGAGCGGATGCTCGAGGCGGCCTGCAGGATACTCGGGTCCTGGACCGGCGCCGGGGGAGTTCGGGACGCGATTCGATCGAGTTACGCGCCGTCCGAGTTCGAAACGGCCCTGAACGAGGTGTTGCGACTGTATACCCAAGAGGTTAGGGTGCTGAGCCGCGCGGTTCGCCTACCCCTGCTGCTCGTGCCGCTGCGGGAGCTTGCTGCGCAGCGCTTGAGCGACGTCATGACCGACGTAGGGGCGCGCCTTGCCCGGGACGTGAGGCTCGCGACTTATGGCACCTGAGACGGGAGTGCAGGTCAAACTGCTCTCGGGCGCGCGAAAGGACGCTGGTCCAGTCGACCCGAGCGGGGTGCTGGGCGAGCCGCGCGATTCAGGCATCTGGGCTTTGCGGCACATGAGCACGGACGTTTCCGCGAACGAAAGCCGTACCTTCGTTGACCCGCTTCGAAGCCGCGAGATAAAATGCCAAGGTTTCATAGGCAGCATCATCCACGCCTCGCGAGCGAGTTCTTCAATGTGCTGGCGTGGCGTTTGCGTAGGTCAAAAGGTGGCCGCGATCAGGGCCATTCAATGGAGCCGATCAAATGGGCGCCCCTGAAAATCTATCGGACAAGGGGTTCATCACCACTACGGCCGATTCGCTCATCAACTGGACGCGAACCGGCTCGCTCTGGCCGGTGACGTTTGGATTGGCGTGCTGCGCGATCGAGATGATGCACGCCGGCGCGGCTCGCTACGACCTCGACCGATTCGGGATCATCTTTCGGCCCAGCCCGCGCCAGTCCGATGTGATGATCGTCGCCGGCACGCTGTGCAACAAGATGGCTCCGGCGTTGCGCAAGGTCTACGACCAGATGGCCGAGCCCCGCTGGGTCATCTCGATGGGCTCGTGCGCCAACGGCGGAGGCTACTACCATTACTCCTATTCGGTGGTGCGCGGCTGCGATCGCATCGTGCCCGTGGACATCTATGTTCCGGGGTGTCCGCCTACTGCAGAGGCGTTGCTTTACGGAATCATTCAGCTGCAGAACAAGATCAAACGCACCAATACGATCGCAAGGTAGATGACACCTCGGCTCCAGCGTCTCGACGACGCACTTCGACGCAATCTCGGCAGCAAGCCCGTCTCCCTGGTAGAGCGTTGCAACGAATTGACGCTCGAGGTGGAGGCGGCCGACTATCTCGCTGTCGCCGAGCTTCTGCGCGATCATGATGAACTGCACTTCGAGCAGTTGATAGATCTTTGCGGCATCGACTACGGAAGCTATGGTCACCCGAGCTTCGAGGAAGCGCGGTCGTGGTTGGACGCGGACACGGAGCCAGGTACTTCCCGGCTGAAGCACGAGACGCGTTTCGCGGTGGTCGCACACCTGCTTTCGATCGAGCGCAATGTCAGATTGCGCCTCAGAGCGTACTGCCCGGACGACCAGATGCCGGTGATCGACTCGCTCATCGACGTCTGGCCGAGTGCGAACTGGTTCGAGCGCGAGGCGTTCGATCTGTTCGGGATCGTCTTCGTGGGTCATCCCGACTTGCGCCGCATATTGACCGATTACGGTTTCGTCGGGCACCCCTTTCGAAAGGACTTCCCGATATCGGGCCACGTGGAGATGCGCTACGACACCGAGCAGCGCCGAGTCGTCTATCAGCCGGTGACGATCGAGCCCCGCAACAATGTTCCTCGCACGCTGCGCGAGGAGACATACGCGGATACCGACAAATGACGCGCGGGCGCAACGTCGGAGGCGTGATGGCCGAGGCAGGCAGCTTTGCGACCCGGTCCTCCTGTGGCGCAGGATGCGGATCACGAACTTCAGCATGTGCTCTCATGCATCGCTTCGTGGCTTCGTAGCCGCCAGTTCGCCATGGCTGAAATTCGCAACTACACGATGAACTTCGGGCCGCAGCATCCTGCGGCCCACGGGGTATTGCGGTTGGTTCTCGAGCTGGACGGCGAGGTCATCCAGCGCGCCGATCCCCACATCGGCTTGCTGCATCGCGCGACCGAGAAACTCGCCGAGCAGCGCACCTACCTGCAGAACTTGCCGTACTTTGATCGGCTCGACTACACGACGATGATGTGCAACGAGCACGCATACGTGCTCGCGGTCGAAAAGCTGCTAGGGATCGAGATTCCGTTGCGCGCAAAGTATCTTCGCGTGATGTTCGACGAGATCACCCGCATCCTGGCGCACCTGCTGAGCCTCGGTTGCCATGGTCTGGATCTCGGGGCGATGACCGTTTTCATCTACTGTTTCCGGGAGCGCGAGGATCTGCTCGACGTCTACGAAGCAGTGTCCGGGGCAAGAATGCACGCGGCATACTATCGTCCCGGTGGCGTCTATCGCGACCTGCCGGAGCGCATGCCTCAGTACGAGGCGTCGCGCATTCACGACGAGGCTGCGGGGCGCGAGCTGAACCGGAACCGGCAGGGTTCGGTGCTCGATTTCATCGAGGATTTCACCGAGCGCTTTCCGAAGTACGTCGACGAGTACGAGACGCTGCTCACCGAGAACAGAATCTGGAAGCAGCGCACCGTCGGCATCGGGGTGGTGTCTCCGGAGCGGGCGAAGGCGCTAGGATTCACCGGTCCGATGCTTCGCGGATCGGGGATCGAGTGGGATCTGCGCAAGAATCAGCCCTACGAGGTCTACGATCAGCTCGACTTCGACATTCCCGTCGGACGCAACGGAGACTGTTACGACCGCTATCTCATTCGGGTCGACGAATTGAGGCAGTCGAACAGGATCATCCGCCAGTGCGTGGACTGGCTGCGGCGCAACCCGGGGCCTGTCATGGTCGAGAATCACAAGGTTGCACCGCCGCCGCGGGTGGATATGAAGAGCAACATGGAGGAGCTCATCCACCACTTCAAGCTGTTCACCGAGGGCATGCACGTCCCTGAGGGCGAGGCGTATGCGGCGGTCGAGCATCCCAAGGGCGAGTTCGGGGTCTATCTGGTATCGGACGGCGCCAACAAGCCGTACCGGATGAAGATCCGCTCCCCGAGCTTCACGCATCTGTCTTCCATGGACGAGCTGTCGCGCGGCCACATGATCGCCGACGCAGTCGCCATCATCGGAACCTACGAAATCGTTTTCGGGGAGATCGACCGGTGAACGCGCCGTTGTTGCTTTCGCCCGCGGCGCTCTCGCTCATCGACCGCGCAATCGCCAAGTATCCCGCCGAGGAGAGGCAGTCTGCAGTGATGGCGGCGCTTGCAGTCGCGCAGGCCGAGAAGGGGTGGTTGTCCACGGAGACGATGGATTTCGTCGCCCAGTACCTGGGCATGCCCCCGATCGCCGTCTACGAAGTGGCAAGCTTCTACACGATGTACAACCTGAAGCCCGTCGGCAAGTGCAAGCTCACGATCTGCACCAACCTGCCGTGCGCTTTGCAGGGAGCGAACGTCGCCGCGGCGCATTTGAGGCAGCGTTTGGGTATCGAGTTCGGCGAGACGACGAGCGACGGCGTGTTCACCCTGAGGGAAGGCGAGTGCATGGGCGCGTGCGGCGATGCGCCGGTGATGCTGAAGAATGATCGCACCATGCTTTCGTGGATGACGCCGGAGAAGATCGATGCGCTGATCGAGGCCGAGAGGAAGGCGCAATGAACGCGCCGCGCGAGCCTTTCGCGCCGGATATCTACGGACCGGACGCGGTTATTCTCAAGGGCCTCACCGGGCTCAACTGGCGCCTGGCGGACTACGAGGCGCGCGGCGGATACGAGGCGCTGAAGAAGATCGTCCGCGATAAGGTGGCGCCGGAGGACGTGATTGCCGAAGTGAAGAAGTCCGCGCTGCGCGGACGCGGCGGCGCAGGCTTCCCGACCGGACTCAAGTGGAGCTTCATGCCGAAGCAATACAGCGGCCCGAAGTATCTCGTGTGCAATTCCGACGAAGGCGAGCCCGGCACCTTCAAGGACCGCGACATCCTGCGCTACAACCCGCACATCCTCATCGAAGGCATGGTGATTGCCGCCTATGCAACGGGCACCGCGGTCGGCTACAACTACATCCACGGCGAGATCTGGGAAGTGTACGAGCGCTTCGAGGAGGCGCTCGAGGAAGCGCGCCACGCGGGTTACCTGGGCAAGAACGTTCTCGGTAGCGGCTTCGACTTCGAGCTTCATGCGCACCACGGCTTCGGTGCGTACATCTGCGGCGAGGAGACGGGATTGCTCGAATCGCTGGAAGGCAAGAAGGGCCAGCCTCGATTCAAGCCGCCGTTTCCGGCGAGCTTCGGGCTCTACGGCAGGCCCACCACCATCAACAATACCGAAACGTTCGCGGCCGTGCCCTGGATCATCATGAACGGGGCCGATGCGTTCCTCGCGCTCGGACGCCCGAACAACGGCGGCACCAAGATCTTCTCTGTTTCCGGCGACGTGGCGCGGCCCGGCAATTACGAAGTGCGGCTCGGCACGCCCTTCGGCAAGCTGTTGGAAATGGCGGGCGGGATGCGCGACGGCCGGACGCTCAAGGCCTGCATCCCCGGCGGATCGTCGATGCCGGTGCTGCCGGGCGAGATCATGATGCGCACCGACATGGACTACGACTCGATCGCAAAAGCAGGCTCGATGCTGGGTTCGGGCGCAGTCATCGTAATGAACGAGACGCGCTGCATGGTCCGCTGCCTCCTGCGGCTGTCGTACTTCTACTTTGAAGAGTCGTGCGGGCAGTGCACGCCCTGCAGGGAAGGCACCGGCTGGCTCTACCGCATGGTCGATCGAATCGAGAAAGGTCGGGGCAGGATGGAGGATCTGGACGCGCTCAACCGGGTCGCCGACAACATCCAGGGGCGCACGATATGCGCGCTCGGCGACGCGGCCGCCATGCCGGTGCGGGCTTTCATCAAACACTTCCGCGACGAGTTCGAGCACCACATCAGGCACGGCAAGTGTCTGGTGCCCGATTACGTCTGAGAGGCGCGGCGCGCAATTCCATCATGCTAGAGATCGAAGTCAACGGCAAGAAATTGGAGGTCCCCGAGGGCAGCACGATCATGGATGCTGCCAACCGGGAGGGAATCTACATCCCGCACTTCTGCTATCACCGCAAGCTTTCAATCGCGGCCAACTGCCGCATGTGTCTCGTTCAGGTGGAGAAGGCGCCGAAGCCGTTGCCGGCGTGCGCGACGCCGGTCACCAGCGGGATGAAGGTCTGGACGCACTCCGATGCCGCGGTCGACGCACAGAAGGGAGTGATGGAGTTCCTGCTGATCAATCACCCGCTCGATTGCCCGATCTGCGATCAGGGCGGGGAGTGCCAGCTCCAGGATCTCGCCGTGGGCTACGGTGCAAGCAACTCGCATTACGACGAGCCCAAGCGCGTCGTGTCGAACAAGAACCTGGGGCCGCTGATCTCCACCGACATGACGCGGTGCATCCATTGCACGCGCTGCATCCGCTTCGGCCAGGAGATCGCCGGCATCATGGAGCTCGGCATGATCGGCCGGGGCGAGCATGCGGAGATCATCACCTTCGTCGGAAGG
>Ga0105107_10001337_pt1 | contig 15934 bp, 14 predicted proteins | sample PPLLaktember2015_6_FD_79335 | JGI IMG/M metagenome (GOLD analysis project Ga0105107, IMG submission 79335) | Freshwater sediment microbial communities from Prairie Pothole Lake near Jamestown, North Dakota, USA - PPLs Lake P8 Core (1) Depth... | ecosystem: Environmental > Aquatic > Freshwater >...
AAAAGCATCACCGACCGTATCGCCGGAAGCTGTAAAAAGGATAGCATAAGGGTATTCTCGAATATCCCTTATGAGGATCTGGTTCACCTCTTTTTAAAAAGTGAAGCATTGATCATACCGATGAGGGATACGGACCAGGATAAGGCCCGCTTCCCTCACAAGATAAGCGAGTATTGTGCAGCAGCTCGACCTATCATAACCAACAATGTAGGAGAAATAGGTAATTACTTCAACAAGACAAATTCATTTTTATGTTCCGGCTATGACCGCCAGGAATATGCATATGCAATGGGAAAAATCCTTTCTGAACCCGATCAGGCAAGTGAAATAGCCGGAAATGGTTTCCAAACAGGCGTTTCGCATTTTAATTACAAATCGTACTCTAAGGTTCTGGCTAATTTATTCAGCCGTTCATGAAAATTTTTCAGTTTATTTATGAACTGGTGCCGGGCGGAGCCGAACGTTTTGTCGTCGACCTGGCGAATGAACTGGCTGCTGACCACGAAGTGGTGCTTTATACCCTGAGGGACGATTCAATTCAGAACAAGGGTTTTTATGTGCCTGAGATAAGTTCCAGGGTCAAATATGTCAATCTTAAGATTAAACCTGGTTTCAATCCCATACTTGTATGGAAGTTTTACAGGCTTCTTAAAAAGGAGAAACCAGGGGTAGTCCATTGCCATTTGAACCTGGTGAATTATTTTTTCCTGTCATCGGTATTGCTCAAAAACAGAATCAAATTCTTCTATACAATTCATAATTCCGCCGAAACGGAGGTTGATTCCGAAAAAGAGCGAATCATACGACGCTTTTTCTTTAAGCACAGGTACTTTATCCCGGTGGCAATCTCAGATGAGACGAAGGGTTCGTACCAGGTCTACTATAAACTTAAAGATGTTCCGGTAATTTATAACGGGCGGAAATTCTGCAATAAAACCCCTGAATATGAAAATGTTGCGCGTGAAATAGCCTGTTTCAGGTTTTCGGAAAAGACCAGGGTCTTTTGCCATTTGTCACGATTTGATGAAAAGCAAAAAAATCACACTCTCCTTATAAATGTATTTAATAAACTCCGGATTGAAGGGTTTGACGTCGTGTTACTAGTTATCGGTGAGGGATTCGAAAACGCAGTTGACTTAAAAAAACTGGCAAAAGACCATGTCCACTTTCTTGGCATTAAAAAAAATGTTATTGATTATTTGCATGCTTGTGATGCATTTTGTCTTAGTTCAAATTTTGAAGGGATGCCGATCTCACTGATTGAGGCTCTTGCATGCGGCTGTCCGTCAATTTGTACTCCAGTCGGCGGCATTGTGAACACTGTTAAGCATGGTATAACCGGATTTCTTTCCAAGTCACTTTCTGAAGCAGATTATAAAGAGGCGATAAGGCAGTTTATCAGATCTGAAAGTTCAATCGACAAAAGCTCCCTGGTCAGGGTTTATCAGGAGAATTTCAGCATTGAAAAATGCAAGGATAGATATCTGAACCTGTTTTTACAATAATGACATACCTGAATAAGATAATTTTTTTCAGGGCAGACCAATCTTTAATATCTGTTAAACAGGATCACGGCAGATCATGGTTTCCGACGACCCTGGTAAAGTAACAATCCGACAAAATGAAAATACTGCTTTCAAATAAGTATTACTATTTGCGGGGAGGAGTGGACATATATACCATCCAGCTCGAGAAACTGCTGAAGGATAATGGACACGAGGTGGCAATTTTTTCGATGCAGCACTCTCTAAATATGAAAAGCAACTTTCTTGAATATTTCCCCTGTGAAATTGATCTAAACAGGGTAACGATTAAGAATTTAATTCCGGCCCTGATACGTCCTTTCGGCTCAGCCGAAGTAAAAAGAAAGTTCAGCCAGCTGCTCAGTGATTTCAAACCTGATGTTGTACACTTAAATAATATCCATTCCCAGATATCCCCGATATTATCGATCTTGGCACGGAAATTTAAGGTCCCTGTTGTCTGGACACTGCATGATCATAAACTTTTATGCCCTCGTTACGACTGCATGCGCGACAAAAAACCATGCGAATTATGCTTTACAAGTAAATTTAACGTTCTGCGGCATAATTGCATGAAAAACAGCCTGGCAGCCAGTATGATTGCATATGCTGAAGCGATCAGGTGGAACAGGGAAATTATAAGCTTGTTTACTGACCTTTTTATCTGCCCGAGTACTTTCTTATTGAATAATATGGTAAAGGGGGGATATAGTCAGAAACGGCTGATAGCCCTGCCTAATTTTATAGATGACAATAAACTTACCGGTGGTCAGGTACCAAGGGATAACCACTACTGCTACGTTGGGAGATTGTCAGAAGAAAAAGGGATTGAGACCCTCCTTAAGGCAGCCAGGGAACTGCCTCGGTTTGCATTAAAAGTAATAGGAACGGGTCCTTTGGAAGATGATTTGAGGGAAAGATATGACGGCGGGAATATTGAATTCCTTGGTTTCAGGAACTGGGAAGAACTGAGGATAATTTTAGGAAGCTCCAGATGCATGGTAATTCCATCGGAATGCTATGAAAACAATCCTCTGAGCGTTATAGAATCACTCTGCCTGGGAACTCCGGTAATCGGTTCAAGGTCAGGCGGTATACCTGAATTGATAGATCAAAACAAAAATGGACTTATATTTGAACCCGGAAATGTTAATCAGTTAAAGGAACAATTAAATCTAATTTATCACAACCCCTGCAAATATAATCATGAGGAAATTGCAGGTGACGCCAGGTCAAAATATAATTCATGGAATTATTATATGGAACTGATCAAAATTTATAATCGGCTGATTACTAAACATTCATCAGGAAGTGAACGTAACCCTGGGGACGACCGGGAACTCATGCTGGCTTAGTTATAGTTCTAATTGTTGGATTAGTTTTTATAATTTCAGTAAAAGATGAAAATCGTATTAGTCAACTACAGATATTTTATTTCAGGCGGACCTGAGCGTTATCTTTTTAATATCAAGGAACTTTTAGAAAAAAGAGGTCATCAGGTAATTCCTTTTAGCGTAAAACATAACTCGAATTTCCCCAGCGAGTATGAAAAATACTTTTTAAGCCCTCTGGGCAAGGGAGATGTAACATATTTTGGCAAGAGGGACAAATCAAGTTTCAAAGATACGGTTCAGTTTTTCTCACGGATGTTCTACTCCCTTGAGGCACGCCGAAAGTTTAAGAACTTGTTGAGGGATACGCAGCCTGATCTTGTTTATGTGCTTCACTACCTGAGCAAGCTGTCGCCAAGTTTTATTGGTGTTGCAAGGAGAAACGGGCTTCCTGTGGTGCAGAGAATATCTGATTTTGGCCATATCTGCGCCAATCAGCTTTTTTACAATTATATGACGAAATCAGTATGTGAACTTTGCCTGACCGGAAGTAAAACAAATGCAATTAAGTATAAGTGTGTTTATAATTCAGGATTCTTTTCACTTATAAAGGTTTTGGCATTGAAATTCCATGAATTAATCGGTATAACAAAAAGAATAGACAAGTTTATAATTCCGTCAAAATTCACAATATCAAAATATAAGGCTTTCGGAATTCCACCATCAAAACTTATCCATATTCCGACATTCTTTGCTGCTTCCGGATTCAACTCCAAAAGTCCGGATTTAAACATCAGGTATGGCGATTTTGCTTTGTTCGTTGGAAGGATTGAGGAAGAAAAAGGGGTCATGACTTTGGTTAAAGCTTTTGAGGATACAGAAATGCAGTTGAAAATCATTGGTTTTTCTTCAAATGTGTTTGAACAGGAAATCGAGGGATATCTCAGAGGTAAAAAGCACAATATTGAATTTCTGGGGAAGCAGCCTTTTGAATCGGTTAAAAAATACCTGAGTGAATGTTCATTTACCATCTGTCCTTCAGAATGCTATGATAATTTTCCAAACTCGGTCATTGAATCATTCGCCTTCAGTAAACCTGTAGTCAGTACAAACCTTGGAAGCCTGAAAGAGATGATTGAGCATAATAAAACGGGACTTCTCTATGAACCGCATGATTACATGAAACTCAGGGAACATTGTGCGTTTTTGTTTCAGAACAGAATTGAATTGGAACGGATGGGCCGGGCCGCAAAGGCTATGACAGAAGATGACTTTTCTGCTGAAAATCATTATAATGCATTAATTTCCGTATTCCAGTCGCTTGTCTCTTCAAAGAATTGACTTTCTGGGTGTAATTTATAAGTATTAAAATGGGAATAAATCAGAGAGTACCAATGCCTACCGATGTTTCGGTAATTACTACATACCGGTGTCAGATGCGCTGCAAAATGTGCAATATCTGGAAGTATCCCAGTGATGAGAAAAAGGAGATAACACCCAAAGCACTTGAGAAACTGCCCTCATTGAAGTTTGCAAATGTTACGGGAGGCGAACCTTTTCAGAGACGCGATCTTGAGGACATAATTGCCGTTCTTTACACTAAAGCCCCCCGGGTGGTTATTTCCACGTCAGGCTGGCATTTTGAACGGATAATAAAGCTCGCTGAAAAGTTTCCCCAAATCGGGATACGTGTAAGCATTGAAGGTTTATCGCAGCGTAATGATGATTTGAGGGGACGCCAGGGAGGATTTGACAATGGATTGAAAGTCCTTTTGAAGCTTCGTTCAATGGGCATCAGGGATATTGGCTTTGGGATAACGGTATCAAATCATAACTCCGGGGACATGCTGTGGTTATATCAGTTATCGAGGGAGCTGAAGCTCGAATTTGCAACCGCCGCATTCCATAATTCCTTCTATTTTCATAAAGACAATAACCAGATCACGAATAAGGATGTCGTTATAAAGCATTTCGAAGAACTTATCAATGAGCTCATAAGGACAAAGAGCCCCAAAACCTGGTTCCGTGCCTTCTTTAACCTTGGATTGATAAATTATATTAATCAGGGTCAGCGGATGCTGCCCTGTGAAGCCGGCATCGCTAACTTCTTTGTTGAGCCTTATGGAGATGTCTATCCTTGTAACGGGCTTGAAGACAGGATCTGGAAGGAGAGTATGGGCAACATTAATGATTTTACCACGTTTGAAGAATTATGGTACAGCCCGCAGGCCGATAAAATCAGGGAAATGGTGAAGATTTGTCCTAAAAATTGCTGGATGATGGGAACTGCATCTCCGGTAATGAAAAAGTACATCAGGCATCCTGTCGGCTGGGTAATTGAGAATAAGTTTAAGACAATGATGGGCAGGGAGATATGTTTTGATAAAATTCCTCGTTTTAATGTTGGACAAGACCCTCTGCAGGGTGACCTGAAATATGACCGCATGCTGCCGTATAGCGATACAAAGGGAGTGAAACCTGATCCTGATCTGCCGTTGATTGAGGAATAGCATCTGGATTGTCCGGATTATTTACTTACGGTTTTGGAAGTAGAATAAAATATCGATAAAAACTGAAGGATTTCTCTAAAATGAGGATCATAGTTATTGGTACACGTGGTATTCCGAACTTTCAGGGAGGGGTTGAAACTCACTGTGAAGAACTGTACCCGCGTCTGGCCAGTATGAATTATGATATTCAACTGGTACGTCGTTCTTGTTATATTCCTGAAGATGATCATCTTACCGAATACAATGGGGTGAAACTCAAAGACCTGTTTACAGTCCGGAAAATAACTGTCGAAACCTTGCTTCACACCTTCCTGTCTGTACTATGGGCAAGAAAAATGGGAACAGATATCCTTCATGTTCACGCGATAGGACCTGCAATTATGATTCCCCTGGCGCGCATACTGGGAATGAAAGTGGTATTTACCCATCACGGACCGGATTACGACCGGGCTAAATGGGGTCCGGTCGGGAGATTTGTACTGAGGCTGGGGGAGAGGCTGGGGACCAGGTGCGCAAGCGAAATAATTGTTATATCTGACGTGATCAAAGATTCACTGGCTGATAAATATAAGCGTACTGATACAAATCTGATATTCAATGGAGTTAATCCTCCGGTTTTTTCAGAGAACGCAAACTATATTGATTCCCTGGGACTAAAATCACGCAAGTACGTATTTACACTGGGCAGGTTCGTTGAAGAAAAGGGCTTTGACCTTCTTATCAGGGCTTTCAATGAGTTGAATCAAAAAGAATACAGACTTGTGATTGCAGGAGATGCCGACCACGAACTTCCTTATTCAAAGCAGTTGAAAAAGCTGGCAAACTGCAACAATGTCATTCTACCAGGTTTTGTCAAGGGTGAAGCCCTGAATCAGCTTTTCAGCCATGCCCGGTTATTTGTCTTACCTTCATTCCACGAAGGTTTACCAATTTCACTTCTGGAGGCTATGAGTTACAGCCTGCCTGTGATTGTAAGTGATATTCCTGCAAATAAGCAGGTATGTCTGCCCGAAGACAGGTATTTTACGACCGGCGATGAGAATTCACTGAAAAACTGCCTGAAGGATAACCTGAAGCAGAATTTTAACCCGGTTGACTATGATATGTCAATGTACGACTGGGATAAAATCGCGCTACAGACTGCTGCCGTTTATGAAAAGCTTAAAAAAGGAAGAAAAAGAGAAAAATAAAATTCCTTTCAGCCCATTTTTTATCGTTTAATAGTCTGCACTTACAACCACTTAAATAAGGGAGTCTGTTTCTCCTCAAATGAACAAGAAGCTTAAAATAGGGGTTCTGATTGATGATTACCTGTTACCGGATTGGAAATATAAGGTCCTGGAAGAGCTAAGCAAGTCTGAGTTTGCTTATTTGTCTGTTATCATCAGGAATGCAAACTCTGATTCCCGAATTGCAAAAGATAACTTTCAAGGCTCAGTTGTATTCAGATTGCACAAAAAAGCAGATGAGATTGTTTTTGGAAGAAAATCAGGCTATTCACGAAAAAGGGATATTCATCAGTTAATATCAGATGTCCCTATATTACAGGCGGTAGCTACAACTGACGGATATTTTGACGATTTGAGTGATGAGCTTTTGAAAGAAATTGTGAAGAATGCTCCCGATATCATTCTGAAGTTTGGATTTAAACAGCTGAAGGGTCCGATACTTAAAATCCCAAGATTTGGTGTATGGACTTATTCAATGGATAACACGGACGATGGACAAGGGGTTACTGCAGGATATTATGAGGTTGTAGCGAAAAACCCGGTCACGGGTTCAGAACTAATAATTCTGGGTGACAATAAGAAGTCTGACAGGATAATCGCAAGTGCATTTGAGTCAACATGCGCGTATTCAGTCCATCTGAACAGGGATAAAGTCTTCAGCCGGGCCTCCCTGTTCGTTCCGAGAGTGATCAGTGGTATTTACCGATACGGCCCATCATATCTGGATATGTTGCAGGAAAAATACACAGGTGCCGATGCAGACGAAAGAGTTCAATTGCCTGCTCCTGCTATTTTCCCTTCCGTTAAAAACCTGGCTGTATGCACAGGCATTTTCTTCCGTAAAGCATTGAAAAAGGCATTCTACTCGGATCCCTTCAGCTGGACTCTTCTTTATAAGGTCGGTGATACAAGTGATTTTCTTCGAAATTCATACAATGGTTTCAGCAGAATGAAACCTTCAAAAGACAAATTTTGGGCTGATCCGTTTGTATTAAAAAAAGAAGGAAAATACTATGTCTTCGTTGAGGAGTTTATCTACAGCAGGAACAAGGGTCATATTTCGGTCCTGGAAATGGATGAGACGGCAACATTGCAGAATGTTCGGAAAATCATTGAAAAGCCTTATCACATGTCATATCCCTTCATTTTTGAATTTAGCGGGAACTACTATATGATCCCTGAAACCGGAGGAAACAGGTCAATAGACTTGTACATGTGCAAATCATTCCCGGATCAATGGGAGTTCGCAAAGACGATCATGAATGATCTGAATGCAGTTGATACAACGATTTTCTATTACAGGGACAAATGGTGGCTTTTTACGGTTATTGATAAAATTGATAATGCCATGGATGGCAGTCCAGAATTGTATTTGTTTTTTGCTGATAATATTTTTTCTGACGCATGGGAAAGTCATCCTCTTAATCCTGTTGTTTCAGATATCAGGAATGCCAGGCCTGCCGGAAAGATCTTTATTCAGGATGGTAAAATTTACAGGCCTTCACAGGATTGTTCCGGCAGATATGGAAGGGCATTTAATATTAACCAGGTATTAACTCTTACAGAATCAGAATATAAGGAGAAGCTGATCAAAAAGATAGAGCCGGAATGGGATGGTAAGCTTGACGGGACACATACATTTAATTTTGATAGTGATTTCACCATTATAGATACATACTCATTCAGGAAACGACCTTTTCTTGCAGGGTGATCCGGCCAGGTTAAAATCAGGGAGTTCCAAAGGGACAATTAAATAGCAGTCAATTTTATTAATTAAGGTGGAATGAACGCCATTATCAGAGCAGACTTATACAGATACGGAGGTCTGAAAGGGACGAAAGGATTTATAAAAGGGTGGTTTAAACCAGGATTCCGGTATACTTTCCTGTTAAGAAAGATCATTCAGCACAGGAAGTTCACTGTGAGAGGAATGTATTTCAGGATACTAAGAAGACTTTTTGCTTACAAGGAGTATCAGATTAGTCCGCAGGCTCTGATTGGAGAAGGTTTTTATCTCTACCACCGAGGCACTGTATTCATTGGTCCTGTTATGATCGGCAGGAATTGTTGCGTGTCGCACAATGTCACAATCGGCAGGGCTTATAAGAATGGGCAGATTGGGAGGCCGACCATCGGTGACAATGTATGGATCGGACCCGGTGCAGTGGTCGTGGGGAAAATCAATATAGGGAACAATGTTTTTATTGCCCCAAATTCAGTCGTAAATACTGATGTCCCTGATAATGCAATGGTTGCAGGATACCCGGCACGATATATAATAAAGGAGGATCCAATTAAGGACTGGGTCAATGATATACTGGACTGACAACTTCAAGCTGACTTTGAAATGGCGGAAAGAATTCTGATAACGGGTGCTGCTGGATTTATAGGCTCAAATCTGGCTGACAGCCTTTTAAGCAATGGATTCGCGGTGATGGGTGTTGATAACTTTGATCCGTTTTACGATAAAAAAATAAAGGAAACGAACATTGCAGGTGCCCTTCTGAATCCGGATTATCAGTTCAGGGAAGGGGATATCAGGGATACTGATTTTATAAACCGGTGTTTTTCGGAATATAAACCCGGAATTGTTGTTCATCTTGCTGCTAAAGCAGGCGTCAGGCCTTCGCTTGCCGATCCGAGATCATATTACGATGTAAATGTAATGGGCACTTTGAACATTCTGGAAATGATGCGACTGAAAAAAATCGACAGGATGATCTTTGCTTCTTCGTCTTCAGTATATGGCAACAATAAAAAGGTTCCCTTTTCCGAAAATGACAATGTGGATTTCCCTATTTCTCCATATGCTGCCTCTAAAAAGGCAGGCGAACTTCTATGTTGTACCTATAACCACCTTTATAATATTGCAATTTTTTGCCTCCGGTTCTTTACAGTCTACGGACCGCGGCAGCGGCCTGACCTTGCAATTCACAAATTTACAAAAGCGATGCTGTCGGAAGAGATAATCACCATGTACGGTGATGGTTCAACATCAAGAGACTATACTCATATCGATGACATAATTGGCGGCATAGGCAATGCAATTGATAAAGTAAAGGGATTTGAAATATTCAACCTTGGTGAATCAAAGACAATTTCACTTTCAGATCTTGTAAAAACACTAGAAAAATATACGCAAAAACAGGCGCATCTTCAGCATTTACCGCTCCAGGACGGCGATGTTTTAAGAACGTTTGCCGACATCACCAAGGCCCGATCAGCACTGAATTACAATCCCGTAATTGATATCGAGACAGGCATAAGCGATTTTGTTGACTGGGTCAGGAAAAACGGATATAAACAATGAGGATTCTGTATCTATGCGTATCGCAATAATCTGTAAAACATTTTTAAAGGGTGGGGCTGAAAAACAAGCTTTAACACTTGCTAAATTACTGGCCGACAGCGGAACCGGCATTGCCCTTATCAACTGGAACGGGGATTTGATCGACCCTAAGTTTCAAAAGTATATTAATGACCACTCTTTCAGGTATTTCGGGCTCAGAAAATCTTTCTTCTCAAGGTTTCTGCAATTTCAGAGAATCTTAAAGGAAGAAAAAATTACAATTATCGTTTCTTACCTGACATTGGCTAATTTCGTTTCAGGTGTCAGTAAGATTTTAAATAAAAAGGTTTTAACAATCGGCGGAATCAGGAATGAGCAGCTTCCTTATCACAAGTTCTTATTTGAAAAACTGATCCATAACAGATTGAATGATGCCACAGTTTTCAATAATTATTCAGCCAGGGACAAATTCATTCTGAGAGGATTTAAACCGGAAAAAATACATGTTATACAGAATGCCATTGAGCCTGGTAATATATCTGCAGTCAAAAATCCAATGTCAGGCAAACGATCATCTGATGATAAAATAAAGATTATAACAGTCGGCCGGTTCGTGAAACAAAAGGATTATAGAACGGCACTACTGGCTTTCAGGGAACTGGTCGCCAGAAGACCAGAAAGTAATTTTATATACAATATTGTTGGGTACGGACCTCTTGAATCTGAAATAAGATCTGAAACTGAACGTCTTAAAATAGACCAGAAGGTAAAAATATTCATTAACCCGTCAAATATCCCGGAAATTCTTAATGAGAGTGATATTTTCCTTAGCACTTCCCTGTTTGAGGGCGTTTCAAATTCAATAATGGAGGCAATGGTTGCCGGGCTGCCCATTGTTGCCACAGATGTGGGGGATAATCAATACCTGATCAAGGATGGGAGCAACGGATATCTTGTTCCATGCCGGGATGTAAGTAAGATTGTTGATAAGATTGAGGATCTTTCACGATCGGAAGAAAAAAGGAAAGAATTTGGCAGAAACAGCCATAAGATCCTTGAGACTGAGTTCTCAAAAGCCAGATTGCTTGAAGATTACATGGAATTGTTTTCATCATTCACAAAGTAACAAACCCTAAGGCCTGATTTTCACTGTCCAATATAAACTGTAACGTGTTCGACTCCGGATTCTTTCACAATTATAATTTGTTTATTTACCAGGGTTGCCCTGGATTGAAATTCATTCTGCGATGAAAATCGGAATTATCGGAACAAGAGGTTTCCCTGAAGTTCAGGGGGGGTTGGAAACGCATTGTATGGAATTATATACCAGAATTGCAAAGAATAATGAAGTATTGATAACAGTCTACAGGAGAAAGCCATACTTAAATTCAAAGAACAGGGATGTCAGATACAGAAACATCAGATTTATCGATTTGAACGTGCCACGAAGCAAAAACCTTGAGACTTTTTTGCACTCCTTTCTGGCAGCAGTGCATGCAATGTTCCAGGGGTACGACATTATTCATTTTCATAACACCGGACCGGGATTCTTTATTCCGCTTCTAAAGCTTATAGGATCAAAAATAGTTTTTACATATCATAATATCAGTTACACCCAAAAGAAATGGGGAGGTTTTGCCCGCTCATTTTTAACTTTATCGGAGAAAATATGCTTAAAAAACTCTGACTTTGTTATTTTCATTTCCGAAATACTCAAATCGGAAATGGTCTTGAAATACCGGTTGCAGAACTGCATGGCCTTACCTAACGGGGTCAATATCCCGGAAAGATCTGTTGATTCCGACTATATTGAATCGCTGGGGCTGGAAAAATACAGGTATATAATTACTGTAGGCCGGTTTCTGGAAGAGAAGGGATTTGACTACCTGATAAGGGCGTATGACAGGGCAGGGATAAAGGATTACAAACTGGTCCTGGTTGGTGATACGGATTACCCTACAGCTTACTCTGATAAACTTAAGTCACTTGCAAGGGAAAACGGGGTCGTTCTGACTGGTTTTATCAAGGGTGAAAACCTGAAGCAGATATATTCTTTTGCAAGATTATTTATAATATCATCGTTTTCTGAAGGCCTTCCGATTGTTTTGCTGGAGGCAATGAGTTTTAACATAGATGTACTTGCAAGCAATATACCTGCAAATAAACAGATAGGTATTGAGAAAAATGATTATTTTGCTGTTGGTGATGAAGATGATTTAAAGGGAAAGATGCTGTTGAAAATCTCAGAAAACAGGCAAAGGAATTTCGTTGATTTTCTGAAGTTAAAATTCAATTGGGATTTAATAGCGAAAGAAACTTATAGTATTTATAAAAACCTTTTAGTAAAAGATGAAACTTAAGGCCGGAATCATAGGATTGGGCAAGATGGGAATCTCTCATGCAGGAATAGTAGGTCCGCATCCATCTGTTGATATGGTTGCTGTTTGTGATACATCACACCTGGTGCTGGATGTCTTCAGAAAATTCAGCAAAGCAAATGTGTATACTGATTATAAAAAGATGATCAGCAATGAGAAGCCCGACTTTGTAGTCATTGCCGCTCCCACACGTTTGCATCACTCAATGGTGAAATATGCACTCGAAAGAGACATCCATATTTTTTGTGAAAAGCCATTCTGTCTTTCTGTAAAGGAAGGAGAGGAACTGGTGAAACTGGCAGCTCAAAAAGGGCTGGTGAATCAGGTAAGCTATCATAACCAGTTTGTAGGGACATTCAGGGAATTGAAAAGGCTTTTAAAAGCCGGGGTGTTGGGCGAACTTGTACATTTTACGGGGGAGGCTTACGGTTCCGTCATAACAAACGAAAAGGGCGGGACATGGCGGTCTGATCCGAGGGAAGGCGGAGGTTGTCTCCTTGACTACGCTTCACATGTAATTAATCTCATCCAGGAAATTATAGGGCGCCCTGTTTCGACAAAAGGATCATTGCTCAAGAAAGTCTATTCAAAAAATGTGGATGATGCTGTCTATTCACTGCTGAATCTTGAAGACGGCCTCAGCGGCAATTTATCGGTCAACTGGTGTGACGGAACCTATCGTAAAATGTCAACATCACTTACAATCCAGGGCAAAAAGGGCAAAATAATATGCGATGCTACTGAAATTAAAATCTATCTGAATGAAGCCGATTTAAAGGAAAAACTAGATAAGGGATGGACAATCAGATATTTAACCGACCTCGCTATCCCCGTCAATTTTAACCTTCGCGGTGAGGAATACAGTGCACAGATCGAACATTTTGTCGATTGTATAATCAATAAAAAACAAACGGATATTAACTCGTTTGATCAGGCCTTATATACTGACAAGGTGATAGAACTAATAAGTGAAGATTCAAAAAAATAGGAAATGACAATGGATAAAGTATTATTCGGCGATAATCAGTTTTTTGCAGTAAGTCATTTATCTGATGAAAAATCAAGGGAACAGGGAATCCGGTTTAAAGATGATTCGTCCATAATCCGGGTGCTTGACCAGGCCAGGGAGACCGGAATAAACACATTCATGTGTACAACACACGACCGGATCGCCAATCTGTGTGATCACTTCCGCAACAACCCTGCAAAATATAAAGGCTTCAAAATATATCCCTGTATGCCTTATGCGCATAAGTATGCCAATGCCGTTACAGAATTTGGCTACCTCGGGACAATAAAGAAATATGTTCCGGGAAACCTGTTCGGGACCTTTGCAAAAGGAGGTATTGCTTATGTCAGCAAAGATTTCATCAAATTAATGGAAATATTGATAGATGCGGAAATGAAAATGTTCAAAGGGATCGATACTCCTGTGATTTTTATCCAGAACGTTATCGTAGACCTAATCCTTGGACTTAAAATGTACGATGTATTTAAAGAATATGATTTGTATATCCGGAAGAAATATGATGCCGAGCCGGGCTATATAACAATGAACATGCCTGCAATGTACGACGCATTGCATTCGGTAGGGATTGAAAATCCAATTATCTGCAGCTCGATAAATAAAATCGGATTCAGGATGTCGGGAGGGAAGGAGTTGTACGAAAAATATCTGAATGAAAAAGCTTTTCGCCCTATTGCAATGCAGGTACTTGCTGCCGGAGCTCTCAGACCAAAGGAGGCTATTGAATATCTCGGCAGGTTCCATAGAATTGAATCAGTACTATTCGGTGCATCCTCAAAAAATCACATTCAGGAAACAAAGGAACTAATTGATAATCAGTTTGCAACATCTAAACCATAAAATATAACAATGATTTTACGGAATTTGTAATTATTCCGGTAATAATTTACTTTTGAAACCTGATAATATTTGTCAGGTTTTTTTGTTAATGATTTGATTGTAATTGAATCTGATAATAAATAGAGTTTACAGAACCATGAGTTTCATGAAAGCTACCTGGGACAGCTTTTTTAAATTGCTGATGCTTAAAGCAAGCGATGAGCGGAGGATCATATACCTTCGCAAGCAGGGGGTAAAGATCGGGGAGAGATGCAGGATCAGGACAATGTCGTTCTCAACTGAACCATACCTTATTGAGATAGGTAATCACGTTGCAGTAGCCGCAAATACACAATTCATCACGCACGATGGTGCAACATGGGGCTTTGAGGATATTGACGGCGGCGTCTTCGGGAAAATATCGATCGGGAACAATGTCTTTATCGGGATCAATTGCATCATTCTTTCGAATACAACTATCGGAGACAATTGCATAGTAGGAGCGGGGAGCGTATTAAGGGGAAATTTCCCCGAAAACTCAATTATCGCCGGGAATCCTGCGCAGATAGTATCAAAAACCGGCGTTCAGAGAATGCTTTTCCGTCAGAGTCCTGGCCTTGTGAAGACAAATAACCTGCCTAAATCAGAGTGCACCGAACTCATTAAAAAGCATTTTGGTATTGATTAAAATTATTATTGGGATCTTTTGATTGCATGAACATTAATCCTTTTTTTGCAAATTCTCCGGTAATTTATCATAAGGATATCTCAAAGGATTTCCTGATAAAGAAATACCTGGAAAATTACGACCTGGATATAAGGCCATTGCTTTCTTCTACGGTGAAAATTTCTATTTATAAATGTTTGAAAACAGGTTATTGTTTCTATCATCCTTTTGAAATAACAGGGGATTCTGAATTTTATGAAAAGCTGCAATCCAATGAATGGTACTACATGCCCTGGAAATGGGAACATCAGGTGTGCCTTAAATATATTAAAAGTAACTTTAAGATATTAGAAATTGGCTGTGGAAGAGGGGATTTCCTTAAAAAAATAAGTCTGCAATTTGAAAATATCCATTGTTTTGGACTGGAATTGAATAAAAGCTCAGTGTATAATGGTGAGAGGGTATGTATTATTGATTTAACTATAGAAGAGTTTAGTGAAACAAACCAGGGGGTATTCGACATTGTCTGCTCCTTTCAGGTATTGGAACACATACCCGCTGTTTATGATTTCTTAAATGCAAATATTAAATGCTTAAAGAACAATGGATTATTAGTTATAAGCGTACCAAATAATAATAGTTTTATAAAATATGATGGAGAAAATGTATTGAACATGCCTCCTCATCATATGGGTTTATGGACAGCAGAGTCTTTATTAAAAATTGGTGAAGCTTTTAATTTGGAATTGGTTGAAATTGTTTATGAACCACTTCAGCCATACCACTTTGATTGGTATATTAATGTCATTCTCAGATATTTTACAGGGAAATATCCATCAAAAATCTTAATAAAAGTCATTGATTTGTTTAAACTAAGAAAGGGCATAAAACACTACCTGGAAGCCAGGTCAAATAAAATTAAGGGTCATTCGGTACTGATCGCATTCAGAAAAGCAACTTCCCATACTTAAATAAAACTCGGGAGAAATCAGAGCCTTCAAAAGAATTTATCTGCTTTAAGAGTTGTTAAGGATCAGCGCTCTCTCATCCGTATCGATCAATTCAATATTGATCCCGTATTTTGCCAGCAAAAATGCAATTTTTTTGTTATTGAATGCTTCCCCCGGCTGCGGAGGAACCAGGGTTATCAATCCTTTCCCC
>Ga0105107_10001338_pt1 | contig 15931 bp, 14 predicted proteins | sample PPLLaktember2015_6_FD_79335 | JGI IMG/M metagenome (GOLD analysis project Ga0105107, IMG submission 79335) | Freshwater sediment microbial communities from Prairie Pothole Lake near Jamestown, North Dakota, USA - PPLs Lake P8 Core (1) Depth... | ecosystem: Environmental > Aquatic > Freshwater >...
GACCGGACCGGCTGATGGCGAGATACGGATGACACCCGATACGCCGCTCGCAGACGGGCGCAAGATGAAACTTCGCTTTACGCGATCGAACGTCACTCCCGATCGGTTCGAATCGCGCATGGAAGTGAGCCTGGATGGCGGTGAGACCTGGAAACCGGGCAATCACCAGCTATTCCTGCGCGCGCCCGTGGAACGGGCGGATTCGGGCGCCGGGCTTCGCTTCCGGAAGCGACCACAGCCTTACGTGCCCCTTACCTGATCACTGCAGCGCGGGCACGAGCAGTACCGGCAACTTCGCCGCCCGCACGACGCCTTCCGCGACGCTGCCGACCAGAAGGTCGTACATGGCGCCATGACCGTGGCTGCCGAGCACGATCAGTGTGGCTTGCAACCGCTCGGCCTCCGCAAGCAGCGTTGCAACCGTCGCGCCCTGCAACAGCAACGCGGTCGTATCGACGCCATCCGAACGCAGGCCTTCGGCCAGTTCCCGCAACTGCTGATGCCGGGCGTGGTGTTCGCCGGCAACCTGCTTGCGGACGACGTCGGGACCGACTCCGTACCCGACGAATGCCGGGTCCGGCGGCGCCACATGCACCAGGCAGACCTGTACGGGAAACGTCGCCGCAATCTGCTTCAGGGTCGCCAGCACCGGCGCGGTCACCGGCGAAAAATCGACCGCTGCCATGATCTTCATTCTTCCGGTCCCTCTGAAGTGTTCTTTCGCAGCCACGACATCTCGCGCACCAGGACTTCGACGTAGGCGCGGGTGAAACGCGTCGCCGACTCGCGGGAGAGGTGCGACCACTCCGGCACTTCGAGCCCCCTCATTTCGGGGTAGTCCTCAAAGTGAATTCCGAAGGCGCCAGTCTCAGCCAACAGCTTGTCCCAGGTCCTGGCGCGCGGCGCAAGATGCTGCTCGCTCTCGTAGTAAAGCCCTGCGGATGGCGCGCGGACGAATACGACCTCACCGCCGCGGGTGCGAATCTTTGCGACCGCAGCTTTCGATTCCTCAATGGCGCGGGCGACGCTCTCCGGTCCGGGTCCGCTGCCGTCGAACGGTCCCCAGACCTGTCGCGCATGGTCACGCAGGCGTGCGTCCGTTTCGAGCCGGGGCCACAGGCGGTGCTGCCGATCCGCCGAGGTCTCCGCCAGTTTCCACACGTCGAAATAGGGGCGCCGCACGTCAGGCCGATCCGGGATGTCGATGCGCTCGATGAGTGGCGCGAGGCGGTAGGCCTCGTCCAGGAATGCAAAATGCCGGGAGAGGAACAGGCCAATCCGGTGGCCAACGCGCTCCGAGGGAGATTCCTGCCGCCAGAACTCCAGCACCTGACCGTACTGCGGGATGTAACTGAAACGATCCATGAAATACAGGTCAGGCGTGACGCCTACGACGACCAGCCCGCCGAAGTCGGACTCGTCGGCCAGTCGCAGCAGGACCGGCCTCGGATTGGTGCCCACCAGCGCAAGTTGAAGTGGGCGACGGCCGGTCTTCTCCTCCCAAACGTCGAGATCCGTATCGAACAATATTCGCGAAGATCCAACGATTATGACGCGATCGTGATCGCCGGCCTCCAGCCGGCGCCGCTCGACTGACCAGTGCCACTTGCTGTCGTCGAGGTCCTCCGCCCTCAGGCCGAGCGACCGCATGCGCCATTCCCAGGCGGCCGTCGCGACGACCACGAGCACGAGCACCAGCCAGCCCGTCGCGATGAAGCGCGCCGCAGGGACCTGCCTGACTGTCACATCGTCCTGTTCGTTCATCAGGTACCGGACCCATCAACCGCGCGCGATTGAAGTCGTACGTACCGCTCCCGCAGCACGCCGACATAGGCGCGCGTGAAACGAGTCGCCGATTCGCGCGAGAGGTGCGACAACTCCGGAAGTTCGAGGCCCTGCAATTCGGGATAGTCCTCGAAATGAATGCCGAACGCGCCAGTCTCCAGCAGCAGCCGATCCCAGGTTGCGCTTCGTGGCGTGTTTCGCGATTCACGTTCGTAAAGTGCGCCCGCGGACGGCGCACGCACGAAAACGACCTCGCCGCCGCGCGCACGAATCTTCTCGACGGCTCGCCGCGATTCATCGATCGCACGCGTCAGCAGCCCGGCATCCGGCGCACCGCGGTCCCTGGCCAGCCAGACGCGCATTGCATGATCCTGGAGGCGCCGATCGGTCTCGAGTCGTGGCCACATGCGCCGCTGGCGGCCGGCGAAGGACTCGCTCAGTTTCCAGACCTCGAGATACGGCCGCGACACGCCTGGCCGGTCCGGGATGTCGATCCGCTCGACGAGTGGCGCGAGCTTGTAGGCATCGTCCAGAAAGGCGAGACAGCCAGAAAGCCACAGCCCCACCTGATGCCCAAAACGCTGCGATGGCGACTCCTCCATCCAGAAGTCGAGGTCCCGGAATTGCGGGAGCGAACTGACCAGGCCGTAAAAATAAAGTCCCGGCGTCACACCGACGACTACCAGCCCGGCGAAATCGGACTCGTCGGCAAAGCGCGCCAGATATGGCCGCGGATTCGTTCCAGGCATCGCCAGCTGGATCGGACGGCGGCCCGTCATTTCCTCCCAGACGTCGAGGTCGGTGTCGAACAGCAGGCGCGAGGAACCGAAGATCACGACACCGTCGTGATCGCCGGCCTCAAGCTTCCGCCGCTCGACCGCCCAATGCGATGGGCCGTCGTCGAGGTCCCCCGCCCTCAGGCCGAGCGACCGCATGCGCCATTCCCAGGCGGCCGTCGCGGCGACCACGAGCACGAGCACCAGCCAGCCCATCGAGACGAAGTGCGCCAACGGAATCTGCCTTACCGTCACATCATCCTGCTCGTGCACTGGTGTCACCGGCATACCCTAGAACTGGAAGTAAATGAACGCTTCGCCGGAGCCCTGGGCAATGATCACGGCAAAGAGCATCGCGGCGCAGACGAGCCCGGTCACCCACCACGGCGTACGCGAGACGACGTCCTCGAGTTCACGCTTGCGCATCAGCCATTGCACGGCGACGATCCCGGCGACGATCACGCCCGACTTGATCATGTAGATCGTCGGCAATACCGCCGGCGCGTCGCCGGCGAAGCCGAACATTCCGGCCAGCATGCGCGCCGCAACCTCGAAGTTCTCCGCGCGGAAGAACACCCAGGTGATATTGACGAGGAAATACGTCAGCAGTGCGAGCGCAAGGCGATTCCCGGTTCCCACGGGATCGCCGGCAACCCCGGTCTTCTCACGGATCCAGCGCTCGACCGCGAGATAAAAACCGTGCAATCCGCCCCAGACGACGAAGGTCCAGCTGGCACCGTGCCAGAGCCCGCCGAGCAGCATCGTCAGCATCAGGTTCACGTACGTGCGCGTTTCCGTGCCCCGGTTGCCGCCGAGCGGAATGTAGAGGTAGTCGCGCAGCCAGGTGGATAGCGAGATATGCCAGCGGCGCCAGAAATCGGAGAAGCCGATCGCGGCGTAGGGCATCCGGAAATTGTCCGGCAGCGCGAAACCCAGGCAGAGCGCCGCACCGATCGCGATGGTCGAGTAGCCCGCGAAGTCGCAGAAGATCTGTCCGGAAAATGCGAGCGTACCCAGCCAGGCGTCGGCAAAACCGATGGGGCCACCGACTCCGAATGCCCGGTCGGCCACATTTGCGAGACCGGCATCGGCGATGACTACTTTCTCGAACAGGCCGAGCACCATGAGCCCGAACCCCCAGAGCATCTGGTCGCGCGTCGCCTGCCGCGGCGTCTCGAACTGCGGTACGAGTTGCGTCGGCCGCACGATCGGGCCCGCGACCAGCTGCGGGAAGAATGTCACGAACAGCGAGAAGTCCAGGAACGATTTCAGCGGCTTCGCGCGACCGAGATAGACGTCGAGCGTGTAAGCCATGGTCTGGAACGTGTAGAACGAAATGCCGACCGGCAGGATGATGTTCCATTCCGGCGGCACGTACTCGATGCCGAAGGATGCCATCAAGGCCTGCCAGTTCTGGAGCAGGAACTCCCCGTACTTGAAGAACCCGAGAAAACCCAGGTTCGCCGCCAGCGATATCAAGAGCCACCCGCGCCGTTGCGCGCGGCCCTTGTCCCTCGCGTTGTAAATCGCGCGCGCGATAAACCAGTCGACGATCGTCGAAATCCACAACAGGATGACGAACGGCGGATTCCAGGCCGCGTAGAAGACGTAGCTCGCCACCAGCAGGTTGAACTTCTTCGCTGTCCACGGGATCGGCAGGCGGTGCAACAGCAGCACGGCCGCGAAGAACACCAGGAATGTCAGCGAGTTGAAGACCACACTGAAAGCCTTTCTTATGATTCTTGGGCTTCGCCGCGCGGGTATACTACCGCGCCAATCAACAGGCCGGGGAGGCCCCATGAAATCGAACACGATGATCACAGCCGCGCTTGCGGCAACACTGCTGCTGGCCGGCTGCGCCAAGCCACAGGAAAAAGCGAAGGAAGAGCCCAAGGCGGAAGCGCCGGCCGTCGACCTCGCCGCCGAGGAACAGGCGGTTCGTAATCGCTCAGGCGAGTGGATGAACTATGCAAATTCGAAGGACGCTGCCTCGATCGCCAACGGCATCTTCGCGCCCGATGCGATCATGATTTCCGACGACAAGGCCTACAGAGGGTCGAGCGAGATTCAGGCCGCCATGGAAGAGCAAATCAAGAAGGCGCCGGATGCGCTCGTCAACTGGACCTCGGACAAGGTCCGGGTCGCCGATTCCGGCGACCTTGCCGTTGAATTCGGCAGCTTCACGTTTGACCCGGACGGCGAAGGCAAGAAGTCCGCGCGCCAAGGCTCATTTGCTACGACCTGGGCCAAGGTCGACGGCCAGTGGCGCGTCACCTCGGATGCGGGTGGAGACAACATCGAGGCCGCCAAGCCCTAGCACCGCGGCAACCGCAGTTTGGGTTCACGCGACCCGATCGAATCGCCGGGGCTGCATCGCGGCCTCCGGCGATTCGACGTGGTCGCGCTCTGTGTCAATTCCATAGTCGGCGCCGGCGTCTTCGCGATGCCGGCGGGCGTTGCGATCGGCGCCGGACGCTACAGCCTCGCCGTCATCTTCATTGCATTCGTCGTCGTGGGCCTGCTGGCGCTCACGCTGGCCGAGGTTGCGAGCCGCTACGACGTCACCGGCGGGCCACAGTACTACGCGCAGGTCACCTTCGGGCCACTGACCGGTTTCACCGTGGGCTGGCTGTTCACGCTCTCCAGTGTCGCGTCCACCGCCTTGATCGCGCAGGTGATGCTCGATTACGCGGCGGCGCTCTGGCCCACACTCGCGGCGCCCTGGCCGCGCGCAGTTGTCATCACCGTCTTCATTATCGTCCTGGCCGTGATCAATATCCGTGGCGTCACCCGTGGCGCCTGGCTCGGCAACCTCCTGACGATCGCCAAGATGCTGCCGCTCGGTCTCATCGCCCTCGCCGGGCTCTGGTTCGTGGGCTGGGATGACATTCCCGCGACGGAGCCGCAAAGGCCCGATGGCCTGACGGGCGCTCTGCAGGTCGCGATCTTCGCCTGCGTCGGCTTCCACGTCGCCGCGGTCGTCGCCGGCGAGATGCGCGATCCGCGCCGCGACCTCCCCGTCAGCATCCTGGGCGGCCTCGCGATTGCCTGCCTGCTTTATCTGCTTCTAATGCTGGCCTGCTTCGGCGTGCTGCCGGACACCGCCGCATCGGCGTTGCCGCTGGTGGACGTCGCAAAAGCCTTCGTCGGTCCGGCCGGCGCCACGTTGATGGCGACCGCGGCGGTCGTATCCTGCGCCGGCGGCCTCTCCGTGCAGATGCTCGTCGGGCCACGCTACATCTTCGCGCTGGGCGCGGCCCGCGACTTGCCGCGCCCGATCATCGGCGTGCACAGCACCTTTCGCACGCCGCATGTCGCGATCATCGCCTACGCGGCCCTGTCATGGCTGCTGACGATCACTGGCACGTTCAAGTACCTGCTGGCCATCTTCGTGATCGCCCGCATGCTTGCTCACGGCTCGACCGCGGCGGCTCTCATGGTGCTGCGGCACCGCGGGGGCCGCGCTCCCGTCCACATTCCAGGCGGAAGCGTCTTCTCCGTGCTCGCCCTCCTCGCCTGCGCCGCCATCGTGGCGACGGCCTCCCTGCAGGCAGTGCGGGATGTCGTCATAGTGACCGCGATCGGGTTCGCAATCCGCGCAGTCGTGCGTTGGCGCGCAGCCCGGAGTACAGTCCGGCCCGGAGGATCCCTGACATGAAACGACGCGAGTTCGTTGGAGCAAGCCTTGCACTCGCTGCCGCCATGCCGTTCAGGGCTTGGTCGGCAGTACTCAAGAATGTGGGCGATGTGGCCGCGAAGTCGCTCGATGGGGCCGACATCTCACTGCGCGGCTCGTCGGTCGAGGCGTTCGCCGCCAGCCTGCGTGGCGACGTGCTTCTCCCAGCCAGTCCGGAATATGAACATACTCGCCACGTCTGGAACGCTGTGTTCAACCGGAAACCGGCGCTGATCGCGCGCTGCACCGGGACGAGCGACGTCAGGCATGCTGTCGATTTTGCGCGGGAGCACCAATTGCTGACGGCGGTGCGGGCCGGCGGCCACAGCTTCTCCGGTAAATCGACCTGCGAAGGCGGTCTCGTCATCGACCTGCAGTCGATGCAGGGTGTGCGCGTGGATCCCGAAGCCCGGCGGGCCTATCTGGAGGCCGGCTCCCTGCTCGAGCAACTCGACCATGAATGCGCGGCCTTCGGGCTCGCGACGACCGCAGGCACCGTGTCGCACACGGGTGCCGCTGGGCTCACGCTCGGCGGCGGTTTCGGCCGCCTGGGCCGACGCTTCGGGCTCGCCTGCGACAACGTCATTTCGTTCGATGTCGTTACCGCGGACGGACATTTCAAACGGGCGAGCGGCGACGAGAATATGGATCTGTACTGGGGCCTGCGCGGCGGCGGCGGAAATTTCGGCGTCGTGACCGCCATTGAGTACCGCGTGCACCCGATGGATCCGACGATCCTCGGCGGGATGATCATGTGGCCGATCGAGCAGGCGCGCGACGTGATGCGTTACTACCGCGACATCGCCATCGGAGCACCCGAGGTGGTCAATCTCGAGTTCATGCTGCTGCCCGGAGAGAAAGGCCCGGTTTGCGGCGTCGAAGTCTGCTGGTCTGGCGACAAGGCCGAGGGCGAATCCTGGCTCAAGCCCCTGCGCTCTTTCGGCAAGCCAGTGCATGACGACATCTCGCCGATGCCGTACGTGAAATTGCAAACCAGCAACGACGAGTTCCTGGCACCAGGGAAATATTATTACGCCAAGAATGGCTTCCTCCCCGGACTGGACGACGCCGGAATCGACCGGGTGCTCGATGTCTACCGACGAGCGCCCATCTATGCACTGCTTTTCGACCAGTCCGATGCCGCCTACCGTCAGGTGGCGCCGGATGCCACCGCATTCCCGAATCGCGACGCGATGTACTGGCTCGGCGCGATCGGCGTCTTGCCGGCTCCGCAAGGGATGGACGATTTGGTTGCGAAGATGCGTGCCGCTTGGCGAGAACTCGAACCGTTGACCAAGGGCTTCTACACGAACCTGAGCGATGCGGACGCAACAGCGGCGGTCTACCACCAGAACTATGGCGCCAACTTGAAGCGCCTGGTTGCGCTCAAGGCGAAATACGACCCGATGAACCTGTTCCGCCTGAACGCGAACGTCCCGCCGAAGATCTGAGCTCGGTCAGTCCGGCCAGGCGCGGTCGCCGAGCGCGCAACCGGTCGCGGGCTTCCCCATTGACTTGATCGTCGCGCGCGTCTCGGCAACAGCGGGCGCGAGTCCCGTGCCTTCAGCAAGGCGGGTAGCGCGATCGACCTGGTTTCTTGCCTCATCCGCGCATCCTGCATCCGCAAGCAGCTGAGCGAGGTTGTTGCGGGCGGCTGCATCTTCGGGCGCCAGCAGGATGGCGCGCAGATATGCGTCCGCGGCGGCGTTGCGGTCACCCTCTGCATAAGCGACATTGCCTCGGCCGAGCCAGGCGCGGGACTCATTCGGCCAGCGCGTAATCGCCGCGTCATAGGCGGCGGCCGCAGAGCGATGCTCGCCGGCTGATTCCAGTCCGGCCGCAGCTTCGACATAGCGCGAGGCCTCCGCATGTGGCGGTACTTCGCCCGGCACGAGGGTCGTGAACGCAAAGCGGCCGCCACGGTGCCAGGTTTTCGCGAAGCGTTGCCAGTGCACTTCCTGCCGCTCGGTGCGGCCGGTGCGCAGGATTGCCACGTTTCGCCCGGCGTCGTAGCCGATAAGCACGGCGTAGTGCCAGACCGGAAGGCTTTCCGCGCCGAGATTCTGGAGCACCAGCACCGGACGGCCGGCGGCAAGCTCCGCGACCATCTCGTCGGCTGTCGCTGACAGCACGTACGGCAGCCGCCCGTGCCGTCGCGTCGCGCCAATCAGCTCGACCTGGAGACTACCGCGCCGGCCCGGAATGAAGACTTCCGGCGCGATGCCTTCCGGCGCGACGTCGACGCCGCTGGCGCGCAGGAGCGTCGCGAGCGCCGCCGGCCCGCACTGGTATTCCTCCTGCGGATAGAACGGCGTCGCGCTGAGCTCGATCGAGCGCAGCGCGTCCCGCGAAAGTCCCTCTGCCAGCGGCGGCGAGGCTGCGCAGCCGGTCAACGCGACCGCAAGCGCCGCAACCGCCGGCGCGCTCCGCTTCACGCCTTCTTGAAAATGTCGATGACGCCCGTCAACTCGAGGATGATCAGCACCACGAACACGACCCCGACCACGGCGAGGAAATCGCCGCCGGCCGGTGCCTCGCCGATCTGGTCGGCCAGCGTCTGCAGCTCGCTTTCAGTCAGGGCGGCCAGCCGGCTCTCCACGACTGCGGCGTCGACACCGAGTTCGACGAATTTCGCGCGCACGTCGTCACGCGCAAGCGTCGCCTCGACGACGGCGCGTGGCCCGTCGTCCTGTGCAGCCGCGATGGCCTCGGACGTGCCAATGACACCTGCCACAGCCGGTGCCTGCATGCCGAGCGAGAGCAGGCTCAGGCTGACGAGCGCAACGCAAGCGCGGCGAAAACGTTCAGTACGCATTGAAAACCTCCGGTCGGACCAGCCGATCAGGGGCAAAATAGCACAGCGCGCCACGCCCTGTAGCGTGACGCGTCGCACAACGGGACGATCGCCTAGAAGCGGTAGGTCAGATCGAGCTTCGTCGTAAGGCCGACGGTCTGCGTCAGCACGTCCACGCCGCCCTGCTCGATCACGATATCCTCATCGAGCAGGTTCTGCAGGCGCAGTTTCAGGCTCAGCTTTTCCGTCGGATGGAAACTGTAGGTCAGGTCCAGGGAGTTGAATGCCTGTTCTTCCGCGTCGTCCGCGCCGTCGCGGCCCGCGAAGAAGATGCGATCGCTGTACATGTTGTAGGCCAGCGAGGCGCTGTGCCTCTCGTCCGGCGAGTCATAGCCGAGCTGGAAGTTCACGACCAGGTCGGAGTGCTGCGTCATCGGCCGCTTGTCGTTGGTCAGGTTCAGGGCCTGGTCGCCGATCGTGATCTCGGAGTCGCTGACCGTCACGTTGCCTGACACGAAGAATGCGTCGGTCCAGCCGCCGCTGCTCAAAAAGCCCAGTCCCTTCAGGCCTTCAACCTCGAACCCGTACAGCTCCGCGGATTCCGCATTGATGAACGTCAACGCGATATTGTCGTCAGTGCCGGCGGCCTCGACCGTTTCGATCGGGCTCCGGATATCCTTGTAGAAGAGCGATAGCGTCAGGTTGTCGCCGCCCGCGAAGAACCACTCGGCGCGCAGGTCGTAGTTGGACAGGTTGGAATCTTCCAGCGCCGGGTTGCCGCGGATGCGCGCCTCGGTAAACGGGTCGATATAGGTCGCATCGGAGATCTCGCGCAAGTCAGGCCGGGCCACGGTTTCGCTCCAGCCCAGGCGCAGCTGGAAGTTCTCCGCCCAGAAATCGGGTTGCATCCAGGTGAAGGCCAGCGACGGATAGTAGGTGGCATCCGTCGTCGCGAAGTCGTCGAGCTGGTCGTCCGGCACGGCAATGATGCCGATGTCGGGGTCGAACTCGAGCGGGTTGATCGGCACCGCGAGGCGCTCGAAGTCCTCCCAGCGCATGCCGGCGGTCACGCGGAAGCGATCGTTGAATGTGGCGTCGAGCTCGCCCCACATCGCATCGACCGTTTCGCCGGCCAGGTAGCTCTCGGTCCCGATGCCGCCGATGGTGAGTGCAAACTCATTCAGCGGATCCAGGATGTTGGCGTCGGTGAACACCTGCCCCGGCGTTCCGACGAGCACGGGATTGGCTGCGGCGGCCGTCGTTCCGATCTGCAACTGCGTCTGGATATAGCCGCGGCCCTTCTCGTAGTAGTCGTAGCCACCGCTGATCTTGACCTTGTTCGCACCCGGTTCGAAGGGAAGCGTGAACTTCCCACCATAGCTCGTCGCCGTGTCTTCGAGGTCCGTGAAGCGGTACTCGGCCGCTGAGAGCGAGGAGCGTAGCGAAGTGCTGATCAATTCCCCGGTTTCCGGGACGATGACGTCCTGCGCGGAGAACTGCATCTCGCTCGGGATATCGGTCGTGGCCTTTGCGTCCGAGTAGTACCAGTCGACGCCCACGTCCTCCGCAAATCCGAGCCAGTCGCCGAGCAGGTCGAGCGTCGCGCTCCCGATCGTGTGCGAGCCTCGAACCTGGACCAGCTCGAGTTCCCGTTCCTCGTAGCGGATGCGGTAGTTGCGCAGGCGATTGCCGGACTCCCGGCGGAAATTGAAATTGTGGCCCAGGGTCAGCGAGGCCTCGTCCTCCGTGTTGCGGAGGAAGATGCCGGTCGCCTCGATCCGGTGCTCCTCGGCGAAGTCGACACCGACGCCCAGAGTACCGGTCAACACGACCTGGTTGGTCGTGCGCAACTGTTCGTCGAAGTCCTCCACCGGGTTGGTGACCGAGCGGATGACTCGCTCCCGGTTGCGCCAGCTGTCCGAGTAGTCGGCGAGGCCCAGCACGCCGACCTTCCATTGCTCGCCGTCGCCGAGGTACCAGCTGTTCCCTGCGGAAACCTCGATCGACTTGTCGGGCTGGATCGACTTGCTCTGGAAGTCGACGTCCCGGTAAAGGCTCGTCGCCAGCTCGCGGTTGATCTGCTGCGCTTCCTCGAAGGAGTGGAACTCACCGTCCAGCAGCAGGGTGTTAAAGATGCTGGTCTGGCTGAGGTTGCCGCGGTACTCCTGGATTGCGTCGCTGATCTCGCCTGGAAGCGCACGGGTCCCGTCGTCGGTGCCGAGGTTGTCGTCGCTGCCGCCCGGGTAGGTCAGGCCGTCACCGGAATTCTCGGAGTTGGTGCCGATCCCGAACTGCACGTTGAACTCGAAGTCGTCGGGCAGGTTGCGAGTGCGGATGTCGACGTTGCCGCCGCCGAATGCGGCCGGCTGGTCCGCCGAGTAGCCCTTCTGGATCGAGATCGACTCGACGATCTCGGCCGGAAAGAGGTCCATGGGGATCACGTTGCGCGTCAGGTCCGGCGACGGCACATAGGCGCCATTGACGGTCGTGCTCGAGTAGCGCTCGCCGAGGCCGCGGATGTAGATGAACTGGTCGCCGACCAGCGTGACGCCGGGCAGTCGCCGGAGCGCCAGCGAAACGGTGCTGTCCCCGACCCGGGTGATCTGCTCGATGTTGACGAGGTCTGCGACGACCGCGGACTCGATGCGTTCCTGCAGGATTTCGTCGGCCGCCGCGCGTTGCCGCCCGGTGACGAGCACTTCCTCCATCACCGCAGGCTTGTCTCCAGCCGCTGCCGTGTCCTGCGCCTGGGCGAACGCCACCGGCTGCAGCAAGGAGCCGGCCGTGGCCGCGGACAGGGAGAGCAGCGCGCGACGCACCGCGTTACGCAGTGTCAGCTTGTACATCGGCAATCCCCCTCAGCTCAGGGCGCGAACCACAGCGGCTCGTCGGCGTTCGAGGACCTCAGGCCGAATGCCCACGGCGCCGTCCAATCGTCGCCCTCCTGCACCGCGCCGAGGCCCGAGGCATCTGCCACGATCGCCGTGGCCGTCTCGTCCACGATTGCGGGCGCGGTCAAGTACGTGCCCGGCACCAGCACCTGGACGTTGGCATTGGCCGGGTCGGCGATGATGAAGTTACCCGCATTGAACGAGTAGTTCGCGCCATTGGCGCTCGGGTTCGCACCGAGGAACCACTCGGTCAGCGCGTCGCCGTTTGCCAGCGTGCCCTTCACGGCTTCCTGGCAGGCGACCACGTTGTTGTTCGCGGTGAAGAAGGAGCCGCCGGCCGCCGCAAAAGCGAGCGATTCCGTGCTCTCGACTTCAAAGCACTCGTTCGAGGCCGCAGCGCTGATCGCCGTGCCGTAACCGGCGTAGATGATGCTGTTCTGCAGCACCATCTGCGCACCCTGCCGTGCCAGGGGTCCCTCGGAGTCTCCGTGCGTGTTGACGTCCGTATTGCCCGTGATGCACGTCAGGTTGCTGATCGTCGGCGTCGTAAGTGGTGCCGTGTCAAGCGGTACGCCGACATCGCTGCGGTTCGAACCGACGTTGTCGCCCTCGATGCAGCGATTGCCGTCGCTCTGCCAGTGGATCGCCAGTGCGTTCTGGATCGTGCCGACATAGCCGTCTGAGTAGTCGAGCGAGTCGTCGCGCGCATACAGGATGACGGCATTCGTGACATTGACCGCCCCGCCGAAGAACTCCAGCCCGTCGTCATACGTGCTGTAGACCTGCACGTTCTCGACGACCGTACCGGACCCGACAGCGTTGAAGGTGATGCCATTCAACTCGTCGCCCGGCGCGACTTCGAAACCCGTGTGCTTGACGACCACATACTGCAGGCTGCCCGAGCTCTCTGCGTTGTTGTCACCGCCGTAATTCGAGGGCTGGCCCTCGGTCACGACGTGGCACTGGTCAGCCGCGCGCTCGGCGTCCGAGCAGTTGTTGGTGATGCCGTTGCCATTGATGACGATGCCGCCCCACTGCTGCACGTCATTGGCCCCGGCCGTGCCCGATATGGCATCCGTGAACGAGGTGAACGTGATCGGCGCGGTCGGCGAACCGTTGGCAAGGATCTGCGAGCCGCGGTTGATCAGGACGTAGTCGAAGGCGTCCTGGAACACGAGCGTGTTGCCGGCCGCGATCGTGAGCGTCGGGCCCTCGCCCTCCTGGGGTGCCGCACCGGTATCCACGTTCTCACCGACGAACAGGCTGTCCTGGAAAATGTGCTTGCCGGTGATGAAGGGAATCGTCAGGTCCACGAGCAGCGGATTGGCTGCCCCGACGAAGTTCGATCCATAGACGCAGTTGGTACCGTCAAAGCTGCCCCGGACCGCCTGGGTCGAGCCGTTCGGCGTATAGCTTGCGCAAGGGTTATCGCTGCCGCCGTCGTCGCCGCCGCCGCTGTTATCGACCGAGTTGTCCGTGTTGGACACGTTGAGGTCGACACCGCCGCCTTCGCAGGCCGCCAGCCCCACCAGGGCAACCGCCGCGAAAACCCATCTGATCGTCTTCATCGTCCGTTTCTCCCTTGAAGGAGACGTGACGATAGGGGCGTGCCGTGTCACTTCCGTGACGGCTTTGTGACGGTAGCGTGACAGTGAAGATCGCCGACCCTACTCGCCGCCTTCGGGCCCGTAGAAAAACACCCAGGTCGCAAAATCAGCACTGAAATCCACGAACCGATGCTCGACGCCTGCCCGGACGAACAGCACATCACCCTCGTGGACCGGCGTGCGCTCCTTGCCGTGCTCGAAAGTGCCGGTGCCGTTGATGATCACGTACAGCTCATCTTTCTTGTGCGGCTTCTGGGGGTCGAGACGAAACGGCCGGTAGATTTCGATTTCGAGCGTGCCCTGGCGGAAAAGTGTCGTGAACTCGTCGCCCGCCTTCGCCAGTGCGGCGCCCGCTTCGCCAATCGTGAACGTAATGCTGTCGCGCTTGCTCATGACCCCTGCATGCTCTCCTTCGCCCGCCGGATGTTGCCGCGCAGGAGCGCCGCGGCCTTGTTCTCGCCGTAGCGGCCCTTGTGCACGTGGCGGATGCGGTGCACACCGGGCACGTCGAGGCCGATGCCGTCCGTGCCGAGGAGCCACCTGAAGGCGGTATCTTCGTAGGTCTTCGCCCAGCGCGGCGTGGGCCGCTGGAAGACCGGGATCTGCTCGCAGTAGCCGCACTGCCTTGCCGCGTCGCCATGAACGATGTGATATGCGCCCTTGGCCTTCGGCGGGTTCGCGGCGAGCGTGAACTGGCTGGTGTCGATGTCGACGACGCGCGGGCGGTCACGTTCCGCGGCGAGCACGGGATCGGTTTCCTCGAGCATCGGCGTAATCCGCTCGAACTTCGGATAAGTCAGCAAGTCACGCCGACCCTGGAGCTCGCCGGCAAGCGTGTCAAGGCAGTCGCGATGGAAAACGATGTCGCAGTCGGTGAACCAGACCCAGTCGGCGCGGGTGGAGCGCGCGATGCGATTCCGGCCGATCGCGCGACGGAAGAGCTCCGGCGGCGAAAGCGCCTGCCAGTTCCAACTGACGTTCGGAGCCGCTATTCCACCGAAGTACTCGAGCATCGCCCGCGTGCGCGTGTCCTCTGCTGCATGGAATACCGTCATGCGCACGCGCGCTTTCGCCGGCGGGAAATTGACGAGCGAACTCAGCTGGTAGGCGAGCAGGTGCGCGTATTGCCAGCAGTGGCTGACGATCTCGAAGTCGAGGGTGCCCGTGCGCGCCGCGATGCTTGCCGGATCCGGCGGTTTCAGGAACCAGCGCGCCGGCACGAGGCCCGTCGTCGCGACTCGGACCAGGGTTTGCTCTAAGTCGTCCCGGATGCTCAATCGGGCGGCCGCCTTTCGCCGGTCCACGGATAGCGCTCCACGATTGCGCCGCAGTCGCGCCAGTAGAGGTAATCGGGGTTGGGCTTGCGCCAGTCGCCATAAATGCGCGTCAGCACTTCGTCGGCGATGTTCGGGACGAGCCAGCGACGCCCGTAGAGCTCGTAGGGTTCGAGGCCGTGCGCAGGCACTTCGTTGATCAACTCCATCGGCGGCTTCCGTTGATGGAAGTACCAGCGGATGTTCGCACCGTGGCGGTCGAAGAGAAAGAAATCATACTTGACCGCTTCGTACTTGATTGTCCACATCGTCGTGCGGCCGTCGTTGTTGACCTGTGGCGGACGCAGGTTGTAGCCCGCTGCGCGGAGTTTCCGCAAGGCTGAGAGAAACAGCGGCAGGTCGCGGTCCATGAACCCGAAATCGGAATCGCGATCCCAGGCGATCGGCGCGCCGTCCCGCATGCAGCCGAGCAGCAGGCCCATGATCATCCAGTACTTGTCCGCGAACGGGGTGCGCGAGAGGTGTTCGTGCAGCCGGATCAGCCCGCGCCGGCGCCGCTCCTCGAGCCTGCCCCAGCGCAGCCGGTAGAAGTACTCATTCACCCTGCGCACGCGGCACAGTATAGCCGCCTGCAGCGGGCGGCCCGATGCGGCACCCGCTCTCGGTCGAGGTCAGTCCTGCCGCGCGGCGCGCCGGTAAGTGACGCTGAACTCGGCCTTCCAGCCGCCGTCGTCGCGCCTTTCGCGCGTCACCTCGAATGAATCGGCGTCGATGCGGCGCCAGGTCGAGCGCGTGCGCGGCTCTTCGTCGCGGCTCTTCACGTCCAGGAAGCGGAGCAATTCGCCTTCGTAGTAAGCCTCGCCATGCACGAGATTGCCCACGTCGGCCCAGTTCGAATACCGGATGCGCCGTGCTTTCGCGTCCCAGCCGAAGACCGAGTCACCGGCCAGCTTGCGGGGCGAGCCATCCTTGCCCTTGGCCGTGATTTCGATCGCGCCGCGGAGGTAGCGGCCGAATTGCCACTCGTAACACTGCGTGTCGCCGCCACCGGCGTATTCGCCGCGCCAGCAGCTGCCGGCGAGCGTCCCAAACCAGCCAAAGCCTGCCGCAACCGCTGAATCGGCGGGC
>Ga0105107_10001340_pt1 | contig 15915 bp, 15 predicted proteins | sample PPLLaktember2015_6_FD_79335 | JGI IMG/M metagenome (GOLD analysis project Ga0105107, IMG submission 79335) | Freshwater sediment microbial communities from Prairie Pothole Lake near Jamestown, North Dakota, USA - PPLs Lake P8 Core (1) Depth... | ecosystem: Environmental > Aquatic > Freshwater >...
CCGGCGTCGCGTCTGTCCCTTCCAATGGCCGGGTCTGCCGTGCAATGACTCGCGGCAGGACCGGCTATTTTGATTGGGCAAGGACAGCGGGCAAGGGATACTCCGAGTACGGTGCGAGCGAAGATCAATGCAGTAACTTATTGATTATATTTATAAAAATAAATTGTTGCGTCTCGTGGGATTCGTTGCAAAGGCCCAGCCAGACTTGAACCCGTGCCCAGTTCGCCGTCAGTGGCGACGGCAGTGCCACTTAAATGGCCGGATGGCCTTTGTCCCACAGGACATTGCAGTCCTGCCTGGCCGCGGCGGACAGCAGCTGAATCAGCGGGTAGGCGCGCAGCCGGAGTCCCACCGGGGTTGCAGCGGCTACGTCTTCGGTGTCCACCGGCGTGCGCGACACGCCTTTCGCATCGGGTTCAACGGCGGCCAGTTCGCGGTTGAGACGGGCCAGCGCGGCAGGGATGTCGGCGGCGAGCAGCGCGCCAGGTACTGTTTCGCTGAGCCCCATCATTCTCAGCAGCGGCAACGCGACATCGCCAAACATGGTGATGCTGCTCGACGCTTTGCTCTGAAACGTCACCAGCATTGCGGGGTTGGCGTCGGAACGGGGATCAAGGATCCGCGCATGCAGGCGGTCGCGCGGTGATCAGAAACGAAAGTTGCCGCCACCGAAGAGGCCGATCAGCCCGATGATGATCAGATAAATGGCGACGATATAGTTCAGCAGTCGCGGTACCACCAGTATCAGGATCCCGGCGATCAGCGATATCAGCGGGCCAATACTCAAGGTCATGTTCATGGGAGCATCCTTTGTTCAGGTAATGCAGTTATTTTCTTGACCGTATGCCAAAAACGAGAGCAGCCGCGCCTGCGGCCACCAGCAACCAGCCGAGGACCGGCGGCAGGGAGACCGTGTGCGTCTCTTCGGCAGTCGCCGTGAGCGGTCCGATCTTGAGCACTTCCTCGGTCGTGGTGTAGCTGTAGTGGTCATAGCCGAGCACGGCCGCGCCCATGACGATCAGTATGATGCCGAGAATGAGGCTGGTTTTCATGGTTAGGTACCTCTGTGATCGTGGTAATTGATCGGGACATGTTGCCAAACGTTCAACGCTGCCTTTTTACACCAAAACGGATATCTGCTCGGTATGCTACCAGACATAGTGCTGTCGGTACCCCGGTGTGCGCGATATCGCACCGGGTAATCGTGCGCATTGCGCGGCGCTTTGTCAGGCTATGCCGACTGGTCGGCACAGGCAGCGTAACCTTCCTGATTTTTCCCGGCATGGACTTCATGCCAGTTGGCATTCTTGCGCCAGCGCGTTTATTCTCGCCTGCAACCGTTGATAACGAGCAGGAATACCGATGGCTCTCAAGCGTCCCAAAGGCCCCGCCGGCACGCTGGTCGTGCTCGAGCACACTTCGAAGATCCTCAGCGACAATCCGCTGGGCGACCCGCATGTGCGCAAGGTCGGCGCGTGGCTGCCGCCGCAATACGACAGTACAGGCGGGCGTCGTTTCCCGGTCCTGTATGACCTGGTCGGCTTCACCGGCACCGGGCTGTCGCATGTCAACTGGAAGCCGTTCAGCGACAATGTCCCGGAGCGCGCGGCGCGGTTGATCCACGAGCGGAAGATGGGACCGGTTATCATCGTCTTCCCCGACTGTTACACGGCGCTGGGCGGCAACCAGTACGTGAATTCATCGGCGATCGGCAACTATGCCGATTATCTGACGCGCGAAATCATCCCTTTTGTCGATCGCGAGTTCCGCACGCTGGCGAGCCGCGAGCATCGCGGGTGTTTCGGCAAGTCCTCCGGCGGCTACGGTGCCATGCTCCACGGCATGAAGTACGCGAAATACTGGGGTGCCATCGCCAACCATTCCGGCGATGCGTATTTCGACTTTGTCTACTGGCACGACTGGCCGAACACGATCAGCGAGCTGGCGAAGCACCGGTCACCCAGGCGCAGGCCCGGCGTGTACAACGCGCGCCGCGAAGCCGGCCGCAAGGGTCTCGCCGCGGGCCTGGATGACGGCCGCATCAAACGCTTTCTCGCGCAGGTGTGGGACAGGGAAAAGGTCTCGAGCGCGGAAGGGCACTGCCTGATGAATCTTTGCATGGCGGCGACTTACGATGCCGACCCCCGGGCGCCCAACGGCTTCCGGGTGCCGTTCAACCTCGAATCGGGCGAGGTGATCGCGGCGCGCTGGCGGCAGTGGCGTAAACACGACCCGGTGAACCTGGTCGCGAAATACCGCAACAACCTCAAGTCGCTCGCCGGCATCTACATCGATTGCGGCTGGCGCGACCAGTATCATATTCATTACGGCACGCGCATCCTCGCCGCTCGCCTCGCAGCGGCCGGCATCCGCCACCGCTACGAAGAGTTTGACGACAATCATTCCGATATCGATTACCGGATGGATGTGAGTCTGCCGTTTCTGTACCGGGCGCTCAAGCCCTGAGCGGCTGCGATACCAGCAGGTTGTCCGGATCAACAGGGCGGCGCTGAATCGCGGATGCTAGTCGCCGAACAGTGCCCGAAGTCCGTCGATGACGATCAGTTTCAATGCCAGTGCGATCAGCATGATGTTGAATACGATCAGGAAGGTTTTTTCGTCGAAGCCGGACAATACGCGCTTGCCCACCGAAGTGCCGATGATCACGGCTGCGGTCATCAGCAGCAGCAACAGACCATATTCGGCAAAGCTCAAGCCGATCATCGTGAAGGCGGTGATTTTCAGCAGGTTGCCGATGAAGCCGAAAAAGCCCAGTGTGCCGACGATGTCCTCTTTTTTGAGGTCCTTGCGGATGATCAGCACGCCCAGCACCGGCGCGATGACGCCGACGATCATGTTCAGCGCGCCGGTGACGAAGCCCAGCGGCACGAAGGCCCACAACGGGGATTCCTTCGGCGCAAAACGTTTGAGGTGGCGCAGAAACAGCGTGAGCAGCACGAAAAATCCGATCAGCACCTGCACCAGCTCCTTGGGCATTTCCTGGAACAGCCACAGCCCGAGCGCGACGCCGAATGGCATCAGCAGGCTGAAACGGATGATCAGCGGCCACGCCAGGTGCCTGCGGAACAGCCAGAGGCGCCAGGTGTTGGAGGCCAGCTGCACGACGCCGTGCGCGGGGATTGCTGCTGCGGGCGGCATGAACAGCAGCATCAGTGCGATCAATATCGTACCGCCGCCCGCGCCGGCGACCGAGGTCAGGGCCAAGGTGAACAAGGCGGTACCGACCAGCAGTGCGATGTCGGTCCAGGGAATTTTATAAGTTATTGAATTTATTGATAAATTAGTGCAAAGCTGGCGCGAGGCGGGTCGCAGGATACGGCACGTACGCTGCGGTGCCTTACACTTTTACCGGTTCGGGGGCCGGTTCTTCCGGCAGCAGCATCACGATCGCCGCCTTGATGGCGGCGATGCCCGCCATGATCCACAGTGCGTTGGAAAAGCCGATCGCTTTGACCAGCGGCCCGAGCATCCACACCGCCAGCGAACTGAAACCGAAAGCCACGGTCAGCCGCATGCCGGCGACGCGCGAGCGCAGACGGTCATCAACGTAGCGCACGATCATGGCATCGGTGAACGGGATGGCACCGAATACGAACACCATCACCGTCAGCAGCGCGATGAACAGCCACCAGTCCTGGGTATGCGCAGCCCAGATCAACAGCGGAATCTGAATGATCGATATCCAGACCTGAAGCGGCTTGAACGGCACCTTGTCGATCAGCCGGCCGACGACGATTTGCGCGAACGACGCGATAGTGTAGATGATGGCGAGCAGCGTGCCGATCACGGCCGGGTCGTCGATGACGCCGCTGAACCCCTGGGCCAGCAGTTGTGAATTACCGTTGGTGGTGAAATTGAAGAGGATGGTGCTGACGGCTGCCGCCGAAGTCATCACGGCGAAGGCGCGCACCAGCATTTTCGGACTCAGCGCCACTTGCGCTTTGCCGCCCTTGCGTTTCGAGGGCGCTTCGGTTTCCCGCGGGCAGGTCAGTGCGAAAATGACGCCACAGGCGATCGCGAGCAGGCCGGGGATCACGAACGCCGCCCGCCAGCCTATCCATTTGACCAGAAAACCGGTGACCAGCGCAGCCACCGCGATGCCCAGGTTGCCGGCGAGACCGTTCAGCCCGATCACCGCGCCGGGGTTAGGCACATTCTGCACCAGCATCGGGATGCCGACCGGATGGTAGATCGCGGCGAAGGCGCCGAGCAGCGTCAGCGCGGCGGCGAGTTGCCAGGCATTCTGCGTCAGCGCCACCAGCATGGCCGAGACGCCCATGCCGATATAAAAAATGATCATCATGCTGCGCCGGCCCCACAGGTCGCCCAGGCGTCCGGCGGGCAGCGCGCCAAGGCCGAACAGCGCAAAGGCGCCGACGCTGTACGGCATCAGCTCGGTCCAGCTCGTGTGGCCGAACTCGACGGCGATCGCGGCGACCGCGGTCGCGAAGATCAGCAGGAACATGTGGTCGATGGCGTGGCCAACGTTGAGCAGCAGGCGCACGACGGTGGGGAAACCCTCGGGATGGGCGGTATTGGGCATGATGGTCGCAGTCATGGGCAGCCAGTGTGCTTGAGTTAGAATCGTCTGTCTTTCGAATATTTACGTTAAACATTCGTAAAATGGACAAACGGGGCGCGCGGGGAACGGCAACGGCGGGCCGGGCGGACAACGGGACGCGTCCGCGCGGCAGTGGTTTTGCCGACGCACCGGAGAGCCCGGTGCGGGGCGACCTGTCGCGCGCGGTGGTCGCGCGGCGCACATCCTATCCACGGGGCCATCACATCAAGCCGCACTGGCACGGCCGTGCGCAGTTCGTGTTTGCGGTTGCGGGCACGATGCGCGTGCGCACTGCGCGCCATGCCTGGATTGTGCCGCCGTCGCGGGCGCTGTGGGTGCCGGCGCGCACGGTGCACGAAATCCAGATGCACGGCGTGGTCGATATGCACAGCCTGTACTTCAGTGAATCCGCGGTGGCCGGCATGCCATCCGCCTGCGTGGTGCTGGAAGTCACGCCGTTGCTGCGCGAACTCATCGTGCGTGCCGCGGCGCTGCCCGCGACCTACGACGAGAGCGGCGACGACGGCCTGCTGATGCGGCTGCTGACCGCGGAAATACGCGGTCTCATGCCTTGTGCGCTCGACCTGCCGCTGCCGGACAGCGCGGATCTCGCGCGACTGTGCGAGCGCATTCTCGCCGACCTCTCGACGCGGCGGCCCTGTGATTTCGATGCCGGCGAACTCAGCATCAGCACGCGCACGCTGTACCGGCGTTTCCTGCGGGAGACCGGCATCACCTTTGCGCGCTGGAAGCAGCAGGCGCGGCTGCTCGAATCGATACGCAGGCTCGCTGAAGGTGCGCCGGTGACCACGGTGGCGATCGACCTCGGCTACGAAAGTCCCGGCGCATTCTCGACGATGTTCCGCCGCGCGCTGGGCGTGGCGCCACGGGCATTTACCGCTGGCGGTCAGGGGGCGCGGCGCAGCGGCCACGCGACGGCCCGGGCGGCTTACCTGAGATAGCGCGCGTAGAACGCGGCGATTGCCTGTGCCGCATCCTGTGCTGTGCGTTCGACGTTGTCGTTGTTGCGAAAGTCGCGGCCGAACTCGAGCTGCATGGCGTCGATGCCGTCGGCGCGGTGGCTGCCGTAGCGTGCGACCGTGTAGCCGCCAATGTAGTTTTTCGCCTCGACACGATCGGTGAGGGCAGTGTCGTTCGACGGTACGATGGCGTAGCCCATTGCGGCAAACCGGCCGAAGACACTGTCCGGACCGGTTACGGCCGCGGCGCCGGCGCGGGCGAGTAACCGGGTGACCGTTTCGCCGTGACGCGTGCCGCGCAGGATGGCGTCGCGGTACGCCGACTGACCGTGGATGTCAAACAACATGGCTTGCGGATGTTTGGCACGGATGTCATCGACGTTGCGGCGCAGTACTGCGTGGTAATCGTCGTAATCGGCGGCGCAGCCCTCAGCACCGTAAGCTTCTTCGGGACTGCGGTTGGCATCGATGAATTTGCGGTGGAAGCGTGCGATCACCAGGTATGGTGCCTGACCGGTCAGTCGCTTCAGTTCTGCGGCGATAACCTGCGCGAGCCGGTCGGTATTGTGGTCGGGACGATTGACGAAGCGTTTGCCCGTCGCAGTGCGCACCTCACATCCGGGCACGTCGGCACGGCCGCCGTGCGGCGCGGCAATGATGACGGGCAGTTCGCCGGCCTCGGCATGGACCAGGTCGCGCGCCAGCGCGCCGCCCGCAGGGAGCAGTGCTGCGAGCCACAGCGCGAGCAGCACCCGGCGTATCGGGCGCGCTCCGGCCGGGCGGGGCAGGGGCGATAAAAAACGCCGCGCAATGCGCGGCGTTGCTGGAAATTGCACCGGGTCGTCCGTTATTTTGCCTTGGCGCCGGATACCTTGACCAGTTCGCTGATGCGCTTGTGCTCGCTCGCGCGCCATGCATCCAGCACCTTGCGGTCGCCGGCGACGATTTCGATGCCCAGGCTTTTCAGCCGCTCGCCGAACGCCGGTTCCTTTGCCGCCTTCACCACTTCGGCGCTGACCTGATCGATGATCGCGGACGGCGTGCCGGTGGGGGCGACGATGCTGTACCAGCCGTACATCGCGTAGCCGGGAACGGCTTCGCCGATTGACGGCACGTCGGGAGTCAGCGGCGAGCGTTTCGGCGGCGTGACGCCCAGCGCGCGCAGGCGGCCGCTCTTGATATGCGGCAGTGCCGCGGGCATCACGGCGTAGGTAATCTGCACTTCGTTGGCGATCGCGTCGGTGATGGACTGCGCGACGCCCTTGTATGGCACATGCAGCATGTCAGTGCCGGTCAGCTGGGTCAGCAGCACGCCCGACAGATGCTCGGAGGCGCCGGTGCCCGCCGAACCGTAGCGAATCTTGCCCGGTGATTTTTTCGCGAGGTCGATCAGTTCCTTTAATGACTTCGCCGGCAGCGTCGGATTCGCCAGCAGCACGAAGGGCACGGTGCCGATCAGCGCGATGGACTGGAAATCCTTCGCGAGGTCGAACTTGAGGCCTGGCAGCACCTGGGAGGCGACGAACAGTTGCGAGGTCAGCATCATCCAGGTGTAGCCGTCGGGTATTGCCTGCAGCGTCAGGTCGGCGCTGATCGCGCCCGCAGCGCCGGGGCGGGCATCGACGATGATCCGCTGTTTCCAGGTTTCGTAGAGGCGGTCCGCTGTCATCCGACCGATGATGTCGGGGCCAGATCCCGGCGCGCTGCCGACGATCAGCCGGATCGGTTTTTCCGGATACTTGCCCTGCGCCTGTGCCGCAGGTGCGGCCAGCAGCGCCGGGATGGCGAGTGCCGCCAGGATTTTCAATGTGCGCATCTTGATGCTCCTCCTTCGGATGTGTTTTTGTGGCCGATGTGCTGCGTTTGCAGGGGGTCTATCATGCGGACGATGCGCCGGTTTGTCCATACCCGCATCAGGGGTGCCGGGGTGTGGCGCGGGTCTTGCCGCAAAAAAACGCCGCGTTGCCGCGGCGTTTTCTATCAGCAACGGCTCGCATGTCGTTACATGCGCTCGAACACCGCCGCGATGCCCTGACCACCGCCGATGCACATGGTCACCAGCGCGTACTTGCCACCGGTGCGCTGCAGTTCGTACATCGCCTTGACGGTGAGGATCGCGCCGGTGGCGCCGATGGGGTGGCCGAGGCCGACTGCGCCGCCGTTGGGATTGGTCTTCTGCGGATCGAGCTTGAGGTCGCAGGACACTGCCAGTGCCTGCACCGCGAAGGCTTCGTTGGATTCGATGACGTCCATGTCTTCGATCCGGAGTCCGGCGCGTTTCAGTGCGTTCCGCACCGCAGGCACTGGACCGATGCCCATGATTTTCGGATCAACACCGGCAAGCCCGTAGGAAACCAGACGTGCCATCGGCTTGAGGCCCGCCTTCTGCGCGGCTTCCTTTTCCATCAGCACCACTGCGGCAGCGCCGTCGTTGATGCCGGAGGCATTGCCGGCGGTGACCGAGCCGCCTTCCTTCTTGAACGCCGCACGCAGTTTGGCGAGGCCTTCCAGCGTCACATCGGCACGCGGATGCTCGTCGCGTTCGAACAGTGTCGTGCCTTTGCGGGTCTTGAGTTCGATCGGCAGAATCTGGTCTTTGAAATGACCCTTGTCGATCGCGTTGATTGCGCGACGATGACTCTCGACCGAAAACTCGTCCTGCTGTTCGCGGGTGATTTTCCATTGCGCGGCGATGTTCTCGGCGGTGATGCCCATATGCACGGCTTCAAACGGGTCGGTCACCGCGCCGACCATCATGTCGATGGCGCCGCTGTCATTCATGCGCTGACCCCAGCGCAGGCTGGGCATCAGGTAGCCGCCGCGGCTCATCGATTCGGCGCCGCCACCGACAGCGGCATCGCAATCACCGAGCATGATGCCCTGTGCTGCGGAAACGATGGCCTGCATGCCGCTGCCGCAGAGGCGGTTGACGGTCAGTGCAGTCGTCTCCTGCGGCAATCCGCCCTTGATGCAGGCGACGCGCGAGAAATACATGTCTTTTGCTTCGCCGTGAATCACATTGCCGAAGACCAGTTGCCCGACCTGCTTGGGGTCGATCTTCGCGCGCTTGACGGCTTCCTTGACGATCTGCCCGGCGAGTTCGGTGGGCGCGATGTCTTTCAGTCCGCCGCCGTAATCACCGATGGCTGTACGCACTCCGCTCAGCACGACCACTTCGCGTCCGTTACCCATAGCACTCTCCATAACTTATTGATTTTACAACAAAAGTTGCCACACGCTGGGTGGGCAATCAGGGGGAAGCCAAAGTTTACGCTCCCCCCAAGACAGTGTCGAGGTGATGATGCGCCACAGCAATTCGGGTTAGTGTCGGGTGTTTTCGGCGGGCGCGGCGATCATGGCAGCGAAGATCTCCTCGCTGTCGACGGCATCAAAGGCGTAGCGCCGGTTGCAGAACTCGCAATGCACTTCGACTTCGCCGCGCTCGGCAACGACGCTGCGCACTTCGTCGCGGCCGAGCATGCGCAGCATGCCGGTGACGCGTTCGCGCGAACACGAACACCGGAAACATACCGGCCGCGGCTCGAATACGCGCAGGTCTTCCTCGTGAAACAGCCGGCGCAGCAGGACTTGGGGGGTGAGTGTCAGCAGTTCCTGCGGCCGCACGGTGGCGGCCAGGTGTGCGACGCGCGGCCAGGCATCGGCATCGGCGGTTGCGCGTTCAGGCAACTTCTGCAGCAGCAGGCCTGCTGCCCGCGTGTCGTCACAGGAAAGCCACAGCCGGGTCTGAATCTGTTCGGAGGTCGCCATGTAATGCTCGAGCGCCGCAGCGACGCTGTCGGCATCGAGGTCGACAACGCCCTGATAGGCCTGCCGCCCTGAATCGGCTACGAGATTGATGACGAAGCGGCCGCTGCCAAGCAGTGCGCGCAGATCGCCCTCGGGGATGTCGCCGTCCCATTTGGCGGTTGCGCGCATCGCGTAGCCGGCAGCGCATTCGACGACGATCAGTCTCACCGGACCGTTGCCGTGCAGTTGCAGGATCAGCGTGCCCTCGAACTTCAGCGTTGCGGCAAGCAGTGCCGCCGCGGCCATCAGTTCGCCCAGCACCCGGCGCAGCGGCACCGGGTAGGCGTGACGCTCGGTGACGGCCTGCCAGGTTGCGGCGAGCTGCACCAGTTCACCGCGGATCGGGTCGTGTTCAAACAGAAATCGCTGCAGGGTATCGCTCACGCGTGCATTATAATTTCTATTGAAACCGGACGCTGATGTGCCGGATTCGAATCCGCGCGTCGGTATGGACGAATCGCCGGTTGACGCGCGACCAATTCGCCAACTGGAAACTCATGGCGCCGACCGTTTCCCGCAACAAGGTCGTTTATCTCACCTATACCATCATCGACCAGGCCGGCAATCTGTTCGAGCAATACGATATGCCGATCGGCTGTGTGCATGGCGCCAACGGTCCGCTGTTCGAGAAAATCGAACAAGCCCTCGAGGGCAGGCAGGTCGGCGATCGTGTCGAGGTCATCTTGTCGCCAGCCGATGGTTTCGGCGACGTCAAACCCGAACTGACGTTCACCGACGACATCGCCGATGTGCCGCCGGAACACCGGCACCTGGGTTCCGAAGTGACTTTTCAGAATGACCGCGGCGAGGAGATGCTGTTTCGCGTGACACGCATCGAAAACGGCAAACTGACCGTGGAGGCCAACCATCCGCTGGCAGGGCAGGCGGTGAAATTCGTGGTCAGCATCGTCCCGGTGCGTCCGGCCAATCTCGACGAGATTGCCAACGGCATGCCGCAGGATTCCGGCGGCAATACGCCGCGGCCGCACTAACGCGGCGAGGGTTTCGGCGGCTGCAGCCGGTAGAGGCGCAACCGCTCGTCCTTGTCCCCGGGCCGGTGGCCTTCCCAGATTTTCTGCCACTCCGGTGCGAGCACCAGTTCATCGAGCGGCAGTCCCTGTGCCAACAACAGGTCGCAGTGCGTTGCCTGTGTTCCGGTGTCGCTGCGGATGGTACGGATGCCGGCAAAATAATGCAGCATTGCGCGCTGGGCCTGGCCGAGGTCGCGGCTGGCCATGCATTGATACCGTGTCGGCAGGGCGCGCTGCATGTCGGCGATCACCGAGCGATAGCTCTTGGCGGTGTCGGCCCAGCCGATGAACAGCGTCGCCAGCAGCGCCCATACGGCGGTGATGCCGCCGGCCCAGATGATCAGCGGCCGCTCTGTATTGCGCGGCAATTTCGCCAGCAATAGCAGCCAGCCGGCGGTGTAGGCGAGGCCGAGCAGGAATGGCAGCCAGCGGAAACCGAAGTCGTAGCCGGGGCGGATGGTGTGCAGGTGATTGTGCAGCCGTGCCGGCACGCCGAGTTCCAGCGCGCTCCAGTAGAACCAGCCGACGATGATGAAAAAGGTGAACGCCATCATGCCGAACCAGTACCAGCCGCTGGCCGGCCCCGGCCGTAACGGGGTGATGCCGGGTACGGCGAGCAGGGCCAGCGGCACCAGCATCGGCAGCGCATAGAGTTCGCGTGCTTCGGCAGCGCTGCCGAGCATCAGCAGCGTCACCGTAAAACCGAGGACCGGCAGGATCACGCCGGGCGTGTCGAGTTGCCGCAGGCGCCGCGCGCGCCACAGCGCCCACAGCGCGAGCGGCCATACCGGGAAGGCGTACCACGGCAGGGTGCGCAGGTAATACCCGAGGCCGGCGAGCATGTCGCGGGTGCCGAAAAAGCGCGCGAGGTTCTCGGATGTTGCCCAGGTTGCGAGCAGCCCCGGCTCGATTTGATACAGCAGCACCGGCCAGATCACCAGCCACGGCAGCGCGGCGGCGAGCGCAACGGCGAGAGCTCCCGCGTATTGCAGGGTGCGCCAGCGGGCATGGCACAGGGGCAGGGCGGCAGCGATGATCGCAAGCATCACTGTCTCGGGTATGCCCTGGGTCATGAACACCAGTCCGCAGGCGGTGCCGGTCCAGAAGCCGCCGGGAACGACCCGGCGGGGTGCCAGCGCTGTACCGTAATAGGCCATCGCGAAACCTGCCAGCGCGGCGGTGTCGACGATCAGCTGGTGGCTGCGCACCACCAGCCCGAAGCAACCGAGCAGCAGCAGGACTGCCGTCAGGCCCTTGCGCTCACCGTGCAATTCGCGCGAGGCAAGAGCGGTGAACAGCAGTGCGAGTCCGATATAGAGGCCGGTGATCAGGCGCGCGCCATCGTGCAGTGGCAGGATCGGCGATAACAGCAATGCGCTGGCCGCCGCACTGAGGTAATACAGCGGCGGCTTATCGATAAACGGCTCGCCGGCAATTTGCGGGATGACCCAGCTGCCGCCCTGCAGGATTTCGAAAACGACGCCGAAGGTATAGGCCTCGTCGGGTTTCCACGGGTCGTGCGCGACCAGCCCCGGCAGTAGCCAGGCCAGACAGAGGATGGCGATCAGCAGCGGGCGCAGTGCAACATTCACGGTCGACACTCGTTGTTGTTATAGGCGTGGATTATCGCATCCGCGGTGCGTCCCGCGTAGCGCTCATTCGACGATCTTCAGCGCCTGCCCGGCAACCGGTTCACCGGACGGATACAGTCCGTTGATCACCCGCAGGTGGCCCTCGGCAAAGCGGCCGAGCGGCGAAGTGCCGGCGAGTCCGGCGAATGTCATGCCGGCGCGTGCGGTGATCACGCGCAGCCGCAGCGGTTTCGCCACTGCGCGTTCCTGCTCGGTGATCGCGTGAAAACTGTTCATCGCGGCGTCCATGGCCGCGCCGTGCTGGCGGAAAATCGCGACCGAGCTGGCCTGCATGCCGATCGCATAGGCACTGTCGCCCAGGAACACCACGGCGACGCGCGTTGGCTTGCCCGACCTGGTCACTTCGGTCACCGCGGCAGGCAAACCGCCGATGGTCAGCGGTGAGACGGTGCTGCCGGTCCCGAGTTTCAGCAGTTTGCGCAGCATGTCAGCCGGTAAACCTTCGGCGCGGCCCGCACTGCGCAGATCGATCAGGGCGTTCTGCTGCGGACTCACCGCGACCACGTTCTGCGCATTGTTCCGTACCCGCCAGTCCGCCGGGAACTGCAAGACCAGGCCGAGCTCGGGGTGATAGAGGGCATTGTCGCGGACGATGCCCTGCTGCGGACTGTCGGCGAAGATCATGCGGTCCACGTATTTCAGGAATTCTTCGCGGTTGATGCGGTTTTCCGCACTGCTGAACTTGCCGGCTTCGCGGACCACCTCCTGCAGCCGGGTGTCGTTGTCGGGGTGTGATGCGAACAGGCCGTGATAGGCGCGCGGTTCACGGCCCTCGGCTTTTGCGACTTCGGCATCGAACAGTTCCTGGTCCTTCAGCGCGCCAACGACCTTGATCATTGCCTGCGGATCGTAGCCGGTGCGCGCCAGGTATTCGGCACCGAGGCGATCGGCCTCGAGCTCGTGTTCACGGCCGTAGCCCGAGAGCAGCGCATTGCCCAGCACATTGACCAGCAGATCGCCGGCGGCATTGCGTACTTGCGGCACGAGGATTTGCAGCACCGAGGCGCCGACGTTGGCGGCGGTGGCAGCGGAGATCTGCTGTACCGAATGGCGCGCCGTGACATGGCCGATTTCGTGGCCGAGCACCGCGGCGAGCTCGGCTTCGGAATTGAGATAGGAGAGGATGCCGCGGGTGATGTAGATATAGCCGCCGGGCAGCGCAAAGGCATTGACCTGCCGCGAATCGACCACCAGGAACTGGTACTGCAGTCCGGCGCGGTGGCTCGCCTTGGCGAGGCGCTGACCGAGGTCGTTGACATAGCGTTGCAGGGCCGCGTCGTTGTAGGGCGGGTATTCCTTGCGGACCTTCTGGTCTTCGCTGCGGCCGGTGTTGATCTCCTGCGTCTCGGACATGGTCACGAAATTCGGATTCCCCGTAACCGGATTGACCGCGCAGTTGCTGACCGCGAGCGCGCACAGCAGGGCGCCGGTGCGCGTGAATGTCGAGATGCTCATCGTGGAATTCTAGCCGCTGCCCGGGATCGACCGCATGAGTGCGCCAATACAGTGCAATGCGCCTGCGGATGGTGCAGTTCTGCACCATTTGGTGGCGCAGACTGCACCGAATCAGGCCCAGTGACGACCCGCGGCAGCCATGCGAGCGGCCTCGCCGGACAACTTTTTTATTTTAAAACAAACGGTTGTGTTTATTTTGGGCGGGCAATTGCCGGTTGGCACGCTTGCTGCAATACCGGTTTCGGGAAAACAAATGGTTCAAGGAGAAGAAATGTCTGCATTCAAGGATCCGTTCGACGCCGATTCTTCGCTGACCAGCGGCTGCTCCTGTGGCCGGCACCACAGCGCAGCGGCACATCAGGCCGATCTCGCCGGCGAGACTTCCGATAGCGAGATACTCGGCAACCGCGTCGTTGAAGCCGCGGTGATGCGCGCGCTGTTCCCGCACGATGCGACGCGCCGGCGCTTCCTGAATGCGGTGGGCGCCAGCACGGCGATGGCTGCAATTGCCACGTTTTTCCCGCTGGGCACGGCGAAGGAGGCGTTCGCGCAGTCCGGCAAGCTGGAGAAAACGTCGCTGAAGGTGGGTTTCATTCCGATCACCTGTGCGACGCCGATCATCATGTCGCAGCCGATGGGCTTTTATGCGCGGCAGGGACTCAATGTCGATGTGGTCAAGACGGCCGGCTGGGCGGTGATCCGCGACAAGACCCTCAACAAGGAGTACGACGCTGCGCACATGCTGTCGCCGATGCCGATCGCAATCACCTTGGGCGCGGGCGCCAATGCGATTCCCTACACGGTGCCGGCAATCGAAAACATCAACGGCCAGGCGATCACACTGGCGATCAAACACAAGGACAAGCACGACCCGAAATCGTGGAAGGGCTTCAAGTTTGCGGTGCCCTTCGACTATTCGATGCACAACTACCTGTTGCGCTATTACCTCGCCGAACACGGCCTCGATCCGGACAAGGACGTGCAGATCCGTTCGGTGCCGCCGCCCGAGATGGTGGCGAACCTCCGCGCCGACAACATCGACGGCTTTCTCGCGCCGGACCCGGTGAACCAGCGTGCGGTCTACGACGGCGTCGGCTACATCCATACGCTGACCAAGGATATCTGGGCGGGGCACCCGTGCTGTGCATTTGCGGCGAGCAGGGAGTTTGTCACCAAAATGCCGAACACCTATCGCGCGCTGCTGAAGGCGATCATGGAAGCGACGGCATTCGCATCCAAACCGGAAAACCGCAAGCAGATTGCCGAAGCCATCGCGCCGGCAAATTACCTGAACCAGCCGGTGACCGTGATCGAACAGGTGCTGACTGGCACGTTCGCGGACGGCCTGGGCAACGTGCGCAAGGAGCCTAACCGCATCGACTTCGATCCGTTCCCGTGGCACTCGTTTGCGATCTGGATCATGAGCCAGATGAAACGCTGGGGGCAGATCAAGGGTAACGTCGATTACGCCAAGGTTGCGCGTGAGGTGTTCCTTGCCACCGATGCCGCGAAGCTGATGAAGGAGGTCGGCATGAGGCCACCGACAACCACCAGCAAGAAATTCTCGGTGATGGGCAAGGAGTTCGATCCGGCCAAACCCGATGCCTACATCGCCAGTTTCGCGATCAAGCGCACGTGATCCGGCCGGTGTGACGGGAGGAAACTGAGATGAGCCGACTGCTGAACTGGCGTGCGCCCGCGCTGTCGCTGATCGTATTTCTGCTGATGATCGGTGCCTGGCACGTGCTTACCCTGCCCAAGTTGTCGCAGCAGACGGTGAATCCGGAGTACGCCGCGCTGGTCGGCGCTGAGGCGGCGACCGGGCAGAAATCAGCCTTTCCGTCGCCGGCGGATGTCGGTGGCAAGATCGTGGAGCATCTCAGGGAACCGTTCTATGATCGCGGACCCAACGACAAGGGGATCGGCATCCAGCTCGGTTATTCGGTGGTGCGCGTGCTGGTCGGCCACCTGCTGGCGGCGCTGGTGGCGATACCGGTCGGTTTCCTGATCGGCATGTCACCGACGGTGTACCGCGCGCTCGATCCATACATCCAGGTGCTGAAACCGATTTCGCCGCTGGCGTGGATGCCGCTCGCGCTGTTCACGCTGAAGGACAGCTCGATCTCGGCGATTTTCGTGATTTTCATCTGTTCGCTGTGGCCGATGCTGATCAACACCGCGTTCGGCGTGGCCAGCGTGCGTCGCGAGTGGCTGAATGTCGCGCGCACGCTCGAAGTCGGTGCACTGCGCACGGCATTTCGCGTGATCCTGCCTGCGGCGGCGCCGACCATCATGACCGGCATGCGCATTTCGATCGGCATCGCCTGGCTGGTGATCGTCGCCGCCGAGATGCTGGTGGGCGGCACCGGCATCGGCTATTTCGTGTGGAACGAATGGAACAACCTGTC
>Ga0105107_10001342_pt1 | contig 15903 bp, 12 predicted proteins | sample PPLLaktember2015_6_FD_79335 | JGI IMG/M metagenome (GOLD analysis project Ga0105107, IMG submission 79335) | Freshwater sediment microbial communities from Prairie Pothole Lake near Jamestown, North Dakota, USA - PPLs Lake P8 Core (1) Depth... | ecosystem: Environmental > Aquatic > Freshwater >...
GCCGACGGCGAGTGCATTGCGCTCGGCGACGTGCTGCGACACCTTGAGCGTGAGCCGCGCTTCCGGCATCCCGGCAGGGGCGAGCCGGGCGATCACGTCGTCGCCCAGCACGACCAGATCGGCGATGACGGCCGGAACGGGATTCTCGCGCTCCCCGTGGGATGGGCGGTCCACGCGATGCAGCAGGACGCGCGTAGGCAGGATCGTCCACGCGATCGTGCGCCCCGATGCAAAGGCGCCGGTGTCCGGAACCTCGAGGTGGTGCGGGCCGAAGACCAGCCGACGGGCCGCGCTCGTGCCCTGGATCGGGCCCTCGAACAGGTTGGGCAGGTCGAGGAGGCGCGCCGCGGCGATCGTCGCCGGCCGGGTCATCACCTCGCGCGTCGGCCCCTGCTGGACGATGTGTCCGCGTTGCATCAGGCACAGATGCGAGGCGAGCATCGCCGCCTCGTCGAGGTCGTGAGTGACGAGCAGTACTGTCGGCGAGAGCTCGGCGTGCAGGCGCTTCAGCTCCACATACAAGCGCTTGCGCGTGCTGCGGTCCACCGAGGAGAACGGCTCGTCCAGCAGCAGCACGCGGGGATTGCGGGCCAGCGCGCGCGCCATTGCGACGCGCTGCTGCTGGCCGCCCGAGAGCTCGCGCGGCCGTCGCTCCTCGAGACCCGCGACGTGCGCCTGCGCGAGCCGCGCCCGCGCCTGTGCATCGCGTTCCGCGGGCGGCCGGTCGAGGAGCGAGCAGGCGACGTTCTCGAGCGCCGTCAGGTGCGGAAAGAGCCCGTAGTGCTGCGAGACGTAGCCGATGGGACGCTCGCGGGTCGGCCGGTCGATGCCGTGCGCCGTGTCGAGCCAGACGTCGTGGTCGAACGCGACGCGACCACGGCGTGGCCGCAGCAGCCCGGCAATCGCGCGCAGCAGCGACGTCTTGCCGCTGCCCGAGGGACCGACGATGCCGACGATCTCGCCCGCGGGGAGCGCAAGGTCGAGGTCGAGCGGCGGCCCGTCGTGGCCGAGCGCGATGCGCAGGCTCATCGCTTGGCCGGCTTCAGCCAGCGCTCGGACAGCACGTAGGAGAGCGCCACGGTGGCGAACGAGATGACGACGAGCAGAAGCGCCATCGCGCCCGCGCCGCCGGTGTCGAATGCCTGCACGCGGTCGTAGATTGCGATCGCGATCGTCTTCGTCTCGCCGGGGATCGAGCCGCCGACCATCAGCACGACGCCGAACTCGCCGAGCGTGTGCGCGAACGTGAGCACCGCGGCGGACAGCACGCCCGGCCAGGCGAGCGGCAGCTCGATCCGCGCGAACGACTGCCATCGCGACAGCCCGCAGCACTGGGCCGCCTCGCGCACGTCCGGCGGGATCGCGGCGAACGCGCGCTGCAGCGGCTGCACTGCGAAGGGGATGTTGACGATCACGGACGCGACGACGAGGCCGGTGAACGTGAACGCGAGCGGTGCACCGAAGATGCGCTCGAACGCCGGGCCGAGCGGGCTCCGCGCGCCGAGTGCGACCAGCAGGTAGTAGCCGACGACCGTCGGCGGCAGGACGAGGGGAAGCGCCGTCAGCGCCTCGAGCCACGGTCGAGCGCGCGAGCGCGTCGTCGCGAGCCAGCGGCCGGCGACGATGCCGAGCGGCAGCAGCACCAGCAGCGTGACCGCGGCGAGCGCGAGCGACAGGCGCAGCGCAACCCAGTCCACCGCTACGCCTCGCCCGGCAGGACGAAGCCGTAGCGCACGAAGACCGCGCGCGCGGGCTTCGTCTGCAGCCACGCGTAGAACTCGGCCGCGACGGGCCCGGCGCGGGGCAGAAGCGCCATGCGCTGCCGCAACGGCTGGTGTGTCGTGTCCGACAGCAGCGCCGCGGTGCCGAGCCGCGCGACCTCCGGCGCCATGGCGAGGGACAGCGGGATGATGCCGCCCTGCGCCGAGCCGCTCGTTGCGAACTGCGTCGCCTGTGCGGCGTTCTCGCCCAGCACCAGCGCCGGTTGGATCGACGTCCACAGCCCGGCGGCCTGGAGCGCCTCGCGCGCGGCGCGGCCGTAGGGCGCGTGCTCCGGATTGGCGATCGCGAAGCGCTTGAGGCGCCTGTCGCCGATCGCCGCGCGCAAGTCGGAGAGTGCCGGGTCGGACTTGAGCGCCGAACCCTTGGGCACGAACAGTACGATGCGTCCGATCGCATAGAGTACCCCCGCGTCGCGGGTCATTCGCTTCGCCGCGAGGCGCTCGATGTAGCTCTCGTCGGCCGAGAGGAACAGCTCGAAGGGCGCGCCGTTCTCGATCTGCTGCGTGAAGTTCCCCGACGAGCCGAACGCGATCCGGACCTCCCGCCCGGTCGCCGCCTTGAAGAGGTCGGCGAGCTCGGCCAGCGCGAAAGTGAGGTCCGCGGCGGCCGCGATCGCCGGCGCCTGCGCGGCAGCCGGGGCGGCGCCGACGGAAAGTGCCAGGGAAAGCAAAACGGCGAGAAGGCGACGTCGCACGGGCGCTCCATCACAGTCGATCAACTATAGCGAATCAGTAGCGCCGGACGCCGAAGCTGCGGTCGGCATGGGCGATGCGGCGATGGTAGCGGCTTCCGGGGAGTCCGTTGCGCGGCGCCGCCTCGCGCCGGAGGCCCGTGCTGGCCGCCTGCCGAAGATGCGGGCGGAAGGGGCCCCGCCTGGAGTAGAATCGCGTTTTGTGAAATCCACTTTCACAAACGCTGCCGGCCGGCCGTCCGCCGACGGCCCGTCCGGCACCCCGCCCACTCAAGCCTTCGAGGGTTCCATGAGCACGCCCACCTACGGTCCCGGCATCGAGATCATCGGCCGCATCACGCCCGAGTACGCGGAAATCCTGACGCCTGCGGCGATTGCTTTCGCGGCAAAGCTGCAGCGCGCGTTCGGTGGTCGCCGCACCGAGTTGCTCGCCCGCCGGCAGGCGAGGCAGGCCGCACTCGACGCCGGCAAGCTGCCCGACTTCCTGCCCGAGACGCGTGCAATCCGCGAGGGCGACTGGACCTGCGCGTCGATTCCCGCGGACATCCAGGACCGCCGCACGGAGATCACCGGTCCCGTCGACCGCAAGATGATCATCAACGCGCTCAATTCCGGCGCGAAGGTGTTCATGGCCGACTTCGAGGACGCCAACACGCCGAAGTGGGACAACAACATCCAGGGCCAGATCAACCTGCGCGACGCGATCCGCCGCCGCATCGACTACGTCTCGCCCGACGGCAAGGCGTACAAGCTGAACGACAAGACCGCGACGCTGTTCGTGCGTGCGCGCGGCTGGCACCTGCCCGAGAAGCACGTGCGGGTCGACGGCCAGCCGATGTCCGGCGGCATCTTCGACTTCGCGCTCTACTTCTTCCACAACGCGAAGGAACTGCTCGCGCGCGGCACCGGTCCGTACTTCTACCTGCCGAAGATGGAGAGCCACCTCGAGGCACGGCTGTGGAACGACATCTTCGTGATGGCGCAGGACGAGCTCGGCGTCCCGCGCGGCTCGATCAAGGCCACCGTGCTGATCGAGACGATCCTCGCGTCGTTCGAGATGGACGAGATCCTGTACGAACTGCGCGAGCATTCGGCGGGCCTCAACTGCGGACGCTGGGACTACATCTTCAGCTGCATCAAGAAGTTCCGGAACAACCGCGACTTCTGCCTCGCCGACCGGGCGCTGGTCACGATGACCACGCACTTCATGAAGAGCTACGCGGAGCTGTGCGTGAAGACCTGCCACCGCCGCAACATCCACGCGATGGGCGGCATGGCGGCGCAGATCCCGGTGAAGAACGACGAGGCGGCCAATACCGAGGCGTTCGCGAAGGTACGGGCCGACAAGGAGCGCGAGGCGACGATCGGCCACGACGGCACCTGGGTCGCGCACCCGGGTCTCGTGTCCGTCGCGCTCGAAGCGTTCGACCGGCTGATGCCCGCGCCCAACCAGATCGCGACCAAGAAGCGCGCCGACGTCCACGTGACGGCGGCCGACCTGCTCAAGTTCGTGCCCGAGCAGCCGATCACCGAGAACGGCGTGCGCCTCAACATCAACGTCGCGATCCAGTACATCGGTGCGTGGCTTGCGGGACAGGGCGCGGTGCCGATCTACAACCTGATGGAGGACGCGGCCACCGCCGAGATTTCCCGCTCGCAGGTGTGGCAGTGGATCCGTTCGCCGAAGGGTGTGCTCGACGACGGCCGCAAGGTGACGAAGGAGATGGTCGCCGCGATGATCCCCGAGGAAATGGCGAAGATCCGGGAGCTCCTCGGCCCGGCGTTCGGCGAAGGCCGCTACGACGAGGCGGCGACGATCTTCGCCGACCTGGTCAACAACGACACGTTCGTCGAGTTCCTGACGCTGCCGGCGTACGAGCGGATCGACTGAGCGAGGCGCGCGAGGCGCCCGTCGCCGAGCGATGGAGGACGGCCGACGCCCAGTGGTCGCGGCCTTGCAGCAACGATGCAAGGAGGCCGACTGACGGGGCGGCATCGCGTCGCGTCGACGCGATTCAGCGAAAAGGCGCCCTCGAGGGTGCCTTTTCGCTTGGCGCGCGTTCCCGGAAGCTTCGCGTCTCCCGCAACCCTCCGTCGGTTGCGGTGCCATCGAGAATGCGAACATCCGCCCGCGCTACCGGGGCACTGTTAGACTACCCCACTATTGCGAAGGACACGCGCCGTGACGGACATCCTGCAGTGCCTGAAGAAGTATGGTCAACGCCTTGATCTGGAGATCGCCAAGGAGATGGGCATCCCGCTGGCGACGGTGCGGCAACGGCTCACCGACCTGGCCGCGACGGGTGCTGTCATCAAGTGCAATCTGACCCGGTACGAGAACGGCAAGACGATCGAGGCGTGGCAGTGCCGCGTATCGGGATACGTGCCGCCGCTCGCCCCCGGCCGGAAGCCGAAGCCGACGTCGACGTCCTGACGGGCGGGTCGACCCGACGCCGTCACGACCATGACATCGGCACCCCGCGCTGACTTTCTGCGTGCGGGAGGCCAAGCGACTCCGACGGCAGACCCATCGCGACGCCCAGCAGCTGCGTGACGAGCAGCGTGCGGACTGCAGGGGCAGGCTCGGCGGCCTGCGCCGCATCGAAGCGCAGGTGGCAATGCGGGCAGGCGGTGCAGATCGCCTCGGCACCCGACTCCCGCGCATCGACGATCTTGGCGCGCGTCATGCGCCCGGACAGCGGCGCATTGGCCTCGTGCGAAGGGTCGCCGCAGCAGTCGAGGCGGCGGGGCCACTCGACCGGAATCGCCCCGGTCGCACGGATCAGCGACTCGAAAATCGTCGGTGCGATCGGGTTGTCGATGCCCGTCACCTCGCTGGGACGCAACGCGTGGCAGCCGTATTGCGCGGCGAGGCGCAGGTCGGTGCGCGGCGCGCGAACCGCCGCTTTCAGTGCATCGACCCCGACCTCGCGGGCGAGCAACGGCAGCACGTGCTGCACCCTCGCGCGTCCCGACCAGACGAGGCCGTCGTCGGCGAGCGATCGCGAGACGCGCGCGCGGAGCGCCGCGTCCTCGGTCATCATGCGGATCGCGTGCCGCAGCGTGCCGAAGCAGCACATGCACGGCGTGAGGACGTCGAGCGCGTGGCGCTCGGCAAGCGCGAGGTTGCGGGTCGCGGCGACGACGAAGGCGTCGCGGTCGTAGTTCCGGGCCGGGTAGCCGCAGCACTGGAATTCCAGATCGACCAGCTCGACGCCGAGGTGGCCGAGCACCGCGCGCGTCGACACTTCGTAGGCCGGAAGGCCGGACGGGATCTTGCAGCCCAGGAACAGCGCGTACTTCATGATGGCTCCGCCATGTCCCTGACGGCGGCGAGCCGCTGTACTGAAAGTGCGCGCAGTTCGCACATGATGTCGGCCACGCGTATGCCTTCCGGGCAATGCTCCTGGCACTGGTAGCAGGTCGCGCAATCCCAGACCATGCGCGAGCCGAGGGCGAGGTCGGGCAGGCCCAGGCGCAACAGGTTCATCACTTTCTGCGGCGTGAGGTCGACGCCCTGGTCGGCTGCGTTGCGGGGGTCGGCGTTCATCGCGTGGGCCACGACCGGGCAGACGTTCGTGCAGGTCTGGCACTGCACGCAGCGGGAGAACGTGCGGCGGTCGAACGCGAGCGGAGCGCGCGACGCATCGATGACGTCCAGCGCGGCCCGATCGCCGGCGTTGGCCAGTGACTCCGCCCACGCGATCGCTGGACGTTGGCGTACCCACGCGGCGGGCGCCGGCAGCTCCGCTGCCGCGAGATCATGGCGCCCGGCGTCCCACAGGTCGGCCAGGTCCAGTCCCACCGGGCAGCGGTCGGTGCATCGGCCGCAGTCGGTGCACAGGAAAGCGCCGTCGGCAGCGCGGCGAGCGTCTGCCCGGGCGCGAGCGTCCCGAAGCATCGCGTCCCACCGCCACGGGTTCGCCGCCGCGCGCGTGGAGACGAGCTTGTGCGAAGGCAGCAGATCCCGATTGTCGAGGTGGCGCGCCAATGTCGCGACCGAGCAGTCGAGATCGCACATTGCGCAGCGGACGCAGGCGTCGACGGAGAGCCCGCGTCGCGTCGCTCGCGCGGCGAGCGGCAGCGGCCGCGCCGGCGCTGTGCCGTGGCGCGCTGCCGCATCGAGTAGCAGGCTGAACGGCGCGGCCAGCACGTGGAGGAAGGTGGTGAACGGCAGCAGCGCGAGGCCCGCGAAGCACGCGAGCAGGTGCAGATGCAGCAACCAGGCATCGGCGCTCACCGCGTCGAGCGTGCCTGCCACCGGTGCGATCATCTTCGCCAGGGGCCAGGACACGAACGCGGAGGCGGGCTTCGCGTGACACGACGCGCAGGCCTCCTCGTGCAGCCGGCGGCCTGCCGTGGTGACGTCGGCGGCGACAGTGTCGGTGTGCACATCGAACGCGACGCCGAACTCGCGGGCCCAGAGCGCGCGCAGCGACGCGAGTGCCGACGGATCGGCCGCCCCGGCAAACGCGTCGGTCATGCGGTGGAACGCACGCGGCGACGCGATCTTGTGGGCCTCGAGCAGGAATCCGCTGGCGAGAACGATGCCGAGCAGCGCGGCGAACAGGGCCGCGCGCGGGCGGTGCGGCAGACCCATGCGCGACCGCGCGCGCCAGCGTGCGACCACGAGCACGACCAGCCCGCCCAGCACCATGGCGCCGAGGAGGTTGCGCACGAACAGCCACGGCTCGAGTGTCGGCTGGTACCCAGGAACGAGGCGCGCGGTGACGAGCGGCGCCAGCGCGTGCGTGAGCACGAGCAGCGTGAAGCCCGACACGACCAGCAGGTGCGCGAGCGCGCGCCACGGTGCATTGGCGAACAACCGTCGCAGCAGCAGAGCGTCGAGGCAGAAGGCGCCGAGGACACGAAGGCCGCGCGGTCCGAACAGCGACGAGGCGACTAGCACCACCACCCGACGTACGCGTTGCCACGCCGTCACGATTCGCGCGTCGGGACCGATTCGGATCCGGAACCACGCGGCGACGCGCCACGCTACGCCCAGCGCGCAGAGCGCCAGCGAGGCAACGAGCAGTGTCTGGAAGAGCGCGGGAGACACGCCGTCCTACCCCGATGCCGTCGCGCGCAGCTCGCGGGCGAGGTGATCGATCGCCGACCACGCGGTGGCGATCGCCAATCCGGATCCGCACTTGGAACGGATCCAGTCCTGCTTCGCGAGAATCGAGCCGACCGCGACGAGCCGCGGCCACGCGGGCGTACCTGTCGCGTCGAGCGGCCGCCACGCGTGGTCGACGGTCAGGCCCGCGCGATGGATCGCGTGCCCCGCAGGATCGTGGAAGTCGCGCCGATGCCAGTCCTCGCGCGAGGGCGGCTGCGTGACGGGCAGGCCGAGGAGGGGCTCGCGGATGCGGTCGCGATCAGCGACGAGGCCACGGCCGCTGAACCGGCCCGTCGCCAGCACGACGGCGCGCGCGACGACGCGTTCGCCGCGTCCGCCATTCGGGTGGTCGCCGAGCTCGAGCGTGGCGTCGTCGTCGTTCGCGGCGAACGCGAGTGTCTGCACGTCGACACGACTGATCCGCCGCACACCGCACATGGCGACCGCTGCCTCCAGCGCCGCCTGCAGGCGCAGTCCGGGCACCGACGTCGGCATCGTCGGGATCTCGAACACCGGCACGCCGAGCCCGGCTTCGAATGCCGCGTGGACGTCGGCGGAGCGCGCGAGGCCGAGCACGGCCGGGAATCCGACGGCACGCGCATCGCCGACCAGCGGCCTGACCAGGCCGATCACCTGCTCGCACACGTCGCGTGTCTCGAGGCTGCGGGCAAGGTGGGCTGCGTACAGCTCGGCTGCGGCGCCCGAACCCGGGAATTCGATCCGCCGATGGCACAGGCCCGGCCAGTGATCGGCGAGTGTCGCGACGATCTGCCTCGCGCTGAACTCGCGCAGGCCGCGGAAGTCGACGAGCAGGCACGGCGAGCGCGCGTCGAGTGCTTCCGCGCCCGCGGCCATCGAGCGCGGCACGCCGAACGTCGTCTTGATCGTTCCCAACGACGTGAGCACGCTGCAATTGCCCTCGCCGAGCGGCGCGTAGGGAAGTCCTGTGGTCGCCAATGCGGCGACGAACGACTCGAACGCGGCACGGATCGATGCGGCGTCGACGCGGGCCAGCGGGTGGTCCGGCTCGTCCTGCGCGAGTGCCGCCAGCGCCGCGAACGGATCGTGCCACGTGCGACGCTCCACTACCGGATGCACGCCCATGAGGTCGAGCAGCCCGCTCGCGAACAGGATGCCGCCGCTGCCACCTACCTGGATGCAGGACAGGCCGCGTTCGCGCGCGAAGAGCGCGGCGGCCATGCCGGCGAGACCCGCGCCGATGACCGCGACGTCGTAGTGCTCCGGATGTGCCGTACTCATCGCCCGGACTCGTCCGGCGGGTTCCCGCTTGCCGCGTGCTTGTCCCGCCCGGGGCTCGCGGCCCTCGCGCCACGCCGGACGAGCTCCTCGCCGAACAGGCCGCAGTGCAGGGCCTCTGTCAGCTCGGCCTGCGCGAGCTGCTCGCCCCACAGCACGGCGCGCTGGCTGCGCCAGCGCTCGGCGACGAAGTCGAGGACATCCGCAAGTCCCCGTGCTGCCGGGAAGTCGTCCCGCTGGCAAAGGTGGGCCGCGGTGCGTACCGAGCAGAAACCACCCTGGCAGGCACCCTTACCGACGCGGCTGCGCAGGCCGATCTCGGCGAGCGTCGGCGTGTCGCCGCCGGACCGCAGTGCCGCGAAGATCGCATCGACCGCGCTTGCCGACACCATTTCGCACTCGCACAACAACGGATCCTCGAGCGGGCCCGCGCGCATCCATGCGTGGGGCGCGTAGCCCGGCTCGGTCCACGCGCACTCCGGCGCGATGGGCAGCGGCGTGACCGCCGTCAGGCAGGGTTTCGTCACCCCGAGTCGGCGGCAGACCAGGTCAGCGGCGCGCTCGGCCATCAGCCGGCAGGTCGTGAGCTTGCCGCCGGTGATCGTCGCGAAGTTGTCGAGGCCGTCAGCCTCGTGGTCGAACAGGGCGAACCCGCGCGAGACGCTCCGGGCGTCGCCCGAGACCGCCGAGCCGACCAGCGGACGTACGCCAGCGTACGCGCGAACGAAGCGCGCCGTCCGCAGCGCGGGCATCATTCGCGCGGCTTCCTCGACGATCAGGTCGGCCTCGGCGATCGTCGGAGTGACGTCTTCAGGGTCGTCGACGCTCGTCGACGTGGTGCCGACGATCGAGACCGTGCCGCCGGGCATCACGATGTCGGCATTGCCGGGCCGACGCAGCCGGTTGACGACGCGTTCCGCGAGGCGCGAGTGCGTGATCAGCAGCGTGCCCTTCGCATAGGTCATCGCGATCGGCACGCCGGCGAGCGCGGCGATGTCGCGCGCCCAGGCCCCGGCCGCGTTGACGTACTGTACGGCTTCGATGCGGACGTCTTCGGCGCTGGCATCCACCCGCACGCGTGCGGCCCGGATGCGCCGACCGTCGCGCTCGAAGTCGACGACGCGCGCGTGTCGCAGCAGTCGGGCGCCCAGGCGTTGCGCGTGGGCCATCGTCTCCAGCGACAGCCGGAACGGGTCGATCGACGCGTCCGGAACCTCGAACACCGCGATCGCGCGCTCCGCAAGGGCCGGCTCATGCGCGCGCGCCGTGGCGACGTCCACGGCGCGGACGGCAATGCCGGAGCGCCCGCAGTACGACGGGAAGTCAGCGACGTAGCGCTCGTCGTCCCCCTGCACCGCAACGAAGTAGCCACCGGTGTCCTGGATCGCTTGCGCGGCCATGCGCTTCAGGATCGCACCCTCGGCGCGGCACTCCATCGCGGCTTCGCGGTCGCTCGCCACATACCGGGCGCCGCTGTGGAGCAACCCGTGGTTGCGTCCCGACGCGCCGGCGTTGACGTCCGACTTCTCGACCAGCACGCAGTCGACGCCGCGCAACGCGAGGTCGCGCGCCAGTGCGGTACCCGTGACACCGCCGCCGACGATCAGCACCTCGGTTCGGACCAGCGACGGGGAATCCAATGCGGCCTCGTTTGCGCGTGCGGGCGATCTGACGCGGGCCCCGGTGGCGGCCGGACGCGGGTCGCAATCTGCAGCCGGAACCCGGGCTCCGTACCCGCCTTCGATGCTAGGCGCTTCGCCGCGGGAACCCCTTGATCGCGATCAGAGCTGCCGGATTCGAGGGGCGCTCCGGTCCCGCCGGGGCACCACAAGAGCCGCACGCGCCGACCCACCTGTGCGGCAGGTCAAGGTTCCGGCCCGCCCGCGGCCTATCATCGATGGGACGCCGTGACGCCTTCATGGCGGTCCATCGATGGGTCATCTCGTCGGCAAGGACGTCTACCGCGAGCTCGGTCGCAAGATCGACGGGCTCGCCACGCGCGCGCCCTGGAGCGACACGCTGCGGGCGCTGCTGGCCGAACTCTACTCCGAGGACGATGCGCGTCTCGTCGCGGCGATGCCCTGGGGCTTTTCGCGGATCGGCCGTCTGGAGCGCGTGACCGGCATTGCGCGCGCGCAACTCGAGCGCCAGCTCGAGAGCCTGTGTCCGCGCGGCCTCGTGATGGACGTGCACGTCGGCGGCGACTACTACTACGCGCCGTCGCCGATGGTGATCGGCATCTTCGAGTTCACGATGATGCGCACCGGGGGTGCGCTGCCGTACGACCGCTGGGCGCGCCTGTTTCGCGACTACCTCGAGGAGGGCAGCCTGTACCGCGAGAACTTCGGCGACGGCCAGCAGGTGTCGCTGATGCGCGCGGTGCCGCACGAGGGGTCTATCGCCGCCGAGGACTACGTCGAGGTGCTCGACTACGAGAAGGCTGCCTCGATCATCGACCGTGCCGACCGCTTCGCGATCGGCATCTGCTCGTGCCGCCACGAGCACGAGCACGCCGGCGGGCGCCGGTGCAAGGTGCCGCTGGAGACCTGCTCGACGTTCGGCGCGACGTCGGTGGGTTTCATGGTGAGGAACGGCCTCGCGCGCGAGGTCTCGAAGGCGGAGATGACGGACAACCTCGCCCGCTCGCGCGAACTGGGGCTGGTGCTGAACGCCGACAACGTGCAGCGCAACGTAAGCTTCATGTGCCACTGCTGCGGCTGCTGCTGCAACGTGCTGCGCGGCATCACGCGGCACGGTTATCCCAACGCGGTCGTCACCTCGAGCTACATCGCCGAGCCCGACACCGAGCGCTGCACGGGCTGCGGCATCTGCACGCGCAAGTGCCCGGTGCAGGCGATCGGGCGCGCGGACGATCCGGCGCCGCGCTTTCGCAAGTTCGGCCGTCCGGTCGTCGATCGGGCGCTGTGCATCGGCTGCGGTGTGTGCTCGCTGAAGTGCAAGTCGGGCGCGATGAAGCTCCACAAGCGTGCGCAGCGGGTGCTGCATCCGGAGACCACGTTCGAGCGGATCATCCTGCAGTGCCTCGAGCGCGGCACGCTGCAGAACCAGCTGTTCGACAATCCGTCGAGCCTGACGCACACGTTCGCCCGCGCGTGCCTCGGCGGGTTCCTGCGCATCCCGCCGGTGAAGAAGGCGCTGATGAGCGACCTGTTGCGCTCGCAGTTCCTGGGGGCGCTGAAGCACGCGGCGGCGAGCCAGGGTCAGTCGCAGTTCGCGGAACTGTGAGCGGGTTCGCCGGCCGGTAAACTCCGGGCGTGTCCGCCTACGCAGGGCGGCCCCTGCGAGGACCCCCACCGATGCCCGTCCTGTCCGGTCTGGAAACGCCGCTGCTGCTCCTCGACGAGGCGCGCATGCAGCGCAACATCGCGCGGATGCAGTCGCGCATGGACGCGCTCGGCGTGCGCTTCCGCCCGCACGTCAAGACCAGCAAGTGCCCCGAGGTGGTCAGGCGCCAGATGGCGGCCGGCGCCCGAGGCATCACGGTGTCGACGCTGAAGGAAGCCGAGCGGTTTCTCGCCGAGGGCGTGACCGATGCCCTGTACGCGGTCGCGATCGTGCCGGCGAAGTTCGACCACGCACTGCGCCTGTCGCGCCAGGGATTGCGGCTGACGCTGCTGGTGGAGTCGGTGGCCGCGGCGGAAGCGCTGTCGCGTCACGGCATCGAGCACGGCCATTGTCACGCGGCGCTGATCGAGATCGACACCGACGGGCACCGCTCGGGCGTGCGTCCCGACGACCCGCTGCTGCTGGCCGTGGCGGCGGCGCTCACGACCGATCGCGGCAGCGGTGCGCGGCTCGAGGGCGTCATGACCCACGCCGGCGGCTCCTACGCGCTGCACGCGCCCGAAGCGCTCGTGGCGATGGCGGAGCAGGAGCGCTCGCGCTGCGTCGCCGCGGCGATGCGACTGCGGGCCGCCGGTCACCTGTGCCCGACGGTGAGCGTCGGCTCGACACCCACGGCGCTCAGCGCACGATCGCTCGAGGGCGTGACCGAGGTTCGTGCCGGTGTCTACGTCTTCTTCGACCTGGTGATGGCCGGGATCGGCGTCTGCGCGCGCGAGGAGATCGCGCTGTCCGTGCTTTGCACGGTGATCGGGCACCGGCCCGATGCCGGATGGGTCATCACGGATGCCGGCTGGATGGCGATGAGCCGGGACCGCGGCACGCGCACGCAGGAACGGGACTTCGGCTACGGAGCCGTCTGCGACGTCGGGGGCAACGACATCCCCCAACTCGCGTTCCGCGACGCCAACCAGGAGCACGGCGTACTGCACTGGACCGGGGACATCGCCGTGGACCTGGCGCAGCGCTTTCCGGTGGGCTCGCAACTTCGCATCGTGCCCAACCATGCGTGCGCCACCGGAGCGCAGTTCGACGGCTATGCCGTGCTGTCGGCCGTCGGACCGCTCGCGCAGTGGCCGCGCTTCAGCGGGTGGTGATCGAGCGCATGGGGAGGGCGTTGCGATCGGGTGTCGTCTACTTCCTCGCGGTCTTCGCCGCCGGGTTCGTCCTCGGCGTCCTGCGGACGTTGTTCGTGGCGCCGCACATCGGCGTGCTCGCCGCTGTCGCGGTCGAGCTGCCGATCGTCCTGGCGGTGGCATGGTGGGTCAGTGCGCGCCTCCAGCGCGGGTCGTCGCTGACCCTTTGCGATGCCGGCCTGATGGGCGGCACGGCGTTCGTGTTGCTGATGCTCGCCGAGGCGTCGCTGTCGATCGCGCTCTTCGGGCGGACGATCGCCGAGCACCTGTCGCTCTACACCGACGCCGACCATCGGCTCGGGCTCGCGGGTCAGATCGCCTTCGCGCTCATCCCCACGGTGCAGGTGCGCTACCGGTGGCGCGAGGGTTCGCCTTGACGCCCCGGGAGATCGGCGCTCAGGACGAACGACTCACGCGCCGAATGGCATCCGGCCGCGCCTCGACTCCAGGCAGGAGCTCGATCCCGAGCCCGGGCGCGGCGCCGATCGACACCTCGCCGTTGCGGACGACGGGCAGGCCGACCGCGAGCTCGTTGTACCAGCCCGTGTAGAACGCACGCACCGATTCCTGGATGAGGGCGTTCTTCGCGTGCAGCGACAGGTGGCACGACGCGGTGTAGACGATCGGCCCGGTGCAGTCGTGCGGCGCCACCGGCACGTGCCAGGCCTCGGCCATCCCCGCGATCTTGCGCGCCTCGGTCAAGCCCCCGCACCACGACAGGTCGAGCATCGCCACGCCGGCCACGCCGGTCTCGAGGTACTCGCGGAACGAGTGCGTGTAGGCGAGCGTCTCGGACGCACACACCCACGCCTTGCTGTGCCGCGCGTAGTCCGCGAGGTCGCCGATGTTGTCGAGCCGGAACGGGTCCTCGTGCCAGTAGGTGTCGAACTCCGCCAGCGCCTGCGCGAGCTTCTTCGCCATCGGCAGGCTCCACAGCGAGTGGAACTCCACCATGATGTCCATGCGGTCGCCGACCGCCTTGCGGATCTTCGCGAACGGTTCGAGCGCGGCGCGAAGCTCGGCCGGGCTGATGTCGTAACCGCCGGTGCGCTCGGCGGCGATGTCGAACGGCCAGATCTTCATGCCCGTGATGCCCTGCTCGAGCAGCGACAGCGCAAGCTCGTCCGCCCGGTGCAGGAACGCGTCGAGGTCCTCGTAGGGACCCCCGGTCGCACCGGCGTGCCAGTTGGCGACCGACTGCGCGCGCGCGTCGCGGATGTACTGGTAGCCCGCGCAGGTGTTGTAGACGCGGATCGAGTCGCGCGAGCGGCCGCCCAGCATGTCGGCGACCGGCTTGCCGTGCGCCTTGCCGAACAGGTCCCAGAGGGCGATGTCGATCGCGGAGTTGCCGCGAGTCTCCACCCCCGCCGAGCGCCAGCCCAGGTAGTTCGACAGCGCGGCATTGATCGACTCGATGGAGAGCGGGTCGCGGCCGAGGAGCTTCGGCGCGACGGTCTCGTGCAGGTAGGCCTCGACGGCCTGGGGACCCATGAAGGTCTCGCCGAGGCCGACCGGGCCCTCGTCGGTGTGCAGGCGCACCCACAGCAGGTTGGCGAACTCGCCGAGGCGCAGCGTTTCGAGCGCGGTGATCTTCATCGGGAATCCCGGATCGGGGTACGGCGTCAGGCGAGCGGCCTCGCGAAGCGCGAGAGCGCGTCGGCGGTCGGTGTCATGCCGGCGCCGGGCACCTGCGGCCGCGCGAAGCAGCCGTCGACCACGCGGATCGGTTCGACAAAGTGGTCCTTGATCCACGGGATGTACTCGAGCACGGACGTGGCCGGGTGCGCATACGACAGGTGCACGTGCACCTGGCTCATGTCGCCCGCGTGCGCGGCCACCGGCAGTCGCCGCGCGTGCGCGGCGTCGGCCACCTGCAGGAACTCGGTGACGCCGCCGAGGCGCGTGACGTCAGGCTGGACGTAGTGCACGGCGCCGGCCGTCATGAAGCCTTCGAAGGCGTCGGCCGTATAGAGCTGCTCGCCCAGCGCGACCGGTATCGACGTGCTTCGCGCGAGCGCCGCGTGCGAGGCGACGTCGTCGTACCAGAGCGGCTCCTCGAACCAGTGCACGTCGAAGGCTTCGGCGCGCGCGCAGAAGCGCTGGCAGGTCGGCAGGTCCCACTTGCCGTTGCCGTCGATCGCCAGCGTCACGTCCGCGCCGATCGCGCGGCGCACGGCCTCGAGGCGGCGCAGGTCGACGGCGGGCCGGTCGTGGCCGACCTTGATCTTGATGCCGTGGAAGCCGTCGACCTCGACGGCGCGCCGGCAACCGTCGACCAGCGCCTGGTCGGGGAACGACAGCCAGCCGACGTCGGTGTTGTAGGCGGGCAGGCGTTCGCGCACCGGGCCACCGAGCAGGTGCCACAGGGGCACGCCGGCCGACTTGGCGCGCAGGTCCCACAGCGCGACGTCGACGGCGGCGAGTGCCAGTTGGGTGATACCGGCGCGGCCAACCCACTGCAGCGCAGGCGAGCGGGCAAGCCTTTGCCAGAGTCGCCGGCCCTCGCGGGCATCCTCGCCCGTCAGGAGCGGCGCGTAGCAATTGCCGATGCAGGC
>Ga0105107_10001344_pt1 | contig 15901 bp, 10 predicted proteins | sample PPLLaktember2015_6_FD_79335 | JGI IMG/M metagenome (GOLD analysis project Ga0105107, IMG submission 79335) | Freshwater sediment microbial communities from Prairie Pothole Lake near Jamestown, North Dakota, USA - PPLs Lake P8 Core (1) Depth... | ecosystem: Environmental > Aquatic > Freshwater >...
ACCTGCACCGGCTTCCGATCGACAAGATCAAGATCGATCGCCTGTTCGTTCGCCACCTCGACGAGGCGCCGGGCAATCGGGAGATCCTGCGAACGATTCTCGTGCTCGCGAGGCACCTCGGTCTCGACGTCGTGGCCGAAGGCGTCGAATCGAATGCGCAGCTCGCGACGCTTCGTGAGCTCGCGTGCGCGTACGGCCAGGGATTTCTCTTCTCGAGACCGGTCCCGCCGAGCCGTGTGGTCGAGCTCCTGGTAGGCGACGAGCCGAGCGACGCGGCGTTCGCCGTGACCTGAAACGACGTACCGCGACGCGGGTTTGCGCCACCGTCGCAATCGCGCGCCGCTGCGCTCGCCATACTCCTGCTCGTGAACGCGAATCGCGCCCGTTCTGCGCCACTCGTGAGGCGCGCGATGCCCCGTCCCCCATGCGGTATGGATCGTGCCATGTCGCCCTGCGTCGGTGAATGGCGCGGAGGTTGACGATCGCTGGAGGAAGCTGGACATGGACATCGTACGGATGGCTCGTGTGCACGTGCGCTCCACGCAGGGCGCCGCTCACGCAGCCGGGAGCGCGCAGTGAGCGTGCTCGTAACGGGCGCAGCCGGATTCATCGGCTCGCATCTCGTCGAGCGACTGCTGGACGAGGGCATGGAGGTGGTCGGCCTCGACAATTTCGATTCGTTCTACGACCCGACCGTCAAAGAAAAGAATCTCGACCGGGCGCGCGGGTTCGCCCGGTTCACGGAAGTGCGCGGTGACATAAGGGATCCGGAAGCTTACGAGCGGCTCCCTTACGAGATCGACACGGTCATCCATCTCGCCGCGCTGGCGGGTGTTCGGCCGTCCATCCGGGATCCGCACGGTTACTTCGACGTGAATGTCCGCGGCACGTTGCTGCTGCTCGACTTCATGAAGGCACGCGGGATTCCGCGTTTGCTGTTCGGCTCTTCGTCGAGCGTGTACGGCAACAGCGCGGCGGTGCCCTTCAAAGAGGACGACGCGGGCGATCGTCCCATCTCTCCCTACGCGGCCACGAAGCGGGCGGGCGAGCTGATCGTCCATGCGCATGGGCATCTGTATGGGATCGACGCCGTCTGTCTGCGCTTTTTCACGGTGTACGGCCCGCGGCAACGACCCGATCTGGCGATTCACAACTTCTCGCGCCGGCTCGTCGAGGGCCTCCCGATCCAGATGTACGGCGACGGTACGTCCGAGCGTGACTACACGTACGTGGACGACATCCTCGATGGGATCGAGGGCTCGATGCGTTATCTCGAGCGAGCGCCGGGCACGTATGAGATCGTGAACCTCGGCGGAGCCCGCACGGTCACGCTGAGGGATATGATCGTCCACGTGGCGACGGCCCTCGGCGTCTCGCCACAGATCGAAACGCTCTGCGAGCAGGCCGGCGACGTGCGCCGCACGTTCGCGGACGTGTCCAAGGCCGAGCGGCTCTTCGGCTATCGGCCGAGCGTGACCTTCGAGGAGGGCACGCGCCGATTCGCGGAGTGGTTCCTCAGCGAGCGCGCGTGCGCGGGAGTGTTCGGATGACGCCGCGCACTGTCGCCGGTGCCCGTGAGCACGTGTCGCGCGCAGGAAACACGGAACTCGAACTCGTTGGCGCGACGTTCATAACAAACGCTTGGGCGCGCGTGGCAGAGAACTTGCGCCTACGCTCTCCGCGCACGGAACCATCGCTTCCGAACCTCTCGGAGATCACCATGAGCTCGATGAAGACCGCCCGCGGGCTGCCCGGCCGCTTGGCCTGGGTGACGCTCGCGTCGCTGTCGGTAGGGGCATGCTTCTCCTCGGGAGGCCGGGACCCGATGGCGGCGATCCCTCCGGCGGCGCAAGCCAACACGGCGAGCATGGCCGAAGCCAACCAGCGGCTGTTCGCCACTGCTGCGACCGACAACTCGTCGGCGAGCGCCACGTCGGCGGACGAGTATCAGCTCGGCGCCCAGGACCGCATCAACGTGATCGTGTTCGGAGCCGAGACGTTCAGCGGCGAGTTCGCGGTCGACGAGTCCGGCGCCATCGCGTTGCCCCTCCTGGGTCCCATCCCCGCCGCGAATCGCACGCCGCGTCAACTCGAGGAAGATCTCGAGGCGCGGCTCCGAGAGACGTACATGCGCGATCCGCACGTGACGGTTTCCGTCCTGGAGATGCGGAGTCATGGCATCTCCGTGCTGGGGGCTGTGAACGCGCCGGGCGTACATCAAGTCGCAGGCAAGGCCACGCTGCTCGACGTCCTCGCCCAGGCGGAAGGTCTCAGTGACGCGGCCGGAAATCGGATCACGGTGACGCGCGCAGGAGCGGCCGAAGAGAACGTCGAGGTGAACCTCTCCAATCTGCTGTTCGCGGGCTCGCCGGAGGCGAACATCCAGGTTCGCGCCGGCGACATCGTGCACGTGCACAACGCTTCGCTCGTGTACGTGGTCGGCGAGGTGAACAATCCCGGGGGCTTCACCATGCCGCTCGGCGAGCAGATGACGGTTCTGCAGGCGCTGTCCATGGCGCAGGGCACGAACAACCTCGCCGCGGACTGGAACAGCGTGATCGTCCGTACTCGGCCCGACGGTTCGCAGGTAGAGGTGCCGGTTGACGTCGGTAAGGTGCTCGACGGCGAGCTCGTTCCACCGGCCATGGAGCCGAGCGACGTCCTGTACATCCCCAGAAACGGGGCCAAGGCAGCAGCGATCGGCGTCGCCAACGCGTTCGTCAGAGTGTTCACCTTCCGCGGACTGTTCGAGTAATGGACAACGACGAGATCGAAGTCGGCCGGATCGTCCCCGTGACCAGGGCCCACGTCACCAAGCCATCCGCCGCGAGCCCGATGGTCGCGGCCGGCTTCGAGGCGGAGGTCCGCACCTACGTCGACATCGTCCGCCGGCGGTTCGGGTGGATCAAGTGGACGTTCGTCGCGGTGGTCGGTGCGGCGCTGGCGTACACCGCGATCCAGGAGCCCGAGTACCGAGCGACGGCGATGGTCGAGCTGCGCGGCGGCGACGCCGAGGTGCCGTCTCTGGAAGCGCTCCTCGACGTTCCCGCGCCGTCCGAGGAAGATCTGCGTACGCACCTCGAGCTGCTCAGGAGCAGCTCGCTGGCGAGCAGGGTCATCCAGGATCTCCGGCTCGATACCATCGAGGGCTTCCTCGGCGGACCCGACGCGCTCCTCCACCAGAGGGCCGCGGCGCTGCTCGAGAAGCTCATCGTGGATCCGGTGGAGGCGAGCCGTCTCGTCCACGTCAGCTTCGACGGACCAACGCCGGAGCTCGCTTCAGCCGTCGTGAACGGCATTGTCGAGGCGTACGCCAACCAAGGCGCCGACGCGCGGCGGCGGATTGCGGCGTCGTTGGCCGAGCAGGTGGACAGCGTCGAGTCCCGACTCCAGCAATCGGAGGAGGAGCTCCTCGAGTTCGCGGTGCTCACCGGTCTGCCGTACCTGGTCGAGGAAGACGCGACCGCACAGGTCAGCAATCGCATGAGCGACCTGCGCACGCGCCTCACGGATGCGCAGAGCGCGCGTTACGAGAGCGAGGCGCTTCGGGACGTCGTGGGTGGCGGAGGGGTCGCGGTCATCCAAGACGAGGTGCTCAACGGACTACTCGGACAGCTGTCCGACCTGAGGGGGGAGTACGCACGCCTCTCGGCGACCTTCACGGACGACTATCCCGCGACCGCGGAGCTGCGTCGGCAGATCGAGCAGGTGCGCGGCCTCATAGAAGAAGAGCGGCAACGCCTCACCGGCCGCGCGGAGAGCGAGTACCAACTGGCCCTCGCTCGCGAGAACGCGTTGGCCGGTGCCATCGCCGCGGAACAGGAAACTGCTAGAACTCTCGGCCCCGACGCGGGACGCTACTACGCGATGCGCCAGGCCGTTCTCGCGAACCGCACGGTGCTCGCGGACGTCAGCGGTCGACGCCGCGAGGCGGAGGTGGCCGCGGCCATCGCGTCCACGGACTTCGCCGTCATCGACCGCGCCGTGCCTCCGCTCGGGCCTCATCGCCCGGTCTTCATGATCAACATGGCGCTGGCGGTGATGCTCGCCTTGGTGCTCGGTGTGGCTGCCGCGTTTGGCCGCGAGCTGATGGACGGCACCGTCCGCTCGGCGGAGGACCTCTCGCTGGCGGACCGGCTGCCCGTGCTCGCCCTCATTCCCTCGTTCGCGTACGCGGGCGGTGGGCGAGGGCTCGCCGGATCGACCGGGCACTTGCTACTGCCCCGTCGTGGCTCGAGCACGAACGGGCGGAAGGTCGCGCCCCGCGCGGAGTGGCCGCGCATCGACTCCTCGGACGGAACGAACGCCGGGGGGCGTGCGCTCGCCGACTCGTTCGGCTCGCTGCGGGCGTCGGTGCTGTTCGAGGAGGGAAAGCCGGCGCCCCGGTCGATCCTCGTCACGAGCTGTCGTCCGGGCGAAGGCAAGACGACGGTCGCCGTGAATCTCGCGATGTCGACGGCGAAGCTCGGCAAGCGCGTGCTCCTCGTCGATGCGGACATGAGGAAGCCTTCGGTGCACCGCGCGTTTCGCATCAACGCGGGGCCCGGGCTCGCCAGCTGTCTTGCCGGCGAAGCCAACTGGCTGAGCGTGCGGCGGCACTCGGGCGTCGAGGACGTGCACCTGCTGCCCGCGGGTGAGCCGACTCCCGGCGCCGCGGATCTCCTTTCGGGCGACAGGCTTGGACTGCTCCTGCGCGAAGCGGAGGAGATCTACGACCTCGTGATCGTCGACGCACCCGCGCTCTTCATCAACGCCTCGGACGCCAAGCTGCTCGCGCGCCAGGTGAACGGCGTGATCGTCGTGCTCCGCAGCCGGTTCACGCCCAGGGCATTGGTCGATCGAATCCCGATGACGATTCCCAACGTGATGGGGCTCGTCGTGAACGATCTACTCACCACCAGCATGCCGGACTACTTCGGCAACTACTTCACCGGCTACGGAAACGTGCCGGAACCCCAGAGAACCTGATGATCATGAGCTGGATCGGGCGCGTCTTCGGCGCCAAGGACCCGAATCACGAGGCCGAGCTGCTTCTGTCGCGCGCGGCGCGTGCCGATCTACCGGCTGTGCTTTCCTCGATGGCCGATGCCGTTGAAGGCTTGTCCGCCGAGCTCGACCGAGCACGAAGGTACAACCACTCCTTGTCCGTGGTCGTGCTCTCAGCGTCTCCGATCGCCCAGGTGAGCGAACGGCCGAACGGCGCGCCGGGGACGATCGACGGAGCGGCTCTCGAGACGAGCCTCCCCCAAGTCGTCTCGCTGCTCGCGGCGGGCGTTCTCCGCGACGTCGTGCGCAAGAGCGACATCGTCTGCTACTGGCCGTCGGAGAACAGGTTCGTGCTCGCGTTGGCGGAGTCGGACGTCCACAGCGGCCGTAAGGCGCTGCGCAGGATCGAGGAGCTCTTCCGCAGTCGCCTGCGGCTGAACGTGCACGCGGGGTTGGCGCGCTTTCCGGACGACGGGCTGACGCTGGACGCACTGGTCACACGGGCCGGGGTCCGCGCACTGGAAGGGCCTTCCACGCGGCGGCCGGCGAACGGCGCGACCAACGGAAGGAATGGCCACGGACCGACGCCACGGGCGGAAGTGCGTGCGGCGGAGCAGCAGGAAGAGCGGGTCACACCCTAATCGGAACGAGGTGAACGAACATGCAAGGCTTCTCTCCACGCACACTGGGGCTCAGCGGCGGGCCGGCAGTCGATTGGCGTCGCTCCGGCGTGGCTTCGTGGAGTGACGCGAAGGCCCAACGCCTGACCGCGGTAATTCCGAGCGATCCGTGGTACGTCCGCGGATTGGTGCCGACGCTCAGCTCTCGGGCCTACGCGGCCGCGAAGAGGGTGGTCGACATCGTCGTGTCGCTGCTCAGCCTGCCTGTCGTCATCCCGATCCTCGTCCTGTGTGCGATCGCCATCCGCATCGACTCACCCGGCAAGCCGTTCTTCTCGCAGCTGCGCACGGGCCGCGGTGGGCACCGGTTCAAGATGTTCAAGATGCGGACGATGGTGCACAACGCCGCCGAGCTCAAAGCCGAGTACGCGCACCTGAACGAGCTCGCGTGGCCCGACTTCAAGATCACGGACGATCCCCGTTGCACCCGTGTCGGCCGCTTCCTGCGAAAGACTAGCTTGGACGAGCTGCCGCAGGTCTTCAACGTCCTGCTGGGTGACATGAGCCTCGTCGGTCCGCGGCCGACCTCGTTCGCCGCGGACACGTACAGCCTCTGGCATACCGCGAGGCTCGAGGTGAAGCCGGGGCTCACGGGCCTGTGGCAGATCTCGGGGCGCTACCAGCTCCAGTTCGACGAGCGCCTACGGTTGGATATCGCATATATCCGCCACCGGTGTCTCGCGCTCGATCTCTATATTCTGTTCAGAACGGTGGGGGCGGTGTTCAGTGGGCGCGGTGCTTCCTAGGCGCCCGCCATGGACATCCTCTTCTGGTGTCTGGTCGCGATCATCGCCTATACCTATGCGGGCTACCCCCTGGTGGCGCTCGCGGCCGGCACCATCCTCCGACGCAGGGTCCGGCGCAGCGAGGGAAGCTCAGGCGAGAGCCCTTTCGTCAGCGTAGTCGTCGCGGCGTACGACGAAGCTGACGGAATCCAGGATCGCGTCCGAAACCTCCTCGATTCGGACTATCCGAAGGACCGACTCGAGATCGTCATCGCATCCGACGGCTCGACGGATCGCACGGTCGAGCTGGCCTCGTCGTTCGATCCGCGGCACGTACGCGTCCTGGATCTTCCACGTCGAGGCAAGGCAGCGGCGCTCGCGACCGGCGCGGCCCATGCACGCGGTGAGATCCTCGTGTTCACGGACGCCAACACGGTTTTCCACCCGAACGCGTTGCGGGCCCTCGTGAGCAACTTCGCCGACCCGGACGTGGGCGGCGTGGCGGGCCACACGACCTACCTGGTGGGTGACGCCACCGAGTCGGCGGGTCGCGGCGAGGGACTCTACTGGCGCTACGACACCTGGCTGAAGCGGCTCGAGACGATGACCGGAAGCGTAGTCTCGGCTCACGGCGGCATGCACGCGATGCGACGGGAGCTCTTCAGGGGAGTGGAAGACCCTGCGGTGACTGACGACTTCGCCATCTCGACGAGCGTGGTCGCGCAGGGCAAGCGGCTGGTCTTCGAGCCCGCCGCGCTCGGCTGCGAGCAGCCCATGGCGAGCACCGGCTCCGAGTTCCACCGGCGGGTTCGCCTCATGACACGCGGTCTGCGCGGCATCCTGCTGCGGCGCGAGCTCCTCAATCCGTTCCGTTCGGGATTCTATGCCGTTGCGTTCGCGTCACGAAAGGTCCTCAGGCGCGTGCTTCCGTTGACGTTCCCGGTCCTCCTGATCACGAGCGTCGCGCTGGCGCGTGAGAGCGCGGCGTACGCGCTGTTCGCGGTCGCCCAGATGCTCGTTCTCGGCGCCGCCGCCACCGGATGGGCGCTGCGGCGCACCCCGGCTGGGAAGAGCCCGATCCTGTACGCACCTTTCTTCTTCTTGATGGCCAACCTCGCCTCGGTAACCGCACTCTGGAACGTGGCGCGCGGGCGCCGGGTCGAGCGCTGGACGCCGCAACGGCACGAAGGCGTGGTCGCCATCGGAGGCCCGTCCCGATGATACGTCCACCGGTGGTGGTCATCGGGCTCGATTGCCCGACGGGCCTCCAGACCGCCCGCACCTTCGCCGCGCGCGGAATCGAGGTGATCGGGCTCGCGACCGACCTCGAGCACGCGTGCGCCCGGACACGAAGCTGTGGCCGATTCGTCGAGGTCGAAGCTGGCGAGGCTCCCTTGGTGGACGCCCTCATGCGCCTCGGCCCGCAGCTCGACGGGCGCGCGGTGGTGGTGCCGTGCACCGACCTCGCGGTCCTCGCGATGTCGAAGCACCAGGCGGAGCTGCGCATGCTCTATCGCTTCGCCATCCCGACGATCGACGTCACCGCGCTGCTGCTCGACAAGGCGCTCTTCGCGAAGTTCGCCACCATCCACGAGTTCCCGATCCCGAAGACCTTCGTGATCGGCTCGATGGGTGACATCGAGATCGCCGGAGCCAAGCTGGAGTACCCGTGCGTGCTCAAGCCTTCGGTCAAGTCGTCGGCGTGGGCAGCGAACACCACCGCCAAGGCCATCGTGGCCGAGTCGGCCGAGGCGCTCGCGAAGTCGTACGAGAGATACTCGCAGTGGGCCGACGCGTTCGTGGTTCAGGAGTGGATCGCCGGCGGCGACGGCGATCACTACACGTGCGACTGCTACGTGAGCGCCCAGGGCGTTCCGCTGGTGACGTTCTCCGCGCGTAAGATCCGGCAGTGGCCTCCCAGCACGGGGCAGGGGAGCCTGAGCGTCGAGTGCCGTGACGACTACGTGCGCGAGCTGACTCTCCGCGTGCTGGCGACCGCCGGGCATCACGGCCAGGGGTACCTCGAAACGAAGCGTGACACGAGGTCGGGCCGCCACCTGATCGTGGAGGCCAACATCGGCAGGCCGACGGGGCGCGCGGCCGCGGCCGAACGAGCGGGCGTGGAGCTCCTCATGACGATGTATTGCGACCTGACCGGCTCGCCCCTGCCGACGGCGCGGACGCAGAAGTATCTCGGCACGAAGTGGATCCACGTGCGGCGAGACCTCCAGGCGTCCGTTCATCTCATGATGAGCGGTAAGGCCGGGATCCGTGACATCGTGAAGCCGTGGCGCGGGCCGTTCGCATTCGCGCTGGAGTCCCGGAGCGATCCGGTGCCGTTCCTCGCGGATTGGGCTCACGCGTTCGGACAGGTCGCACGGTCTCGCTGGGCCGTCCTGCGGCAACGCCTCGCGCAGCGCCGATGGCTGCGGTGGCTGAAGGAGCGCGAGCCCACGGTCACGGAGGCGCAGAAGCCTGCACTGCCCGCGCCGCCGCTCGCGCAGCAGGCGGATTTCGACGTCCAAGGGGTCGTGAGAGTGCGGACCAGGGACGCCTGGCCAGCCGATTTGGCTGCCGTCGCCAGGCACCTGGGATCCGCGACCAAACCCCTGGTCGGCGATCCGGACGTGATCGTGTGCTTCGTCGACGAGCTCACGCCGCACGTGCTCGAGCACGTCGAAGACGACATCGCCTTCGGAGACGACGGGGTGTACGTCTTGGGTCGGTGGAGCGGGCGGCCGCTCGCGCACATGAGGCTCAGTGAGCCATGGGGCTCGGCGCTGATCGTCTGTCGCCGCGGCCTCGGACGGGTGCCTCTGCTCGCGACCGCGATCGATCTCGCGGCGCTTCACCACCAGTGGATTCCGCTGCGAGCTCAGACGTGGCAGCTGAACGGCACCAACGTGCTGGTCGTCCCCGGCCGGTCGAGCCGCGCAGGGACGCATGGCGCCCAAACGACGCAAGCGGATTGCCTGCGGCCCGTGCCAGAGGGACGACTTCTCCTGTCCCCGGACGGGCGTTCCACGGCGCACATGGGGAAGGCCACGCCGATCGTCGGAGGAACGGTCAGGGAGGAGTGGGACGGGCCGAGTGGTCGCCCGGACGCGATCGTGGTCCTCGAACCGCACGATCGGTCCGACCTCACGGAGATCACGGTCGAGCGCATCGATTCCGAGGCGGCCGCCGGTCGCATCGCGGCTGCCGTCGTGGGGGAGACACGCGCCAGCCTCGCGCAGCGCGACGTCAAGGCCGGACAGTTGGCGGGACGAGGTTGGATTTCGGCGCGCCGGGCACCTGGCGTGGCTACACGCTTACTGCGCGAAGCCACGCGTTGGAAGCCGTGCTACGCGATTCGGCATCCCGCGACCTGTTCGGAGGAGGCCATCACCGAGGCGATCGCGAGGCTGCTGCCCGAGGATTCGATTTCCCGGAACGGTACCGCGAGCCCACAATCGAAGTCACGACCGGAGGCCACTCCGAAGCTGCGAGCGCAGACGCGCCGGGCGAACAAGAGCTCTACCTCGTCCGAAAAGACCCAACGTCACCCCAGAGGGTGAACGATGCGCCCCTCGAGCATCTCCACCGTGGTGATGTGGGCGGCCGTCTTCCTGTTGTACACCAACCTGCCCGTCGTCGCGGCGCAGAGCGGCCTCATTCCTGGTGCGGCGGCCGGAGTGGTTCTCGCGCTCATGCTGTTCGTGGCGACGCATCAGATTCTCGTTCGGCGCCGGATGCTCGTCGTCGACAGGACGTCCCTCCTCACGCTCGCGCTGCTCTGCGTCTTCGTCATCTCGACTTCGAATGCCGTCGGATACGACACGGCCCTGAACCGCATCACCGTGTTCGTGACCGAAGGGATCGTTGTCTACCTGTTGGTCCGGAACGCCATTCGCACCCGCCAGGAGCTGCGCGCGGCCATGACCGCCATGTTGGTCGCGGCGACCCTGCTGGCTGCGCTGACCACCATTCAGAACCTCACGGGCAACTACGATCAGGAGTTCATGGGTCTCGCCCAGCGGGCGTACGGAGACCCCAACGCCAGGTCGGAAACCGTCAATCTCGAAGACCGCGCGCGTGGGCCGATGGACGAGCCCAACCGCTTCGCGCAGGTCCTCCTGATGGCTGTGCCCGTCGGGTTCGTGTTGGCGAGAAACGCGCGACGTTCGCGGAATGCGGCGATGGCCGCCGCTTGCATGTTGCTGGTTCTCGGCGGCGTCCTGCTCACGTATTCGCGTGGAGCGTTCGTGACGCTCGTCGTCCTGATGCTGCTCGCCCTCCCCATGAGGCTCGTGCGATTGAAGGGGCTCATGATCACGGGCGCCGTGGCCGTGGTGCTCATGGGGATCGTGGTACCGGGGTACGTCGCGCGCATCGTCTCGATCGCGGGCGTGGCGGATTTGATGGGCAGTGGGCCCGCCGCCGTGGAGGCCGACGGCCCCACGAGGGGTCGCACGACCGAGATGCTGGCCGCGCTCGCCGCCTACCTCGATCACCCCGTCCTCGGGGTCGGACCGGGACAATACGTCCAGTTCCACTCCCAGTACTACCAGTCGCTGCCCGAGATCAGCATTCGCGACCTGACGGAGCCCAGGAGAGCGCATAACCTGTACCTAGAGTTCGCGGCGGAGACGGGAACCATCGGGCTCGTGGTCTTCATGACGATCCCCCTCCTGCTGCTGCGGGATCTGGAGCTGCTGCGAAGAGCCGCGTCCACGATCAGCCCGCAGCGAGCACGGCTCGCGGCGGGGTTGTCTCTCGTGATCCTGTCGTACCTCGGCACCGGCGTGTTCCTGCACCTGGCGTACGAGCGCTACTACTGGTTCATGATCGGTCTTGCGGCCGCCGCGGTCGGAATCCTCCGTGAGGAGCTCGCTCTGATACGAGACACGGAGCCGCTCGAGCCCGTGGCCGCCTCGGACCCGAGACTCGTCCCCACGGCCGGAGGAGCCTACGTATGCTGAGGATCCTCACGTATCACCGCATCGCCGTTCCGACGGAAACGCCTTCCATGGATCCGCTGCTGGTCAGCGCGACCCCGCAGACGTTTCGGGAGCAGATGGTCCATCTGGTGCGGCGTTACCATCCGGTGGGGCTCCCGGAGGTACTGGACGCGTTTCTCCGAGGAGCGCCGCTGCCTACTCGTGCCGTGCACGTCACGGTGGATGACGCCTATCGGGACTTCGGGGAGATCGCTTGGCCGATCCTGCGGGAGCTCGGCATACCCGTGACCGTGTTCGTTCCCACCGCCTATCCCAGCCAGCCCACTCGGGCATTCTGGTGGGACCGGCTCCATCGGGCTCTGGAGCTCCGGAGCAATGGCAGGCCCCCGACCGACCGCGACTTGCGGGCGACGCTGCGCGCGCTCCCCCATGACGCAACCGAGGAGTACGTGGATCGTGCGTGCGTGGACGCGGGGCTCGCGCCGGATGCCGCGCCAGCGCCGTCCACGGTTCTCAGTTGGGCGGAGCTGCGAGAGCTCGCGCAGCAGGGCGTGGAGTTCGGGGCGCACACGCGTGGCCATGTGGCGCTCACCGGAGTGGACGAGGCCCGCGTGCGCGCCGAGATCCGTGGGTCCTTGGACGAGCTCGAGAAGGAGATCGGCTTTCGTGCCCCGACGCTCGCATACCCCTACGGGCTCCACAACGCCTTGGTCAGGCGCGTGGCCGCCGAGGAAGGATGTGCCGTGGCGTTCACGGTAGAGGACGGGCTCAACGTACCGGGGCGGACGGATCCCATGGCGCTGAGGCGGACGAACATCACACTGCGCACCTCCACGCCCCTCTTCGCCCTCAGGATGCTGCCCTGGTTCGCGGACGTCGATCGCTGGCGGCATCGCGGCGAGCGAGCGAGAGCCGCGATCCAATGAACCCGCCGGTCGCGGGCACGGTTGTCGAAGCCCGCCCTGCCGCGAGCGCGGCGTCCGCGCGCCCGCCGCGTGTCGCGTACATCATGTCGCAGTTCCCGAAGATCTCGGAGACGTTCGTGCTCTACGAGATGCTCGAGGTGGAGCGGCTCGGTGCCGAGGTCGAGGTCTTTCCGCTGCGCCGAGGCCCCCGGGGCCCGCGCCACGCCGAGGCCGTGACCTTCGAGAAGAGAGCCCATTTCATCCCGGCGTTCTCGTGGGAGGCGTTGAAGGCGCTGCTGCGGCGCGTGGCTCGCGATCCGGCCGGTTGCCTCCGCGTTTACCGGGATGTCCTGTGGGGAACGCGACGAAGCCGGAAGTTCTTTCTCGGCGCGCTGCTCTACTTCCCCGAGTGCGTCGCGATGGCCGAGCGGATGAAAGCTCTGGGAGTCGATCACATCCATGCCCACTTCGCGAGTCATCCGGCGTTGGCGGCGTTGATCGTTCACCGCCTCACCGGCATACCGTACAGCTTCACCGCTCACGGATCCGATCTGCACGTGGACCGACGCATGCTCGACGCGAAGGTGGATTCGGCGGCGTTCGTGGTCGCGGTGTCCTCGTACAACCGCGAGCTCATCTGTGAGACGTGCGGCGAAGGTGCGCGGGACAAGGTGGTCGTGATCCATTGCGGCGCCGACCCGAGCGTGTTCGCCGCCAGGAACGGCCATAGGGTGGAAGCTCGGGACCACGACGGCGAGCGGAAGATTCGGATCGTCTGCGTGGCCTCGTTCGAGGAAGTGAAGGGGCATACCTACCTGCTCCGCGCGTGCCGACTTCTGCTGGACCGCGGCGTGGAGCCGCACTGCGATCTCGTGGGGAGCGGGCCACTCCTCTCCCGGATGAAGGACGAGGCGAGGCAGCTCGGAATCGATCGACACGTCGCGTTCCACGGAGCGCTGCCGCGCGATCAGGTCGGGCGCATCGTATCCGCGGCCGACGTCGCAGTTCTCGCGAGCTATCCAACCCGGTCCGGTCGTCGTGAAGGCATCCCGGTCGCGCTCATGGAAGCGATGATGAGTGGGCTCCCGGTGGTCGCGAGCGGTCTCAGTGGAATACCTGAGCTCGTTCTCCACGAACGCACCGGTTTTCTCGTTCCTCCGGGCGATCCTTGGGCGCTCGCCGAACGTCTCGAGTGTCTCGCTGACGCACCACTACTCCGCCGTAGCTTCGGGGAAGTCGGACGCGCGCGAGTCGCCGAAGCGTTCGATTTGCGAGGAAACGCGCGGCTTCTGCTGGGTGAGATCGAACGCCGTCTCGCGGCGTCGCGCTATCGAGACAATTGACGCGCTTGCACGACGCGCCGCATCTGTAGCGCGACCTCGTAGCCGATGATCTTCGCGCGCTCGAATGCGCGTGAAGGCGCCGACTCGGGTCCGCTGCTCAGAGCAAAGTCGCCGAAAGGCGGCGGCGCAGAGCCTCGGGGCTAACGCGACTCACGTCGTCACGCCGGCCGGGCCGCCAGCGACAAACCTCCAACGCTGGCGGCCCGGCATTTTTGTGCCCGCCGCCGAACGCAAGAAAGGCGCGGCCCCCCATGACCTAACGCGCTCGACATCATCGATCGCTGCACAGAGCAAACCCGCCGAAAGGCGGTGACGCAGAGCCACGGGGCTATCGCAACCGCACGCTACGCCCGCCGAGCCACCAGCGATTCGGACGAATACGGACCGAGGCGGTGGCCCCCCCATTCCGCGACTTCGTCGCGGTGACAACCCGCCCCGTCATCCGCGTTGCTCCGCGCCGGAGCGACATCCCTCGACAGCAGCCGACAGCATAGGGGCCAGCTGCGCCGCTCCCTCGAGGTCCGATCGGAGCCCGAACCGAAGGACTCCCCGGGCTCGCTGGACACCAACCTGACAGCGACGGGAGATGTGCAAATGAGAGCGGGACTTCTTTTTGCAGTGAAGCGGGTGGCACGTCGGTCGACGGCGTGCGTACGGCGTTTCAACTCGAGAGCGATGCTCACCGGCCTGACCCTCGCGGTGCTCGCGGCGTGCACCGCCGATAACCCCACCGAGCCCCACGGCTTCTCGGCGGCTTCCGCCACGATCCCCACGGACCGCGTGGACGACCTCGCCTTGGTCGCGGCAAGCGACTCGACGATCGAGCTGCGATGGACTCAAGTTGACGACGGAACGGGCCGACCGGCCCTGTATCGCTTGAAGTACGCGGAGCCGGCGATCCTGTGGGCCACCGCCACGGTCGGCTGCAATGCCAAGGGGTCGTCGATCGGCTCACCCGTCACCTGCACGGTGCGCGGACTGAACGACGCGACCTATTACGACTTCCAGCTGATGTCCTATCGGCTCGAGAACGGCCAGTGGCGAGGAGCCGTCTACTCGAACGTGGCGCGAGGCACGACACTCGCCAACGGAGCTACCGCCGTCACCGACCTCGCGGTGACCGTGGCCACGGCGTCGAGCCTCCGGGTGCAATGGACCCAGGTCGGTTATGGCTCGAATGGCCCCGCGCAGTATCGCGTGAGGTACGGAGCTCCGCCGATCACTTGGAGCACGGCGACGACGGCCTGTGACACGACGCTGAATGGAGCCGTGGTCGGAGCCGCCATGACGTGCACCATCAATGGCCTCGCGCCCGGCGCCACGTACGACGTCCAACTGATGTCCTACCGCGTGGTGAACGGGATCTGGCAGGACACCGAGCTGTCCAACGTCGCCACGGGCACGGCGCTCGCGAGCGCGGATCCGGTCGTCGACCTGGCGGCCAGCGCCGCGACCGACACGACCATCACCGTCCGTTGGACGGAGGTGGACGACGGAACGGGGAGCCCTGCCTGGTACCGCGTACGGTACTCAGCGCCTCCGCTCGCGTGGAGCGCCGGGCAGCTCGCGTGCGATGCGATAGCTGGCGCAGCCATCGGCTCGCAGAAATCGTGCACGATCAGCGGCTTGCCCCCCGCAGCCTCGTACGACGTGCAGGTCCAGTCCTATCGCAACGTGTCGGGCGCGAGCGACGGTGAAGCGCTGTCGAACGTGGCGACGGGTCGCACCCAGGCCGAGTCGTCCACCGGGATTTGGATCAGCCCGGCGGAGCTGGCGAGCCGGCCGACGTCGGGCGCCGACTGGAATCGGTTGCTCCAGGACGCGTCGCGCGCTCTCGGTACGGCCGACATCGGCGATCAGGACTCGCAGCACGACGTCAATACTCTGGCGGCGGCCCTCGTGTGTGTGAGAACCGGTCAGTACTGCGCCAAGGCGCGCCAGGGGGTCCTCGATGCGATGTATACGGAGGAGGATCCCAGCGACGCCGACGGCGACCCGATCCCGATGGCGCGCTGGATGGCCGTTGGGCGGAACCTCGGCTCCTACGTGATCGCCGCCGATCTGCTCGACCTCCGTCGTGGAGGAAGCACGGGCACGGACGGTGCGCGCGTCCAGACGTGGATCGAGAGCTTCCTGACGAAGGACCTCGTGGACAGCAACGACAGGACGCTCCTGCGCGGCTGGGAGCCATTCAGCTCCGGCTCGAACGGCGCGGCGCAGCAGGGGTTCGCGTACGCGGCGGTGGCCGCGTACCTGCGCGACCGCAGTCGCCTCGATTTCATCTGGGAGGCGTTTCGGACCTTCGTCTGCGACCCCGGTGCC
>Ga0105107_10001345_pt1 | contig 15900 bp, 14 predicted proteins | sample PPLLaktember2015_6_FD_79335 | JGI IMG/M metagenome (GOLD analysis project Ga0105107, IMG submission 79335) | Freshwater sediment microbial communities from Prairie Pothole Lake near Jamestown, North Dakota, USA - PPLs Lake P8 Core (1) Depth... | ecosystem: Environmental > Aquatic > Freshwater >...
TAGGGCTCGGGGTAGTTCGGGTCGAGCTCGATGGCCTTGCCGATGGAAACGAGCGCGGCGTTGGCCATCTTCAGTCTCTCGGGCTGGGTCAGGAACTGGAAGCGGTAGGACCGCGACCACTGGTTGACGCCCAGGGCCAGCCAGGCCTCGGCGGAATCGGGCGCGAGGGCGATCCGCTTCTCCCAGAACCCGGCGGCCCGCTCGAAGGACTTCAGCAGCTCCTCGGGCCCGCCCGCGACTTCCTGCAGGTAGGTCGCCATGTAGGCGTAGCCCTGGGGATTGTCGGGGTCGGTCTCGATCCGGCGGAGGTACATGGATTCGGCCTTCTTGGCGACCTCTTTCTTCTCCGCGGCATAGCGTTTGTAGAACTCGGCCACGACGTAGTAGTTGCTCATGTTCTCGGGCTGGAGCTCAATGATGCGGAGGTAGAGCTTCTCGGCCTCGTCGAACTTCCGGATCTTGTCGTACATGTCGCCCAGGGAATAGATGATGTCCTTGTTGTTGGGCTCGATCTCGAGGGCCTTGGTCAGGGCGCCGAGGGTCTTCTGCTCGAGCTCCTTGTTGAGGGGCGTATCGACGCCGGGCTTGTAGAGCTGCTTGTAGCTCTCGCCCAGGAAGCGGTACGCCTGGATCATGTTCGGGTTGAATTTGAGGGTGGCTTCGTATTCGGTGATGGCCTTACGGTATTGGTTCTCCCGGAAGAAGCTGTTGGCTCTGCCGAAATGATAGTTCGCGGAGAGCTTGGAATAGGAGATATCCTGGCAGCCCGTGAACATGAATATGACCGCGATCGCGGCCGCGGCGAACATGACTCTCTGGGTCATCTTGCGAGACATCCTGACCTCCTTACAATCAAACGCAAATCACGGAGAAAGACAGAAACTTACTTATAAACGAAGCCCGGCGCAAAGTCAAGAAAAAAGCCCCCTCTCAGCTCGTCCGGACGATCAGGCGGAGGGGAGTCCCGGCGAAGCCGAATTCGTGGCGCAGGGCCTCCAGGAAGTACTTTTCGTAGGCCGGCGCGAGCGGGCCGCGGGAGCCGAGGAAGAGGATGAAGGTCGGGGGCAGGATCCCTTTCTGGGTCATGTAGCGGAGCTTGGCCCTGGCGCCGTTTTTCAGGCGGGGTGGCTGGGTCTCGGTCGTCCGGGCCAGGAAGGCGTTCAGCTTGCTCGTGTCGACCCGGGTCGTGCCGCCCCGGTAGACCTGTTCGGCCGTGTCGAGGATCTTGACGATCCGCTGGCCCGTCCGGGCCGAGAGCAGGAGGAGCGGGGCGTAGGCCACGAAGCCGAGCTTGCGGAAGACCTTCTCCCGGACGGCATCCGGCCGGACGACCTCCTTGTTGACGAGGTCCCACTTGTTGATGGCGATGATGAGCGGCCGGCCGGAATCGAGGGCCAGCTGGGCGATGCGGGCGTCCTGGCGCGTGGGGTACTCTTGGATATCGAGAATGAGGCACACGACATCGGCCTGACGGATGTTGGACTTGGCCCGGAGGACGCCGGCCTTCTCCCGGCTGTCCTCGGCCGAGGCCATCTTGCGGATGCCGGCCGTGTCCACGAGACAGAACCGCTTGCCGTCCCGGACGAGCAGCGTGTCCGTGCTGTCGCGCGTCGTGCCGGGAACCTCGCTGACGAGGAGGCGCTCGTCGCCCGCCAGGCGGTTGACGATGGACGACTTGCCGACGTTGGTCCGGCCGACGATGGCGATGCGCAGGGGTTCCTCGGCGGCCGGCGCGGGGTCGCCGGGCGGCAGCGCCGCGGCGATGGCCTCCTCGAGCTCCCCGATGTTGAGCTTGTTCTCGGCCGAGACAAACCGGACGTCCCTGTCCCCCAGCCGGAAGTAATCGGCGGTCATCGATTCCTCCTGGACGGGGGAATCGAACTTGTTGGCGACGAGAAGGATCGGCAGGCCGCGCTTTTTGAGCTGGAGGTAGAGGTCTTCCTCGGCCGGGGCGATGTCGCGCTTCCCGTCGAGGACGAAGATGACGAGGTCGGCCGCGGCCGCCTCGGCCAGAGCCTTGGCCCGGACCTTGTCGCTCAGGGGCTCGTCGGCGACGCCGAAGAGGCCGCCGGTGTCGACGAGGGTGAAGCGCCGGTCGCCGATCACGCATTCGGCCGCGACGCTGTCCCGGGTCATGCCCGGGTCGGAGTGGACGAGGGCTTTCCGCCGGCCCAGGATACGATTGAAAAGAGTTGATTTACCGACGTTGGGGAAGCCGACGATGACCACCCGGGGAAGCTTCGTCATCGCCGGACCTGGCTCATCTCGCGACGAAGGAGTAATCGGGGAGGAAGGCTCTCGATAGGTCGACGTGGCCCCCGAGGGTTTCCCTCTCCGCGCCCTCGACGAGGATCATGACCTTCTTGACCGGCTTGAAGTTGTAGACGAGCGTGTTGACGACGGCATAGACCGCGCCCAGCTCGGCGGTGGAGCCGTAAGAGAGATTCTCGGCGATGTCCCGGCTGAAATCGGCCGTCGCCATCCCGTCCCTGGCGATGAAGACCTGACGCACCCGCGTCCCGGGCGGGAGCGGCGAGATGAATCCACCCTCGGAGCCCTTGACGAGCTCGGCCAAGGCCCGCTCGGCCTCGTCCGCCTCGGTCGGGCCGGCGGCGATCTCGCGCGTCTCCTTGTGGAGGAGATCGTCGCCGTCGGCGAGGAAGAAGAGCGTCACGGTCTTCATGGCGGGCGCCTCGCCGGTGGTTTCGGGCGTTTTGGGGGCGTCGGAGCCGGCGAGGGGCTTGACCTTCTCCTCCCCGCCGCCGGTGAAGAAGATGACGGCCAGGACGAGCAGCACCAGGGCGAGGCCGCCCAGGATGAGCGCCGGTTTGGAGAGCTTCAGCTTCTTCTCGGTCGTGGCCATGGCATCCTACTCGAGGCCGCGGAGAAAACGGGCCAGCCCGCGATAGATCGCCTCGGCGACCCTCATCTGGAACGCCTCCGAGGCCAGCTTCTGCTCCTCGTCCGGGTTGGAGATGAACGCGGCCTCGACAAGGACGGCGGGGCAGGCGACGCCGGCCAGGATCTTGAAGGGCGCCTGCTTGATGCCACGGTTGCGCGTCCCGAGCATGGCGTCGAGCTCGGATTGGACGAGCTCGGCGAGACGGCTGCTCTGCTTGATATAGGCGTTCTGGGCCATGTCCCAAAGGATCATCATCAAATCTTCGTCCGAGGAGGGGTCGATGCGGCTCTGGAGCTCCGAGGAGTTGTTCTCCAGATAGGCCAGGCGGCGCGTCTCCTCGTCGGTGGCGTTGAGGCTGAGGAAGAAGGTTTCCGAGCCGGCCGCCTTCTTCGGTACGGCCCCGTTGGCGTGGATGCTGATGAACAGCCCGGCCTTGTGGTTGTTGGCCGTAGCCGAACGGTTCTCGAGGGAGACGTCGACGTCGCGGTCCCGGGTCAGGACGACCTCGAAGCCCATGTCTTTCTCGATCAGCGCCTTGAGCTTGAGGCTGATGGCCAGGGTGATGTCCTTTTCGAGGTTGCCGAACCGGCCCTTGGCCCCCGACTCCAGGCCGCCGTGGCCGGGATCGATGACCACGGTCCGCAGGGCCCTCTCTTGGGCGCCCGCGGCCAGGCCGGAAAGGGCGAACAGCAGGACGGCGGCGGTGATATAAAAGATCTTCATGCTCGGGTCTGGTGGAGGCGGCGGGAATCGAACCCGCGTCCGAAAGCATTCAACAGCAGGTCTCTACACGTTTATCCTCTTCATTGATCTCGTCCGCCGGCGCTCGAAGAGGAAAAGCGCCGGAAGACCAGCCCCGAAGGTTTTTCGCTCCCCGGCCTCGAAGCCGGACCGGTTCGCTATCCCGCCCGTTTGACGCTCCCGAGACCCTGCGGGAGGGGATCCCGGGAACGGCGAGCCTTTCTATTAGGCCGCGACTGCTAAAGGTTCTGCAGTTAAATTGTTTCCACCAGTTTAGCGAGGTGGGTGGGACCTCGGCGTGCAACCTGTGTCTCATTACCTCCGTCGAAACCAGTTCGCCCCCATACTCCTTTCAAGTTTTTATTATAGGGGCCCCTCCCGGGGGTGTCAACCAGATGGGGTCAAACCTATACGTTTTTAATTTTATCCGGATTAGCGCCTGACGATCCCCCTATCCTCAGGGGATGTCCGGGAAAATTAAAAACGTATAGGTTTGACCCCGTCTTGAACTCAGCGGATGAACTGATAGGCGAGCACGCTGTAAGCGTGCCACCTCACGGCTCCGCCGTCCTCCTTGACCGGACGGACCCAGATCCGGACCTTGTCGACGACCGGGGTGAGCAGGGTTTCCCACTGCTCGGGCAGGACCGGGAGCGTGAATGTCACCACGTTGGTGTCGGACCTCCAGATGAACGATCCGACGACCGTCTGGACGTCATCCGCCGCATCGTGGTCGAGCCTGACGGTCACGATCTCGGGGGTCGTCCAATCCCAGCAATTGAGGGTCGAAACGACCATGGTCCCGGCATCGGCCTTGTAGCCTTCCTGGATCCTGGTGAGCTCATGGAGCTTCATCGGGGCCAGGACGAGATCCTCGACGACCCAGCGGGTGTTGGCCGCGTCCCACGTGAGTCCGGCCCAGGCGAAGACCCAGAGATGGGCCTCGCGGGCCGCACCGACTGCCTCGATGAGCCCCTGGGCTTCGCCCGGCGCGCTGGCGTCCGTCCCGTAGAACCACCAGCTGAAGCCCGGGGCGTAGACCATCGTCCGGGTGCGCCAGAACCAGCCCAGCTTGAAATCGTTGGCCGTGGGCTCCGTGACCAGGCCTTCGGCGTGGGCCGATTGGATGTTGACCGACTTGGCGACTTTAGGGGAGGCGTTCTCGTTCAGATACTCGACTTCCACGCGGAAGCCCCGGGCGATATGGCGCAGGCCGGCCGTGCCCGTCACGCCCATCCCGGCGCCCCGGAAGGTCCAGAGCGTTCCGGCGTCGACGAAGACCGTCTCCGCGTCCCAATCGCAGCGATGGTGATGGCGGCCGGTCGGCGAAGCCTCGGTCCTTTTTCTCTGGATGCTGAGCCAATTATCTCCGACCCGCCGGACCAGGCCTTCGGGCGTGAACCGGGGCAGCTTATCGATGCTGTCGGCGTACCAGACGCGCCGCGCGTAGAGGCTGCCGTCGGCATTCATATTCGACGCGACCAGGGCGGCCCCGCTGCCGGCGAGGGCCGCAAGCCCCTCGAAAGTCCCGGCCGCGGCCGTCCCCGAAGCGACGTCGGCATAGACCGTGCCGCCGTCGCCGTGGAACTCGACCTCGGCGCCCTGGAGCGACTTGACGGTGAAGACGGCCGTGCCGTCCGGATTCGCGGTGGCTTCGGTGATCTCGCCGAGCGTCCGGGCGAACAGGATCTGATCGAGGTTCAGAGGCAGGCGTTTGTGGCGGACTTTCAGGCTGATGACGACCTTGCCGTCCAGGTTGACGATCGAGAGCGGATGGGCCAGGTCGAAGTCGATGCCCAGGACGTTGTTCTTGTCCGCCTCGACCACGAGGTTCGGGGCCAGGTCGATCCGGATCTCGCCGGCACCGCTCGGGTCGACGACCGTGATGTCCTCGGACCGGATCACCGTACCGTCGACGGTGACGAGATTCATCGAGTCGGGCTGGGTGCTCGCGTTCATGACGAGCTTGAGCCGGTCGTAGGTCCCGGCCTTGATCGATCCCGCGTTCAGGATATCCGTGACGCCGTTCAGGTCGATGAGGTTGATCTTTCCGGAGGCCGGGTCGTCACTGTTGGCCGTCCAGAAGTCCTCCCAGGAATCACTGCCCTGACGGTGAAGGCTGGCGGACAGAAAGTGGACGGTCACTTCCGTCCAGTCGTCGGCCGGGGCGTCGGTCATGAGCAGCTTCAGGCTGCCGGTTCCGCCGGAGGCGCTCCCAGCGATGTTGCAGGAGGTGAACAGGCCGAACCCGAAGACGCCCAGGATGGCCAGTAAAAGTATGCCTAAATGGCGGATAGAACGACCCATGAAATCCTCCAGCTTTGGCCGAAACACCCCTTCCCTCTTCAATACTAGGCCGCGAGGGGGGCGGTGTCAAGAGTAGAGGGATTATCACCAGGCGCGCGGCCGGCGGTCATCCCCAGGAAAGGGGATCTTCCCGGGCATTTCCCGCCTTTTCCTGGCTAGCCCCCCTGTTTGGGCAGAGTATCGCGCTCCCGAGCGGCATCGGCCGTCCGGGCCAGGCGATACATGCGAAGGGCCTGAAAGCTCTCGACGGCGTGGTCGACGACGGGCGACGGGTACCCTCCGGGGCGGCGCCCTTCGAGCTTGTCCAGGCGACGGATCAGGGTAGGGTCGGCTTTTCCTAGCTCGGGGACCCAGCGCTTGATGTAGACGGCGTCGGGATCGTACCTTTTCTGCTGCAGCCAGGGATTGAAGATGCGGAAGTACGGCGCGGCGTCGCAGCCCGTGGAGGCGACCCACTGCCAGTTCCCGTTGTTGACGCACGGATCGTAGTCCTCGAGCTTGGTCGCGAAGTATCTCTCCCCTTCCCGCCAGTCGATGTGGAGGTCCTTGACCAGTAAGGACGCGCAGACCATGCGCACCCGGTTGTGCATGAACCCCGTCTCGTTCATTTGGCGCATGCCCGCATCGACGAGGGGAAAGCCGGTCGTCCCCTCCTGCCAGCGCTTGAACCGGCGGGGATCGTCGCACCACGATACGCGCTCATAGGCGGCATGGAACGGCCGGCCGAAGACGCGGTCGAAATGGAAGCCGACGTGGGTGAAGAAGTCGCGCCAATAGAGCTGGCGAAGGAGCGGGTGTCCGGGCCCGAGGCGCTTTTGGACGGCCCGATAGAACTCCCGGATCGAGATCGTGCCGAACTTGGCGTGCGGCGAGAGCCCGGTCGTCCCGTCGACGGCGGGAAGGTCCCGCGTCCTGTCGTAGTCGCCGAGCCGGCCGATCCTCCCGAGGAGGCGGAGGCCCTCGGCCCGTCCGCCCTTGCGGAAGAGCCGCTCGTTCGGCCGCGGCAGGACCCGGTCGTAGGCGGCGCGGCCCGCCTCGGCGGCGATCTTCCGCGAACCGAAGTTGGCCGGGCCCTTGTTCCGCGGCGCCCGTACGGGGATCGAACGGGCGGCCCGGAAGAATGGCGTGAACACGGTGTAGGGGGCCCCGTCCGCCTTGGCGACATCGTCCGGTTCGTTGAGGAGCGCGTCTCCGCAAGAAATAAAGGCGGCGTTCATCTCGCCGCAGGCGTCCGCGATCGCGTCGTCGCGGCGGCGGCTGAAAGGCGTGTAATCCCGGTTGACATAGACCGCTTCGATCGCCGCGGAGCGGAGGAGGCCGGAGACGACTTTCTCCGCCTCGCCCTCGAAGATGTAGAGGCGCGAGCCCTGCGACCGGAGCTCCCCGTCGAGGCCGGCCAGAGAGGCGACGAGGAACTGAAGGGCGTTGTCGCTCTTGTAGGGGTGGCGGCCGGCCTGCCGCGGGTCGAAGATGAAGGCCGGGATGACCTCGCCGGAATCCCGGAGCGCGGCGATGAGGCCAGTGTTGTCCGTCAAACGCAGATCCCGGCGGAAGATGAAGAGCGCTTTCCGGTGAAGCCGGGGCCCTCGGCCCGGGCCTGAGGCGGCCGTCATCGCGGGGGGCCGGCGGGACCGTCCCCGGTCTTCTTCGGGAACCAGGGAACGAACATCGGGGTTTTCGCCTTATACGCCTCCCAGTCCGGCCGGCCCGCGTACTTCCGCTCCAGGAGCGGGACGCCGGAAACGAAGACGAGGAGCAGCGTGATCGCGAGCGGCCCGGCGAGGCCGATCCAGCCGTTCACGGACGAGAGCGCGACGAGACCGATCCCCCACCACAGGGCCGCCTCCCCGAAATAGTTCGGATGGCGGGTCACCCCCCAGAGGCCGCGGGTCATGAGCCGGCCCTTGTTCGCGGGATCTCCGACATGCGCGGCCAGCTGGGCGTCCCCGACGGCCTCGAAGAGGAATCCCGCAACGAAGACGAGGGCGCCGGCGACATCCAGGGCGCCGAGGGGCCGGGCCGGCGAGGCGAAAACGGCCGTGACCGGAAGGGACACGACGAGCATCAGCAGGCCCTGCAGCATGAAGATGAAGAAGAACGATTTGACGTGAACGGCTTGGCCCCAGTTCTTCCTCATCTGGGCATAGCGGAAGTCCTCGGGCTTGCCCCAGGCCCTCCGAAGGATGTGAAGGGACAGCCGAAGCCCCCAGACGAGGACAAGAGCCATGATGAGCGCTTTGGCCGGATAGAGGGCCGGTTCGCGCGCGAAGAGCACGGCCGTCACGACGATGAAGCCGAGCCCCCAGGCGATGTCGACGATCCCGTTGTTCTTCAGGATCCGGGCCAGGACGAACACGATCGTCATGTAAACGAGGACCGCCGTCGCGGCGGTCAGGAGCAGGCTCGGCATTGGCGTCCCCCGGTCGATTCGTTAGTAAGCGTCACTCTTCGAGAAGGAACGAGACCGCGACCGCCCCCAACCCCGCGTTCAGGCCGATCGCCGGCGAGATATCCATGGTGAAGGCGGGCTTATGGCCGAGAACGGCCTCGACCTCGGCGGCGTAGGCGCGCGCGTCCTCGGGATTGTGGGCGTGCAGGACACAGTAATCCCCGACGCGCCTCGCGACGTCTTCCGCCCTCAGGCGGCGGAGGATCTTCCGGAGGACCCCCCGCTGGCTGAAGGCCTTGCCGAAGATCTTCGATTCCCCCGTCTCGCGCAAGGAGACGATCGGCTTGAGGTTCAGGGCCTTCGCGGCCGCGCCGGCCATCGGGCTGACCCGTCCGCCGCGGACCATGTACTTCAGCGTCCGGACGCCCACAAGGATCCGGGCTTTCGGCCGGATCCTCTCCGCTTCCGCCGCGATCTCGTCGTGGGTCCGGCCCGCCTCGATGAGGCGCGCGACGCGCAGGACGAGGAGCCCGAGCGCGCCGGAGAGGGTCCGGGAATCGATGACCGCGATCGCCTTCCCCGTCTGCCCGGCGACGCGGCGGGCGGCCGCGAGGCTGGTCGAATAAGTGCCGCTCAGCTTCTGCGAGAGATGGACGGCAATGATCGAACTGTAATGGGCGGCCAAGTTCGTGTACAGGCTCTCGAAGACCTGAGGGCTGGGCTGCGCGGTCTTGGGGAATTCCTTCCGCTCGTCGAGCATCCGGTAGAACTGGTCCGGCGTGACGGTCACCTTGTCGAGATAGGGGCTGTCGCCGAAATTCAGCCGCAGGGGAACGACGTGGACTTGGTACCGGTCGAGGACCTCCGCGGGCAGATCGCAAGCGGAATCGGTCACGAGCGCGATCGGCCATTTCCGGCCGTGGGCCGCTTCGTATTGCCGGAGCATGTCGTCGGCCTTCTGGAAGACGATATCGCCGGCGTTCCGGATGCTGTAGAACAGCTCCGCCGGAGTGTCGGTGTGGATGTGGAAGCGGACGGCGTCCGCGGATCCGGCGACGACGAGAGAGTCGCCGAAGCCCGCGATCTCGCGCTTCAGGCCGTCCTTGTCGAGTCCTTCGCCCCCGCGGCCCGGCCGGGGCTTGATCAGGCCTTCGGTGCAGTAGCGGATGCGGACGGGACCGGCGGGGACCTCGGCGGCGAGCTCGATCTCGGCCGCGTCCGCCCGGACCGCCAGGATCTTCTTGTGGGACGGCTTGGCCAGGAAATCGAGCATGCCTTCGAGGAAGAGGACCATGCCCTTGGACCCGGCGTCGACGACGTTCGCGCGCCTCATCGCCTCCAGCTTGAACCGGGTCTCCTGAAGGGCCTCGACCGCCCGGGCGTGGGCGCGGGTCAGGACCTTGAGGACGCTCTCGGAATCCTCCTGCGGGGAGGCCACGGACTCCGCCCACCGGCGGATGACCGTGATCATCGTCCCTTCCTTGGGCTCGGCGATCGCCTCGTACATGTACCGGACCGCGCCGCGGACGGACTGGCCGAAGTGCGCCAGCGAGACGTCCTGGGAGCCGCGGGACTCGGCGCCGATGCCGTAAAGGAACTGGGCGAAGATGACGCCGGAATTGCCGCGCGCGCCCTCCAGCGCGGCGGCGGCGATCGCGGCGGAGGTGACCTTGAAGGACCGGTGAGGCCGGACGCGCTCGATGATGGCCCGGACCGTCGAAGCGAGATTGGACCCCGTGTCCGCGTCGGGAACGGGGAAGACGTTGATCCTGTTCAGCTCCTTCTGGTTCTCCAGGATCCTCTTCGCGCCGGCCAGGAAGGCATAGTAGTAGCCTTTCCCGGTCAAGTGCCCGTTCGCATTCCTCATGAGGGGTCCCGCGTCCGTGCGCCTTCAGGGACTTGCCGGCCCGGGCGATGAAGGGCACGACCCGGATTTTACCAATTTCCCGCCCGGCCTCATAGCCCGGGTATTATAGCAGAGTTGGGCCCCGGCCCAAGACCATTCTCGAGCCCGGAAGAGGGCGGATCCCGCCGCCCTTCCGGCTGCCCCCCTCGGGCTTCCCTTCGGCTCAGTTGAAGGTCACGTTGGCGGTCACGGGCTGGCCAGCGACCACGCTGACGGCAACCGGCGCCGGTGTCGCCATGCCCTCGGTCCAGGCCACGAGGGTGTATTCGCCGGCCGGCCAGGAGAAGTCCTCGGGATTGACGTCGACGACGCTGAGCGAAAGGACCTCGATCATGACCTCGGCGGCTTCAAGGGTCACGGTCTGCCGAAGGGAGAGGGTGACGGGCTGTCCGGCGGGCGCACCCGCGATGACGATATCCACGGTGCCGGTGCCGGCGGGAGCGACGAGCGCGAAGTCCTTGCCGGTGTAGGCGGTGCCGTTCTCGATGGGGAACCGGAGCGCGGCCGGCGTAAAGCCCTCCTTCGTCGCGACCAGATTGATCGTCGTGGGCGCCTCGACCGCGAAGAAGAACTTGTAAGCGCCCCTCGCGGCATCGGTATCGTCGGTGAAGGTCGAGGTCCGCACGGCGATCTGGTCCTTGGGATCCGTGAGAGCCGGGTCATAGATCTGGACGTTGACGAGGGCCCCACCCACGCCCACGACGTCCTCGCCTGACGTTGTCGTGACCTCGCCGCTGATGACCGTGGCCTCGGCCGTGTCGACCACGTGGATCGTCGGCTTCAAGAGGTATTTTTGGCCGTTGCCCGCGCGGACGACCGAGCGGGAGGCGTCGAAGTCGAAGGTCAGCTCGGTCGTGCTGTCCTCGTTGATGTCGAATCCCTGGACGAGCTTGATCCCGGTCTGCAGGCCGCTGGGGATCTTCATTTCATGAATGACGTTGTCCGTGTCGATCACGTAGTTCGCAAACTGGGCCGGGTCCTCGCTGTTGACCGTGCCGATCAGGAGCCGCATCTGGGTGTAGTGACCGGGATCGAGACTGACGATCCCGAGCTGTTCCCTCACGCCGTTGGCGAGGGTCAGAAGGTCGAAGGTTTTGTTCACGTCGAGGACCTTCGTCCAGGAGCCCTCGGGATCGCCGGCCGCGTGGATCGCGATCTCCTGGATGGTCACGTAGACCGCATTGTACTCGTCGGACGGCTTGTCGGTGAGGCTCAACGAGAGCCGCCCCGTGTCTCCGCCGGCCGTGCAGGCGATCAGCCCTGCCGCCAGAACCGCCAAGAGCGGAAAATTCCTCATCTTCGAAACGTGGGATCTCATGGCCTTTCCTCCTTTTCCCTACAAAGAATTCGAAATGCCCCGGTATTAATTATCTTATTACCTCATTCTGCTCTTGTCAATAGCCCGGCGCGCGGTGCGGACGCTCCCCGGCCAGTCCGGAGCTCGCCGCGCATCCATTCTATCGTATTGATAATTATGAATATTAGATGAATTGCAGGACCAAGAAAGGGGCGGGACGATCGGCAAACTTGCGCCCTTTAAGGCCTCCGCATAACGACCGGGAATATCAAAAAAATGTTCAGCTATTGGACACTTTAGGTGGCGTGAGCCCTCACTTGTCCACGCCCACCTTGGCTCCGAGGGCAGGATCGTAGAGGTCTTCTCCGGCTGCGTCCGTTCGCCGCGCGGTCAGGCGGATAAAGCCCAGATATCTCCCCCGGTCTTTGTCCACCGCCTCTGCGTCCGAGGGGAAGATATTCTTGCCGGCCGCCTCCAGGGCCCGTTCGAAATCCCGCCAGTGCCGCCAGCCGTCAGGCTGCGTGACCGCGTCGACGTTCGCCGCCATCGGGCTGCCCGACCACAGGCTGCGCCAAAATTCTCCCGTCTTAAAGCTGCGGCAGGAACTTTCCCAGAACACCTTGCCGTTCGACTGCGGCTCGGTCAGGTGGGCCGGAGGCTTCGCGCCTATCTCCCGCATAAGGCCGACCACAACGACGCCCAGCGATCCGTTCGGCCGGACGAAGCGGGAGAGATAATCGAGGTAGAGCTCGTCGGTGCCGAAGTATTGGTAGGCGTCCACGGAGACCACCGCATCGAAGAACCCTTGCGCGAAGGGAAGCGCGTGGGCCTCGGCCTTGATCGGGCACACCCGGTCGGCGACCGAGGCCTCAACCGCCCGCCGCCAGTTATGATCGGGGCTCATCCACAGGTCCGCCGCAAAAACCCGCACACCGAATTCCCTCGCCAAAAAGATGCTCGTCATGGCCTTGCCACAGCCCAGGTCCAGGACGCGCATGCCGGGTTCAAGCTCCAACGCCTCGCATAGCCACTCCATCAGCCACAGGGCGTTCGGCCCCATCTGGTTGTCCATCATCCAGTCCGGGTCGTAATTCGCCGAACGGGGAAATTCCGGTTTCTTCAGGAGGCTTGGCCGTTCGTTCATGATCTAGACCTTTCGTCCGATGGAGCCACCCCCGTCGCCTCCTTCACGATCTGTCTGAGCATATGAACGAGCTTCTCCATCTTCTTCCGTGGCTTCGGAGCTTCTGGCCAATATGCCATCTCGAATTTGTCTCAGCCCTGGGTGATCGTGACCTTCGTCGTCGTGCCGTCACAACCCATTGCATATTCCGGAATGAGACCGAATTTCATGTCGAGTGTATTATAAAAAGCGAAAGCAGGGATTCCCGAGGTCCTTTTCTGAATCATTTGGTCTTCCCAATTGCGTTTTATAGCAGAAGCCCGGCCGGGAGGTCAATTGAAGGCCTCTCGATTATCATGGGAAAATCAAGAACATCGGTGGCGGGGCCGAAGGGCCCATCCGCTTTTCAGGTTCCTATTCCCTATCCGTCTACGGAACTCCTTTTTGGAAGGTTTGATCTCGGAGATGACCTGGGCGGATAAGGGATTATGCGGGCCGAAGAATCGAACGGCGGCATCCTTTTTCTTTTGCCGAGCGTCTATGAGGGCGAAGGATTCTTTTGGCGACGACCAGATGCTTTATTTAACGGAGGGCAACATGAAGACAACGTTTCTAAAGTGCCGGGGAAATGCCTGGCTTGGGGGCCTGGCGGTCATTCTGCTGGCGCTTCCCGTGCTGTCGGCAAGCTCGTCGGGCGGCCAGGACGCTGCCAAGAAATACGAGAAGTATCTGGGCCAATATGAGTTCAACCTGAGCTCGATGGGCGGGGGGACGCGCGTGTTCGAGTTCTATGTGAAGGACGGCGCCTTCTGGATCGAATACGGATTCACCTCGCCGGGGGAGCTGAAACCGACGGAAGGAGTGGCCGACCAATTTTCGTTCACCGATCCCGATGACGGCCTGACCACACTCACATTCCAGAAGGATGCGGCCGGGGAATACACCGAAGTTCGCCTCGTCTGCGAATCAATCAACTTCGATATCGTCGGCACCAAGGTTAAATAGAGGAAAATACGCAAGCGCTGGGTCCTAATCAAGCCGCGGCCCAAGCAGGGCAGAAACAAACACACGCAAAAAGTGCCTAAAAACGCCTGCTCCTGCCTACTGGCGCCTAAAGGGAAAAGACGGTCCATATGGTGAGGAATGGCGGGGCCGACGAGACTCGAACTCGCGACCTCCGGCGTGACAGGCCGGCGTTCTAACCAACTGAACTACGACCCCGCGAGGGCCCGCTTATTATAGAGAAAGCCCCGGGGACATGCAAGGACTTAAGAGGGACAGCTCCCTCCGGGGACAGTCCCCAAAATCGCGCCTTTTGTGATAAATTGGGGCCGCCTATCCAGGAGAACGCCATGAGCGACCGCAAGAAGCCCCAGAAGATCGAGGTCCAAAAGAACGGCCCCTATTTCGTCTCGGGGAACGTCCCGCTGGCCGAGGAGCGCATGATCATCGGCCCCCAGGGCGAGCCGGAACGCTGGGAACGGGGCCGCGACTACCCGGCGAAGGAGTGCTACTGCCTCTGCCGCTGCGGCGCGTCCAAGGAGAAGCCGTTCTGTGACGGGACGCACACCGAGACAGGCTTCGACGGCACGGAGACGGCCGGCCGCGACGATTACATCAAGAACGTCGAGCGGACGAGCGGGCCCGGGGTCGATCTGACCTGGTCGCGGGAGTATTGCGCCGTGGCCCGGTTCTGCCACGGCCGGCCCGACGCGTGGGAGTGCGCGGAAGGCTCCGAGGATCCCGCGGCCAAGGCCTCGGCTATCGCGAAAGCCTGCGCCTGTCCCTCGGGGGCGCTCGTCGCCTGGGACAAGGAGACGGGCAAGCCGATCGAACCCTCGTGCGAGCCGTCGATCGGCTTCGTCGAGAACCCCGCGGCCGGGACGAGCGGCCCGATCTGGGTCAAGGGCGGCATCCCGGTCGTCGGCGCCGACGGCGTCCCCTACGAGGTGCGCAACAGGATAACGCTCTGCCGCTGCGGCGCCTCGAAGAACAAGCCGTTCTGCGACGGCGAGCACGTCAAGATCGGGTTCAGGCCGGGCGGCGACTAGCGGGCCGGTTCGTAGTCCAGAAGGACCGTTCCGTTCTTGAAGGTCCGCGAGCTCACGAGCTTCAGGGAAAGCCGGTCCTTCACGCCCTCGAACATGGTCCTCCCCTGTCCGAGGACGACCGGATTCAGCAGGATCTGGAACTCATCGATCAGGCCTTCCTGGGCCAGTTGTGAGACGAGGCTGCCGCTTCCAAGGATGGTCAGGCCCTTACCCGATCCCTCTTTAAGCCTCCGGACCTCCGCCAGCATGTCGTCCTTCACGAGCCGCGTGTTGGCCCAGTCAGCGCTCTTCAAGGTCCGCGAGAAAACGATCTTCTCGGAGCCGTTCATGCCCAGGGCCACGACGGGATCGTCCCTGATCGCATCCGGGGTTGGCCAGTATCGGGCCATGAGCTCGTAGGTCACGCGGCCGAAAAGGAGCGTGTTTCCCGAGTTCGAGGCCGCGTTGGCCAATTCCTGGAACTCCGTGTCCGGGTTGTGCCAGGAGATGTCCCCGCCAGGGCCGGTGAAGTACCCGTCGAGCGTCACCAGGTTGAATACGCCCAGCTTGCGCATCACGGTCTCCTTTCCCAGGTGTATCCCAAGCGCGATCCGACATCTCCGGGTATCCAAGATACGTGCCAAGACGGCGGCGGCGGGTCCGGGCCCTGATCTGGAGACCGGGGCCGGGATTTCTGATAAATTAGGAGCAGGAGGGGATACCATGAACAAGCTATCAAAAAAGGACGAATTCGCGGAGAGGCTCGGCATCGAGATGGACCACATCAAGTCCGGGCTGATGGAGCTCAAGTCCAGGGGGCGCAAGCTCAAGCTCGAGGCGCGCCTGGAGTTCGACAGGGGCCTCGAATCTCTCGAGAAGACGCAGAAGGACCTCAAGGTCAAGATGGGCGAATGGGCCAAGGCCGGCGAGAAGGCCGGGGCGGACGTCAAGAAGGGGCTCGAGCGCGCCGCCAGGGACCTCAAGAAGGCCGTCGACGACGCCGCATCGCGTTTGAAGTAATCGCCGAAAGGCGGCCGCCCGATCCATGCCGATCCACAACACCGACGTCGCCGGGATCTTCGACGAGCTCGCCGACCTGCTAGAGATCCAGGGCGAGAATCCGTTCCGCGTCCGGGCCTACAGGAACGCCGCGCGGGCGGTCGCGGGGATGTCGCGGAGCGTCGCCGAGCTCGCCGCCGACGAGA
>Ga0105107_10001346_pt1 | contig 15895 bp, 15 predicted proteins | sample PPLLaktember2015_6_FD_79335 | JGI IMG/M metagenome (GOLD analysis project Ga0105107, IMG submission 79335) | Freshwater sediment microbial communities from Prairie Pothole Lake near Jamestown, North Dakota, USA - PPLs Lake P8 Core (1) Depth... | ecosystem: Environmental > Aquatic > Freshwater >...
AGCCCATTGAGAAATCGTAATCACTTTTTATAAAATACCTCAAATTTATAACTTTTCCATCCCATGCATTTTTACTGTTTACCAGAACCGGCTTTTGAAATTTATCATCCGATGTTTCGTTTACGGTTGTTAAATAAAAATCCGCATAGGAAATTCCGGTTTTCTCCCTTTTAACGGTATCAGGAATCATTGTATAGAAAAAAACTTTCCCGGTATCTTTCGGCGGAATGACTACAAACGGAGAATGGATGTTTTCATTATTAATCCCTTCGATATGGGAAGAAGGTTTTACATTAACCGGGTTATCGGTTAAGTTGATAACATAGCCTACAGCAAACGGCGTATTAAGATAATCGTCAGTGAAAGTCGGATATATATCTTTCAAAACTTCAACGCTGCCGAATTTAACGAGTCTTTCCGGCAGTGTATTAAGTGTAAAACCGAATGTTAAAATTAATTTATCAAAGCTGTACTTGTTGTTAATGATATTATTGAGGCCTGAATTTTGAAATTCGGAAAAAGATTGAATACTGTTCCTTTTGGAAAAATACTTAACTCCCGAAACTGAAATATTGAATAAATCCGTTGAGAACGATAATGCGGGAACAATTCCCGCAAAAAACGGGGACTGAAGTTTATCATGGAATAATGCTGCCCCGAATGACAATTTTTCACTGCCGCCTAATTTTAAGGATCCCGCCAATCCTGTCTGCAGCGAATTATTAGTTTCATAAATGAAGTTAAAGTAATAGTTGTTGATGGGGGAATATGTTAATCCGATTAATGCATCTTTCTCCCTCTTCAATTTATAAATTTCATTTTGGCCGGAGATTTTCTTTTCATCAATGATTAAAAGATTTACAGAATTAATAGTGAGAAAAAGCTTTTCGAACGGATAAAACGTTACGCCAAAATCACCTTTCCAAAAATTGTTTTTTTCTGCCCGATTAATTTTAGAGAAATAAAGTGAATCTGAAATTATATTTATATCCAGTATCTCCGAATTAAAATCTTCTGTAAAGTACCTGAAATTTAAACCTGTACTGATCAGGTTATTGAATTTATAAGAATACCCGAACCCGAAAACCTCTTTATAGGAAAATCTTGAGCTCAAAGATTGCAGAAGTGAATCATCCCCGCGGTAAGATTCAATCGGCTGAAAGAAAAATTCTTTTTGATAACCGGGGGTATACCTGATTGAAAGATTATGCTCTTGCAGTCTCTTAGACAGAGAAATTAAATAAAGATTTGAATTGGTCTCATTCGAGAATTCGCCTCCGTAAGAAAGCATCAGACCCCAGTCCTTGAGGAGTGAAAAGTTTGAGGGAGCCGACTCATACGAATTCAACAGGCTCGTTTCACTTTGAAAGGCCGGCCAAAGTCCTGATAAACCAAATGAACTTTGAGCTGTCATCTTTATTGAAATTAAAAAAATAATAATTGCTATGGTACAAACTTTTCTCAAGGCCTGATTATACCTGTACTGTGAATACTTTGCGCTATGCTTATAAAGTTTCCATGCCCAGAACTTTCATATTTTCTGATAAAAGTAAAAGTAAGGGCATCAAATGAATCGGCTGGTAACTCATTGATTAAATCCAAAGGAACAACAAAGCTGCCGTCGTCAAAAATTCTTAATCTATAAAGAGGAATATGAATACTAGCCTGAATTTTACTTAAATAGCCGCCGAGAATTACTTCAATTCTTGAAGAAGGATCAGGACTTTTATTCCATTTTAATAAAAGCCTTAGAGTCCGGTCCCTGATATTTCCTTCCCTTTTTATCGAAGCATTTATCTCAGGGGGGGTAGTGATATCGAAATTAGCACTATTTTGACCTTGAAAAGGACTAAAATCAAAATTAATGGTGGAATTATATCTGAACGTAAACCTATTCCGGTACAGCAGATATTGATTCCCTAAAACTGTATCACCAAAACCTACATTTGTACGGAATCTTACTTTTAAAGGAGCTATACCTGCCGGGTTGTTTTCGAATTTTACAATACCCGGAGTAACTGTTGCGAAACCGATTGTTTTTCCACGTGGATCTTTAACCTCCATGCTCCTGTCGAAGAAGATAGCCTGAGCTGTGGAATTTTCGTCGAAAACACTGTTCCCCAAAGATTTTTTTATACCGCTCAGAATAATCACATTAGTGTAGGATGTCAGATTCCCTACAACCCCGGTCGAATCGAATCCGGTATTTAGAAAGGGATCATCTGTAATTATCTCAATCTCAGCTCCATCTTCATCCTCCTCCTGAATCAGTTCGGTAATCGCCGGTTTGTCGCATCCAATAAAAAAGAAGCCGGAAAGTAAAAGAAGGGCTATATGTCTTTTAATTATTTTCATTTTAGCTTCAAATTAATATTGTGTTTATTAAATTCAAACAGAAAAAGGAGAAAGCCTTTCCATGACTTTCTCCTTAACTTCTGAACAACATCTTACCATCTTACAAAGTAAGGAACTCCCCACATTTCATTCTCAACCGGTGCGGCATCGTCTAGTATTACCTGGCCCGGGAAAGCATTAATAACCGCGTGATAAAATCCCGGCCATTGGTTTGTATTATATGTCTGCTGATAAACTTTTATATATCCTGAACCGGAAGGAGTTGAAGAAACAAGTTCAAACCTTTTCTTCACAATGTGCAGCCCCAGGATATTTGCACCGTAAGTGAGTGTAACAAAATCATCGTCTGCATACTCGCTGTAAAGTTCAACCTGCAGCGTAACTGTCTCGCCTTTAGAAATTATCGGAAGAGATCTCCACCAATAATGCCAGCGCGAAACATAATAATCATTCGGGGATGTTATAACCATTGTATCTCCGGCCGGCAGGAATATTGTAAGTTTTGTTAAATCGATATGAGGAGATTGTGTTCCTCCTTCAGGCAGAGAAATGGCTGCAATTTTCCAGTTTAATTTAGGACGATCTGTATTTCCGATCCTGACAAATATTATATTTCTCATCACTGTAGATGCAAACGGTTTTTGTATTACCGTGTCCGGCTGAATTGCATTCGAATCATAGGAAGCAGCTATATACAGAATCCCTTCATAATTCTTGGTATACACTCCGAAAGCGGAATCACCCGTTATTGTAACTGTGAAGTTCCTGCTTACCGAGCTTACTCTATGCCATATTTTTCTAAACGGATATATCGGGGTTCCGGTTTTGCTTAATATGCTCATTTGATCTTCTTCATTATAATTCGGATCAAAAGAAGCAATTGCCGAATCTTCATCCGCAATTTCCTGCATTGCTAATTTATCCGGACTTTCGGCTTCGGGTTCTATAGCGGATTCTTTACACCCCGTAACAAACACAAAAAATATTGCTGTAAAGAGCGGGATCAGGTACTGCACCATTATTTGTTTCATTTTAATACTCCTTTATTTAATTGTCAATGATTTCAAACTCTGGGGCATAATCAGAAATATTGTGCCACTGAATTGATTCAAAAAAATTATGCTTTTTTATTAAATTAAAAGAAAATAAAAGTGAGAAATGCCTGGAACTAAATTGCAATTGCCTGGATAATTAAATTCAGGCAGATGGATTCGGGGAACTATTGAGGTAAGGGAGTAATTTTTACTTTGTGCTTTAGTGAGAACTAAAAAGAAATAATTAATTTCTTAATATTTTTATCTCTTCAGATGTTAATTCCTGAACTTCTCCTTGTTTCAATCCGTTTAAAAGGATTTCTTTTATCCTAACACGGATTAATCTCAGAGCAGGATGCCCGATGCTTGCGGTCATTTTTCTTACCTGCCGGTGCTTCCCTTCAGTAATTATAATATTCAGCCAGGATGTTGGGATATTTTTTCTATGCCTAACCGGCGGAACTCTTGAGTGAAAGCCGGGATCATCTATTTGTTTTACTTTTGCGGGGAAAGTCTGTACTCCCTTAATTAAAATACCTTCCCGGAGATTATCTAATTTTTTTTCATCAGGAATTCCTTCAACCTGAACAATATATTCCTTCTCGTGTTTATTTACCGGATTAAGCAGGTAATCGGTTATTTCCTTATCGTTTGTAAGCAAAAGCAGCCCTTCGCTGTCGTAATCGAGCCTGCCGATTGAGTAAACATCCTTCGGGAAATTATAATAAAGGCCCAGGGTTTTTCTTTTTAATGTATCCCTGAACTGGGAGAGCACTCCGTATGGTTTATTGAATTTATAATATTTGAAGCTCATGAAATTAAACTTAACATGAAATTCATTTGGGGCATATGCGGAGGAGAAAAAATAATTTCTTACTCTAAATTATAAAATATTCAGCAAATCAAAAGCATACAAACTGCGCAATTAAATAAGTTCCCGTTTTTCCATTTTAAGGAACAAATCATCCCTTAAACCGTCTGATTTATTCAGAAAATTCATAGAAAATAGGAATACAGCAAAATATTCTCCTTTTTCATTTATATGAACTTTGACTATTTTGCTGTTCACGGTTTTTTTATTTCCTAATATTTCTTAGGAGGCATTATGTCATATCGTGATCAGCAGAAATATTTAGAAATGCTGAAAAAATATGAAAGAAAATTTACCCGGGATGAAGCGGATCAATATAAATTATATCTCAAAATGCATAAAGACGAAGAGGATTTTGATTCCGTAACCTTAAAGAAATTAAAAGATTTATATGAAAAGTATTACACTCCCGTGGATAAATCGAAATTTGATGTTTTTTTTAAGAAAACAGGAGAATAATTGAAAATATATAATTCCATCTTGAGGTTTTAATGAGTTATAAAGCACTTCACAAAATTTTTGCTGCAGTAATATCTATTATTTCAACGCTGGTTTTTTTTCTAACAGTACAGCCTTCGGTATCCTTCTGGGACTGCGGAGAATTTATTGCCGCCAGCCACTATTTACAGGTTCCTCATCCTCCCGGTGCGCCGTTTTTCCTGATGCTCGGCAGAATATTTTCAATGATTCCTTTTGCGGAAAATATCGCGTATAAAGTAAATATCATTTCGGTATTGTCAAGCGGATTGTCGGTATTGTTTTTATACCTCATTGCTGTAAAATTGATTGAAAACTACAGAGGGAAACCGGCTAGTCTTAAAGATGGGCTGTTAACTTATATTGCCGCTGCAATCGGGGCTTTATCTTTTTCATTCAGCGATACGTTCTGGTTTAATGCCGTTGAAGCGGAGGTTTATGCATTCAGTACATTTTTATTCGGCGGCGTAACATGGCTTATGATGTGCTGGCACGAAAAGGCCGATCAAAAAGATAATGAAAAATATCTTCTTATGATTGCCTACCTGATAGGCTTATCGACAGGCGTACACTTGATGAGTGTTCTGGCTGCTGTACCGGTGGTAATGGTTATTCTTTTTAGAAAATATGTTGATAATGAAGAGGCTTTAAAAAAGACGGCTATGATTTTTCTGGTGCATGCGGCGGCGATACTATTGGTTGCCGTAATAATGTGGGCGGACCAAAAATCAACCGCTCCCCCTTCACCCGAAGAATACCAGGCATATGATACCAAGTTCAAGATTATATTAGCCGCAATAAGTGCCGTAATTATGGGAACATTCTGGAAAAAAATATTTAACAGGAATTCATTTTATCTTCCGCTGATTATTGGCGGAATTGTTCTATTTGTTACATACCCTGGCATTGTAAAGTTTGTGCCTGTATTTATGAGTACAATTGCAGGCGACAACGGCATGATTGGAATAGTCCTTCTGCTTCTAATCCTCGGTGTATTAGGATATGGAGTTCATTATTCAGTTAAAGAAAAAAAACCTACGCTTCATCTTGTATTTATGTCATTCATTTTTATATTTATCGGGTTTACGACTTTTGCAATGGTAATAATCAGGGCAAATCAACAGCCTCCGATGAATGAAAATGAGCCTGATACTTTTACCGAATTGGTTTCCTACCTGAACAGAGAGCAGTACGGCGATTTTCCGACATTTAAAAGAAGATTTGCATCCGAGCCGCACCAGCAGGTTGTGTTTACAGGCTATTCAACCGACTTAGAATTTTTCTGGCGCTACCAGATGAATCATATGATGACACGCTACTGGCTCTGGAATTATGCCGGAAGAAAAGACTGGGTGCAGGAATCGGGACCAAATATCGCTCCATTCAATAAAATAGGAAACTTCATCGGTTCTCCGTTTAATATGAAATTTGACGGCGAAACAAAAGATTCTCTATATGGAATCCCGTTTCTTATAGGTCTGATAGGAATTTACTTCCATTTCAGAAAAGACTGGAAGATGGCTTCGGTATTTATGATTATGTTTGTCCTTATGGGATACCTGACTGCATTTTACCAAAACCAGCAGCAGCCGCAGCCGAGGGAAAGAGATTATTTCTATGTAGGTGCATTCTTTGTCTTCTCCATCTGGATTGCAATCGCAATTATTGGAATTATAGATTATATACGTTTGAAAGCGAAAGGTGAGCTTTTAAAGAATCTTTCTGTTTTTGGAGTGGTTGCGTTCAGCGTCATATTTGTTCCAATCAATATGATTCAAACAAATTATTTTACCCATGACCGGTCTAAAAACTGGATTCCATGGGATTATTCATACAACCTTCTGCAAAGCTGTGCTCCAAATTCGGTGCTCTTTACCAACGGTGACAACGATACATTCCCCCTCTGGTATCTGCAGGATGTTGAAGGAGTGAGAAGAGATGTTAAAATTGTCAACTTGAGTTTGCTGAATACTTCCTGGTATATAAAGCAGCTCAAGGATAATGATCCTTATAATGTAGGCACATTAAAAATGGGTCTTACAAATCTGCAGATAGATCAAATAAGGCCTATTCCTTGGGAGCCTAAAACAGTAAGCATTCCCTTCCCTAAAAACGAACGGAGAAAACTTATTTCGGATCTATTCCAGCATTATGATATTTCAGATTCCACTTTATCAAAAACAAATGCCATTACATTTAAAATGAATCCGACCCTGAGCTTTGGAAATATAAAAGCTATAAGAGTCCAGGATATGATGGTTAAAGAAATTGTTGAATCAAATATCTGGGAACGACCTATTGCTTTTGCGGTTACATGCTCGGACGATAGTAAAATCGGCATGCAGGATTACTTGAAAATGGAAGCCATGTCATTCCGCATTGTGCCGGAAAAAAGGAAGCAGAATGAAGAGTTTATAAATGAAAAGCTGTTAAGGGCACAGTTGTTTTCTAAAGATGTTCAAATAAGCAAAGAATATAAGCCCGGTTTTAGTTTCAGAGGATTGAATGATCCTTCAATTTTCTTTGATGAAAACCATTCAAGGATGACCCAGAACTACCGTAATGCCTTCATCAGACTTGCGCTTTATTATATTAACAGGAATCAGGATAAACGTGCGCTTGAGGCCCTGGATGCAATGGAACAAAAAATGCCGAGAAAGCTTCTTAAAATAGAGCTGGGACTACTTTTTGAAATCAGCAATTTATATTATACTGCCGGTGGCACGGAGCAGTACAAAAAAATGGCAAAAGAAATTGAAACAGCCGCTTTACAGAAATTAGAAGAAAATCCGAATGATGTTCAGTCATATTATAATCCTTACAGGATTTTGATTGATACTTATGAACACCTGGGGGAATATAGAAAATTAGCCGATCTTTGGCAGAGATTAGGTATTATGTTTCCCCAAGATAAAGGGGTACAGCAGAATATAGAAAAATATAAAAGACTTGTTGAACAGAATAGAAATATTCCCGATACTGTTAATAACCCGGCGGATTAAGGAACTTCACAGATTTTTTAATTAAGATAAGCGGTGAAAGCCGCTTATTTTTTTCTGGGCTGAAATTTTAATAAGCAGAAATAGCTCTTGAGAATATTAATATTTGCATTATCAGGTATAGGCGATGCTTTAATGTTTACGCCGGCAATTGCTCTTCTAAGGAAAACTCTCCCTAATGCAGTGATCGATGCTGTTGTTATGTTTAGAGGAGCAAAGGAGATCTACGAAAGAAATGAGCATCTTAATAAAGTCTACTATTTCGACTTTCTGAATAAAAGCCGACTTTCTTCACTAAAATTTATTTTGCAATTTAGAGGGAAATATGATGCAACAATAAATGTTTATCCTTCCAACAGAAAAGAATATAACTTAATAAGTTTCCTTGCCGGAGCAAAAAGAAGGGTCGCTGCACGTTATTTAAGAATGGATTCTAAAAATTTAGGATATCTCAACAACATTAAGATAACTGAAGATGACAGCGTTCATAATGTTCAAACGAATATCAGGCTATGTGAAAAACTTTTAAACATTAAATTCGATGAGGAGCCTGATCTATATTTCCCTTTAAATTCTGATGATGAAAAGTTCGCCGGGAATTTTTTGAAAGAATTAAACATTACAGAGAGTGATTTACTTATCGGCTTTCATCCGGGATGCGCAACCTTAAAAAATCATATTAAACGCAGATGGGAGCCGGAAAAGTTCGCCGAGCTCGGCAGGAGACTGATAAAGGATTATAATTCAAAAATTTTGATTTTTGGCGGGCCTGAAGAGGAAGAGCTTAAACAGGAAATCTGCAGGAGAATTGATTCAACCAATGCATTTACGGTTTCAAAAGGAAGCTTGACTGAAAACGTTGCGGTCATGAAAAGATGCAGAGTATTTGTTAGCAACGATTCAAGCTTAATGCATATTGCTGCCGCTCTCAAGCGGAAGGTAGTAGCAATTATTGGTCCTACTAATATTAATTATATTCGTCCATGGCATACCGAGTATAAGATTGTCAGTTTAAACCTGGAATGCTCTCCTTGTTTTATATATTCTCCCCGTCCGTTAATATGTTTCAGGGACGATTTAAAATTCAAGTGTATAAAAGAATTGAATGTGGAGATGGTTTATAATGCCGCAGCCGATTTTATAAAAGAAAATTAGGGGCAATTTATTTAGTACTCTTTTTTACTTCTTCAATTTTTAATCTAGTTCTGAAAAATCAATCTCCATAAAATCTTTATTTTGCGGGAATGATATCTGTAGATTATTTTGTCTTGCATATTCCGCATTTATATCTGCAATTTTCAGATCCAGTACATGCCCTCCTGATTTCCTGTCTTCAGTAATGAAATGAAAGTGATAGCCGGGCTGATTTACACCTTTTACATAAGGAGGAAACCTGTATCCGACCATTGTGCCTTTAATTTTTTCAAACTCGAAAATGGGCTGACTCTTTAATACCTCTTCTAATTTTTTATAAGGTTTTTGCTGAGGAGGGATACTTCTTGTCTTCATATGGCTGAAAGTCCCTTCTATTCTGATTGCAAAGGCTGAATTTGAACCGGGAATTAATGTATCTAATAAAGAATGTAATTCGGTGTAGGAGAAAGAACCGGCAATTTTTCTGCTAGTATCCGGCTCAAAAAAAGTTACAACAGCATAAGGAGTACGGGAATTGCCTGGTAATACATTTACTTCTCCTTTTTCCGAAATCCTGTAGAATATGCCATCCACAGCTACAAGTTCCCCGTCGACATGGTTTAGCGTACCCAAACCGAAATTGCCGTGTTTGCTTAATTCATTTATGGAAAAATCACCCTCGAAATTTCCGCTCTGCAAAGCCGGCAAAACCGAATACTGGAATACATTATTGCTTGTCTGGGCGGAGGCTTCAATGCATAAGAGAGAAGACAGAAATATTAAGTAAAACTGTTTGTATGAATTCAATTTTTTCATAATAGGTTTTTTTCTAAAAATAATTATTAGGATTTTCTATTTAAAATAGACGTAGAGACACACCATGGCGTGTCTCTACACATAATGAGAATAAATTTTCATAAAATAATCTACTTTTATAAATTTAATATAAATATTTCTATATCCAATTTTAATTTATGGGAATTTCTGATAATATGAGCATTCCAAGTTCGTTATTTAAAACATACATGAATCTTCTCGGGATTAAGCCGGCGGAGCCGTCATTTGATTTATTGAGGAAAATTGTAAAGGCGCATCTTATCAAAGTTCCTTTTGAGAATATCTCAAAGCTCCTGCAGAAAAATAGAGGAATAAACTACATTCCTGATCTTTCAGCTTATCTCAGCGGAATCGAGGAATACAATTTCGGCGGCACATGCTATGCAAATAATTATTATCTGTACCTGCTGCTGAAACACCTGGGGTTTGATGTAAAACTCTGCGGTGCAGATATGAAAAATCCCGATGTGCATTTAATCAGTATGATAAAAATAGGGAATCGTGAATACATTGCGGATGCCGGTTATGCCGCCCCCTTCTTTGACCCTTTGCCCCGCCATTTAAATAAGAATTTTGTTATCCGGGCAGGAAGTGAAAAATATGTGATAAAGCCGAAGGATAAGATGGGAAATACCAAAGTAGAGCAATACAGCAGCGATGAGCTGCAGCATTGGTATACTGCAAAACCGCAGCCGAGAAAGATTGAAGACTTCCGGAAGGTAATTTGTCAATCCTATGCGGGCGAGGCTACATTTATGAATGCCCTTCGTATGGTTCGTTTTTATGAGAACGGATCCCGCAGCTTAAGAAATCTTCTGCTGACTGAAATAAACGGTTCGAAATGTTCAACCATTAAAATTACACGGGATGAACTTCCTGCTGTTGTAAATGAAAAATTCGGAATACCGGAAAAGCTTATTGAAGAGGCTCTTTCAAACCTTAAAAAGTTCAGAAATATCTACGATTAGAAGGGATTATAAGGTCAACTCCGGATGCGGAACACCTGATCCAAAGCACATCAAAATATTTGTCAAAAAAAATATTCATCCTTTATTAGGCAAACCGCTTTTTTATCCTTAGGTTTGTGCGTCCGGTATTAGACCGGTTTATTTATTATTATTTTTTTTAGAGGTTTTAAGTGAGTACCAAGTTATTTGTAGGTTCGCTCCCTTGGTCGATTAACGATCAGATTTTACAGAATACTTTTGAGGCACATGGAACGGTTGTTTCGGCAAAAGTTATTATGGACAGAACTACTGGGAGATCCAGGGGTTTCGGTTTTGTTGAAATGGAAAGTTCAGATGATGCACAGAAGGCCATCAGGGCTTTAAATGATTCAACACTTCAGGGTAGAAATATTATTGTTAATGAAGCTAAACCGCGAAGCTGAAAAATTTTGAATTAAGCTCAAAAAGCTGTCTGAAAAGGCAGCTTTTTTTATTTTAAATCATTTTAGCACACTGCGTAATTTTACAAATCGTTTATCATGTCTATTTTATTAAAATAAAATATTTTTTATTTTAAACCTTAAAAAAATCCCCCTTGAAAAACAAGCGAAAAATCAAAAAAATAAGGTTGTTACTAATCGAGGATAACCGGCTTCTGCGGGAAGGGCTCACTGCTATGCTTTTGAAGCAGAGTGACATGGATATTGTTGAAACCGTCGGAAACGTTGAAAATATAAAAACAATTATGCGCAGAAATAAGCCTGAAGTGATAATCCTCGATCTTGGCCTCAGAAACCGGAACAGCTTTAACCTGGTTAAGCTGCTCAAAAAAAATTTCCCGGCTGTTAAAATTATAATAATGGATCTTGTACCCATGGATACAGAAATTTTTGAGTTTGTACAGGCCGGGGTTGCAGGATTCATATTAAAAGATGCAACTGTTGGGGAGTTTCTTAAGACTATACGCTCCGTCGCCAAGGGGATTCAGGTATTACCTTCAAATTTAACCGGGTCGCTTTTTTCCCAGATTGTTGAGCATGCGGTAAATGGATCAAAACCTTCCGCCTTGATGGATTCCGTGAGAATGACAAGACGTGAACGGCAGGTAATTGAATTAATTTCCGAGGGACAAACCAATAAAGAAATTGCCCAAAACCTTCATCTGTCTACGTACACTGTAAAAAGTCATGTCCATAATATACTTGAAAAACTCGCCTTAAGAACCCGCGTGCAGATTGCAAAATATCTGCATGATTCCAGGAAAAAAGATTCTGCCTCTGAAGAGATTTCATTGTTGGAATAATAGAATATCCTGCCTCCGAGAAGTAATCCGCTTTTCATCCCTTTGATCTATTGTTTTATTTAATGATTCAGGGTAATCTTCCTTTAAACAAAGAGGAAACTATATGAAGAGTTTAATTCTTTTATTGATGCTGATTCTCTCTTTTTCAATATACTCCCAGGATAAAGTTGATGTAAAGGATGAAGCGAAATTAAATAATCCGGCCGATGAGTGGATTGCTATTATAGCTTCGGACCCTGAGATGCGCCTCATAATGATTGATATGATGATCGAGAAAACCGAGGGAAATAAAGAAGAGCGAATGAATCTTGTAAATTCTATTATGAAAAATCCCGAGATGAATAAAATGATGCTGGAAGCTAAACCAGGCAGGATGGAAAATGAAAGTTTTTCTTTAGAACCCCGTAGGATGATGAAAGATAGTGCAGGGGCAAAGAAAACATATAACATGGAACCATTGAAGAGGAAATAAAACAAAGTTTCAGGAATACATATTAACTCTAAAAAAAAAGAAACAGCGCAGGTTTATTTTAAAATGAAAAAAATCAGGTTACTTCTGATAGAAGATAATGCTATTCTGCGCGACGGTATTCTTTCCATTCTTAGACCGTATAAAGATATCATAGTTATTAATAATTCCGGAGATAGTAAAAATACTCTATTAAAGCTCCCTCAATTAAAGCCTAACGTTGTACTGCTGGATATGGGCCTTCGCAGCCAGAACAGCTTAAGGGTTGTAGAGATCTTAAAGAAAGAATTCAATGAAGCTAAGATAATAGTATTAGACCTGGCGCCGGTACAAGCCGATATTCTTCAATATGTTGAAGCAGGCGCAAACGGTTTTATACTTAAGGATGCTTCACTGAATGATTTATTACAAACTATACGTACAGTATCTCAGGGAGCAACTGTTCTTCCGCCTCCATTGATTGATTCACTTTTTTCACAGATCATTGAGCATGCAGTGGGAACAGGTAAAGTGAAATTGAGAAATGCTCTGCGAATGACAAAACGTGAAAGGGAAGTAATTAAATTTCTTAGCGAAGGATTAAGCAATAAAGAGATTGCACAAAAAATGCATGTCTCAACTTTTACCGTTAAGAGTCACATCCATAACATTATGGAGAAACTGGCCCTCCACACACGCCTTGAAGTTGCAAACTATTCTTTTACGGGTGAAACTCTGAAGACGATTGCGAAAAGTATCTCAACAATGAACAATTAATCAAATTAATTAATAAGCTAAAAAGCAGATGAATGTCTTATGGATTAAATGCATACTACAGTCAAGATGCCGGCTTGCTTTAATTAATTTGAAGAATGAGCATTTTGATAACCTCACGGGAGTTTACGTTATATGGTGCGGAAATAATAAAAACGATACTGTTACGGTAGGTCAGGGAATTATCAGGGATGAGCTTACCAAGATGAAAATTGATAAAAATGTGCTTCAATACGGACCGGATTTATTCGTAACCTGGGCAGCTGTACAAAAAGAATACTTGGATGGTGTGGAAGCTTTCCTCTGCAGTAAATTGAATCCTGCGGTCAGTCATACCCTGCAATGCAATGATTTAATTAATATTAATTTACCGAATGATTGAACCAAAGGAATTCTACGAAAATTGGATTCTCAAAAGATGAAGATTTGGTACGGCCTGCCTGAAATATATCATCATTAAAATCAAAATTCGGATGCGGAAGAAATAATGAAATCTTTCAGGAAGCAAATGAATTCGGCAGTAAAAGAAAATGGAACGATGATGCCGTTGTTGTCATAGTTAAAGTGAAATAATCTTTCAATATGATTTATACCGCATTTTGTTATATTAACCAAAAGGATTAATCCCTTTTCTATCCATTAGATTCATTTGTTCGGTCAAATAATTTGATATTTTTTAAAGAGCAGCGCAAGTCCTGTCTTACGGCATCTATTTATGTATTTAAGAAAAAGAAAGACGAGTATCTGGGATGAAAAGAAAATTAGAAATTGGAATTATTGATCTTGTATCGAAGAAACCAAACAGGAAATTGTTTGCCCGCATAATGAATGCGAACTTTGCAAGCATTATGCCGCAGGTTATCGGGGTATGGTGTGAGGAAGAAGGACATAGCGTCACATATATTTGTTATGCGTGGAAAGAAGACCTGATACAAGAATTACCTCAAAAGGTCGATCTTGTCTTTATCGGTGCCTTTACCGAGGCCGCACAAGCAGCTTATGCTTTAAGTAATCTCCTACGTTCCCGGGGAGCCATTACTGTGCTGGGAGGGCCGCATGCACGCTGTTATCCGGATGATGCGTTAAACTATTTCGATTATGTTGCAGGCTTTACAGACAAAAATATTATTTGCGAAATACTGGATGATTGTTCTCCCCACAGGCCTTTGGGGCTTTATTTATCCTCAAAAAGGCAGCCTTTATCGCTTCCCGGAATAAAGGAAAGATGGAAATTTATTGAACCCACTTTAAAAAAAGCTCCCATATTAAAGATGGTTCCGATGCTCGGCAGCTTAGGTTGTCCTTACACCTGCAGCTTCTGCATCGATTCAACCGTAGCATACCAGCCGCTGGATTTTAATGTAATGAAAGAAGATTTGAGATTTTTGCTTACCAAATTCAAACGGCCGGTTGTAGGGTGGCACGATCCGAATTTCGGAATCCGGTTCAATGACTATATGAATGCGATTGAAGAAGCTATCCCGGAAAACAGTATAGATTTTATTGCCGAAAGCAGCTTATCAGTTTTATCGGAGCCGCACGTGAAGCGTTTAAAGCGGAATGGATTCAAAGCCATGCTCCCAGGTATTGAGTCGTGGTATGATCTCGGGAAGAAATCCAAAACCGGCAGCATCACTGGTATGGATAAAGTAAAACTTGTATCTGAACATATTAATATGATCCTGCGGGATATCCCTTACGTACAGACTAATTTTGTATTGGGTCTCGATTCAGACAAGGGAGAGGAACCGTTTGAACTCACTAAGAAATTTGTAGATCTCACACCCGGTGCATTCCCCGGTTACTCGCTTTTATCTGCATTTGGGCAAGCAGCACCGCTTAACCTGGAATACCAGGAATTAAACAGGGTAATCCCGTTCCCTTTTCATTTCCTTGATAATAACCATGCTATGAATGTGAAGCCGGTTAATTATTCCTGGACTGAATTTTATTCCAATATTATTGATCTAGGCGAACATACTTTTTCTTGGAGCGCAATCTTTAAACGCATGATAGCAACAAAAGCATTCATTCCGCGATGGATGAATGTAGTGCGCGCAATATCGGAAGAAGGTTTCGGAAGAGTCGCATATAACAAAGAGATCCTAAAATATCTTAACTCGGATATAAAGTTCCGTGATTATTTTGAACAGCAGACAACCGAGCTTCCGCAATTCTATTTAGGCATGATAAAAAAAGAGCTTGGACCTTTATGGGAATGGCTTCCTGAGGGAGCTGTATTTCATGATCAGAATGCTTATCTGAAAAAACAGCCTGAACGTATTGCCGTTTAAGGAAAAAGTGAATTTAATAATTTGAGAATTATTTGAGGAAATTATGTCGAAAACTGAAGAAAATTTAAAAAAAGCTTTTGCTATTAAAAGTCAAACAAATCAAAAGAACCGTGTCTTTGCTAAAAAAGCACGTATGGAAGGTTTTCCAAATATTGCCCGTCTATTCAAATTAACATCTGAAGCGGAAAGAATTCATGCGGAGGGGAATTTTATTGCCATGGATCTGATCGGCTCAACTAAAGATAATGTTAAAAATGCTCTTTCGCGCGGCTTGAAAGAATATAAAGAAGTATATCCATTAATGCTGGAGGAAGCTGTTTCCGAAAATCATAAAGCAAAACGGATGTTCGGATATGTTGTGAAAACTGAAGAAGTACATACCGATTTATATAGTGCCGCATTAAAAGCTTTGGAAGAAGGAA
>Ga0105107_10001348_pt1 | contig 15891 bp, 13 predicted proteins | sample PPLLaktember2015_6_FD_79335 | JGI IMG/M metagenome (GOLD analysis project Ga0105107, IMG submission 79335) | Freshwater sediment microbial communities from Prairie Pothole Lake near Jamestown, North Dakota, USA - PPLs Lake P8 Core (1) Depth... | ecosystem: Environmental > Aquatic > Freshwater >...
CGAGGATCCCCACCGCGAGCGGCGCGACCCACTTGAGCAGGCGCTCGTTGCCGGCCGGCGTCACAGGTCGGTCGCTCCCTTGGCGCTCGCCTCGGCGAGGAGCTCCGAGAGCACCTTCGCGTAGCTGGCGAACTTCTGCGTGACGCGGAAGTCGCCGGTGCGCGGGTGCGGTTCGTCGATCACGATATCCTTCAGGATCCGCCCCGGCCGGGCGGCCATCACCACGACGCGCGTCGAGAGGAAGATCGCCTCGTAGATGCTGTGGGTGACGAAGACGACGGTGAGCCGCTTCCTCCACCACAGCTGGATCAGATCGGCGTCAAGCTTGTTGCGCGTGATCTCGTCAAGCGCGCCGAACGGCTCGTCCATCAGCAGCAGGTTCGGCTCGGTCACGAGGGCGCGCGCGATCGAGACGCGCATCTGCATGCCGCCCGAGAGCTGCCGCGGGTAGCTCGCCTCGAATCCCGTCAGCCCCACGAGCGCCAGCGCGTCGGCCACCCGCGCGTCACCCTCGGTCCGGCTCATCCGCGCGAGGTCGAGCGGCAGCCGGACGTTGCGCTGCACGCGTGCCCAGGGCATCAGCGTGGCGTCCTGAAACACCATCACGAGCTTCCTGCCGGGCTCGCCGACGTCATCGAAGCCCTTCCGCCACCACGCGAGCTGCCCCGACGACGGCGCGATCAGGTTCGCGATTATGTTGAGCAGCGTCGACTTGCCGCAGCCCGAGGGGCCGAGCAGCGTGACGAATTCGCCGTCGCGGACGGTGAGGTCCACCGGGCCGAGCGCCCGGGTGCCGTTGGCGAAGACCTTGTCCGCCGCCCGGACCTCGACGACGGGTTCCCGCGACCCGGCGGAAGCAGCGACGACGGCGGACATTGCGACGGCTGGTCCCGGAGGTTGACGGACCGCGCGCAGCTGCGCGCTCGGTGCGCCGACCAATAGGTGATCGCCCCGGAGTTGTCAAGCCGCCGGGCGCCTGACGCGCCCGCGCGTCAGGCAGCGCGTGGTTGCGCGCCGGCCACCTTCTCGAACGTCATCCCGCCCTTCTTCCAGTCGACGCGGATCGAGTCCTTGGGCGCGAAGCGCCCCTCCAGGAGCGCCTTCGCGAGCGGGTTCTCGATCGTCTGCTGGATCGCGCGCTTCAGCGGCCGCGCCCCGTAAACCGGATCGAAGCCCGCCTTCGCGAGCTCCGCGAGCGCCGCGTCGCTCACGTCGAGCCCCAGTTCGAGCTTTGCCAGCCGCGCGGCGAGGAAGCCGAGCTGGATCTTCGCGATGCTCAGGATGTGCTTCTCGTCGAGCGCATGGAACACGACGATCTCGTCGACGCGGTTGACGAACTCGGGCCGGAAGTGGGTCTTGACCTCGGCCATCACCGCGGTCTTGATCAGGCCCGGATCGTCGCCCGCCATCGACTGGATCATCTGCGACCCGAGGTTCGAGGTCATCACGATGACCGTGTTCTTGAAGTCGACCGTGCGCCCCTGCCCGTCGGTCAGGCGGCCGTCGTCGAGCACCTGCAGCAGCACATTGAACACGTCGGGGTGCGCCTTCTCGATCTCGTCGAGCAGGATCACCGCGTAGGGCCGGCGCCGTACCGCCTCGGTGAGGGTGCCGCCCTCCTCGTAGCCGACGTATCCCGGTGGCGCGCCGATCAGCCGCGCCACCGAGTGCTTCTCCATGAACTCGCTCATGTCGACGCGGACGAGGTGCTCTTCCGAGTCGAACAGGAACGTGGCGAGCGCCTTGCAGAGCTCGGTCTTCCCGACGCCGGTCGGGCCGAGGAACAGGAACGAGCCGTACGGCCGGTTCGGGTCCGAGAGTCCGGAGCGCGAGCGGCGGATCGCGTCGGCGACGAGCCGCACCGCCTCGTCCTGGCCGACCACGCGCTCGTGAAGCTTCGCTTCCATGAAGAGCAGCTTGTCGCGCTCGCCCTGCATCATCTTCGCGACCGGGATGCCGGTCGCGCGCGAGACCACCTCCGCGATCTCCTCCGCGCCAACCTGGGTGCGCAGGAGCTTCGGCTTGTCCTTGGATGCGCCCGCCTTCTCTGCGGCCTTCAGCTGCGCCTCGAGCTGCGGGAGCTGGCCGTACTGCAGCTCGGCCACCTTGTCGAGCTTCCCTTCGCGCTGCAGCCTCACGATGTCGGCGCGCACGCGCTCGATCTCCTCCTTGATGTGCGCGCTGCCCTGGACGGCCAGCTTCTCGGCCTTCCAGATCTCCTCGAGGTCCGCGGACTCGCGCGCGAGCTTGGCGATCTCTTCCTCGATCGCCGCCAGCCGCTTCCGCGAGGCCTCGTCCTTCTCCTTCTTCATCGCCTCGCGCTCGATCTTGAGCTGGATCAGCCGGCGGTCGAGCTTGTCCATCGCCTCCGGCTTCGAATCGATCTCCATCTTGATGCGCGAGGCGGCCTCGTCGATGAGGTCGATCGCCTTGTCCGGCAGGAAGCGGTCGGTGATGTAGCGGTTCGAGAGCTCCGCCGCGGCGACGATCGCCGGGTCGGTGATGTCGACGCCATGGTGCAGCTCGTACTTTTCCTGCAGGCCGCGCAGGATGGCAATCGTCGCCTCGACGCTCGGCTCCTCGACCAGCACCTTCTGGAAGCGGCGCTCGAGCGCGGCGTCCTTCTCGATGTACTTGCGGTACTCGTCGAGCGTGGTCGCGCCGACGCAGTGCAGCTCGCCCCGCGCCAGCGCCGGCTTCAGCATGTTGCCCGCGTCGATCGCGCCCTCGGCCTTGCCCGCGCCGACCATGGTGTGCAGCTCGTCGATGAAGACGATGGTGCGCCCTTCGTCCTGCGCGAGCTCCTTCAGGACCGCCTTGAGCCGCTCCTCGAACTCGCCGCGGTATTTCGCCCCGGCGAGGAGACCGGCCATGTCGAGCACCAGCACGCGCTTGTCCTTGAGCGTCTCCGGCACCTCGCCGTTGACGATGCGCTGCGCGAGGCCCTCGACGATCGCGGTCTTGCCCACGCCCGGCTCGCCGATGAGCACCGGGTTGTTCTTGGTGCGCCGCTGGAGGATCTGGATCACGCGGCGGATCTCGTCGTCGCGGCCGATTACCGGGTCGAGCTTGCCGCCGCGCGCGCGCTCGGTCAGGTCGAGCGTGTACTTCTCGAGGGCCTTCCGCTGGCCCTCCGCCTCGGCGCTGCCGACCGACTCGCCGCCGCGCACCCCACGGATCGCCTGCTCGATCGCCTTGCGGGTGCCGCCCGCTTCCTTGAGCAGCCGGCCCGCCTCGCCCTTGTCTTCGGTCAGGGCGAGCACGAAGAGCTCGGACGCGATGTACTGGTCGCCGCGCTTCTGGGCCTCCTTGTCCGTGAGGTTCAGAACGTTGTTCAGATCGCGCGAGATCTGCACCTCGCCGCCGGTGCCCGAGACCTTGGGCAGCCGCTCGATCGCCTTCTTCAGGCCGTCTTTCAGGCGCGCGACGTTCACCCCCGCGCTGGAGAGCAGCGCGGCGGTGCCGCCGTCCTCCTGGCCGAGCAGCGCCTGGAGCGTATGCGTCGGCTCGATGAAGGGGTTGTCGGCGCCAACGGCGAGGCTCTGCGCGTCGGAAAGCGCCTGCTGGAACTTCGTGGTCAGCCGGTCGAGGCGCATCAGCGCGCTCCTTCAGTTCGGTACTGCTCTAGGTAATGTGGACAAGTGCCGGTTTTTTCAAGCCTTGCCGCGGGGGGTCGATGGGCCCGCCCGCACGCTTGCGCTAGACTTCTCGGTCGGCGAAAAAATCCTTCGAAATGATGAAGTTCGAGCTCGAATGGCGCATCGGCAAGTACCCGATCAAGCAGGAGATCGGGCGGGGCGCCACCAGCCGCGTCTATCTCGGACGCGACCCGTTCGCCGACCGCGACGTCGCGATCAAGGTGTTCTTCTTCGAGGAGAGCGTCAGCGAGCAGACCGCGAAGCTGCTGCGCAAGGGGTTCCTCGCCGAGGCCGCGCTCGCCGGCCGGCTCAACCACCCGCACATCGTCGAGATCTTCGACGCGGTCAGCGAGCCTGAGTACAGCTACATCGTCATGGAGTACGTCCGGGGCACCACCCTCGAGACCTACAGCGAGATCGACAGCCTGCTGCCGCTGTCGAAGGTGGTCGAGGTAATCTTCAAGTGCATCCGGGCACTCGACTACGCGTTCCAGATGGGCGTGATCCACCGCGACATCAAGCCCGGCAACCTCCTCTACAGCCCGGAAGGCGAGATCAAGGTCAGCGACTTCGGCGCCTCGTTCCAGGAGCAGCTCGCGCAGGACACCACCCAGCTCACCGGGATCGGCTCGCCCGCGTACATGTCGCCCGAGCAGATCCGGCTCGAGGACATCACCCACCACACCGACATCTACTCGCTCGGCGTGGTGATGTACAAGCTGCTCACCGGGCGGCTGCCGTTCAACGCGTCCAACCAGCTCTCGCTCACCTACGAGATCCTGAACGTCACGCCGCCGCCGCCGTCGCAGCTGCGGCCGGAGCTGCCGGCGCTGCTCGACGAGATCTGCCTCAAGGCGATGCAGAAGAACGCGGCGAACCGCTACCAGAGCTGGATCGAGTTCGGCAAGGACCTCTCCAAGGCGTTCGGCGCCCTGCGGCTCGCCGGCGAATCGATCTCGGACTCGGCGAAGTTCGCCGAGCTGAAGAACCTGTCGTTCTTCGCGGACTTCGACGACGCGACGCTGTGGGAGGCGCTGCGCATCAGCCAGTGGCGCGAGATCCCGCGCGACACCGTGATCATCCGCGAGGGCGACCACGGCGAGAGCTTCTTCCTGCTGATCGAGGGCGAGGTCGACGTGTCGATCGGCAGCACCTCGATCAACACCATCCGGCGCGCCGGCTGCTTCGGCGAGCTGCTCTACTTCAGCGACCAGATCACCAAGCGGACCACGACCATCAAGGCGCTCGGCAACATCACCGTCATCGAGATCAAGTCGATCGCGCTCAGAGTGGCGAGCTCGACCTGTCAGGTGAACTTCCAGAAGGCGTTCATGCGGGTGCTGATCGACCGCCTCACGCAGGCGAACGGGAAGCTCGCCGGCCGCGGCTGAGCTGCGGCTCCGCCACTGCGGTCACTCCCCACACGTCCCGCAGCACGTCGAGCAGCGCCGCGATCGCGGGATCGTGCGCGCGCTCGGCGAGGTAGACGAACCACAGCGTGGTCGTGACGCGGACGTCGCGCCACAGGCACGCCTCGCCCGCCGCTTCCTTCTCGCGGGCAAGGTCCTCGCGCATGAGCGCCACCCCGACGCCGGCGCCGACGAGCGTGCTGATCACGGACTCCTGGTCGGCCACGACGACCTTGGCCGGCGCTGGGGCGTGCTTGGCAAAGAGCTCGCTGACCAGCTGGTTGTGGGTGCTGATCGACGGGGTCATGATCCACGGCAGCGCGGCGAGTTCCACCCAGCCCGCCGCCGCGATCCGGTCGCACCACTGCGCCGGGGCCACGACCCGATAGGCCATCTCGCCCAGCCGCAGGCCGGCCATCGTCGGGTGGGCGAGCTTGCCGAAATAGAAGCTCGCGTCGAGCGCGCCCTGGCGCACCTGCTCGAAGGCCTCGCCGCTGACGGCCTGATGCAGCTCGATCTGGAGGAGCGGGTAGCGCTCCATCGCGGCGTTCAGCAGCGCTCCGACGCGGATGAACTCGGGGTCCGAGACCGTGCCGATCCGGGCCCGGGCCGCGACCTCGCCCTTGAGGGCGCGCGCCGCGGCGCCCAGGGACTGGGCGGCCGCGAGCACCTTCTCCGCCTCCGCCAGCAGCTGGCGCCCCCCGACCGTCAGCTGCATCCCGCTCGAGGTCCGGTCGAACAGCGGCACGCCGAGCTCGTCCTCGAGCGCCTTGATCTGGGCACTCAGCGCGGGCTGGCTGATGTGCAGCCGCTCGGCCGCCCGGGTCAGGTTGCCGACGTCGGCCACGACGCTGAAGCTGCGCAACTGGTAAAGCTCCACTAATTCTAGCTCCTGGATCTTAAGTAATTGATTTTCAGCGATTCAACGGGCGACTCACCGTGAATTTAGACACGGTATAGCCGGTGCTGATCGACCTGATCCAAACATGCGATTTGTAACCCGTCAGTGGAGGCTATATGTTGCCATCGTGCAATGCAACAACGCATTGAGATCAGAGAGCTAGCAAGGAGTTTGAGATGAGACTGACAGCCCCCCTGTACGAAGGCGACAGCCTGATTCGGTCCGGCCCTGCGTTCGGTGCGGACGAGGTCCCGGCGACCGCCGAAACCCCCGCAGAGGTGGCCCCCGAGCCGGTCAAGGCAGAGGCGGACGCCGTGTTCGAGCTGAACGTGGTCGAGATCGAAGCCCGGGCGCGCGCCATGCGTGCAGCCTACATCAGCGCCATGATGGGACGGCTCTGGGACCGCTTCGAGGCCTGGCTCGAAAAGGGCCGGCGGACCCGTGACGAGGCGTATCTCGCGCGTGCCGCGAACCTGTCCGACCTCGAGGCACGCATGCGCAAGCTCGAGCGGGACGGCTACGTCACGCATATCTGACCACTAGGGTCTAACCACCCGTGGGCTAACCACCAGGGGGCTAACCACCAGCGGTCTAACCACCAGCGCCGGCCCGGAATCCGGGCCGGCTAGACGATTCCCCCCGCGCTGGATCGGGCGCCGGGGAGCGGCCGGGATCCTCCTCCCTCCTCCTCCTCCCGGCCGCCTCCGGCCCCGTCCAGCGCGATCCGGGGAACCTGGCTTCCCGCTTGATCGACGCCGCCGTGCGCGGCGGCCACTACAATCGCCCCCGGGCGCCGGCTACCGCGGCGCCGCAATAAGGGGCAACCACCAGTGAAGCGAAGCATCCGGTCCGCGCTGCGGGCCGCTGCCGCCTAAGCCCGTGAACCTGGCGGGCCTCCTCGCGCGCGCCGGACGCGTCTTTCCGGACGCGCCGGCGCTCGCGCTTGGCGAGCGCGTCGTCGCCGACTATCGCGGTCTCGCGCGCACATGCGCGACCCGCGGCGCCGCGCTGCGCACGCGGCTCCGACTCGATCCGGGCGACCGGATCGCGCTGTTCATGGCCAACTGCCCGGCCTACGTCGAGCTGACGTGGGCCGCCTGGTGGGCAGGCCTCGCGCTCGTGCCGATCAACGCCAAGCTCCACGCGAGGGAAGCCGAGTACATCCTCGACCATTCCGGCACCCGCGTGTGCTTCGTCGATGCCGATCGCGCGCAAGCGATCGGCGCGCTCGCCGCAACCGTGCCGGGGCTGGAGCGCACGATCGCGGTCGAGAGCGACGAGTACCGCGCCCTCGCCGGCGACCCCGAGCTCGCCCTCGCCGAGACCGCGCCGGACGACCTCGCCTGGCTCTTCTACACGAGCGGCACGACTGGCCGCCCGAAGGGCGTGATGCTCACGCACCGCAACCTGCTCGCGATGACGCTCTGCTACTTCGCCGACGTCGACGCGATCGGACACGGGGACTCGATCATCCACGCCGCACCGATGTCGCATGGATCCGGCATCTACGGTCCGCCGCACGTCGCCGCCGCAGCGCTCCAGGTCATCCCGGAGAGCGGCGGGTTCGAGCCCGCGGAGGTCTTCTCGCTCGCGCGCGTGTGGCCGGCCATGGCGATGTTCGCCGCGCCGACGATGGTCAAGCGCCTCGTCGATCACGCGCGTGCCGCGCGTCCTGCGCTCGATGCGCTGAAGACGGTCGTCTACGGCGGCGGCCCGATGTATCTCGCCGACATCCAGGACGCGATCGCGGTCATGGGCCAGCGCTTCGTGCAGATCTACGGCCAGGGCGAGAGCCCGATGACCATCACGGCCCTCTCGCGCCATCACCATGGCGACGCAGCCCACCCGCGCCACCCGCAGCGCCTCGCCTCGGTCGGCGTCGCGCAGTCGTGCGTTGAAGTGCGCGTTGCGGACGGCCAGGACCGGCCGCTCCCGGCGGACGAGCCCGGCGAGATCCTGGTGCGGGGCGACGTGGTCATGAAGGGCTACTGGCAAAACCCGGAAGCCACGGCCGCGGCGCTGCGCGGCGGCTGGCTCCACACCGGCGACGTCGGCGCGCTGGACGAAGACGAATTCCTCACGCTGATGGACCGCTCGAAGGACCTGATCATCAGCGGTGGATCGAATATCTACCCGCGCGAGGTCGAGGAGGTGCTGCTCCGCCATCCTGGCGTGCGCGAGGTCTCCGTGGTCGGCCGGCCACACCCCGATTGGGGCGAGGAGGTCGTGGCGTTCGTCGTCTGCCGCGCGGGCGGCACGGCGAACACCGCAGAGCTCGACGCGCTCTGCCTCGACAACATCGCGCGCTTCAAGCGCCCGAAGTCGTACCGCTTCGTCGACAGCCTGCCGAAGAACCACTACGGCAAGGTGCTGAAGACCGAGCTGCGCGCCGCACTCAGTCGCGAGGACCCATGATCTTCGAGCTCGACGCGTATTCGCCGCACCAGATCGCCGAGAAGGTCGAGACGATCGGCGTCGCAAAGGCGCGACTCCCGCCGCTCGCCGTCTTCATGCTTGCGGTACTTGCGGGCGGCTTCATCGGGCTCGGCGCCCTCTACTCGGTGGTCGTGACCGCCGACCCCGCGCTGTCCTTCGCGACCACGCGGTTGCTCGGCGGCGTGGTGTTCTCGCTCGGCCTCGTCCTAGTGGTCGTCGCGGGGGCGGAGCTCTTCACCGGCAACAACTTGATGGTGATGGCCTGGGCGAGCCGGCGGATCTCCACCGGCGAGCTCGCGCGCAACTGGGCGATCGTCTACGTCGGCAATGCGGTGGGCGCGGCCGGACTGGCGCTGGTCGTCTTTCTCGCGGACCACGCGGCGCTGAACGGCGGGCTGATCGGCGCGCAGTACGTAATGATCGCGGCGGCCAAGGCGGGTCAGCCGTTCTGGGAAGCGTTCATGAAGGGCGTGCTGTGCAACCTGCTCGTCTGCCTGGCCGTCTGGATCTCGCTCGCCGGCCGCACCGTCACCGACCGGATCCTCGCGATCGTGTTCCCGATCTCGGCCTTCGTCGCCGCTGGCTTCGAGCACTGCGTCGCGAACATGTACCTCATCCCCCTTGGCATCCTGCTGAAGAGCAGTGCGGGGAGCACCGTGCCGCAGGCGGCAGCCCTGGACTGGTCGGGGCTCTTTCACAACCTCGTGCCGGTGACGCTCGGCAACATCGTCGGCGGCGCGGGGCTCGTCGCCGCGGTCTACTTCCTGATCTATCGGGTTGCCCTGCGCGAGAACGGGCCGGCCAGGAAAGCCGACACGGCCGCAGCGGCAACGTCGGCCGACTTGATGCAGTCGCCGACCGACACGCCGCCGCGGTAGTTCGAGCGGAAGAAGAGGCCCGGCACGGCGGCCTCGGCCTGCTCGAGCGCGGCGATGCGTCCGAGATGCCCGAGCGTGTACTGCGGGATCGCGCGCGGCCATTGCACGACCTCGCGCCACAGCGGCGACGCGGCGCCGAGCAGCGCCGCCAGCTCACGGTCCACCGCCATGACAATCTCGTCCGGGCTCGCGCGCGCGAGCTCCGGGTTACGGGCCCCGCCGACGAACGTCGTCAGCAACACGGTGTCATCGGGTGCCCGGCCGTCGAACATGCTGCTCGAGAAGAGCGTACCGAGGATCGCCCTGCCCTCCTTGCGCGGCGAGAGGAAGCCGAAGCCGTCGAGCGCGTGCTTCACATCCGCGCGACGGTACGCGGAGGCCACCACTGCAACCGGCGAATACGGGATCGCATCGAGCGCCTGCGCCGCAGCAGGCGCCAGCTGCCGCGCGAGGCCGGCCGCCGCGTCGGCAGGCACGGCGAGCACGACCGCGCGGGCCCGCGCATCGCTGCGCTCGCCCTCGACCGTGAAAACCCCGTCGTCGTCGCGCGCAAGCCTCAGCACGCGGACGCCCGTCTCGAGGCCGCGAAGCGCGCGCGCGAGCGCATCGGGGAGCGTCTGCATACCGTTGCGGAAAGAGAAGCTCGAAGCGGTGTTCTTTGCCTGCTCTCTCTCGCGCGCGCGCTCGCGTGCGCCGAGGATCTGACCGCGGATCAGGCTGCGGTAGCGCTGCTCGAGGGCGTGCAGCCTTGGAAACGCCGCCTGCACCGAGAGCCGCTCGGGATCGCCGGCGTAGATGCCGGCGACAAACGGCTCGATCGCATAGTCGAGAAACTCGGCGCCCAGCCGCCGGCGGACGAAGGCCGCGACCGTCTCCTCGCGGTCGGGCGGCGCCGGCGCGACGAACGGCTCGCGCGCGAGCGCGAGTTTTGCGCCGAGCGAGAAGAGCGGCGTCACCAGGAACGCGCCCGGCGAGGTCGGCAATGGCACGAGGCGGCCGCCCCGGAGCACATAGCGCTTGGCCGCAGCGGCGGTCGCGTCGAGACGCTCGGCCGCAATTCCCGCCGCGTCGAGCAACTCGCCGATCAGCGGCGTGGTGTCAAGCGTGCTGTTGGGCCCGGTCTCGTAAAGGACGCCGTCGCGGCGATGCGAGCCGATCACTCCGCCGGCGCGCGACGCGGCCTCGAGCACGCATACCGTGTGGCCCCGGCGCTGCAGGTGGAAGGCGGTCGCGAGGCCCGAGATGCCCGCGCCGACGACGACGACGTCGACGGGCTCCACGGGATCGTGCGGCCGGCTGCTTATCCGGCCCGGTCGGTCAGCGGCGCGCGCCCCGCGGCTTTGCGCTCGGCGCGCGCGACCGCCGCCGCGAGCTCGCCGTGCGCGGGCGTGCCCTCGGCAAGCTGCGGGAGGAGCTGCTTCCAGTAGCGCGCGGCGGCGGCGAAATCACCGCGCTCGTAGGCCGCGCTTCCGGCCATCTCCAGCGCCTTCGGATGCGCCGCATTGAGCGCGATGGCGCGCTCGATCAGCTCGCGCGGACGGCCTTCGAGCCGGCCGCCCAGTGCCATGCCGAGCGCATCGGCATACTCGCACCACACACCGGGATCGAGCGCGGCCTTGCGCGACGCAGCGAGCCCGTGCTCGTACGCATCCGCCGCCTCGCGGAAGCGATCGGCGTCGAGTTCCGCACGCGCGAGCAGCACCCACGCCCGGCCGTCACGCGGCGCGCGCTCGACGTGCGCCTTCAGCGCACCGCGGGTCACCGGAAGCGCACCGGTGTCGGGCGCCTCCGCTTCCGGGATCCCCACGACGAGGATCGCGGCGGCGATCGCCAGCCCGACGATCGCGGCACCGGATGCGACGTACGCGGCCCTCATGCGAGCGCGCAATCCGCTAGTTCGACTTCGGCGCCGGACTCGGTGCGGGCGCGGCGGCGGCGCTCCGCTGGTCCGAGCGGCGCTTCGCCATCGCATCGTCGAGGAGCTTGATGCCCTCCTGCGACAGCGTCACCGACTTCGCGAGCGACTCGGTCGTCTGGTCCGGGTTGTGGAAGGCCGCGCCGTTGGAGGCGGTCCACCACTCCCAGTGGATCTGCGCCTCGTAGTGCTTCTCGCGCACCTGGTTGAGCGTCGCCTCGTCGACGCCGGTGTTCTTCGCCTCCTCGAACTTGTCGATCATGCGCGTGAGCCAGTACTCGGCCTTGCGCGTCTTGCCCTGGATGCGCGCGTTGAGCGACTCCATCACGTACTTCGCCTGCTTCTCCGACCACTCGCCGTGGCACTGCAGGCAGGTCTGCTTGATGTAGTGCTTCGGCGAGGTTTGCCAATGCGACGTGTAAGTCTTGCCGGTCTTCGCGTCCTTCATCTTCGGCATATGGCACTGGTGGCACTCCACGCCGGCCTTCTGGTGCTTCGAGCCGTAGTAGTTCTCGACGTCCGGGTGCTGGCCCTTCCAGAGCAGCGCGCCGGTGATCTGGTGCCGGAAGTCGCGGAACTTGAGGTCGGTGTAGTGCTTGCCGATCTCGTTCACGCTCTTGAACGGGAAGTGGTTCGCCCGCTGGTCGGCCATCCCGATCGGCTGTCCGGTCGTCGGATCGGTGCCGGGGTTGCAGTTGTACTCGACGTGGCACTGGCCGCACTGGAGCTTCGTGTCGTAGCGGTCGAGCATCGCGATCTTGCGCGTGTGCCCGCGCACGCCGAGATCCTTCACCTCGATCTTCCCGGCACGCGCGTCCTGATGCCACAGGGTGTCCTTCTCGGGACGCGTGAGCGCCTGGATCAGGGCGTCGCGGACGACCCGCGGCTTGGCGGCGTGCGGGTCGTGGCAGAAGAAGCAGTTCATCGCGTGGTTCACGTCCTTCACGAACTCGACCACCTTGGACGTGCGGCTCCACTTCGCCGTCGGCACCGGATCGCCCATGTACGCCCAGTCGAGGATGTGATCCTGCGTCTTGCAGCTCATGCACACCGGGTTTGCGGCGGCGGCGGTGCCGGGCTTGAAGACCTTCTGGTCGGTGTTGTCCGGGTAGTTGTCCTTCAGAACGTCCCAGACCTTGTAGTTCCCGCTGCGCGTGAGGTACTGCCAGCCCTGCTTCGGCTCGAAGCGGCCGCCGAACGCGCGGTCGACCACGAACTGGTCGAGGACCATGTGCTGGTGCGAGCGCGCGAGGTTGTGCTCACGGGTGAAGCCGTGCGGCGCCATCAGCTTATCCCACGACGGGTTCGGCGACGGGCCGACCTGCTGCGACTTCTCCCAGCGCGCGGGCTTCTCCCAGTTCATCGTGAACTGGCTGTCGTACTGCAGCTTGTGGCAGGCGCCGCACGCGGCCGGGTCCATGTTGGTGCTCGGGCGCGCCTTCCGGTCGACGACGTGCGGGTCGAGGTTGCCGTGGCACGCATTGCACGCGACGCCCTTGTGCTTGCCGGAGTCGTGGAACTCCTTGATCGGCTTGTGGCACGCAAGACACGGCGCTGCGTCGAACGCCGCAGGCTTCTTCGCCTGCGCATGCGCAGCGGGTGCGACCGCGAAGTACGCCGCGAGAGCAAAAGCAGCGGCAACAACCACATGAGCGGCACGCGCGAGCGCCAGGCGCAGACGATTCGACATGCTTCCCCTCCTTGGGCTTCGACCGACGGTTTCCCGCAGTCGGAGATTGCACCCGAGGCGCTTGCAGCGCCCTTTGATCGAGATCAAACGGACCGGCGCGGGGTCGTTCAGGGGATCGCGTTGTCGATGACGATCGCGACGCCGGTCGCTCCTACCTTGACCGGCCTCGACAGGCCTTCGAGGTCCCCGCTCTGCGGCGTCGCGTTGCCCGACCGCGACACGCGCGCCCCGACGACGACCTCCGGAAAGCTCGAGAGTTTCATGTTCGGCGCCATCGCCATCGAATCGTCCAGGGCGAACTCGATCGGCAGGTCCTTCACCTGCTTGCGCACGATCGCGAGCGGCATGCGCGGCCCTTCGGCGGCGCGCGCGAAGACGAACACGGTGTCGGTCGGCGCGACCTTCGCTTTGAGCGCAGGGCTCAGGTCGACCTTGCCGGCGACGCGGCCGCCGGCAGGTGCGGCCGCGACGGGCGTGGGCGGCGCAGCGGCGCCCTTGATGCCGCCGAGCTCGCGCGCCTCCGCGATGCTCGAGTCGATCGACTGCGCGATCGGCGACCCGGGCGGCGCCGTTGCCTTCAGCTTTTCCCAGTACGCGATCGCGGTCTTGTAGTCCTTCCGGTTGAACGCCTCGGTGCCGACGAGCGCGAGCGCCTTCCAGTGCGTCGGATCGGCCGCGAGCGCGCGCTTGGCGAGCTCGAGCGGCTTGCCGCTGAGATTTCCGCCAGAGGTCACCGCGAGCGCGTCGGCATAGTCGGCGAGCAGATCGGGATCGTTCGGCACGAGCTGGATGACGCGCTCGTAGGCTTTCACCGCATCGCCATGGCGGTTCATAACCGCGTACGAGCGCGCGAGCACGACCCAGCCGTTGACGTTGTCGGGCTCCTTCTCGAGCCGCGCCGCGAGGTCGGCGACCATCTTCTCGACCTGCTCGCGGGTGACCTGGTGCCCGCCCTCCGCCTCGGCGGAGGCCTGTGCCTGCGGGCCGAGCGCGTGCGGCGTGCCGATCACGAGGTACAGCAGCACCGCGACGACCGGGACGAGGCCGGCGAGCACGGCGGCGGCCCAGGGCGTGCCGCGCTGCTGCGTGGTCGCGCTCGAGGAAGCAGGCACCTCCTCGATCACCCGTCGCTCGAGCTCGCGCCGGGCCTGCTCATGGCTCGCGGCGGAGATCGTGCCGCGCGCGAGGTCGGCGTCGAGCTCGGCGAACTGGTCGCGCAGGATCGCGACGTTGGACGCATCGCGATCGACGTCGCCGGCGTCGCGACGCCGCAGCAGCGGGACCAGAATCCACGCCACCGCGATGGCCACCATCGCGGTGGCGACGAGCGCGAAGGCGATCACTGCGGCGGTTCCCCGCCGAGCAGCCGCCCGGCGCGCGCCCGCTCGTCCTCGGACAGCGGCGGCTCCTCGATCGCGCGCTTGCGCTGCCGCAGCGCGCGCCGCAGCGTCCAGAGGCCGAGGAGCAGCAGGGCCGCCGGTCCGAGCCACAGCAGCACGGTGGCGGCCTTGAACGGCGGTCGATAGAGCACGAAGTCGCCGTAGCGCTGCACCATGAAATCGACGATCTCCCCGTCGCTCTTGCCCGCGGCAATCTGCTCGTTGATCTGGCGGCGCAGATCCACCGCCAGCTCGGCGTTCGACTCCGCGATCGACTGGTTCTGGCAGACGAGGCAGCGGAGCTGCTCGGACAAGCCGACCGCGCGCTTCGCCGCGACCGGGTCCTGCTCGGTCGGGACCGCGTCCTTCGCGATCGCGAAGTGCGGCGCCAGCGCCAGGACGAGCACGAGAAGGAACCGCGTCACGACTTCTGCAGCGCCTTCACGAGCGGCAGGATCTTGGTCTGGAGCGCGTCGGGCGTGATCGGTCCGATGTGCTTGTAGCGGATCACCCCGGCCTTGTCGATCAGGAAGGTCTCGGGCACGCCGTACACGCCGTAGTCGATGCCGACGCGGCCGTTCAGGTCGGTGATCGACAGCTGGTACGGGTCGCCGAACTGCTTCAGCCAGGCCTTCGCCTCGTCCGGCTTGTCCTTGTAGTTGAGGCCGACCAGCGGCACGGTCTTCGCCTTCGCGAGCTGCACCAGCAGCGGGTGCTCGTCGCGGCACGAGATGCACCAGGACGCCCACACGTTCAGGAGCCAGACCTGGCCGAGCATGTCCTTCTCCGTGAACGGCCGGTCGGGCGTGTGCAGCTGAGCGAGCTGGAACGCCGGCGCGGGCTTGCCGATCAGCGGCGACGGGACTTCGCGCGGGTTCAGACCGAGCCCGACGAAGAGGAACGCGAGGATGACGACAAATACGGCGAGCGGGATCGCGAAACGGCTCATGGGCGCCCCTGCTGCGTCAGCCGGCGGTAGCCGTGGCGCCCGGCGCGACCGCGGCTTCGCGTGCGGCGCGGACCCGATAGCGGCGATCCGACAGGGCGAGGAACCCGCCGAGCGCCATCAAGATGCAGCCGAACCAGATCCAGTTGATGAACGGCTTGTCGTAGACGCGCACCGCCCAGGAGCCGTCGCCCACCGGGTCGCCGAGCGAGACGTAGATGTCGCCGAGGAACCCCGAGTCGATCGCCGCCTCGGTCATCGGCATCTGCTGCGCGAGGTAGATGCGCTTCTCCGGGTGCAGCGTCTCGATCGACTTGCCGTCCTTGGCCACGTCGACCGAAGCGCGCGAGGCGGTGTAGTTCGGGCCCGGCACGTCGCGCACGCCGTCGAAGCGGAACGTGTAGCGGCCGACCTTGACGGTGTCGCCGACGGCCATGCGGACGTCGCGCTCGGTCTCGTAGCCCTTCACCAGCGTGACCCCGACGATGAACACCGCGATGCCGAGGTGGGCCAACAGCATGCCCCAGTAGCCGCGCGGCTGGCTGGCGAGCCGCGCGCCGAGCCCGCCGCGCAGGTTGCGGATGCGCTCCCTCACGTTGACGACCGACGACGCGACGATCCAGAGCGCGAGCAGCAACCCGAAGCTCACGAGCGGCTTCCAGGAGCCGGCGAGGAACGGCAGCACGAGCGCGGTCGCCA